>Ga0126311_10000536_pt1 | contig 17730 bp, 7 predicted proteins | sample Plot61_FD_92539 | JGI IMG/M metagenome (GOLD analysis project Ga0126311, IMG submission 92539) | Serpentine soil microbial communities from UC McLaughlin Reserve, CA, USA - Plot61 | ecosystem: Environmental > Terrestrial > Soil > Grasslands | place: USA: UC McLaughlin Reserve, Lake County... | reverse complement strand
TCATTCATCCACACGATGCGATCGGGTTCGGAATACGGCAGCGGCTGTAACAGCACGGCATTGATCACGCTGAACATCGCGGTGTTGACACCGATGCCCACGCCCAGCATCAACACCGCCAGCACCGTAAAGCCCGGATTCTTCCGCAACCACCTCACGCCATAAATTAGATCTTGAATCATCTCTTTCGTGCTTTGTGCCTTTTTGTGGCCCTATTCACTCCTGAGCGCCACGAGCGGATCCACCTTCGTCGCACGTCGCGCGGGTACAGCTATTAACGCCGCAGGCGTTGGCTGAGTGTAATTAGCCAACCCTTTGGCGTTCACTCGTAGCGCAGGGCCACGAGCGGGTCGACCTTCGTCGCGCGGCGCGCCGGTATGTAGCAGGCGATCAGCGCCACGATCGTCAGCAACACCGCGATCGCGCCATATGTCAGCGGATCCGAAACCTTCACGCCAAACAACATCTTCGACAAACTCACCCAGCTCTCGAGATACCTCGTCAGCACGTACGCGCCGATCAATCCGAGAACCACGCCGAGAATAGCGAGCGTCATTCCCTGCTTCACGATCATCCTCAACACGCTTGCACGATCAGCTCCGAGGGCCATGCGAATTCCAATCTCGTGGGTGCGCTGCGAAACGGTATAAGCAAGCACGCCAAACAATCCGATCGCGGCGAGCTGCTGGGCCAGGAGAGCAAACAGCGTCAACAACTTCGCAAACAAGCGTTCCATCCGCAGCGTTTCATCCGCCTGCTCGACTTGCGATTTGACGTTCATCACCGGCAGGTTCGGTTCGATCTCGCGCACCACGCTGCGCACACTCGCAATCGTCGCCGCCGGATCGCCCGCAGTTCGCACTTCGAATACGCCGCCGCTCAACGGTCGCTCCTGTCGATATGACGAGTAGACAGTCGGAGGAACATCGTCGCGCTGGCTGGTGTACTTCGCGTCCTTGCAGAGCCCAATGATCTCGAGCTGATCGGGCTTGCTGGTATCGAAGGTGAAGCGTTTGCCGACCGCGTTTTCGTTTGGGAAGTATTTATTCGCAAACGCTTGATTGACGACTACGACCCTCGGCGAGTTGATGTCATCCTGCGGTCCAAATGTGCGACCGGACAGCAACGGAATTCCCATCACCTGCAGAAAATTTTCGCGTACGACGTGCCGGTAGCCATCACCGCGCGGCTTCAGACGCCCTTCGGAATCCGGCGTCGCATTCAAGTCTTCGCGCAAAAACACGCTGCTGGAGCTGGAGCTCTGAGACAGTAACGGGACTCGCGAGAACGTCACCGCCTGCACACCCGGAACAGATTCGAGACGCTCGCTGATCTGCCCGTAAATTTGCCGCAGCTTCTCGTCTTTGTAACCGATTAGCGCAGGCTCCACTTCAAACAGCAAAAGGTTCTGGGTGTTGAAGCCCGGCTCGACACGTTGCAGGTTCAGCAACGTGCGCACGAACAATCCCGCGCCCACGAGCAGCAACAACGACAAAGCCACCTGGACCACGACGAGCCCGCGGCTCAGCAGCGATCGATGCACAGCACTCGAGCTGCGCCCACTGTCTTTCAGCGACGGTGTCAGATCCACGCGCGTCGATCGCCATGCGGGCGCGAGTCCAAAAACGAGTCCCGTCAGCAGTGACAGTCCGAGCGTGAAACCCAGGACGCGCCAGTCGAGTCGCGGTTCGAGTGAGCTCATGCCGCGGCCGCCCCAGTCGCTGACAGCGATCAGTCCATCTTTGATCCAGATCGCGAAGATAATTCCGAGGAGACCACCGAGAATCGAAAGCAACACGCTTTCGGTCAACAGTTGCCGAACCAAACGCCAGCGACTGGCGCCGAGAGCCAGTCGCAAACCAATCTCTTTTTGCCGTCCTGCCGCGCGTGACAAGAGCAGGTTCGCAACGTTCGCGCACGCGATCAGCAGCACCAGACCGACAACGCCGAGCAGCAAGTAAAGCGACGGCGCGTAATAGCGGCGGCGAAACATCTCGCCTTGCCCGCCGGGATCGGCAACCAGTCGCGGATATTGCTTCGGATCGAGATCGCTGATCACATTGCCGCCGCTGGCTTTCGATGCGGCCTGGCGCGCGGCTCGATGTTCCAGAACCGATTGCAGAAACGCGTTCTCCAACTGTGCCTGCGCCTGTTCCGCAGTCACGCCGGGCTTCAAACGGCCCATGATGCGAAGCCACCAAACGCCCGCGCCATTCAGGTAAGAGCGTTGCTTGTCGGCGTAGAGTTGTGGCTCGACTGCGAGTGGAATCGTGACGTCCTGGGTCGTGCCGACACCGCCCGTGCCGTCAAAACCTTTGGCTGAGACACCGGTAACAGTGAACGCAACATTGTTGAGATTGATCTGCTTTCCGAGGATAGAAGGATCGCCGCCGAATCGTTTCTGCCAGTAGCGATGACTCAACACAGCAACCGGCGGAGCACCGGCTTGATCGTCTTCATCGGTGAGCAAGCGCCCAAGCGCGGGCTGCACTCCGAGTGCGGAAAAATAGTTGCCGGTCACCGCCTGTCCGGTGGCAACGTCGGCTTGTCCATCGGCGCTGACGTTTAGTCCCACGTTGCCAAACGCGAAGATGTCCGACATCGGTCCCTGCTGCTCGCGCATGCGCTTGTAGCTTTGAAACGCGAACGATGTCATGGTGCGTTGACCCGTGTCGGGATCCGTGTTTGAGCTGCCGTTGTAACTGCCGACACTGAACTCGCGCGGCGCCACCGATTTGAACAGCACCAGCCGCTCGGGCTCTTTCACTGGCAGCATCTTCAACAACATCGCATCGACGATGCTGAACAACGCGGTGTTAGCGCCGATGCCGAGCGCGAGGGAAAGCAACGCGACGGACGTCAGCCCTTTTTGCTTGAGCAACATCCGGAAGCCATAACGAAGATCTTGTAGAAGAGTGTGCATGGTTGTAATCCGTGTTTTCTATCCGTGTAATCCGTGGTTAAACTCACTCATAGCGCAGCGCGACTCATCCGCGGTTCATTCATCGCGTAACGCCTCTAACGGATCGACTTTCGTGGCGCGGCGCGCGGGCGTGTAACATGCCAGCACCGACACAACCACCAGCAACAACGGTATCGTCGTGAACACCACCGGATCCGTCGCACTCACTTCAAACAGCAGGCTCTTGAGCGTTCGCGTAAGCGCCAGTGCTCCGGCAACTCCAACCAGCACGCCTGCGGCCGTGAGTCCAAGTCCCTGGCGCATGACTGCGCGTCGCAACGCGCCGGGTTGCGCGCCGAGTGCGAGCTTGATCCCAAACTCCTTCGTGCGACTGCCGACGTAAACCGACATCGTGCTGTAGATGCCGACGGCGGCGAGCGTCAAAGCGATCATCGCGAATGCTGTCAGTAAGAAATTAGTCAGCCGTTGTGTGCTGAGCGTCTGGCCGATGATCTCGGTCATCGGACGCACGAGGTACAACGGCATGTCTGGATCGACTTCCCTGATGGCAGCTCTGAAGTTTGAAATCACATTCAATGGTGGCCCATCAGTGCGCACGACAAACGACGCGCGCGGCGAAGGATACTGGCCCATCGCGAAATAGATGTGCGGTCGCTTCTCTTCCATCAGGTTGAGGTGCTTCACGCCACCGACGACGCCGATGATCGTCAGCCACTGGCGTTCGCCCGTGATTTGTAAGCGCCTGCCGATAGCATCGCCGGCGGGCCAGTAACGACGCACGAGGGGCTCATCGACAACCACGACGCGTGGTGAGTTGCTGTGATCGGTTGTTTGAAAATCGCGTCCCTGCAAGAGTGACATTCCGAGTGCCGTAAACGTTCCAGGGGCGACGCTTTGAATCTCCGCCTGTTCGGTTTGCGAGACGTTGGCGCCTTCGGGCGGCTCCTGTCCTTCGATGATGACGCCATCGACGTTCCCGCCGTCAGCGAAAGGCAGATTGTCAGTCAGGCCAACGGCCCTGATGCCCGGTGAGTGGCGTAGTCGCTCCATCGCCGTGTCGTAAAAGCGCAACGCTTTCTCTTCGTTGTCATACTTCGACTGCGGCAAGGTCGCGACCATCGTGAGCGTGTTCTCAGCGTTAAAACCGAGATCGACTGATTCGAGTCGCTGAAAACTCTTTAGCAACAAACCAGCGCCAATCAACAGCACGAGCGAAAGTGCAAACTGTACGGCGACGAGCGCACTGTTGAGCCGGCGATGGGAGACAGTGCCGCGCGCGCCTTCACGAATTCCGCTCGCGAGTCCCATCGCGTACGCGCGCAGCGCCGGCATGAAGCCGAACAGCAAACCCGTGAACACAGTCAGTCCCGCCGTGACTGCGAGCACTCTCCCGTTCAAGCTCACTTCTTCCATCCGCACGATGCCGCTGAGGGGCAGCTTGTCGAGCATACGAATGCCCGCCGCAGCCAAACCAACCCCAGCGACTGCGCCGATGAACGAGAGCAAAACGCTTTCCGTCAAGAGCTGCCGGGCGACTCGCGCGGGCGACGCGCCTAACGACACTCGCACAGCAATCTCACGCGTGCGTGAAGTCGCGCGGGCCAGCAGAAGATTGGCGACATTCGCACAGGCAATCAGCAGCACGAGGGCAACAGCGGCCAGCAACACGAGCAGCGGCTTCTCTGTCTTGCCGAGCATCGCTTCGCGCAGCGGCGTGACAATCGTCCGTGGACCGTTACCTTCGCTTAGCCCGACTGCTTCACTGAGGTTTGGGTTTTGGCGACCGAAGTTCTGAAGTACTTCCGTCGTGTCAGTCTGCGCCTGGGCCACCTGCACGCCCGGTTTCATACGTGCGACGGCCGCGAAGAAGTAAGGCGCAGTTCGCTTTGCGTCGAACGCGAGGGGCGTCCACAGGTTGATCTCGTATCGCGGAAATTTGAACTCAGCGGGCATGACGCCGACGATCTGTGTCGGCGTGTTGTTAAGACTCAGCGTCTTGCCCACGACGTTTGGATCGCCGCCGAAGCGTCTCTGCCAGAAGGCGTGACTGATCACGCAAACCTGGTTCTTTCCCTTTGCGTCTTCACCTTCGACGAACGTGCGGCCGAGCAGCGGGTTCACCCCGAAGACTTTAAAGAAGTCAGCCGTAACGGTTGCCATCGGCAATCGTTCCGGCTCGCCCGCACCGGTCAGGTTCGTGGCGGTCGTGTTGTAGATCGCAATTGATTCGAACGAGCGATTCTGTTCGCGGTACGCGGCAAAATCGGCCTGCGAAACACCCCACGACGAGAGACCCAGTTTCGCGCTCGCCTGAACCATCCGCACGAGGCGATCGGGTTCGCGAAACGGCAGCGGCCGCAGCAGGATGCCGTTAACGAGGCTGAAGATCGCCGTGTTGGCGCCAATGCCGAGCGCGAGCGTAATGACCGCAACCGCGGTGAATCCCGGGTGCTTCAACAAAATGCGCGCGCCATATCGAAGGTCTTGAAAGACTGTAGTCATAGTTTTACTCATATCGCAGCGCCCGTAGCGGATCGACTCGCGTGGCCCGTCGCGCGGGCACTAAACACGCAATCAGCGCAACCCCCACGAGCAATATCGCAATCACTGCAAACGTCCATGGATCGCGTGCCTGAACACCGAACAGCATGCTCGTTAAACTCTCGAGATACTTCGTCAACACATACGCCGCACCTAGTCCAACCGCAACGCCAATCAACGTCAGGATCATTCCCTGCCGCACCACCATCATCAACACTTTCCTGCGATCGGCGCCCAGAGCCATGCGAATGCCGATCTCGTGGGTTCGCTGCGACACCACATACGCCATGACGCCATACAGACCAATGGCGGCGAGTTGCTGCGCGATCAAACCGAAAAGCGTCAGCAGCTTTGCAAACATCCGCTCCATCGAGAGTATTTCATCTGCTTGTTGTACTTGCGTGCGGATGTTGCTGAGCGGCAGGTTGCTGTCGACTTCACTCATCGCCTGCCGTATACCGGCCACATACGAAGCGGGGTCGCCGGCAGTGCGCACTTCAAACGTGGCTATCCTCATCCGCGCCAGCACTTGTCGCCAGGGTTGATAGACTGTCGGCTGAATCTCGTCGCGCAGGCTCGTGTATTTTGCATCACGCGCGACACCAACTATCTCCATCTCATTCGGATCGGACGGTTCCATCCCGAACCGTTTTCCGATCGGGTCTTCATTCGGAAAGTGGGCTTTGGCAAACGTCTGGTTGACGATCGCGACGCGGGGCGCGCGCGCGTCATCCTGTTCAGTTAAACCGCGGCCCCTGAGCAGCGGGATCTCCATCGTGTTGAAAAAGTTCTCACGGACAGCGTGGACCTTTGCGTTGCTATCAAGCGGCTGGCCGTCCGCTCCGATCTTACCGGGCAGGTAGATTGAGTTGGTCCAGGATCTCTGAGTCAGCAACCCGTGACGTGAAAAAGTAACGGACTGCACTCCAGGCACTGCTTCAAGACGACTAAAGGATCGTTGATAAAGATCAGCGAGCTTCTCTTCGCGGTAGCCGATCAAACCCGGCTCGACGTTAAAAAGCAGCAGGTTGTTGGCATTGAATCCGGGATCGACGTGTTGAAGATTTCTGAGCGTGCGAATGAGCAGTCCCGCACCGATCAGGAGCAACACCGACAGCGATACCTGGACCACGACCAGCGATCTGCTCAGCCACGATCGGCCAATGCCACTCGAGCCGCGGCCGCCGTCTTTGAGCGTAGGCGTTAGATCCACATTAGTCGCGCGCAGCGCGGGCAGGATCCCGAAGATGATACCGGTGAGAAATGACAGGCCCAGCGTGAAACCAAGCACACGCAGATCGAGGCGGGGGTTGAGTCCACTCATCTCGCGCCCGCCCCAGTCAGTCACGAGCAGGAGCCCGTCTTTGATCCAGAAGGCAAAAAGAACCCCGAGCGCTCCACCCACAGCCCCGAGCAACACGCTTTCAGTCAACAACTGCCGGACCAATCGCCCGCGACTCGCGCCCACAGCAAGTCGCACTGCGATCTCTTTCTTTCGTGAAGACGCTCGTACAAGCAACAGGTTCGCAACGTTTGCACATGCGATCAGCAGCACCAGGCCCACGACTCCTGTCAACAACCGCAGCGGCGTCGCCAGCCAGCGACGCGAATTCATCTCGCCCTGGCTGCCGGACTCGACACCGAGCCTCGGCAGATCTTTCGGCTCCAGCGTGCGGAGTGCGGTTTGTTCGCCGGCCTGTCGCATTGCGCGGTGTTCGAGCACCGACTGCTGGAATGGACCAGCCAGACTTGCTTCGGCCTGCTCAATCGTCGTGCCGGGTTTGAGCCGTCCCATCACGCGCAACCACCAGATGCCCGCGCCTTTCAGGTTGCTGCGCTCGCCGGCAATCTGCGGCTCCCATGCGAGCGGAATCGAAACGTCTTGCGATGTGCCCACCTGCGAAGTCCCGGAGAAGCCGGCAGGAGTGACACCCACAATGGTGAAAGGGACGTTATTGATGTTGACGTGCTTTCCGACGATTGACAGATCGCTGCCAAAGCGGTTGGTCCAGAAGCGGTGACTGAGCACCGCGACCGGGGTCGTGGCGGCATTGTCGTCAGCGTCGGTGACCGTGCGTCCAATCAGCGCGGGCACGCCGAGCGCGGTGTAGTAGTTGCCGGAAACAGCCTGAGCGCTGACGACTTCGGCCTGGCCGCCCGCGTTGAAATTGATGTCAATGGGCGAGAACGCAAAGATTTCGGAGAGCGCTCCCTGCTCCTGGCGCAGGCGCGTCAGCGTTTGCAGTGGAAAGGAAGTGCCGGCTGTGAGACCGGTTGCCTGATCGATCTGGTTGCTGCCGTCATAACTGCCTGGTCCAAATTTCTGGCCGTTCCAGCTCGCTTTGAACAGCACCAGCCGATCCGGATCCTTCACGGGCAACTTCTTCAAAAGCACGGCATCGACGACGCTGAACAGCGCGGTGTTTGCACCGATGCCGAGCGCGAGGGTGAATACCACGACTGCGGTGAACCCGGGCCGCTGCAGCAGGCTCCGCATTCCATAGTGAACATCTCTGAAGATCGATCTCATATCTGTGTCATCCGTGGTTAAGTCTTACTCGGATCGCAACGCTTCGAGTGGATCAACTTTCGTCGCACGGCGCGCCGGAATCCAGCACGCGAGCAGAGCAACACCAACGAGCAACGCGGCGATGACGGCAAACGTCAATGGATCGCTCGCGCTGATGCCAAACAACAACCCCTGCAACAGTCGTGTAAACGCAATCGCCCCGGCTAATCCCAATGCAACACCAATAACCGCCAGTCTTAATCCCTGGCCGAGGATCAACTTCAAAACATTCGACGTCTGCGCACCCAGCGCGAGACGAATCCCAAACTCGTTCCGGCGGTTCGTTACATTCAGCGACATCACTCCGTAAATTCCCGTCACTGCCAGCAACAACGCCGTCGCGGCAAAACCAACGAGCAGCGAATTCGTAAGCCGGGCCGTTACTAGCGAGCGATTCATTGCCTGCTCGATCGTGCTCACGTCGGAGAGCGGGATTTCGGGATCGAGTTTCGCTACTTCCTGCCGGATGCCCGCGACGATCGACGCGGGATCGATCGAGCTGCGCACGACGAGCATCGTTTCCCGTCGTACCCATTGGCTGTACGGGCGATAGACGTACGGCCATGCTTCTTCATCGAGCTTGCGGTTCTTCACGTTCGGAACGACGCCGACGATCGTGAGCCATGGTCCATCGCCGAGACGGATTCGCTTGCCGAGCAGATCGCCGTCCGGCGAATACCTGCGCGCCAGCGTCTCATCGACAATGGCGACGGGCAGGGACTTTTCCGTGTCAGACGACTCAAAGGCGCGGCCTTTGAGCACAGGCATGCCCATCGCCTCGAAATATCCGGGTGTAGTGCTGCGCAGCCATGCGACTTTCGATTGCTGGTGCTCGAAACCTTCGACGGTGAATGCTCCACCGTGACCGCCGCCGCTGAACGGCACGACCTGACACAACTCCACGGCCTGCACGCCCGGCAGGCTGCTCACGCGTGCGCGGACCTCGCTGAAGAAGCTTTCCGTCTCCGCTTTATCCTTGTACCTGGTTTCCGGCAAGGCGACGCGCGCCATCTACACGTTGTCCGCGCGAAAACCCGGGTTGACGTTCATGAGATTGCGGAAACTCTGCACAAACAACGCCGCGCCGATCAGCAGCACGAGCGAGAGCGCCAGCTGTGACACGACGAAAGCATTGTTCAGACGTTTGTTAGAGCCTGATGCCGAACCGCGTGCGCCTTCCTTGATCGCGTCCTGCAAGTTAATGCGGGCGGCGCGCAGTGCGGGGGCTAAGCCACACAGCACGCCCGTGAGCAACATGACTGCCACCGTGAAAAGCAGAACAGTTGCATCAATATGCGCGGTCTCCACATGCGGTAGTTGCGAGGACACCAGGCTCTTAAGCGCGGTCACGATCCATACGGCCAGCAACACTCCGACGATCGTTCCGCACAACGAGAGCAAGAGACTCTCGGTAAGGGTTTGTCGCGCGATCCTCATTGAGCTCGCGCCGAGACACTGTCGTACAGCAAGCTCGCGCTTCCGTGCTGAAGCACGCGCGAGCAGCAGGTTCGTGAGATTCGCACACGCGATCAGCAGTACGAGGATGATCGCGCCCAGTAACACGAGCAAAGGACGGCGCACTTCGCCGGTGATATGACTCTGCAAAGGCAACAGAATCGTGGTTACACTCGAGCCCAGGGTGTCCTGGCCCGGCTGCTTGCCGTAGTCGCCGGTGAACGCCTGGAACAAAGAGGTCATTTCTTTTTCCGCGTCGCCGGGAGTTGCGCCTGGTTGCAGGCGGCCCACTGCCAGGAGGTTCCACGAATTTGCATCCTGAGGGTCGAGCCCTTTCGGGACCCAGAGCTGCATGTGGCCTGAGCTATTTGCTCGTTCGGCAGGATCAGGAAAATTAAAGTCGGCAGGCATGATCCCCACGATCGTTGTGGGCTCATCATCGAGCTTGATCGATTGCCCGACAATGTTCGGGTTCCCACCGAAGCGCCGCTGCCACAAGCCGTAGCTGAGCAGCGCCACGTGGTTGTTCCCCGGAGTATCTTCCTGAGGCGTGAAGGTGCGGCCGTACAAAGGCTCACGGCCCAGCACATCGAAGTAGTTAAAGGTGACTATCGCACCGGGAACAACTTCAGGCTCGCCGCCGCCCGTGATGGTGAACTTGCCGGTTTCGTAGGCAGCCAGGCTCTGGAACGTGCGGGTGCGATCGCGGTAATAGGCCACGAGCGCATCGTTGAGATCGAGGTGATTGAGACCTTTCGCAGGCGCCGAGTGCCAGAAGGTCATCACCCGATCGGGGTCTTTAACGGCGAGCGGCTTCAGCAAAACCGCATTCACGACACTGAAGATCGCGGTGTTTGCCCCGATACCCAATGCGAGTGTGAGCACCGCAATCGTGGTGAACGCAGGCTTCTTCAACAAGCCCCGCACCGCAAACCGTATGTCTCTGATCAATGAATCCAGCATTTGTGCTTTTAGTGCCTTTTTGTGGCTCTACTCGTATCTAAGTGCCACGAGCGGATCGACCTTCGTCGCGCGTCGCGCCGGCAGGAAACACGCCAGCAGCGCCACGACAAACAACGTGCCCGTCACAATCGCAAACGTACTCACATCATTCGTGCTCACCTGGTAAAGCAACGTGCTCAACAAACGCATCAGGCCAAGCGCTGCACCCACACCAATCGCTACACCCAGCAACGACAGGAACAATCCCTGCTTCAAAACCATCTTGAGAATGTCAGACGGTCGCGCACCCAGCGCCATGCGCACGCCGATGTAGTGCGTCTGCTGGCTCACCGAGTAAGAGACAACGCCGTAAATACCAATCGATGCCAGCAACAATGCGATGCCCGCGAAGATGCTGATCAGCAACGCCGGAAAACGACGCATGAACGACGCGGGTGTCTGCGCGATCATCTCGTCCATCGTGCGCACGTTGAGGATCGCTGCATCAGGCTCGAGGCTGCGGATCTCGTTGCGGATCGCGGCCGCGAGTGCGTTTGGATCCGTATCCGTGCGCGCGACCAGGCTGGCGAACGTGGAAGAGCTCTGGCGGTACGGGTAATACAGCACCGGCCGGACTGCCTGGTCCAAACCAGTGATCTTCACATCGCCGACGACACCGACGATCAGATCTGTCGCATTGTCGATCGCTGAGTATTTGATTCGCTTACCGACTGGATCACGACCGGCAAACATTCGATCGGCGATCGTCTTGCCGATGATTACGACACCCGGCTTGTCGACGGCGTCACTCTGATCGAACGTACGGCCGGCGAGCAGTGGCACGCCCAGAGTCTGAAAGTAGCTGTCGCTGACGACGCGGATGTTCGCTTCAATCTCCTGGCCCGGAGGGGGAACCGGATCACCATCTATAAAGAACCGCGTGGTGTTGCCGGCGTTGACCGGAAGAATGTCGATCGTTCCCGCGTTTGCGACTCCGGGCAGGACCCGGACACGCTCCTGAAGTTGTTCGTTAAAATTGATGCGCTGATTCTCCTGCTGGTATTTCTCCGGCGGCAGGACCACGCCCATCGTGAGCAGGTTCTCAGTGTTGAAGCCAACGTTTGTCTGCAACAGTCGCAGCAGGCTCTTCATCATCAGTCCTGCTCCGACAAGCAGCACAACCGCGAGGGCGATCTCAGTCACCACCATCGTGCTGCGCAGGCGGTTCCCTGCTCCTGCCGAACTATTGCGTCCACCCTCTTTCAACGCTTCATTGAGGTCCAGACGGGCAGACTGCAAAGCCGGTGCGAGGCCAAATATCAAGCCCGTCAGGATTGAAAGCAGAAGTGAGAATGTAAGGATGCCCGTATCAAGACCCACGGTCTTGAGAAACGGCATTGCATTCAGCTGGTTCTGCGGCAGCACTGCGAGGATCGCGGGCACGCCCCAGTATGCGATGAGCAGTCCGGCAGCACCGCCGAACACGGAGAGCAACATCGACTCGGTCAATAATTGACGCATCACGCGCCACCGGCTGGCGCCGAGCGCGGAACGAATAGCGACTTCCTTCTGTCGCGCGAGCGAGCGCGTCAGCAACAGACTCGCGACGTTCGCACATGCAATCAGCAGTACGAAGCCGACGGCGGCGAGCAGCACGAGCAGCACTGGTCGAACCGTTCCTACGACTTCTTCCTGCAAAGGCACCAACCTTACGGTCGTCCCCGCATGCGAATCCTTGTACTGCTCCTCGATGCGGCTCGCGATCACAGTCAGCTCGGATTGCGCCTGCGTCGCGTCAACACCCGGTTTAAGACGCGCAATCAAGTTGGTGCCGTGCAGGAAGCGACGCGTCAACTGGTTCGGGGTCGGCTGGTACGGGATAAAAAGATCTGCGGCCCTGAGTGCGAATTGAAAGCTCGCCGGCAGGACTCCGACGATCGTGTGATTTTCGCCATTGATCATCAGCCCGCGACCGATGACGGATGAATCGCCGCCGAAGCGTCGTTGCCACAGCCCGTAAGTGAGCACGGTCACCTTCGCGGCGCCCGGCTGGTCCTCACCGGCTTGAAAAGTTCTACCGGCAATTGGATCCGCGCCGAGCACTGAAAAGAAATTTGCGCTTACGCGTATTCCGGGAATGCTCTCCGGCTCGCCCGAACCACTCAACAGCACGCGTCCGCCTGTGTAGGCGCCGAGCGACTCGAACACGCCGGTCTGCTGGTAGTCCTGGTAATCCGGATAGGAGAACTCTCGTTTTGAAAATTCGCCTTGCGGTGTCTTTTCCCAGAGGTGATAAAGGCGATCGGGCGACTTGTACGGCAGCCCACGCAGCAACGCCGCATTTACGACTGTGAAGATCGAAGTGCTGCCGCCGATGCCCAGCGCGAGTGTGACCACCGCGATCGCGGTAAATCCCGGATGCTTGATCAACCCGCGAAACGCAAAACGAATGTCTTTGATTATTGAATTTATCATCTTCTTAATCCTGCAAGTCCGTCGAGAATTATTCGCTTCTGAGCGCGACTACGGGATCCACGCGCGTCGCCCTTAGCGAGGGTATCAACGCTGCGACCATCGCAGTTACGAACAACACCGCTGAAACGACAACAAAGGTCGCGCCGTCCGTCGGTTCCACCCCGAAAAGCAGCGTTGTCAAAAAGCGCGTCAGCATGAGCGCCGCCCCAACCCCGATCACGATCCCCGCGAGCACGAGTGTCAGCCCGTTCTTCATGATCAAACTCAGCACATTGCCGGCTCTCGCGCCCAGTGCCATGCGGATACCGATCTCGTGTGTTCGTTGTGTTACCGAGTGAGAGACGATGCCGAAGATACCGACAGCACCGAGCACAAGCGCGAGCAACGCAAATGAGGCAAACAACAACATCAGCGATCGCGAAACTGCGACAGCGTCGTTAACGCGTTGCGCGAGTGTTTTGACGTCGTAGACCGGCTGGTTCCTGTCGATTGCGAGCACTTCGTTTCGCACGGACCTCGCGAGTGCGAGTGGATCTGAAGCGGTGCGCACGACGAGGGTCATGCCATTCACCCGAGTTTGCGCAAAGGGCACGTAAATCTCAGGTGCGACGTCGTCAGTGATACTCGACTGGCGAATGTTGCCGACGACACCGACGATCGTGCGGCACAAAGGTTCCGAGTCTTCACAACCAAATGAGACACGCTTGCCCAGCGAATCACCGTTCGGGAAGAAACGGTTGGCAAATGCCTGATTGACGATGGTTACTTTCTGGCCGTCGATACCGTCGCGCGCGTCGTAGTAACGACCGCTCAACAACGGTATCCTCAACGTTTGGAAATACTCCTGCGAGACTGTGCCGATAGCGACGGGTCGATCTTTCTTCTTGTCTAAAGGCGGATTACCTTCAACCTGGAGAAAGGCGATCATGCTGAACCCGTTGAGAGGGGTGTGGCTGATTATTCCCGCCGATTCCACGCCCGGCGACGACTTCACACGCTGCAACAGGTCGTCGTAAAAAGTTTGCACCTGCTGCGGTTTTGCGTAGCTTGATCGAGGCAAATTGATGCGCGCGGTGAGAACGTTCTCGCGATCAAAGCCGGGATCGATTGCGATCAGTTTGTTGAAGCTCCTCACGAGCAGACCCGCGGCAAGTAGTAGCACTACGGCAAGCGCCAGCTCGGCAACTACCAACCAACCGCGAAAGCTGCGCAGGCCGAAACTCATCGCACCTTGCGCGCGAGTGTTGCGCAACGCGCCGGTTAGATCAGGTCGCGAAGCACTCAACGCGGGGGCCAGACCGAAAACAATTCCGGTTAGAACTGAAAGAGCGAGCGTGAAGGCAAACACACTCCAATCGAGACGAATGTTGTTCAGGTCGTAGATTGAACTTGTCAGACCTTCCGGCACGAGGCTGGCAATCGCGCGCGTTCCCCATACCGCGATCAGTAATCCCAACGCGCCGCCCAGGAGCCCGACGAGCACGCTCTCGGTCAGTAGCTGACGAATGAGCTGCCAGCGACGCGCGCCGACAGCAGCCCGCACTGCCATCTCGCGTTGTCGCGCAAGCGTGCGCGAGATCATCAGGCTGGCTACGTTCACACATGCGAGCAACATCACGAGGGCGACGGCACCCCACAACACGAGTATCGTGACGCGCACTCCAGCCACGAGTTGATCCTGTAGCGGCGCGAGTTCAACCGCCGCGAGTGGAAAAGGGTCCTTGCCCTGCTCTGACGCTTGTCGCGAAATCAGAGTCAGCTCACTGTGGGCGCCCGAAAGATTTGCGCCTGGTTTGAGGCGGCCGGCCACGTCAACGAGCTGAAACGTGTCGCCCTGGATCTCCTTCACCGGATCGAGCGCGAGCGGCAGCCAGATATCAAACTCGCCCGGAAAACGGAAACTCGCAGGCATCACGCCGATGATTGCGTAAGACTTGTTGTTGAGCGTGAGACTGTTTTGCAGTATCGCTTCGTCGCGATCGTAACGTCGTTGCCAGAATGCCTCGCTGACAACCGCGACGTTGTTTGCGCCAACTTTGTCTTCTTCAGCGGAGAAGAAACGGCCACGCAGCGGTTGTACACCCAGCGTGGTAAAGAGACTCGCCGTCACTTGCGCGCACGCGATGCGCTCGGGTTCTCCAGTGCCTGTGAGATTGAAATTGTTGTCTGTGAACGCAGCGAGATCCTCGAAGCTCGTGTTCTTCTCTTTCCACGCGACGTATTGATATGCCGCTATGCCTGGCAGTCCACCTTCCGAAGGTGCTGCCTGAACAGAAACGAGTTGCTGTGGATCGTGAAATGGCAGCGCCTTCAGTAATACGGCATTGACGACGCTGAAAATCGTGGTGTTCACGCCGATGGCAAGCATGAGCGTGATGACAGCAATCACGGTAAAGCCGGGATGCCGGACCAGACTCCGAATACTGTGGTGTAAATCTTTCAGCATTGTTTCTTACTCATATCTGAGCGCGACGAGCGGATCGACCTTCGTCGCTCTGAGTGCCGGTACGAGGCACGCGATCAATGCGACTCCGATCAAGACGGCTGATACAACTCCGATCGTCACCGCATCTGTGGGTGTTACACCAAACAACAAACTCGTCATCAAACGCGTCAATGCGAAAGCTCCGGCCAACCCGATCGCCACACCGATGCTCACCAGCGTGAGTCCATTGCGAATAATTAATTTGAGGACATCAGGCGTGCGCGCGCCCAACGCCAGGCGAATACCAATCTCCTGTGTTCGCTGCGTTACCGCATTCGACATGACGCCATAGATCCCGATCGCAGCGAGCACCAGGGCGAGACCGGCAAACACAGTCAACAGCGACATGTTGAACCGGCGCGCGGCAAATGAGCTCGCGGCAACTTCGCTCATCGTCTCGACTTTGGTCACGGGCAGTTGTGAATCAACCTTCCAGATCTCCTGTTTGAGTGCCTGAGCAGTGCGCGCCGCATCACCCTGAATTCGAGCGGCGATAGACATCCATCGCTTCCACGGATTGATTTGGGTGTATGGCGTGTAGAGAGCCGGCTGCTCCGGCAGGTCCAGACCAAAATGCTTCACATCGCTGGCAACGCCGACGATCGTTATCCACTGAATCTCCGCATTACGCGCCCAACGGATTCGTTTGCCGAGTGGATCCTCATTTTGAAAATACTGCTGCACGAGTGCTTCGTTCGCGATGCCGACGAGTGGCGCTTTCTCGTCAAAGTCCTGTGGACCAAAATCGCGTCCCTGCTGCAAAGGGATCTGCATGACCTTGAAGTAGTCGCCCAGCACGCTCCGAGTCTCCAGACTCGGCTCGTCGCCCGGCGCTATGGGCGGCCGGTTTTCAATTAGAAAATCGTGATTGAGCGAGTCGCCGCTGAGTGGAAGCTCACTGATCATCGCGGCCTGCACGCCCGGCAGTGAGTTCATGCCGGCGAGTATCTGTTTTCGAAAACGCGTTTGCGGAGCGACGTCTTTGTAACGCGTCTCGGGTAATTCCACGCGCATAGTGATCAAGCGATCGGGATTGAAACCCGGCTCTACCGAACGCAGCTTCCAGAAAGTCTTGATGAGCAGGCCGGCGCCGACGAGAAGAATGAGGGCCACTGCGAGCTCGGCAACCACAAACGCACTGCGCAGTCGTTGTCGCGCGCTTCCTGCCGTTGCACTCCGGCCGCCTTCTTTTAGCGCGTCGCCTACTCGATCGCGTGAAGCAGCCCATGCAGGCGCGAGACCGAAGACCAGTCCGGTCAAGATCGAAATGCCGAGGGTGAAACCAAGCACGCGTCCATCAACTCCGATCTCGGAAAGACGCGGCAGGTTCTCAGGCTTGAACGATACCAGCAGGCTCGTGCCCCAGAACGCAAGCACAACCGCCGCAACACCGCCGGCGAGTGATAACAACAAACTCTCCGTCAACAACTGGCGCATTAAGCGCCAGCGCCCTGCGCCGAGCGCACCACGAATCACAAACTCGCGTTGGCGCTCGGCAGCTCGTGCCAGCAGCAGGTTCGCAAAGTTTGCGCACGCAATCAGGAGCACAAAGCCAACTGCGGCAAACAGGATGAATAACAATTGGCGCGTCTCACCAACGATTCGCTCATGCAATGCAAACAGGACTGTGCTGCGGTTCTTGTTCTCAGCGGGATACTGCGCAGCGAGGTTCTGATCGATGACCTGCATTTCCGAGCGCGCCTGCTCGAGAGTAACGCCCGGCGCGAGCCTGCCATACGTGCGCAGGAAATGAACGCCTCGAAAATTCGCTGCAACCGGGTTCGACACGTGCACCGGAGTCCACGCTTCGGTGTTAATGCGCGGCGTCACGAATGAAGCGGGCATGACACCGATGACGGTGTACATGTCGCCGCTGAGCGGAATTGCTTTACCGAGAATCTGCTCGTCGCTGTTGAACTGTTTCACCCATAGATCGCGGCCCAACACCACCACGAATGGAGCGCCGTTCTTGTCATCTTCGCTCGTAATAAAACGCCCGCGCTCAGGCTGCACTCCCAGAGTTTCGAAGAACCCGCCGGTCACCTGCCCGATCTGAAATTGAACCGGTTCACTGCCACCCGTGTAGGCCAGCGGCTGCGCAACCATGCCGCCCAACCTGCTGAACGTCTTGCTCTGCGACTCGACATCAGCAAGGTCAGGGGCGGATTGATTCGATCTGAAACTGATCAACCGCGACGGATCGGCGTAAGGCAACGGCCGCAGCAGGACCGCATTGACCACACTGAAGATCGCGGAGTTAGCGCCGATGCCGAGCGCGAGCGTGATCACGGCAATCGCCGTAAACGCCGGGCGCTTCAACAGTCCTCTTAACCCGAAACG
>Ga0126311_10000535_pt1 | contig 17769 bp, 18 predicted proteins | sample Plot61_FD_92539 | JGI IMG/M metagenome (GOLD analysis project Ga0126311, IMG submission 92539) | Serpentine soil microbial communities from UC McLaughlin Reserve, CA, USA - Plot61 | ecosystem: Environmental > Terrestrial > Soil > Grasslands | place: USA: UC McLaughlin Reserve, Lake County... | reverse complement strand
CGCCGCCGCCCGCCGCCTGCTCCCACTCGTCGCAGAACAGGCGGCAGCGCTCGAGCGCCGCGGCCTCCACCTCCGCCTTGCCGTGCGCGTCGGCGCCCAGGACGGCGAAGTGCTGTCCGTCGCGCACCTCGGCGGCGAGGACCACCGGCTGCTCGCCGGGCGTGACGGTCACGACCACGTCCTGCGCCGCGGCCTCGGCGCGCTCGCCCACTCGCCAGCCGAGCTCCGACGCGAGCGCCTCGGCCGGCTCCGGGCGCACGTCGGCACAGATCCCCGAATCGAAGCCGGCCGCCGCGAGGCAGCGCGCGGCCCAGGCGCCGTTGACCCCGCAGCCGATCACTCCCACTGCCGACGCATCCCCCGTCGCCAGCGCCTGCGCGGAGACCGCGGCCGCCGCCCCGGTTCGCAGCGACGTGACGCTGGCGCAGTCCATGATCGCCACCAGGGCTCCGGTGCCCGCGTCGGACAGGACCAGCGCGCCGGCGACCGCCGGCAGCCCGCGCTCGGCGTTGTGCGGAAACGAGGTCACCCACTTCAGCAGGGCGTAGCCGTCGCCCCGCGCCGGCATCGCGCGGAAGTCCCCGTGCGGCGGGGCGTCGAGGTACACCTTCGCCGGCATCACCCACTCCCCGGCTGCATGACGCTCGAAGGCGAGCCGGGTCCGCTCGATCGCCAGCCCGGGGGGCACGGCGCCGAGAACGGCATCGGCGTCGAATACCGGGACCTCGCTCACCCGAGGCAGGTTAGATTCCCGGCATGGCGACCAACGGCAGGCGCCGGCCCCCGAGGCCGAGGATCGAGCTGGTCTCGCCGGCCGCGTCGGAGTCGGAGGCCGCGGCGATCGTCGCGGCGCTCGAGCAGTTCCTGGCCGACACCGCCCCCGCCCCGGACCCCGCCCGGCCCGAGATCAGCCGCTGGCAGCGCGCCGCGCTCGAGGAAGGCGTCTCCGCCCGGCAGCTCGGCGGCGGCGCGTGGGGACATTCGCCTGCACGCCACGCTCAAAACGGATAGAACACCCGCACGGCAGGCGCGACGAGCGCGCCGGCCAGTGAGGAGGAGAGCATGGCCGTTGTGAAGATCATCGAGCTGGTAGGCAGCTCGAAGACGTCGACCGACGACGCGGCGAAGCAGGCGCTCACGCAGGCGCAGGGATCGCTTCGCAACATCCGCGCGATCGACATCGTCTCCACGGGGATCCGCGGCGAGAACCTCGACGAGTACCGCGCGCACGTGCGCGTCGCCTTCATCATCGAGGACAAGGACGTCGACTGATCGACGCCTGGGTGGGCGCGACTAGGCCGCCCAGCCTAAATACCCTAAACCCGGTCAGCTTTTATGTAATACTGCCTGGGCATGGAGCCCACGGCTGCCAAGGAGCGTGCCGCGAGCCAAGCGCCGGTTGATGGGGATCAGGCCAACGGCGGCGCCGCGAACGCGCGCGAGCGGATCTCCACCGAGTACAAGCTCGACGTAACGCACGCCAAGCCCCAGAAGGGCAAGGGGCGCCGCGGGTCGCTGGAGAACCCCGAGGTCTACGACAACGTGCCCGGGCACCTCATCCCGGTCCTCGAGCGCGAGTTCGACGACTTCGACACCGAGGCGGCGAGCTTCATGCGCGGCGAGCAGACCGAGGACAAGTTCATCGGCTTCCGCCTCAAGCAGGGCGTCTACGGCCAGCGCCAGCCCGACGTGCAGATGATCCGCACGAAGCTGCCGATGGGCGGGATCACGCCCGAGCAGATGGAGGCGTTCGCCGACGTGATCGAGGACTACGCGCCCCTCAACAAGGGCCACATCACGACGCGCCAGAACATCCAGGTCCACCACATCCCGCTGCCGGACGCCGCCAAGTTCATCCGCCGCATCTCCGATGCCGGCCTCTCCTCGCGCGAGGGCTGCGGCAACACGGTGCGCAACGTCACCGGCGACCCCTTCGCGGGCGTCACCGAGGGCGAGCCCTTCGATGTCACGCCCTATGCGGGCGCGTACGTCCGCTACTTCGTCCGCCACCCGGTCACCCAGCTGATGCCGCGCAAGGTCAAGACGGCGTTCACCGCGACCGACGAGGACGTCGCGATCACCGGCATCCACGACATCGGCTTCATCCCGCGCATCCGCGACGGCGTCCGGGGCGTCGAGGTGCGGGTCGGCGGCGGCACGTCCATCATGCCCCGCGTCGCCCCCACCCTCTACGACTTCGTCGAGCTCGACAACGGCGACTACCTGAAGATCTCCGAGGCCGTCTTCCGCCTCTTCGACCGCCAGGAGTGGCTGCGCGTCAACCGCGCCCGCGCCCGCATCAAGGTCCTGATCGACAAGATCGGCATCGACGCCTTCCGCGAGATGGTCGAGGAGGAGCTCCAGGGCGACTGGGTAGCCGAGCGTGACTTCTCGATCGACCACCTGCTCTTCGTCGACGACGAGGAGGCGAATGCGCCGCCGGTCCCCGTGCAGGCGGGCAGCCCCAACGGCGACCTCTCCGAGTTCGAGCGCTTCCGCGAGTCCAGCGTCAAGGCCCAGCGCCAGGACGGCTTCTCGACGGTGAGCGTGAAGGTCACCCGCGGCGACCTCACGCCCGAGCAGATGCGCGAGCTCGCGCAGATCATGCGCGAGTTCAGCGGCGGCTACGCCCGCACCACGGTCCACCAGAACCTGGTGCTGCGCTGGGTCCGCGACGAGTCCGTCTATGACGTATGGCAGCGCCTGCTCGAGCTCGGCCTCGGCGACGCCGGCCAGGACGAGATCACCGACGTCGTCTCGTGCCCCGGCACCGACTCGTGCAAGCTCGGCATCACCTCCTCGATGGGCCTCAACCGCGCCATCCAGGAGCGGCTGGAGACGATGGAGATCACCGATCCGCTCACGCGTGCCGTCCACATCAAGATGTCCGGCTGCCCGAACGGCTGCGCCCAGCACCACATCGCGAACATCGGTTTCTATGGCGCCTCGCTGAAGGTCGGCGAGCGCCAGATCCCCGCCTACATCCCCCACCTCGGCGGTAACTACGAGGGCGGCGAGGTCCTTTACGGCCACCGCCTGAAGGCGCGCCTGCCCGCCAAGCGCGTGCCCGACGCGGTCGAGCGCTGGCTGCGCCTCTACGAGTCCGAGCGCGACGAGGGCGAGGCCTTCAACACCTTCGTCGAGCGTGCGGGCACGGATCGCTTCGAGGCGGAGGTCAAGGACCTGACGATGCCTGTCGAATTCGGTCTTGAGACCCTCGACCAGTTCGTCGACTGGTCCCGCTCCGACCCCTACAAGGTCGAGCGCGGCGAGGGAGAATGCGCGGTTTGATGTCCTCGGCATCCGAACAGCTCCAGGTGGTCACCCGGTCGGCGCGCCCGCGCCCGCTTCACGAGGACGTGCCCACCAACGGCAACGGCGCCTCCGCGAACGGCAACCGCCGGTACCCCGCTCCTGCGGCGCCGCGGATCGGGGGCGAGGTGGTCGACCCCGCCGAGGTGGGCGCCGAGGTCGATCGCATGAGTGCCGACGAGGCCATCGCCTGGGCGATCGAGAAGTTCCACCCGGCGCTGCGCTTCGCCGTCTCGTTCCAGAAGACGAGCTCGGTGACGGTCGACATGGCGCACCGCGTCGAGCCCGAGGCCCGCTTCTTCTACATCGACACAGAGCTGCTGTTCCCGGAGACCTACGAGACCCGCGACCGGCTGGCCGCGCACTTCGGCATCGAGATCGAGCGCTTCGTGCAGGAGAACCCGCGCGGGCTGCGCAAGCGATGGGACGCGGGCGAGTGGGGGCCCAACGACGAGTGCTGCGCTCCGCGAAAGGTCGCTACGATGCGCGCCGCCCTCGTCGGGGTCGACTGCTGGGTCTCAGGCGTACGCAGGGTCGATTCGGACACGCGAGCCAGTGCCCCGAAGTTCGGCTGGGACGAACGATTCGGGCTCTGGAAGCTGAATCCCCTCGCCGACTGGGACGACAAGCAAATCTGGAATTACATAAAGGACAGGCACGTGCCCTATAACCCGCTTCACGACCAGGGGTATCCGTCGATCGGATGCATGCCCTGCACCTCCATCCCGGGCGATGACGAGAGCTCGCGCGCCGGCCGCTGGGCCGGAACCGACCGCACGGAGTGCGGCATCAATGGGTAGCGCCGAGACGGCGCTGGCGCTCACCCTCACCGCACGCCAGGCCTCAGACTTCGAGCTGCTCGCCAACAGGGGCTTCGCGCCCCTGACCGGCTTTCAGGGCTCGGCCGACCACCAGTCGGTCTGCAACGACATGCGCCTCGGCTCCGGCGAGATCTGGCCGATCCCGATCACGCTCGCGACCGATCTCGAGTGCGAGGGCGGCGACGTCGTCGAGCTCAGCGCGCCCAACGGCAAGGCGCTCGGCCGGCTGACGGTCGAGGAGATCTTCGAGCGCGACGTCGAGCTGGAGGCCGAGAAGGTCTACCGGACCACCGACGACGAGCACCCGGGCGTCGCCGCCATCCGTGAGGAGGGCGCGCGCTGCATCGCCGGGCCCATCGAGCACGACGCGCTGCCGGACCACGACGACGCGTTCATGCGGCGCTACACCACGCCGGAGGAGACGAAGAAGGCCTTCGCCGACCGTGGCTGGAAGCGCATCGTCGCCTTTCAGACGCGCAACCCGATCCATCGCGCCCACGAGTACCTCACGAAGGCGGCGCTGGAGATCTGCGACGGGCTCTTCATCCACCCGCTGATCGGCGAGACGAAGAAGGGCGACATCCCGGCCGACGTGCGGATGCGCTGCTACGAGGTCCTGATGGACAACTACTACCACCCGGACCACGTGATGCTCGGCGTCAACCCCGGCAAGATGCACTACGCCGGGCCGCGCGAGGCCGTGCTCCACGCGGTCATCCGCCGTAACTACGGGTGCACCCACTTCATCGTCGGGCGCGACCACGCGGGCGTCGGCGACTACTACGGCACCTACGACGCGCAGCGGATCTTCGACGACATCGACCTGAACGAGCTCGGGATCACCCCGCTGTTCTTCGAGCACACGTTCTGGTGCCACGAGTGCGAGGGGATGGGCTCGTCGAAGACGTGCCCGCACCCGCAGGAGTCCCACCTGTTCCTGTCGGGCACGAAGGTGCGCGAGATGCTCGAGGCCGGCGATAAGCCGCCGCACGAGTTCTCGCGAGACGAGGTTGCCGAGATCCTGATCGACGCATACAAGGAGGGGATTGGATGAGCGACCACAAGGGCTTCACCCTCTGGTTCACGGGCCTCTCCGGCTCGGGCAAGACCACGATCACCAACCAGCTCGTCAAGGCGCTGCGCAAGCGCAGCGTGCCGCTCGAGGTGCTCGACGGCGACATCGTCCGCGAGAACCTCTCGAAGGGCCTCGGCTTCTCGAAGGAGGATCGCGACACGAACATCCGCCGCATCGCGTTCGTCGCGAACCTGCTCTCCCGCAACGGCGTGCCGGTCATCACGGCCGCCATCTCGCCCTACCGCGAGATCCGCAATGAGGCGCGGGAGATTATGGACGGCCGCTTCGTCGAGGCGTACGTCAAGGCCTCGGTCGAGGTCTGCGAGGAGCGCGACGTCAAGGGCCTCTACGCCAAGGCCCGCTCCGGTGAGATCAAGGAGTTCACGGGCGTCTCCGACCCCTACGAGCCGCCCGAGGAGCCGGAGCTGGTGATCGACACCGAGAGCCAGTCTCCCGAGGAGTCCGCCGAGCAGATCCTCACCTATCTCGAGGAGCACGAGCTGATCCCAGCCGCCTAGCGGCCGGGTCCAACCCATCGGCTCCGGGCCTTAGTGCGCGGGAACCGCGCACTCGCGCAGGCGAGCATCCAGCTCGTCGCGGTGCTCGGCCATCTCGTTCGCCGGCAGCATGAACGGGCGCGTGGCCACCTCCGGCGGCGCCGGCAGGCCGCATTCCTCGGCGGCGCGCTTCAGCACGTCGCCCCGTGGTGGCGGCGCCTCGCCCGGACCGATTCGCCCGGGCGGCGGCGGGGCGACGCCCTGCTCGTCCATGCACTCGGCGAGCTCGTCCATCTTCTGACGCTCGGCATCGGTGAGCCTGTCGACGATCGGCGACGGCAGGTCCCCGCGGCCGTCGGGGCTCGCGCCCGCGGGAACCGCTACCGCCGCCAGTGCCGCCAGGGCGAGGGCCAAGCCCAGCCCCCGCTCGCGTGGTGTCCAACTCCTCATCGGTTGCCTCCTTCGGTGGTTGCAGGCCGAAGGACACAGGCCGTGCCTGAGATTCAGCTGAGAACGGCCGAAGAATCGGCTGAGACCGGCTGCCCGGCGTCGCCCGCGCGGGCGACCGGGAGCTCCAGGCGGGCGAGGGTGCCGCCACCCACCGCTCGCTCGATCGTCACGGTGCCGCCATGCGCGGCGGCGATCTGCCGGACGATTGCCAGGCCGAGGCCGGAGCCGGGCGTGCTCCTCGCCGCGGTCGCCCGATAGAAGCGGTCGAAGACGTGCGGGAGGTCGGCCGGGTCGATGCCCGGGCCCCTGTCGCGGATGGTGAGGGCGCCTTCGCCGCCGACGGTCACGTCGATGCGACCGCCCGGCGGGCTCCACTTCGCGGCGTTGTCGAGGAGGTTCCCGACCGCCCGGTCGAGTCGCTCGCCCACTCCCCGCACGGCGCAGGGCTCGAGATCCGCCTCGAAGCGGCACGCGGGGGCGTTGCGCGCGGCCCGCTCGACCGCCTCGGCGGCGATCGCGTCGAGGCTGACGACATCGGTCACCGCGACGGGCTCCTCGTCGCGCGCGAGGTCCACCAGATTGCCGACGAGCACGCCGAGCTCCCCGAGCTGGGCCACGGCGTCGGCGATCAACGCTCGGCGCTCGTCCGCGTCGAGGTCGCCGGCGGAGGCCAGGACCTCGAGATTCGTGCGCAGGCTGGTCAGTGGGGTGCGCAGCTCGTGAGACGCGTCGGCCACAAGCTGGCGCTGGGCCGCCTCGGAGCGCTCGAGCTCGGCCAGCATCGCGTTGAAGCGGGTGGCAAGGCGGGCGAGCTCGTCGTCGGACTCGCCGGCATCGATCCGCCTGGTCAGGTCGCGCGTGCGCGCGACGTGCTCGGTCGCCTCACTCAGTCGCGCCACGGGGGCCACGGCGGCGTTCGCCACCGCGCGCCCCAGGAGGGCGGCGAGGCCGATGCCGCCAGCGGCCACGAGCGCCAGCAGGAGGCCGATGCGCCGTGTCGCGGCCTCCGTCTCGTCCAGCGAGCGCGCGACCTGGACGGCCATGCCCGGGCCGGCCGGCTCGGTGAGGACCCGTAGATGGGCGCCGTCGACCTCGGCGTCGGAGAAGAACCCGTCGCGCTCGCCGGCGGCGACGGCACGCACCTCTTCGCTCACGGGAAGGCGCGGGTCCTTGCCCGGGGCGCGGAGCACGTCGCCGTCGGCGCTTACGAGCTGCCCGAGGCCACCCGGCACGCCCGGAGGCGCCTGCGGAAGGGCGAAGGAGAAGTCCCGCGGCCGCCCGCTCCCGCCCCGCAGCTCGCCCGGGAGGGGAGCGGGGGCCAGCGTGTCCCGTGCGATCGGCGGCGCTGCCAGCGGGATGCCCTCGACTGTCGCTCCCCCGGCGAGGTCGCTCAGGGAGGAGTCCACCTGGTCGCGCAGCTCGTGGCGGACCACGAAGAAGACGATCGCCGACGCCGCGACCACAGCCACTGCGACCGCGATCGCCGCGACGAGGGTCAGCCGACTGCGGAAGCTCATGGCTCTCGCAGCACGTAGCCGATGCCCCGCACCGTCTGGATCATCCGCGGCTCGCCGCCCGCCTCGAGCTTGCGGCGGAGATAGCCGACGTACACCTCGAGCGAGTTCGAGCTGCGGCCGAAGTCGTATCCCCACACGCGCTCGAAGATCACCGAGCGGGTCAGGACCTGCCGGGGGTGCTCTAAGAACAGGCGCAGCAGCTCGAACTCCGTGCGCGTCAGGTCGATGCGGCGCTTACCGAGCGTCACCTCGCGCGCGTCGGGGACCAGCGCGAGCGACTCGAACCGGAGCGGGCTCTCCGCGGGCTGGTGCGAGCGCCGGAGCAGCGCCCGCAGGCGGGCCCGCAGCTCCTCGAGCGCAAATGGCTTGACGAGATAGTCATCGGCCCCCGCGTCCAGCCCCGCGACGCGGTCGGCGACCTGGTCGCGGGCCGTGAGGACGAGTATCGGCGTCTGGTCGCCCGCGCCGCGAACCCGCCGGCACAGCTCGAGGCCGTCCATCTCGGGCATCAGCAGGTCGAGCACGATCGCGTCGGCCGGGCGGTCGGCCAGCCGCTCGAGGCCGTCGGCCCCATCGGATGCGAGCTCGACGGCGTACCCGTCCAGGCGCAGCGCCCTCTCGAGCGAGCCCCGCACCGCCGGCTCGTCGTCGACGACGAGGATCCGCATGCTGGAAGTGTCGGCCCCTCGGATAAGAGGGAGCTAAGAAACGGCTAGAGCCTGGCCGGCACCTGCGGCTCGCCCAGGCCGTAGGTGTCGTAGGCGCCCCAGCGCGAGAACGTCTTGTGCGTGGGGCCGTGGAAGTCCGACGAGGCCGTGGGAACGAGGCCGAACTCCTCGCACAACTCGAGGCAGTGCTTCGTCTGCTCCGCCGTGTGGGCTGGGTAGAACGTCTCGATCCCGTCGAGGCCGACGTCGCGCACGAGGCTCTCAACCAGGTCGCGCACCTGGTCGGGGGCCTGGACGTCCCAGTAGGGATGCGCGACGACCGCGACGCCGCCGGCGTCGTGGATCAGCCGCACGGCCTCCTCGGCGCTGGGCCACTCGCGCGACACGAACGCCTTCGCCCCCGGCACGAGGTACTCCTCGAAGAACGGTCCCAGGTCGGGGCCGGCGCCCGCGGCCTTCGCGATGTGCGGGCGGCCGATCGCATCGGCGGCGCCGGCCTTCGCGACGGCGTCCTCGAAGCTCACATCGACGCCGTGCGAGTTCAGCCGCTCGATGATCTCCTTCGCGCGGTCCACGCGCTCCTGCTGGGCGCGGTCGCAGGCGGGCTGGATGCGGTCGAGGTCGACCCAGTAGCCGCAGATGTGCAGGTCCTCGGAATAACGGTGCACGCACGACATCTCGACCGCCGGCACGCACTCGATCCCGAGCTCGCCCGCCGTCGCCATCGCCTCGGGGACGCCGGCGACGCCGTCGTGGTCGGTCAGGGACATCACCGTGACGCCGGCCTCGGCGGCCGAGCGGGCGACGTCTGCCGGGGCAAGCTGGCCGTCGGAGACGGTCGAGTGGGACTGGAGGTCGATCACGCGAGGCGCGGCATGGTAGCCGCCGCATCGTGGCCGGGCAGCACCCCGCTTTGTTGACCCGAAGTGAGACAATGTCCGGGTGAGGATCACCGCCAAGGCCGACTACGCGGTGCGCGCCGCGCTCGAGCTCGCCGCCTCACCCGAGGGCGAGCCGGTGAAGGGCGAGAAGCTCGCCGAGAGCCAGGGAATCCCGCTGCAGTTCCTGGAGCACATCCTGCTGGAGCTCAAGCACGCACGGCTGATCCGCGCCAAGCGCGGCTACAAGGGCGGCTACTGGCTGGACCGGCCCGCCGAGGAGATCTCGATCGCAGATGTCATCAGGGCCGTAGAGGGACCGCTTGCCAACATCCACGAGTCGGCGCCGGAGGACCTCCACTACGAGGGGCCTGCCGAGCGCCTGCGCGACGTATGGGTCGCGGTGCGCGCCAACCTCCGCGGGATCCTGGAGGAGGCCAGCCTCGCCGAGGTCTCCCAGGGCAAGCTGCCCTGGCGCATCGACGCGATCCTCAACGATCCCGAGGCCTGGATAAAGCGCTGAGCGTTGCGACCGCCGTGGGACGCTGCTACGCTGGCGCGCTCGCATTTTTCGCCCTAGACAGTCGACAAAGGTGAAAAACGGGGTAACGGGCTCCTGACCCCCCGCGAGACGCGCACTGCACATGGACCCAGCGATCATCCTCTTCGGGCTCGGCATCGGGCTGCTCGTCGGCATGACCGGCATGGGCGGCGCATCGCTGATGACCCCGCTGCTGATCCTGATCTTCGGGATCTCGCCGGTGACCGCGATCGGGACGGACATCTTCTACGCGGCGGTGACCAAGACCGTCGGCGGCTACCAGCACCTGAAGCTGAAGACCGTCCACAAGGGCCTCGCGCTCTGGCTCGCCGTCGGGAGCGTGCCGTCGGCGATCGCGGGCGTATGGGTGATCGAGATCCTCCAGCGCACCTACGGCGATGACCTGGACACCCTCGTCCTCGGCATGGTCGGGGGCACGCTGCTGGTGGTCGGGATCGCGACGCTGCTGCGCTCCTTCTTCTTCAAGGACGTGATCGCCGAGCGCTACGCGATGCATCTCTACCGCCGCCACATCATCGCCGCGATCATCACCGGCGCGATCACCGGCTTCGTGATCGGCCTCACCTCCGCGGGCAGCGGCACGCTGATCGCGATCACCTTGATCGCCATCTTCCGCCTTACGCCCCAGCGGGTGGTGGGCACGGACATCTTCCACGCGGCCGTCCTGTTGTGGGCGGCGGGCATCGCCCATTGGGTCGGAGGCAACGTCGACTTCGTCCTCGCCGGCAACATCCTGATCGGCTCGGTGCCGGGCGTGCTGCTGGGCGGGATGCTCTCCGTGCGCGCGCCGCAGACGTTCCTGCGCCGCGCGCTGGCCATCGTGCTGTGCGCCTCGGGCTCCACCCTGGTCATCAAGGAGGGCACGCCCGAGGTCGTGATCCCCGCCGTCATCGTCGGCGGCATCCTCGTGGTCGGCCTCTTCGGCATCCAGGCGATCTCGCAGCGACGGGTCCGCGCCGCGGCCGCCACCTAGGGCGCCCGGGGCCAAGCCCCGCCGGTAGGCTCCAGCCGTGGACTTCGAGCCGAGCCCGCGCGTCGACGAGCTTCGCCGGCGCATCCGCGCCTTTCTCGACGAGCACGTCTATCCGGTCGAGATGGACGCGCTTCGCGCGCTGGACGACGAGGTCAAGCCGGGGGTGCCCTACCCGGAGATCCTGGTCGAGATCCGCGAGCGCGCACGCGCCGACGGGCTGTGGAACCTGTTCATGCCCGACGAGCGCTACGGCCCGGGGCTTCTGAACTGGGAATACGGCCTGCTGTGCGAGGAGATGGGCCGCAGCCCGGCGATCGCGCCCATGGCGTTCAACTGCTCGGCCCCCGACACGGGCAACGCCGAGATCCTGGCCGAGCACGGCACCGACCCCCAGAAGGAGCGCTGGCTACAGCCGCTCCTCGACGGCGAGATCCGATCCTGCTTCTCCATGACCGAGCCCGATGTCTCCGGCTCGGACCCGACGACGCTGCAGTCGCGCGCCGAGCTGGAGGACGGCGAGTGGGTCATCAACGGCCACAAGTGGTTCACCTCGGGCGCCGTCGGCGCCGACGTCGCGATCGCGATGGTCGTGACCGACCCCGACGCCCACCGCTATGCCCGCGCCTCAATGATCCTGGTGCCGGTCGACAACCCGGGCTTCAATCTCGTCCGCCCCGTCCCGGTGATGGGCCACGACGGCGGGCCGGGACACTGCGAGATCCTCTATGAGGACTGCCGGGTGCCGGAGGAGAACCTGCTGGGCCCGCGCCAGGCCGGCTTCGCGATCGCGCAGGACCGGCTCGGCCCCGGCCGCATCCACCACTGCATGCGCGCGATCGGCACCTGCGAGCGCGCGATCGAGATGATGTGCCGCCGCGCCAACACCCGCGAGACTCAGGGCGAGAAGCTCGGCGAGAAGCAGTTCGTCCAGGACTTCATCGCCAAGTCGCGGATGGAGACCGACCAGGCGCGCCTGCTGACGCTGCTGGCCGCCTGGCGGATGGACACTCAGGGCAAGAAGGCCGCGCGCCGCGAGATCTCGATGATCAAGGTAGTGGCGGCCAACGTCGTGATGGACGTCCTCGACCGTGCGATCCAGGTCCACGGCGCGCTCGGGATGTCGGACGACACGCCGCTGGCGGGCATGTGGCGGTTCAGCCGGATGCTGAAGGTCGCCGACGGGCCCGACGAGGTCCACAAGATGGTGATCGCGCGCCGCGAGCTGAACCACTGGGCGAAGGAGGCCGAGCAGGAGCTCGGCTCCGAGCCCGCGCAACCGGCGCCCGCGAAGGCCTAGCCCAGCCGGCGCTCGGCCTCGTCGGCGGCCTCGGCGAGGCGCTTGACGATCCGGGCGAACTGCTTGAGGCCCTCGTCCTTGCCCTCGTCGTCGCCGTACTGCCCGGCGCTCACGCGGGCGATGATCCCCTGGAGGATCACCGCGAGCTTCCAGGAGCCGAGCGCGATGTAGAAGTCGAGCTCGGAGAGGTCGCGGCCGGAGCGTTCCGCATAGCGGTCGCGAAGCTCCTCGCGCGACTGGAAGCCGGCCGCGGTCGTGGGCGCCTCGAACAGAGGCATCAACTCGTCGCCCTCCTGCGACCAGTAGACCATCAGCATCCCCACGTCGGCGAGCGGGTCGCCCAGCGTGCACAGCTCCCAGTCGACGACGGCCGCCACCTCGCCCTTCTCGGTGAGGATCATGTTGTCCAGGCGGTAGTCGCCATGGACGATCGTCGCCGGCCCCTGCTCGGGGATGCGGGCGACGAGCCGCTCGTGGACCTCGTCGACCAGCGGAACCTCGTCGGTCTTCGACTTCTCCCACTGCCCGTGCCAGCGATGCAGCTGACGCGCGACGTAGTCCTCGCGCTTGCCGAGCTCGCCAAGACCGACCTCGTCCGGATCGACCTCATGAATCGCGACCAGGGTGTCGACCACGCGGTCGCCGATCTCGCGGCGCTCGCCCTCGTCGAAGTGCCGCTCGGCCTCGGTGCGGTCGCGCAACACGGGGCCGGAGACGAAGCCCATGACGTAGAACGGCGCGCCGTTGACCGACTCGTCGTCGCACATCCCGGCGACGGGGGGCACGGGAACCGAGGTTCCCTGGAGGGCAGAGATGATCCGGTGCTCGCGGCCCATGTCGTGGGCCGACGCCAGGCCCCTGCCCAGCGGCGGCCGGCGCAGCGCCCAGCGATTGCCGGCGGCGTCGGCGACGCCATACGTGAGATTCGACCGGCCCCCGGCGATCCGCTCGAACGCCAGCGGCAGCTCGGCGCCCTCGACGTTCGCCTCGAACCAGCGCTCGACCCCGGCGCTGTCGATGCCCTCGGGGACGGTGGCAGTAGCCTCCTCATCCGCCATGGCGGCGAAGGCTCTCATAGTCGACTTCGGCGGCGTGCTCACGACCAGCATCTGGCCCGCCTTCTCGAGCTTCTGCGAGGCGGAGGGGCTCGAGCCCGATGCCGTCCGCGACCTCTTCCGCGGCGATGCCGAGGCGCTTCGCCTCCTCCGCGGGCTCGAGACCGGCGAGCTGAGCGAGGACGACTTCGAGCCGCGCTTCGGCGCCCTGCTGGGAATCGAGGACACCTCCGGGCTCATCACCCGCCTGTTCGCGGGGCTGAGCCCCGACGAGGAGATGACCGGCGCGGTCCGCGCCGCCCGCGCCGCCGGGGTGAAGACCGCCCTGATCTCGAACTCGTGGGGGCTGGGGATCTACGACCGCGCTCCGACGGACCTCTTCGACGAGGCCATCATCAGCGGCGAGGTCGGCGTTCACAAGCCGCAGGCGGAGATCTACCTGCTGGCCGCGGAGCGGCTGGGCGTCGAGCCGGGCGACTGCGTGTTCGTCGACGACCTGCGCGAGAACTGCGCCGGCGCAGAGGCGGTCGGGATGACGGCGGTCCTCCACCGCGAGACGGCCGCGACCCTGGAGCGGTTGTCGGAGCTGCTGGGCGGGGCTATCATCGGCAGCGCGAGTTCCGATCGCCACTAGGGAGGGACGGATCGAGGGCTGGGGCAAGACCAGGCTCGGAGGCTGGGGCGTCATGGGCGCCGTCGCCGTCCTGCTCGTGGCCGCCCCCGCGTCCTCGGCCGAGACCTTCTGCGTCGGCGCGCACTTCGGCTGTCACGGCGACGAGTTCAAGACCCTCCAGGAGGCGCTGAACGCCGCCAACGCGGGTGGCGACCCTCATGACACGGTGCGAATCAGCGAGGGCATCTTCGACGTCGACAACACGCTGGACCAGATCGGCAACGAGGTGACGATCGCCGGCTCCGGAACGGGGCGTACCAAGCTGGTCGCCAACGGTGGCACCTACGGCCTCCAGCTCTCCGAGGCCGACTCGGACGTCAAGAAGCTGCGGATCCACATCGAGCAGACCGGCGCGACCTATCGCGGCCTCAAGCTCCAGGGCGACGCGAGCAGGCTGTTGGTGACTGCGGTGGACGACGCGGATGGAGCCGGTGTGCAGATGGAGGGGGGCCCCGGCGAGACGGTGAAGCTCACGAAGAGCACGATCAAGATGCCGGTCGGCACCCAGGCCATCGGCGTGGACGGCGGTGGCGGCCCGGACCGTCTCATCCGCGGCTGCCGGGTGAAGGGAAACCAGGCCATCCGGATCAACGCCACCGGCACGCTCACGGAGATCGAGCACACGATCGCCACCGGCCGGGCGGGGGTATCGCAGTCGAGCGGCGGCGTCGAGATCGACGACTCGCTCATCCGGGTGAAGCCCGCGCCCGCCGGGTTCACGGAGGCGGGCCTGATCGCCTACGGCTTCGACGGGACGAGCGCCATCAGCGCCAACCACGTCACTGTGATCGGGACCGGGGTCACCGCGCCCGTGGGCACCGGATCCACCGGGGTGCTGACGGACGCCAGCGGCAGCGCCCGGACGGCGATGCTGAGGAACTCGATCGTGTTCGGCAACGAGACGGACGTCCACAACAGCGGCGGGTCCCTGACCCTCGACTACACGCGCTGGAAGACCGTCATCGGCAGCGTCAGCGACATGCACGGGACAGACGCCAACCCCCGCTTCACCGATACCTACCGGCTGCGGCCTTCCTCGCCGCTCATCGACCGCGGACAGCCGTTCGGCCTACTCCCGGGCGAGCCGCCGCTGGACCTCGCGGGAAACGACCGGATCACCGACGGCGACGGGCACCATGGCGCCCGCCGCGACATGGGCGCATACGAGCTTCAGCCCTAGGCGACGCCCGCCGCGATCAGCGCCACCCCGGCGAGGGCCAGCACCACGCCCGCCTGCTGAGCACGCGCGAGGCGCTCGCCGAGGACGAAACGGGCGAGCAGCACGGTGACCGCCGAGTAGAGCGACGCCACGACGCCCACCAGCGCCAGCAGCCCGTGGGTCGTCGCGACGGCGAACAGCGTGTTGGCGAGCACGTCGCACGTGCCGACCGCCAGCAGGGCCGGCCACATGTCCCGCGGGATCTGCATGGACGGCCGGACGATAAGCGCGGCGACGAGCAGGATGAAAACGCCGCCGGTGCGGGCCGCCGCGATCGTCCACGCCGGATCGTGCTCGGCGGCCGCGTCGAGCATCAGGAAGAACGTGCCGAAGCCCAGAGCGGCAAAGGCCGCCAGGCCGACCGCCGCCCTGCCCGCCGCGCGCCACTCGGGGTCGGGTTCGCGCGAGGCGAGCAGCACGCCCGCGATCGCGACGCTCGCGCCGGCGACCGCGATCGCCGCCGGGCTCTCGCCCTGCGCCAGTCCCCCGATGAACGGCACGAGGATCCCGAGGGCGCCGATCGTCGCGACCACCGAGACCGAGCCGAGCGCCATCGCCCGGTAGAAGGCCCCGAGGGCCACGACGACGATTGCGCCGGCGCCCGCGGCGATCGCGGCCTCGCGCGCCGGCAGCCCCTTGTCCCCGGCGGCCAGTGCGACTCCGAAGGCCAGGAGCAGCCCGAACGGCTGGCTCACCAACAGCACGCTGAGCGCCGAGATCCGGCGCGCCTGGAGGCCGCCCAGGAAGTCCGAGACGCCCCAGGCGACACTCGACAGCAGGCCGAGCAAGACCCCTAGCATCGGTCGCCCGTCCCGAGCGCCTTGCCGAGATCGAAGCGGGCCTGCGCGTGGATCACCCCGGGCGTCGAGACCCGGACCATGGTCCAGCCGTCGTCGTCCTGGACGCACGCCCCCTCGCCGACGTCCCAGTACGGCGTGTAGCGCACCCGCACCAGGTACTCGCCCGGAGCGTCGGCGGTCAGGTCGAAGGACTGCGGGCCCAGGTCGGCAAGGCGGGCGTCCGCGGCCGGAGGCCCGGGCGCGTCGGCGGAGGTGACGAACGGGCCCGCGCCCTCGACCTCGTAAAGACGCCAGTCGGCCGTCTCCCAGGCGAGGTCGAGGTAGGGAAGGCCCGACTCGATCAGCTCCGCCTCGTCGTCGGCGAGGTAGTCGAGGTCGACGCCGAGCGGCATCGCGACGTAGCCGACGGCGCGCTCGCGCAGCCACGAGAGGTATGCCTCGGCAGTGAGGTTGTCGTCCTGGAAGAGTTCGAAGTCGTCGGACTCGGCCTGGCGCTGCCAGCCCCGGGCGAGCGGATAGGACTCGGCCACGTAGACCGACTCCCACCGGTTGCGCGTCGGCAGGACGTGCACCCGGGTGGGCGCGCCGACGGTCCGCCGGTCGAGCTCGTCGACCAGCGGCCGGTGGAAGGCGGCCTCGGTGGAGGGATCGCCGTCGGCGTCGGCGAAGTCGCGAATGGCGGGCGAGATCTGCCAGGCCAGCAGCGGCAGCGCGACGATCGCCAGCGCCAGCGGCCGCCTGCCCCACAGCACCACCGCCAGCACCGGGCCGGCGAACAGCGCGCCGAGGCGGGCGGCGTTGCCGCCGATGGGGGTCTCGAACGCGAACAGCGCGATCGCAAGCACCGCGTAGATGCCGACCCCCCAACGCAGCGCCCGCTCGTCGCCGGGGAGGATCACCAGCGCGACGAGCGCGAAAAGCGGGACGTTCTGGAAGGCCGAGGTGACGAACGGCTCGACGCCGCCGGCGGGGAAGGCAAGGCCGATCGTGCCCAGCGCCGCGACCGCTCCCAACGCGACCACCGCCCCGCCGATCCACGCGCGGCGCCCCGCGACGGCGGGCCGGCGGGCGATGGCGACCGCGCACCCGGCGATCGCCAGGAACAGGCCGGCCACCGGGCTCGCCAGCACAGTCAGAACCGAGAGCGCGGCCGCAAGCACGTTGCGGCCCCGCTGAAGTGCGAGCAGCGCGGCCAGGCCCACGGCGACGCCCAGCGAGAACGTGATCCGGCCCGTCAGCAGGTTGGTCGCGGTCGCCGCCGCGAACCACAGCACGCCGACGCGCGCGCGCTCCCCGTAGCGCTCCTTCGCGATCGCCGCGAACAGGCCCGCCGACGCGACCGCGGCCAGGACGCCGACCAGGCGCACCCCCAGCCAGGCCCCCAGCGGGGGAAACAGCACGCTGTAGCCGGGAAGGTGGAAGCCCCCGTACCAGGCGTTGCTCCACACCTGGACGCCTTGAGCGTCGAAGAGGTCGGCCCGGAACGTCTGCGCGGCGAGGTCGGCGCTCTGCGGCTCCCAGGCCAGATAGACGCCGCCGAGGGCCGCGGCGAGGAGCATGGGTGCGAGGATCATTCGGCGGCGGCGGTCAGCGGGGCCCAGCGCATCCGGCGGCGGATGCTTGGCGGCGGATGCTTAGGTTACGGCCATGCCCGCCGCGATCGACCTCGGTGCCCAGATCGACGCGTTCGGTCACGCGGCGGAGCGCTTCTTCCACGGGCTCGCCGGGATCGGCTGGGGATGGCTGGCGGTGGCGCTCGTGCTGTCGCTGGGGATGCAGCTGTGCCGGGCCCATGCCTGGGCGAACGCGCTGCGGGCGGCCTATCCGGAGGACGCCGTCAGCGAGACCGGCGTCGCAGGCGCCTTCCTGGTGGGCGCGGGGCTGAACGGGATCCTTCCCGCCCGCGGCGGCGACGCGATCAAGATCGTGCTCGCCAAGCGCAGCGTGCGTGACTCCTCCTACCCGTCGGTCG
>Ga0126311_10000534_pt1 | contig 17776 bp, 15 predicted proteins | sample Plot61_FD_92539 | JGI IMG/M metagenome (GOLD analysis project Ga0126311, IMG submission 92539) | Serpentine soil microbial communities from UC McLaughlin Reserve, CA, USA - Plot61 | ecosystem: Environmental > Terrestrial > Soil > Grasslands | place: USA: UC McLaughlin Reserve, Lake County... | reverse complement strand
GAGGTGGTTCTGTTGAAGGAGTTCGAGGGATTGACGTTTCAGGAGATAGCGGACGCGCTTCAGGTTCCCTTGAGTACCGTGAAGAGCCGACTCTACACGGCACTCAGGCAGTTGCGCATGAGGCTCGAAAAGTTCGAGCTGGAGGTTGCCCCGAGATGAACGAGAGAATTAACGCGAACGGCGCTGGCGAAGCGCGCTGCTGCGGGCGCGAGGAAGAGTTGCTCGCGTACCTCTACGGCGAGTCGGCGACCGCGGAGGCCGCGGACTTCCGTAGACACCTCGCAGACTGCGCCGCGTGCGGCGAAGAGCTGGCGGCCTTCGGCGGCGTGCGCGCGAGTGTGGGCGAGTGGCGCGAAGAGGTCATGCGCTCGATACCCGCGCTGAACGTGGCCGAACGCGTCGCGCCCTACGCTTCTTCAACGAAGACCGCGACGCGCGCGCCGGAAGTCACGCGCGTCGCGACGCACACCCGCGTCGGCGCGCGCACGCGCTCGGCGTCGGCCGCGCTGCGCGAGTTCTTCTCGCTCTCGCCGACGTGGCTGCGCGTCGGGACTGCCGCGGCCGCGTTCGTCTTCTGCGCCCTCGCGGCGCTGACTCTCGCGCGCGCCGAAGTGCGTTGGGGCTCGAACGGCTTCGCCCTCGACACGGGCGTCAGAGAGCGCGTCATAGAGAAGCAGATTCCGTCTCCCGCGCCGGAGGGCTTCACGCAGGCGCAGGTTGACGCGTTGATTCGTCAGAGCGTCGAGCGCGAAGTCGCGGCGGCTCAAGACCGGTGGAAGGCTGAAGGGGCCGCGCGCGCGAACGTCGTCAACGCGGGCGGCGTCGCAGCGGGCGGCGGCGAGCGCCGCGCATCGCCTTCGCGCAACGCGGGCGACGCGCGCGCGCCCCGGAGTCAGCAAGGCCCGCGTCGTTCGCCGCGCGGCGAACAGCTCGCGGACAACGAGGACGTTTTCTACCCGGACGAGGAGAGCGTGCCGCGTCTCACGGACATACTCGGCGCGGTCAAATCGCAGGGCAGGGAGAACGAGCGGTAGACTTTAGGCCGTGCGTCGCGCCGTCCGGCGGAGGCGCGAGAGTGTTTCGAGTCCCGCACCCGCCGGAGGATTTCGCTTGAGGTCTCTACGATGAGAACGTTGACTAAAAGCTCGCGCGTCGCCGTCACGTGCGGCCTGCCCCTCGCGCTCTTACTCCTCTGCGCGCCGCACGCGTCCGCGCAGAATGCGACCCGGCAGCAGCCTCCCGAGGAAGCTCCCGCCGCGGCTGACGCCCCCGCTTCCCTTCTCTCTCAGCTCAACCTGACGGCCGCGCAGGTCGCGCAGATGCGCGAGATTCGCGAGCAGAGCGTGCCGCAGGCGAAGGAGCTTACGCGCCGTCTGAACCAGGCGCGCCGCGCGCTCGACGAGTCCATCTACTCCGACGCGCTGGACGAATCACTCGTCGAACAGCGCGCGCGCGAAGTCGCCGAGGCGCAGGCCGCGCTCGTCCGCCTTCGCGCGCAGACCGAGCTGCGCGTGCGCCGAGTCCTCACGCCCGAACAATTGCAGACCTTCAGAGACCTACGCATCAGCGCACGCCGCCGACAGCGCATCCGGCGACGACTCGAACGCGGACTCCCCGTCCGCCGCCCCGACGAACCCGCCGACCGGACGCCCGACGCGCGCCCGCTCCGACGCCTGCGCGAACGCCGCCGCGCACTCGGCAGACCGTAGGAAAGCTGTTAGCTATTAGCTATTGGCTGTTGGCTCTCCGCCTTCGCGAACATCGAGTGCTCAAAATCAGCGCGCCGGTCGCGAAGGCTAAAAGCTAAAAGCCAACAGCTAACAGCTTTTACTGCTTGACGCACCCGCCCGTTATTGCGCATCATAAACCGCTCGCTACCGCCGACCGCATCAAAGCTTTAAGTTCGACTCGCTTCCCCCGCGACCGCTTTACGATGCCGCCGGGGCGCGGGGTCGAAGGTCGGCGCATCTTCCGCACTACTCGTTTCTCGTTCTCCGACTGCTCGCATGAATTTCGCCCTGCGCGCCCTGCTTGAGGTTCAGGAGACCACACTGCTCGCGGCGCGCGCCGCGCGCAGGCTGTTCCGACGCCCGACCTACCTGAGCGAGATGATCGCGCAGATGGACGTGATAGGCGTCGGCTCGCTCACGATAATCCTCCTCACGGGCTTCTTCACGGGCGGCGTGCTCGCGCTGCAAACCTATCCCACGCTAAAATACTACGGCGCGCAGGATCAGACGGGCCGACTCGTGGCGACGGCGCTCGTGCGAGAGCTGGGCCCGGTCTTGAGCGGGCTGATGGTCGCGGGCCGCGTCGCGTCGGCGATAGCGGCCGAGCTGGGCTCGATGGTCGTGTCGCAGCAGATAGACGCCATGCGCGCGCTCGGCACAGACCCCGTGCGCAAGCTCGTCGCGCCGCGCATCGTCGCGCTCGTGATAACGCTGCCGCTGCTGACGCTCATCGCGGACGCGGTGGGAATCGGCGGCGGCTGGGTCGTCTCGACCAAGTTCTTCGGGATCGTGTCCAGCTCCTTCATGGCGGCGGTCTGGGACGGGCTTTCGACCGACGACATATTCGGCGGCTTCGTCAAGTCAACCGTCTTCGCCTTCATCATCGGCACGGTGGCGTGCAGGCAGGGCTTGGCGACGGAGGGCGGCACGGTCGGCGTCGGGCGCTCGACGACGACGGCGGTCGTCGCGACCTCGATACTCGTCATCGTGGCCGACTACTTTATAACGCGCGGGCTTCAGATTCTCCTCGGGCTGCCGGCGGGCTGAGCCGCCGGCGAGGGGCGCAGACTCTTATGTCTTCTTCGGCGGACGTGGAGCTACAGGAACGCGACGAGCGGCACACGACGCACGGCGGCGTGAGCCACGCCGCGCGCGAGTCCACCTTCCACGAGGTGGACGACCGCGACCGCGTCACGCCCGCGATAGAGTTCAGGGACGTGACGCTCTCGTTCGACGACCGCGTCATCCTCGACAAACTGAGCTTCACGGTCCAGAAGGGCGAGACGAAGGTCATCCTCGGCGGCTCGGGCGGCGGAAAGTCCACGACGATTAAGCTGATACTCGGGCTCCTGAAGCCCGACTCGGGACGCATCGTCGTGGACGGCGAGGACATCACTGAGCACACCGAGGCGCAGATGATGTCCGTCCGAAAGAAGATCGGGATGGTCTTCCAGGAGGGCGCGCTCTTCGACTCGCTCTCGGTCTACGACAACGTCGCCTACCGCCTGCACGAGCAGGGCGTGCCCGAGGACGAGGTGGAGCAGGAAGTGAGAAGGATGCTGCGCTTCGTCGATCTGGAAGACGCCATCGACAAGATGCCGATTGAGCTCTCGGGCGGCATGCGCCGAAGGGTGGGCATCGCGCGCGCGCTCGTCGGCGGCCCGAAGATAGTGTTGTTCGACGAGCCGACCGCGGGCCTCGACCCGCCCACGGCGCGAACCATCTGCGAGCTGGCGATAAAGCTCCGCGACCTCGAAGACGTGTCCTCCATCTTCGTCACGCACGAGATGAACAATGTCAAGTACCTGACGAGCGAGTACGCGGTCGTCAACGACGAGGGCGAGATAAACTTCGAGGAGGAGGGGCAGCGCCTCTGCCTCGTCAACACCAAGGTCATCATGCTGCGCGGCGGCAAGATAATTTTCGAGGGCACCGACGAGGCGCTCCACAAGAACCAGGACGCCTACATCCGGCGGTTCATCCGCGGACACTGAGAGGAGGGTGATAAGTGATAAGTGATGAGTGACGAGAAGAAGCCCGTTGCCTTTTCTCATCGCTCATCACTCATCACTCATCACTAACGAAATATGCCTTCAGCAAAGAAGAGTTTCGGCGTGCGCGAGGTGCGCGTGGGGCTTCTGGTCGTCGTCGCCATCGGCGTGCTCATCTTCCTGATACTGAACGCGTCGGGCGACATCTCCCCCTTCTCGAAGAAGCTTCACCTGCGCGCGCGCTTCCCCAACGCCGACGGGCTCCGCCGCGGCTCCGAGGTTCGGCTCGCGGGCGTGCGCATCGGCAAGGTGGACGACGTGCGCCTCCTGCCGCCCTCCGAGAACCCCGACGAGAAGGTCGAGGCGTCCTTCTCCATCGACAGCGAGATAGACGGGCGGCCCGCCACAGACCTCATACGCAACGACTCCACGGCGCGCATGGCCTCGCCCTCCATACTCGGCACCGAGAAGATAATCAACGTCACGCCCGGCACGGCCATCGGCGAGCAGGTCAGGGACGGCGCGCTCCTCCCGCCCGGACAGGAGGGCGGCAGCTACGAGCAGCTCGCCGCCTCCGGCAACGAGCTCATGCAGCAGCTCAACAAGCTCTCCGTGCAGTTCACCGACATCGCCGGGAAGATTAACCAGGGCCAGGGAACCTTCGGCCGCTTCGTCAACGACGAGGCGTTCTACAACAACCTCAACTCGACCGTCCGCGACGTGAACGGCCTCATACGCCAGATACAGACGGGCGACGGCTCCGCGGGCCGCTTCGTCAACGACCCGGCGCTCTACAACAACCTCAACAACGTCAGCCAGTCCTTGCAGGCCATCGCCGACGACCTGCGCAGCGGGCGCGGCACCGCCGGCAAGTTCCTCACCGACGACGCGCTCTACAACGACGCGCGCGGCTCCATCGCCCGCTTCAACCGCTCCGTGGACGAGATAAACGTCATCGTCGCAGACCTGCGCCAGGGCCGCGGCACCGCCGGCAAGCTCCTCACCGACGACGCCATCTACAACGACGCGCGCGCCGCCATCGCCCGCTTCAACACCGCCGCCGAGCGCATAGACAACGTCGTCGCCGGAGTCCAGCGCGGCGAAGGCACCGCCGGCAAACTGCTCACCGACGACCAACTCTACAACAACGTCAACCAACTCTCCGCCGAGTCCGTCAAACTCATCTACGACTTCCGCCAAAACCCCAAAAAGTACCTGACCATAAAGTTCGAGCTCTTCTAAGCCCGAGTTTTTGTCCCTAGATGTTCACCACAAATAAAGTTGTTCCCTAAACAATAAAGTCCTTCCCTAAACAATAAAGTTGTTCCCTAAACGTCTCCGAAAGGCAGTTAGGGAACAACTTTCATTGTCGCTGTTGTGACTAGAAAATTAAGTTGTTCCGTATCGACAAGCTATCCTCGTTAGAGGTGGCGTTTGCCCTGAAAGGATAATATATTGTCATCATCTTTTTGGCGTCTTAGTTACCACAACATTTCTTGTACTTCTTGCCGCTTCCGCACGGGCAGGGATCGTTCCTCCCAACCTTAATAGTGCTCTTGGCTGGTTCCTTTTTTTCGTTGGCCGCGTCCGTTGCCACTATTGCCTGGTATCGCCTCTCAAGCCTGCTGATGGTCGCTGGATCGGTCAAGATGTAAAACTGCCCCCAGTATTTCCTGTCACATATTAATTCCATCTCAAGCGGCTTACCCATAACCTCGTCGAAAAGCATGATGGTAGCTTTGTCGCCGTCGACCTTAATACACCTGTATTCTTTACGTAAGCTGTTGGTGTAGTATTTCCCGGCCTCCAATTCCTTAGCCTGCTCGAAGTAGCGCGTAAGAAAAATCTGGCTCGCCACACCCAGGCAAAGGTCTAGGGCCACGTGGTGCGCAACGACGGCCTCGGCTAAGCTTACGGCCGGGTCACCGTAGCGAACGCCCGGAGTGCATTGAACCTTGTCGAGCAGAGGTCGTGGTATCTCGTTCAGACCGAGTGACTCTGCGTGCGATGCTAACTCCTCTAACTTGTGGGTGGTCTTGTACTTTTCCCCCTTCTGACTTATGAAAGCCTTGATGATTTTTTCTGCCGCCTGAAGCGACGCCCACTTGGACAGGCCAAACTGAGGCTGGTTAGCAAAAAGATGCGCGACGCTGGCGTCAATGTCACCGATGGCTTCCTTCACAAGCTCGGTCTCCGAGATAGGGTCAATCTCATTCATCGCCGCGAAGCCTAGCTGAAATTGGTTGAAGAGCGCCGCCAGTTCGTCCTTAGTCAAGGACTTCGCATACTCCTCTGTGAAGTCGTCGATTAAATCCAAGACGTTGATAGTCGGCAGGCGACCTCCGCTTCCTGCTGCCGCTTGGCTTGTGATCCCGTACTGTTTCGGCGAGCAGATGACGTTAGCGGCACCAAATACGAGGGGGAGCCTCAGCCTGTACAGGTCGCCCCGAATCTGCACCGCCATCTTCCAAGTCGGGTCTATTTTCAGGCGGTCGCCGTAACGGCGGTCGAACCACTCGTGGATTTTGGTGGTCAGCGGATCCTTGTGCATCAACGAGGTGCTGTAGCCGAGGGTGAACTTACCCACGGCCTCCATGGAGCGCGCTCTAATCGGCGTCTCCTCGTCCCGCATCTCCTGATCGATGGCCTCCATAAGGCACCCGAACTCTTCCTCGTTATTAATACCGACTTTCTTCAGGCGCGCGTCTACCGGCTCGAAGCGGTCCCACACGCCGGTCACATCATTCACCACATAACGAAACCGGTTAACGAGATCGTCATAAGTACAGTAGCTGCGCCCGGTCCCGGCGGCCGCAGTACGTAACTCCTTCCTCTGTTGATAGCTGAGTGTTGAACTCCTGCCGATGACGAGCTGGATATTTACTTTGCCGCCCTCGGGGATGCTCGGAGACATGTGAAGTTGGTTCTGGACGAGCCACTCCTCCCACACGGATATTGTCTCCTTGCCCCTCAGGAAAGCCTCGGAGGGCTGTCCCGAATCTGTGAAGAAGACGTCGTCTGCCCCTCCTAACTTAACGAAGACATATTCGAGGCCCTCCTCTTCCTGAACAAGCAAGAGAAGATCGGCGGTTTGATCTTCGTCCACAGGGACTTCCTGTTAACAGCGCAACTGCGCCGGGTGGATGATCCCCGGGCGGAGCTTCAGGAATTCTTTCGCCCGCTCTATCGCACCAGCCTTGTCTAACAGCGACTCGAACTCTGCGACGTGCTGGTCAGCGGCCGAGACCGCTTGCTGCATTTTTTCATGCTGGGTAAGCCCCCCTCCGTCCTGTCCCAAGATATTCGCTAAGACGAACGCCTTCCTAAAATCTTTCAGGGCCTCCCTCTCGGGGTCTCCTAAGTGGGCGTACCAGCCGTAGATGGAAACCTTCTTAAGAGCCTATCCCAAAATTATTAGCCGGTAGAGGTTGATCGCAAAAGCGAAGTGAACCGGCGCCACATAGTTCGCCTCCTTCTTCTCCCACCGCACCAGCAATCGGCGGTAGCGGTTCACCCAACCGTGCGTCCGCTCGACGACCCACCGCTTCGCCTTGTACCTGCGCTTCCCGCGCTGCCGCGGAGGCCGCCCGTCGCGCTGCGGGATGTGCGCCACGAGTCCGCGCCTCTTCAGCGTGCGTCTGACCGCCGGGTAATCGTAGCCCTTGTCGGCGGTCAAGTGTTGCGTGTCCGCCGCGGGTCGCTTGACCGGCATGCTCTCAAGCGTCGCACCCGCCGCCCGCGAGTCGTGGCGGTTAGCGCCCGTCACCTCCAAGCCGATGGGTGCGCCCCGCTGGTCGGTCAGCGCATGGCGCTTGGTGCCCAACTTGCCGCGATCCACCGGGCTTTTACCGGTCGCCTCGCCGCCGAGCGGAGCCTTCGTCGTGGCACTGTCGAGCGCTTGCCAGCGCCGGCGGATACCGCGCCACTCGTCGTACTCTTTCAGGAGCAAGCGCCAGACGCGCTTGAAGACTCCGCGCCCGACCCACTCTTGAAAGCGGCGGTGCAAGGTCGAGCCGGAGCCGAACTCTTTGGGCGCGTGCTTCCACTGGCAGCCCGTGCGCAGTACGTACAGGATGCCGTCGAGGCAGGTGCGGAAAGGGACGGGCGGCCTGCCGACCGTCCCGACTCGCTTCTCTCTTCCGAGCAGCGGGCGAACCTTGTCCCACAAATCGTCGGGGATGTACCATATCGGGCCGTCCTCGCGATGACGCTTGAGCAACCCGCTTACGGTCAACTCCGCACCTCGAATGAGCTGAAGAAGCAGGGCATGTTCATCTCCTCCGGCGGGGTGCGCTGCATCTGGCTGCGCCACGACCTAGAGACTTTCGACAAGAGGCTCAAAGCCCTGTCGGCGAAGGTCGCGCAGGAAGGTTTGATCTTGACCGAGGATCAGTTACAGGCGTTGGAGCGCGCCAAGCAGGAGAAGCAGGCGCACGGCGAGATCGAGACGGAGCATCCCGGCTACCTCGGCGCGCAGGACACCTTCTACGTCGGCACGCTCAAAGGCGTCGGGCGCATCTACCAACAGACCTTCATCGACACTTACACGCGGGTCGCCGTCTGTAAACTTTACGACCGCAAGCACGCCCTGACCGCCGCCGACGCCCTGAACGACCGGGTGCTACCGCTCTTCGAGGCGGAAGACGTGCCGCTCCTGCGAGTGTTGACGGATCGCGGCTCAGAGTACTGTGGCAACCTCGAACAGCATGAGTACGAACTTTACCTCGCGCTGGAGAACATCGACCACTCAAAGACGAAGGTGAAGTCCCCGCAGACGAACGGCATCTGTAAGCGGTTCCACAAGACGGTCTTGAACGAGTTCTACCGCGTCGCCTTCAGGAAGAAACTCTACACGTCGCTCGACGAGTTGCAAGCCGACCTCGACCTGTGGCTCGCACACTACAATGAGGAGCGTCCGCACTCGGGCAGGTACTGTTACGGCAAGACACCGATGCAGACGCGGCGCGACTCGAAGCCGCTCGTCGAAGAGAAGATGCTGGAGCGTTAACATCAGCCGGTGGTCGCGCATTACGATGACCAGCCGGCTGTCGCATAAGCCGTGAGTGTCAGATCAAGTTCTGACTTTTACATCTCAGACTCCCATCAGAAGTTTCGGAGGCACTCGGACAGCTAGACCTCGCCCACTTGGCAGAGGCGTATCCGCTCCAATTCGATGCGGAGAGTCGTAGCATCGTACTTGTCCTCGGTACCCATCTCTTATTACCCAAGTCAACTTAACTTCCATCAGGAATAAGGTAGGCCAATTTATTTATTCACTAAATTTTGATTGCGAATCTAATAATTAGATGATAGATTTCGCAGCGCATTTTAACATGCGTTTACCTTACGAGCCATTTGGTAATCCTTCTTACTCACGAACCCGGGGCGTTAAGCAAATAGAAATATTTGAATAAACACCTCGAAAGCTCGATCGCATGAGGTGAGATAATTTTCTTTGAGGTCTATTTAGACTTTAGTTATTTCGTATGCGTGGGCCACTAAGGAGGACACATGCCTAAAAAAAACACACTAGTTGCCTTAGGAATTTCTTTACTGATAATAGTCGTTGCTGTTGTTTTCATTGTTTGGCGCAGGGATAAGGAGGAACAATCTCAAGAGATTACAATTGGCTCAATCCTACCCTTATCTGGCAACTCCGCACAGTATGGAAAATTCGTTCAAGAAGGATTCGAGTTGGCAATAGAGGAGATAAACAAGCAAGGTGGTATTAAAGGTGCACCATTACGAGTTATTTATGAGGATGATCAAGCAAATCCTAGTTTAGCAGCCACAGCGATGGGAAAACTGGTGCAAGTTGACAAAGTTCCAATTGTGTTTGGTTCATGGCCTTCATCTTCTGTTCTGGCTCAAGCACCCATTGCTAATCAGCATCGTATCCCAATTCTTGCTGAGGCACAGTCACCCAAAATTAGAGAGGCAGGTGATTATGTATTCCGTATTCAACCAGATTCTCGTGACTATCTCAATATCTTGGCACCTTATGCATGCAGAAACCTGTCTCTAAAACGTATCGCTATCCTTTATGTCAATAATGACTATGGAGTTGATCAAGCCGATGTTTTTAAACTGAAAGTGAAGGAACTTGGCAGCGAAGTGGTTTTTGCGGAAGGCTTCAATCAAGGTGCACAAGATTTTCGTACCGTTCTTACTAAGATAAAAGCAACATCTCCGGATGGCATATTCATCCCCGCTTATGCTGAAGCTGGGATTATTCTTAAACAGGCATCTGAGCAGGGGATTACGGCCAAATTCCTCGGTAGTGCGCCAATGGAAAATCCCGATGTTATTCTGACCGCCGGAAAAGCGGCTGAAGGGGTTATCTATGTTCACCACTTTGATCCGGATTCAGATGATCCAAAAGTTAAACAATTTCAACAAAGCTACCGGTCTAAATACGGTCGTTATCCGGAAGGATATGCGGCGTTAGCATACGATGCTGGCTTTGTCCTCCAACATGTACTAAACATGTGTGGCCCTTCGGCAGAATGTCTTAAGAATGAACTTTATAAAGTACACAATTTCCCGGGTGTGGCTGGCCCCACTTCATTCGATGATCACGGAGATGTTATCAAACCAATAGTCGTTCGAACCATAAAGGACGGTCAATTTGTAACGATAAAGAATTATAATAATTAATGACGAGTAAAGGTGTGTTGCCTCATCTGTCATAGCACTTATCTGAGTATACCTCACATGAGAGATAAACAATTTAGACCCTTATGAACACCTCACGTGACCTCATGCGCAGAGTAGTTTTCTGGGGTCTGATTCCAGCGATTTTACTCATTTTAGGAAGCTTTCACCATGAATGGTGGGAGACTGTAAAATTTTATATCGAATCTGGGGCACTCTACCTCTCTGCTTTGGCCTTATTCTATGCAGAACGAGCAGCGAGAAAATCAGAGGAAACTGAAAACCAGTTGATCCGATATGGACTTTCAGCTGCAGAAAACAAAACGGAATTTAAGGCAATTTTCAAGGAACATCTTATTGATCAGCTTGGACAGTTTCGAGACAAGGGCGGGAAAATATACTTACTCTTATCCACGCCTGCTTATGGCTATGCTGTCGTGGGTTCTGATAAATTTGGTGAGTTCGTAGGAGCATTGGAAGATCTAAATGCGGATTGCACATTAGAGTTGATATATTTTTCACCTGATGATCATTTCCCATACTGGGCAAATGTTTTGCTGTGGTCTGAGATTAGATCAAAAGATGAGAATCAATTCTCAGAAAGATTCGCTGATGCCATTACTCGTGTATTCACAGAGCTTAATACGCACAATAATGAGCAGTATCCCTGGAAACTTTGGGTCACTCAAGCGACCACTGTTCGCGAATTCGCGTTCTTTCCGACATTACAGAATAGGGGCGATCACGCGGACAATCCTGCCGATCGGATATATCTTGTCCTAACAGACCCATTCTCAATCTCCCAAGAACAGTTCAAGGCTAGTTTTCAGGCGCGAAGTATTCGAGTAGCGTCTTTTGAACGTAGGGAGTTTGCCGGAGATTCGGAAAGCTATTTTGAACGTATCAAAGTTTGCCCTTATACCGGTCGAAGCAGGGAGATGGCTGCTCTGATTCCCAGTCAGCACGGCACGCAGCTAGAAAATTTGATGGCAGACTACATACTTGGTCGGACACATCGAAGAATCTTGGAACAGGATTCATTTAAATCAGAGATCAAGGTATTTTTAGACTCAGAAACAGTAAGAAAGACTGTAGATGAGGGCACGACGCAATATCAATTACTGTTAAATATCCTCAGACATATATTGATTTATTACAGATATGTTTTGGACAAAAGTTCGATTGGAGCACAACTTTCAAAGGAACAAGGTAGCAGGCTCATTAAAGCACTAAGAAACTGCAGTAATATAAACACAACTGATGAAACATTCAATAATGATAAGACCGAATTGTTAACCAAACTTGGAAGCCTGAATGCTGAGTTAAAAGCTATGATTGATAGTCCTGATGATAATCCTGACGCGACGCCAGTTCTTCAACAACCTGCGACGCAAGCAGCCAGAACACCGGGAATCAGCAACAGTAGGGAATGTGAATTGATCAATTGTGTATATGCTTTGCTCTCAAGTGGCTTCGGAGAATCTAGGTATGCTTCGAGTTTAATATCTCCTACGACAGAGCGCAGGTAGTGTCTAAAGAAGGTGGGACAACTTAATCTTCAAAGAGCTACCTATGAGCCTCTAACAAGAAAATGTTGTCACAATTATTTTTTAATGCCCTTGTCACAGGAAGTATTTATTCCTTAGTTGGACTAGGGCTATCGCTGATCTTAGCCCAAGCGAAATTTATCAATTTTTCCCATGGTGCTCTAGTGGCTGTTGCTCCATACGGAGCACTTTTTTTTATTGATCAATTACAACTCAATTTCTATGCCTCCGTTAGCATGGGGATCCTGTTTTCCATTGCTGTAGGATGTCTATTAGAAATTTTTATCTTCAGGCCGTCCCGGCAAGCTAATGCTTCATCTTTAATACTTTTAATTGTTTCTCTCGGAGTTTATATCTGCATTCAGAACACTATCTCTTTAACTTTTGGCGACTCCGCTAGATCTATTCGATCTGGAAATCACACAGCTACATTGGTTTTTTTCGGTGGTAGTTTGACCCTAATACAACTGGCAACAATAATAACAAGCTTCTTAGCAACATGTTGCCTACTTTTGCTAGTTAAAAAAACAAAAGTTGGAGCAGGTATGCGTGCGATAACTAGCGACCCGGAACTTGCCAGAGTTTTTGGTATCAACATTAACCGGATAATTTTATTGACCTTTGCAATTGGGTCAGGAATTGCTGGCATAGCCGGTATCTTAGTTGCTCTTGATGTTGACATGACACCAAGGATGGGAATGAGTCTTTTAGTAATGGCTATGGTGACGGTTATCTTTGGTGGAAGTAAAAATCTCATAGGAGTTACTGTCGGCGCATATCTTCTGGCCTTAGCGCAGCAATTTGCTGTGTGGAATATAAACTCTCAATGGCAAGATGCAATTACCTTTCTTGTACTTATTGTTTTTCTACTCTTCAAGCCTGCCGGGCTCAAGGGGCTGCAACTCCGAAAGGGAAATATTTAAGTGGAATACTTACTTCAGATTCTCATCTTGATTGGCATTTACACTATCTTGGCTGTGTCACTTGATCTTCTTGCCGGGTATACAGGACTTCTCTCTATGGCCCACGCTGCGTTTTATGGACTGGGGGCATATACCTCAGCATTGATTACTCTTCACTTTGGCGCTCCATTTCTTCTTAGCACTTTGATGGGTATGATGGCGGCGGCCCTGATTTCGCTTTTTATTTCTTTGCCCTCTTTGCGTTTGCATGATGATTATTTTGTAATCGCCACATTCGGTTTCCAAATGATCATCTTCGGTGTTTTAAACAACTGGATGGATGTAACTCGCGGACCGCTAGGTATTCCGGGCATACCGCAGCCTGCGATTTTCGGGTGGGTAATCCGATCTCAAATCGGGTTTGTAGTTTTGTCGTCCCTTCTCGCTATCTTTGCCTATAGCATTGTTTATAGACTTTCGGCGAGCCCATTTGGGCGGGTGCTCCGGGCGGTGCGTGAAGATGAAATCTTTGCTCAGTCACTAGGCAAGAACACATTATGGTTCAAGGTGCTTGCTTTCGCGATAAGCGCGGCACTAGCTGCTTCAGCCGGAAGTCTTTATGCACATTACATTACATTCATTGACCCTACTAGCTTCACAATAATGGAATCAATCCTTGTAATTTCGATGGTGATTATTGGCGGTGCAGGTAGTCCGTGGGGTCCTCTAATCGGTGCGCTGATTCTTGTTATACTTCCGGAAGCACTTCGGTTCGTAGGTTTTCCTAGCACAGTCGCAGCAAATCTGCGACAAATCATATACGGAATATTGTTGGTACTTATGATTATACTTCGTCCTCGCGGACTAGTAGGACGCTATGGTTTTGGACAATAGAGGAAATGGAGACTTTTCGCTGTAACGGATTAAATAAGACATTCGAGGGTGTTCATGCTCTCATAGGACTTGATCTGGAATTTCCGACATCAGGTATTACAGCCATCATAGGTCCTAATGGAGCAGGCAAAACTACACTCATTAATGTTCTGACAGGATTCCTCAGGCCAGACCTTGGTCATTGCTTTCTCGGAGAACATGAGACGACAGAACTTCTCCCATACCAAGTCGCGCGACTTGGGGTCGCTCGCACCTTCCAAGACCTCCGTCTGATCTTCCAGGTCTCAGTGCTGGATAATGTTCTTCTCGCTCGCCAACACCAAATAGGTGAACGGTTGCTAGGTGCGCTTCTGCAGTTCGGTATAGCAAACGAGGAAGCCAGAAACCGCGATGCTGCTATTCGTCTCCTGCAATTTGTTGGTCTCGAAGAAAAGATTAATGAATTGGCGGGCGAACTATCTTACGGTCAACAGAAGCTTTTGACGCTCGCATGCTGTCTTGCGACCGAGGCCAAGATTTTGTTCCTTGATGAACCGGTAGCAGGCGTTCACCCGGAAATGGCATCCCGCATTTTGTTTCTCTTGCGACAGCTTCGGGAGGACGGAAAACTTGTAATTTTTATAGAACACAATATTGGGATAGTGCGTGAGGTAGCCGATCTCGTTATCGTGATGGATGCTGGAAAGATCATCGCCCAAGGACCACCTAGCGAAGTATTGGAGCGACACGAGATTATGGAGGTGTATCTTGCGTGACGAAGTGCATCCCTTCCTTAATGTAGAAGCCCTTATTACCGGCTACGGAAAAAAGCAGGTAGTGAACGGCGTGACCCTCGATGTATCGTACGGTGAAATTGTGGCTTTGATTGGCCACAATGGTGCAGGCAAGTCCACGTTGCTTAAAGCTATTTTCGGCTTGCTTCCTATCCGGAAGGGACGGGTCATTTTGGATGGAAAGTCTCTTCGCCCTCCAAATCCACGTGAATTGCTTCATGAGGGTGTCGCTTACGTTCCACAAGGACATCGTGTCTTTACCGACCTGACGGTGCAAGAGAATCTCGAAATGTGTGGCGGCATCCTTCCGAATAAGTCACAACTGAATGAGGGCATTGAACGCGCATTCACTCTCTTCCCAACACTTAAATCTAAGCTTCGCCAGCGAGCAGGGACACTTTCTGGAGGTGAGAAACAGATGCTAGCCGTTTCCAATGCCCTTGTCTTATCACCCCGGTTGCTTCTGATAGACGAACCTTCAATGGGGCTCGCACCGCCACTTGCATCTAAAGCTCTCGGGCAGATCCAGCAAATTAATCACAACACCGGCATTGCTGTCTTGATCGTAGAGCAGAGGGTACGTGAGGTCTTGAAGATTGCTCATGGTGTGTATGTACTGCGTAATGGTCTTGTTTCTTTCTCGGGACGTGCGGATGTACTCAACACCGATGATAAACTCCGCCAAGTATATCTATAGGGAATCATCTTTGATCTTTAATCTGGAACTCATTTTAGAGTGACATAATGCCTGCCGCGCTAAATCTTTGCTCCCTTCGTAAAAGCGTAAGCGGGCAGTTTCAAGCAGCACCTCGGGTTCACGTCGACGATAACCAATGTCCGCAATAATAGATTGAGCCTTTGACAGATGATCACCAGCAATCACCAACGGATTTTCATATACAGTATCATTCGCTGCTCTCTTCATAGAAAATATCAACCGGCAGTACTCTAAATGAGTGTCACACTCTAAGCATTTCATACAACTGCGGGTAGCAATTTCTAAGGCATCATCTAAATTATGTTGTGCGTCAACGAAGCAGCCTTTTATACGTTGTAATTCAGCGCAAGCCAGTAACCCGCGAGTGATATGAACCTGTTGACCGGCACGGCTTAAATATTCCATTGCCTTTCCCATGTGTTCTTCGGCCATATAATATGAGTTTGTTCCTCCCCTGAGGAATAAGAAGAGACAGGCCAGCTCTAAAAAAAGATGCGATATTCCTAAAGCGAAATACGGTATCTCTTCAACGCTCAACGCTTCTAACACTTTCTCTGCTCGCCGCTGAATTTCATGTACATCGCCTATGTCTAAGAGAAGATCACAGTAGCGGTAGCCTCTGAATGCGTAAAGCAATGGGTATTTGGTTTTTGGCCTGAGCGCCTGATGAAGGTTCTCTGCACTACGGAAAACATCACGTGCGTCATCAAATCTACCTAATTGATGAAGATTTGCCCCCTTAGCGACTATAAGACCAACCTGTTGGTAAGATGCCGGGAACTCATTGATGAGAGCCAAACAATGATCTGCACAGGTAATACTCTCTTCCAGATTCCCTAGTGCTAGATAAAGCTTACAAAGATTGCTGCCACATAGTGCGATATTGTCAATGTCCTTTTGGGTCTCAAATAATTCAAGGGCCGCTCTCATCGGGTACGCTGCTTCTTTAAGCCTAGCCAGTGCCATTAAGTGGAACCCTACTTCATTTAAGATAAATCCTTTATCCGTATCATCCAGACTATCTACAACCCTATTCCATAGATAATCGAAGAATTTGGACAGAGCCACTAATTCAGTTCCAAAATTACCGTATTTCTTCCAGCTATAGTATTTCCCTCTTAGTATTCGCTTTTTATAAACTTCACTTAATGCCTCTTTAAATCGTTCAGCCTGACACCCATGAGCAACCGCTCTGTACAATGGTTCCAACTCACCGAGCGTTTCGGGATATTTCTTGTGTGGCGGTGATGACTGATAATATTCAAAGAGACGGCTATGGGCCTCGCGCCAAACTGTCGGCTTCTGTGCCTTGAGGCTTTCACTGAAATATTCACGTACGAGGGGGTGACAATCTAATTGATCTTCTTTATCAGCGTTTTTATTTCTGTCAGTGAGCAGTCGAACATTCCGCAGGCTGTTAATTGCAAATCTCCAATCAACCTCACTTAAACTTTTTACTTGATCTGTCAGGCCTTGAATAGGATCACCGTTCCGTAAAAATTCAATTGCTCCAGGTTCAGCAGGCCGATCAAACAAGCTGAGGATGCAAAGCACCTCTAACCCCGGTTTGGTTTTAAGCCATCTCTCATAGCATTCAATAACGCGCTTGGCATGGCTGCCAAATATGGGTTCCGAGGTCAGAGGAATGCGAAAGCGTTGAAAAACATCGCCATCGTAAACAACAGCTAGATACCGTCCTAAAAGCGTCAAAGCTAATGCATGGCCGCCGAAATCTGCCGCAATTTGTCTAAGTTCCGCCTCTGGTCCCTTAACACCTAGATGACATAAATATTTTACGCTTGATTCAATTGAGAGTTGGTCAAGATCTATTGAGCAGACAGAACTTCCCTCAAATGCTTTAATATCTTCAACTCTAAGCCGTGTAGTAGTGACACATAATCCCGGTTCCCACTAGCTAACGTGCTGAGCAAGCCTCGAACCGCCGGGTCTTTTAAACGTCCTTCTTCTTTAAAAGATAAACCAATCGGCTCCTGAAGCGGTTCAAGGCCATCAAGTAGGAGTAGTGTTCTCTGTTTGCGGACGAGCTTCGCAAGATGAAGCCCCTTCTCCCACGGAGAGCGTGCGCTCTCAGCCATTTCGGGATCACCAAACCAGCGCAATGCCTCACCAATAAATAAGTCTGCAGAGGCCTGCTCCCCTTCCCCTATGCCTTGATTGTAGAATGACCACGCGAAAACTCGCTGAGCCCCTCGCCAGCCGTTGGGCTGCATATGATGAATCCGCCACCAATCCAATAAAGCTGTCTTTCCAATACCGCCGAAGGCTATAAGATTGATGATATTAATATTTGGATTCTCCCAAGCATTATCTAGCAAGGCGACTTCCTTATCCCTGCCGATCAGAAACGGGTCGGTCACTGGCCACGACTGGGAGAAATAATCAGCAACATCTATCAGAGGAAAGTTTGGTAGTGGCTCAACCACGTGAGAGGCAGTAGACTCTCACAAAATGGTCAAACTCAAGTGCTATCACTGCGGCGGCGACCGGCTCGCCCGCAACGGCTTAACCCAAAACGGTAAGCAACGCTACCTCTGCTCCGACTGCGG
>Ga0126311_10000533_pt1 | contig 17787 bp, 20 predicted proteins | sample Plot61_FD_92539 | JGI IMG/M metagenome (GOLD analysis project Ga0126311, IMG submission 92539) | Serpentine soil microbial communities from UC McLaughlin Reserve, CA, USA - Plot61 | ecosystem: Environmental > Terrestrial > Soil > Grasslands | place: USA: UC McLaughlin Reserve, Lake County... | reverse complement strand
GTTCGTCGCGACCAGGCGGTCTTTAGCAGGATCCTGGCCTTTGTTACCGATAGCTACTGGGATACCTTCGCTTATCTGGCGTGCGGCGTCAGAAAATGCGGATTGAAAGTTGCGGAGGGGTACCTAGAGATGGACAGCAGTATCGATCTCGCCGGGTCTTACCGACCCGGGAGTCGCAACCAGGCGTGTGGTTGCTCGTGAGCGTGCTCGATCATCGCGTCGCGACTGCCGAAGGCCTGCCGGCACCGCCTGCGCCGCTAACGCCACCAACTCCGCCTACACCCCCTGCGCCGCCAACGCCACCGACACCGCCTGCGCCACCGACACCACCAACACCACCGACACCACCGACGCCGCCGACACCGCCAGCGCCGCCGACCCGGTTGAAGTGGTTGCTGTTGTTGATGTAGACGTTGCCGCCGCCCCAGCCGGCCATACAGCAGGCCCCGCCCCACATCGCTGCCCCCCACATCATCCCCACGCCGAACGAAATGAATGCGGCGCCGGGCGGATAGTACGGGTAGTAGATGGGCGGATACGGGTAGACTGGAGGTCCGTATACCACGGCAGGGCTGTAAGAGGGAACGTAGACGACCTCCGGGTTGGCCGACTCGATGACGATGACTTCCGTCTTCTCGACCACCTTGGTCTCAACCTTCTGCTGCTCGTTGGTCTCCAGCGTGCCCTTGTCCTTCGCCTTCTTGCGCATCCGCTGGGCCGCCGCCATCACGTCGGCCTGTTGGGCCAGGAAGGCATTACCCAGCTCGGTGGTCCACTGGATGTCATCGGCCAGCCGCTTCACCAGATCCGGCAAGGGAGCCATCGACTGGATGCTCGGGTCCCACGGCTGCTTTGCCACTGAATCGGCGAGCGCCTTGTCCTTGAGTCCGGGGTTCTTGGCCAACCACTGTTGCAGTTGGACGATCTCGAGCGGATAGGTGGATGCCACCAGGGTTTGAGCCAGCAGCTCATCGGGATAGAGCGCGATGGGCGCTACCAGGGCATCGAGTTGGTCGGGTGTGCGCCGCTGCGCCGAGTCGGGAGTGGTAGTGCCGGACGCCTTTTTGCCGGTATCCGCTACCGTCTTTGCCGGGGTTTGCTGGGCCGGAGCCGGGGCCTTTTCCTGTGACACCGCGACCGGGGCACTACCCAGGACCTGGTATGCGCCGGTGAGGCAGAGCAAGGCTCGCCCGACCTGCGCGAGCGCGCGGAAATGAGGTGGGACCAGTGTCATGAGTGAGGGGCTCCTCTCCGCCCCAAACTCGGTCTCAACCGACCGGTGCGCAACCTGACCAAAGGTTTAGGTCATTTCATCGTGGCCCGAAGTTCCAGAAGGGCACGGTCGAACCGCTCCACCCGAATCAGCCCCAAAGTCGGGTACTCGAGGTCGAGGATAAGGTAGGCCGAAGCCGCAATCGTGAGGGAAAAGGCGATCATGTGAAGCCAGCTTCGCCGCCGGTATCCCGCCATTCCATGCCCTGCGAGCAAAGCTCCGGCCAGCGCAACCAGTGCCAACATGACGTAGATGATGGCCGGTGGGTGGATCCGGGTGGCCAGCCTCCGCGCCTGCGAGATATCGAACATTTCGTTCATAGGGGGAAGGATGAGCAGCATTCTGGGGGCGGCGCCATTCTCGGGACGGCCGGCGGCCGCTGCCTTGGCCCAGACATCATCGGCCGCCTGGTCAGCCCGGGCAAACTCCTCAGCCGTCAAATCCGGCAGCTTTCGGTAAGCCGCAATAGTGGCATCGACGTAACGCCGGAAGCCTTCACGAATCTCTGGTTGAGCATCCGGCGGCAGCACGTCGATGCGCTTCCAAGCCGTGCCGATGGCATTGACCTCTTCCACGACCAGGTGGCGGCGCTCATCGAATCGCCTAGCCGCGCCGGAAAAGGTGAAGGCCAGCATCAGGCCGAGCAGCCCGAAGACGGATCCTTCGACCACCCCCACCCCGGCGTTAGAGCTCTCCGCCCGGTTCTCGTTCTGCCGTCGGCCGAGAATCCGTCCTACTTCGATGGACGCCAGCATCCCCAGGAACAGCGCCAGGCCAAGTGCCAGTGCGAGAAACGTGAAACTCACATCTCACCTCCCCCGAACGAATTGCTGAAATAAAAAAGGGCGACAGAATCTTGGGATTCCGTCGCCCTGTCCGCTATCTAGCCTTTCGCGCTATTCCGGGGTGGTGCTTTCCTCGAACGCCGGCTTGACCGGCGGAATGATGGGCTCGTCCGGGAACCCGATCACCGCCAGCACGATCCGATGGTGGATGGGATCGACCTCGAGGACCTTGAGGTCGAGCGCCTGGCCTTCCTTGACCGCGTCGCCCGGGTTTTCGATGTCGGCCACCCCGAGCTGCGACATGGGCACGAAGCCTTCGATGTCGTTGCCCAGGTCGACGACCACACCCTTATCCATCAGCCGGACCGCGCGGCCCCGCAGCTCCATGCCAATGGGATAGGTCTCACCGATCTTGAGCCAGGGATCTTCCTCGGCCTGCTTGAGCCCCAGGGAGATCCGCTTGTTCTCGGCATCGATGTTGAGGATGACCACGTCCACCGCGTCGCCCTTCTTGACCACCTCCGACGGATGCTGCACCCGCTTGGTCCAGGACATGTCGGAGATGTGGATCAGGCCGTCGATGCCCGGCTCGATTTCGACGAAGGCGCCGAAGCTGGTGAGGTTGCGGACCTTGCCGTTGATTCGGGTGCCCACCGGGTACTTGAGCGGCAGCACCATCCACGGATCCTGCTCGGTCTGCTTCATGCCGAGCGAGATCTTCTCCTCTGCCTCGTCCACCTTAAGCACCACCGCTTCGATCGTCTCGCCGATGCTCACGATCTTGGACGGATGGCGAACGTTCCGGGTCCAGCTCATCTCGGAGATGTGCACCAGCCCCTCGATCCCGGGCTCGATTTCGACAAAGGCGCCATAGTTGGTGATGGAGACGACCTTGCCCTGAACTCGGGTGCCCACCGGGTACTTGGCCGCCACGTTCTGCCAGGGATACGACTGCAGCTGCTTCATGCCGAGGCTGATCCGCTCCCGCTGCCAGTCGATGTCGAGGATCTTGACCTCGACTTCCTTCCCGATGGCCACCATTTCGGTGGGGTGGGAGACCCGGCCGTACGACATGTCGGTGATGTGAAGCAGCCCGTCAACGCCACCCAGATCGATGAACGCCCCGAAGTCGGTGATGTTTTTGACCACGCCTTTCCGCACCTGGCCCACCGCCAGCTCCTTCATCAGGTGCTCGCGCTTGTGGGCCCGCTCATTTTCCAGGATGACCCGGCGGCTCACCACGATATTCCGGCGCCGCTTATTCAGCTTGATGATCTTGAACTCGTAGGTCTGGCCCAGCAGCTCGTCGATGTTGGGCACCCGCCGGAGCGCAATCTGGCTGCCGGGCAGGAAGGCATCGACGCCCATCAGGTTTACCACCACTCCACCCTTGATCTTCTTGACCAGGGTTCCCTCGACCGGCTGATCACCTTCGTGTGCCACACGGATCTTTTCCCAGACCCGCATGAAGTCGGCCTTCTTCTTGGACAGGACGACGGCGCCTTCCTGGTCCTCGAGGTGCTCGAGAAAGACCTCGACCTCGTCGCCCTCTTTAAGGGTTTGAGGATCCTTGAACTCGTCCAGGGGAACAGAGCCCTCGGACTTGAAGCCCACATCGAGAATGACGGCATTGTCCGTGACTCGCAGAACCTTCGACTTGACGATCTCACCCTCGACGATCTGCGACATGGTGCCCTCGTACATCGAGAGCATCTGCTCGTAGTCTGCGTCGGTATAGTCTTCGTCGTAGAGGTCTTGACGGACCCGGAGTCCGGTGGGAGAGGTGAACTGATCGCTTGAGGGATGAAGTTGGTCGAGCATGCGAAAGGCTGGGTCCTTTAGTCTGGCCGGGAAACAAAACCCGGGGTAAAAGTCGAGCCGGCGGAAGCAGGAGTGCTTACCGTCGAGAGCCCGGAAGGATAGCGGCGGAGGGGCCACAACGCAAGTTCTGTCATGCGGTTGCCCATGGATCAGCGGCCCGAAAAGATGGGGCGGGCCCGATCCACGATAAAGCGAACCTGATCGTCGAAGTCCATGCTGGTCGTATCCAGATGCACGGCGTCCGCCGCGGGCCGGAGCGGAGCCACCTCCCGGGTGGAATCGGCGTGATCCCTGGCCGCCAAAGCGGCCGCCTCAGCATCCAGGTGGCCTGGCTCTGCCGCGATTCCTCGCTGGCTTATTCGCCGCCCGGCCCGGGCCTGGGGTGAAGCGGTGAGAAAGATCTTGAGATCGGCTGAGGGGAAGACGACAGTGCCGATGTCACGGCCATCGACGACGACATTCTGACCGGCCCGAACCATCGCCCGCAGTCGCGAGTTCACCCACTCCCGCACCACCGGGATCGCGGCGATAGCCGAGACGTGCGCAGTGACCTCGGGACTCCGCAAAGCCTCTTCGGCCGGCTCTCCTTCCAGGTAGGCGGAAAACCCGACTCCGTCCGACTGCAGCATCAGGCCGCGATCCTCTGCCGCCCGCAGAATTTCTTCGGGAGTCAGCTCCGCCGGAGTGACACCTCCCGGCCCGCGTCGCACCCCTTCGCGCAGCGCGACCAGGGTCACCCCCCGGTAGAGCGAGCCCGAGTCCAGGTGGGCAAACCCCAGAGCCTCGGCTACCGCGCGCGCGGTGCTGCTCTTGCCCGATGCCGAGGGACCATCGATGGCGATGACTCCGCCGCTCACCGGGCACCTCCAGCGGCGAGCCGGCTGAGCGTCTCGGGAAAGCCGGGGAAGCTCACCGCCGCACAAGCAACGTCGTCGATCTCCACCCGTGCTCCCGGTACGGTGCCGAGCACCGCGAAGGCCATTGCCAGACGGTGATCGGCGGCGGTGCGTACCGACCCTGCCGGCGGCTGGTCACCGCCTTCGATCAGCAAATCATCGCCTTGAACCTCGGCCCGGGCACCTACAGCCCGAAGATTCTCGGCCAGCAATCCGAGACGGTCACTCTCCTTGACCCTGAGCTCCCCGACCTGACGAAAGGTGGTAACGCCCCGCACCCGGGAGGCCACGACCGCGAGCAACGGGATCTCATCGATCAGCCCGGGAATCTCTTGAGCGGTAACCTCTGTCCCCTCCAAAGACGCAGGCTGTACCACCAGGTCTCCCACCGGCTCTCCGTATCGGTCCGATTGGTTGTCGCTGTCCACCTTCCCCCCCATTCGAGCCAGCACCTGAAGGAAGCCGGTCCGGGTGGGATTGAGCCCAACTCCAGATATGCGCAAGGATCCGCTTTCAGCCAGGAGGGCCGCACCGACCAGAAACGCGGCCGATGAAGGATCGCCGGGCACCTCGATAGTGAAAGGCTCGATCCTGCCAGTCGGCTTCGAGGTGATCCAGCCGTCACGCTCCGTCAGATCGTACCCGAAGGCACGGAGCAGCCGCTCCGTATGGTCACGAGAGCGGCCGTGCGGCTCACGCAGGCTCACCTCGACCTGACCGGCCATTCCGGCCAGCAACAGGGCGCTCTTGATCTGCGCGCTCGAGACCGGCAGTTCATAGCGGAGTGGTGTGAGAGAGCCGCCATGGATCGTTAGCGGCAGCCCGTCTCCGTTGTGTTCGGTAAAGTGGGCGCCCATGGCTCTCAGTGGAGTGGTAACCCGGCGCATGGGCCGGCGGCGCAGTGAGCTGTCGCCGGTCAGGGTGGCGGCGAAATCGTGCGCCGCCAGAACTCCCAGGGTCAGGCGAGTGGTGGTTCCCGAGTTGCCACAATCGAGGATTCCATCTGGCGGCCGGAGCCGGCCATGACCCTCAGCCTGCACCACGGCGCCCGGGCGGAGAGGAGATACCCTGGCGCCGAGCTGTCGCAGGATGCGCGCGGTCGAGCGGGCATCGAGCGAGGTGAGCGCGCCGCGAATTCTGCTGGAGCCCCGGGCGAGTGACGCCAGCAGCAGGACTCGATGGGTAATGCTCTTGTCTCCGGGAACCCGGATACTGCCGGCAACCCTCACCGGTCGATACCCACCCGAAACCCGCGGGCCAGGTTGCAGAACTGAAGGAGAGCGCCGCGCTCTTCGTTGGAGAGAAGCTGCTGCAGCTCTTCCAGCCCGGCCTGGGTTTGTTCCAGAGCCTCGATCACTGCCGAACGGTTCAGCAGCAGAATGTCCGCCCACAACTCGGGATTGCTGCCTGCCAGCCGCATGGTGTCCTTGGCTCCCCTCCCGAACGACACCCCGCCCAGTCCACGATCGGCCAGCACCTTGGCCAGAACGTAGGCCACCGCCTGAGGCAGGTGGCTGGTCCAGGCCAGCTGTCGGTCATGCGCTGCTGGGTCAATCAGCACGGGAGAGGCCTCCAGGGTGTTCTCCCAGAAGCTGGCGACCGCGGCCGCAGCTCGATGTCCCGCGGCTGTACCGGTCTCGCAGATGTACACCACGCACCCGCGAAGACGCTCTGGACTCGCCGACAAAAAGCCGGTCTGGTGCGTCCCGGCGAGCGGATGCCCCCCGGCAAATCGATCGCCCATACCCAAAGCAACGGCGTGCCGAATGATCGGCTCCTTGACGCTGCACACATCGGTTAGCACCGCTCCGGGAGCCAAAACGGAAGCCAGCGATCCAAGCAGCTCCAGGGTCGCCTGAGGCGGCACCGCCAGCACCACGATCTCCGCCTCCCGCGCGGCCTGAACCGGAAGGTGCGCCAGTTCAGTGACGGCACCGGTCTCGAGCGCCTGAACGCCCTCTGCCGGCACCGGCGAATAGCCGATCACGCGGCCAACACCCGCCAGGCGGGCTTGCCACGCCAGGGAGCCTCCAATGGCGCCGAGACCGATCACCGCCAGCGACGATGGGTGCACGGATTGTTAGAGTGTGCTCAGGTGAAGCGAGGTTATTGCCCGGGAACAGCCCAGATTGTACAGATATGGCATCCGATTCTCAAACCGAAATGTGGCGTGCCGAAGATCCTGATCGTGGAAGACAGCCCCGACCGGCTGAGCGGGGGATTACGGTCAGCGGAGAGAGTCGAAGCGCAGCAGCATGAGAGAGTGGGCCACCAGATTGACTTTGCCCTCGCGGACCGGGCGAACCGTGGGATGCGCCGTGTTCAACACCTCGGCCCATGATCCGAGTCCGCCCGCCGGGGGAAGGATGAAGGGCTTGGACCGCGTCCCCCCGTTGAGGAGCAGCAGGAGGGCGTCGCCGGTCAGTCGGCGGCCCCGTTCGTCGGTTTCGTCGGTCGCTTCTCCTCGGATCAACATGCCGAGCACATGATTGGCTGGGTCGTTCCATTCTTCCGGGGTCATCTCCGCGCCATCGGGCCCCAGCCAGGTCAGATCTTTGGCGCTTCCTTTCGGAGCCTCGTGCCGGAAGAAGGTGCGCCGGCGGAGTACCGGATTGGCCGCCCGGATGGCAAAGACGCTGCGGGTAAACTGTAGCAACTCCCGCTGCAGCGGGCTGAGCCGCCAGTCGATCCAGGTGGTCGGGCTGTCCTGACAATAGGCATTGTTGTTTCCCGCCTGAGACCGACCCAGCTCGTCGCCATGGGAGATCATCGGAACGCCCTGCGAAAAGGCCAGGGTACCCAGAAAGTTTCGTTTGATCCGATCCCGCATTCGGACGATGTGCGCCGCTTCGGTGGCACCCTCAATACCCCAGTTCCGACTCAGGTTCTGGTCGGTGCCGTCCCGGTTGTTCTCCCCGTTGGCTTCATTGTGCTTGGACTCGTAGCTGACCAGGTCCTGCAAGGTGAACCCATCGTGACAGGTGACGAAGTTGACGCTGGCCAGCGGTGTGCGGCCGCTGGTCTCATAGAGATCACTGCTTCCGGAGAGTCTCGACGCCAGATCCCCCACCGTTCCTGCATCGCCCCGCCAGTATCGCCGGACGGAGTCCCGGTACTTGCCGTTCCACTCCGCCCATCCGATTGGGAAGCGGCCCACCTGGTAGCCGTCCGGCCCGAGATCCCAGGGCTCCGCGATCAACTTTGCCTGGGAGACGATGGGATCCTGGCGAACCAGATCGAAGAATTCGCCAGACGGATCCACGCCGTCATTCCCCCGCACGAGAACCGGCGCCAGATCAAAGCGAAAGCCGTCGACATGCATCTCGGTAATCCAGTATCGGAGGCTGTCCATCACCAGCTGCCTCGTTCCGGAATGGCGTAGGTCGACGGTGTTGCCGCACCCGGTAAAGTCCACGTACAACCGCAGGTTCTCCGGATTCAGACGATAATAGGCCGAGTTATCGATGCCCCGGAACGACAAGGTGGGCCCCAGATGGTTGCCCTCAGCGGTGTGGTTGTAGACCACGTCGAGGATCACCTCGAGCCCGGCACCGTGAAGCCGCTTTACCATGGACTTGAACTCGGCAACCTGTTGGCCGGCCGGGGCGCCGGGGGTGGCGTAGCGGATATCCGGAGCGAAAAATCCGATGCTGCTGTAGCCCCAGTAGTTCGTGAGTCCCAGCTCAGCCAGCCGCCGCTCAGTGACCATGTGATGGACCGGCAGCAGCTCTATCGCGGTCACCCCAAGTCCTTTCAGATGCTCGATCACGGGATCGGTAGCCAGACCGAGGTAGGCCCCCCGGAGCGGCTCGAGCACATCAGGGTGCAGTATGGTCATTCCCTTGACGTGGCACTCGTAGATCACCGTTCGGTCCCAGGGAGTACGGGGAAGCTGGTCGTCCCCCCAGGTGAAGGCCGATTCGATCACGATGGACTTGGGCATGCCCCCGGCGCTGTCCTGCGCATCCAGCGCAAGATCGCGATCGGGGTCGCTGCTGCGGACCGGATACCCAGAGAGCGCATCGCTCCACTTCACCGTGCCGCTGATGGCTTTGCCGTATGGATCCAGGAGCAGCTTGGCCGGATTGAAGCGATGACCGTGAGCGGGAGCGTGAGGACCATGGACCCGGTAGCCGTACGCCTGGCCGGGCCGGATATCCGGCAGGTAGGCATGCCAGACCTGGTTGCTCCGTTCTTGCAGCTCGATCCGCTCGGCTTCAACCGCGTCGTCCTGGTGATTGAACAGACAGAGCTCCACCCGATGGGCGTTCTGGGAGAAGAGAGCGAAGTTGGTTCCCTCTCCGTTCCAGGTGGCACCAAGGGAAGCCGGGTGACCGGGCCAGACCCGGATCAGAGCTGCCTCAGCAGAGCGGCACTCCGGGGCGCCAGGCGGAGGCCCGTCGAGGTCAGGCCGCTCTTTCCTTCCCCGCCGTAGCGCAGGCCATCGGTGGATAGCACCGCGGCATGACTGCCCGGGGATTCCAGTGCCAGGGTCCGCTCCACCAAGCCGAAGTTGAAACCGGCAATCAGCGCCGATCCCATTGCTTGCAGGCTGAGGGAGACCCACTGGTCGGACTCGCTGTGCTTGACCGAGATGCTGGCGCTGCCAGGCCTGAGCGCCGGCTCCTGATGGCGCATCCGGAGCAGGTCGGTGTACAGCGCGCGCAGCCTGGCGTGGTTCCCTTCCTCCGACCGCCGCCAGTCCAGGCTGGAACCGGCGAAGGTAGACTCGCCTTGAGGGTCGGGAATGTCCCCGGCCCAGCCAAACGCGGCGAATTCCCGTCGCCGTCCCTCTCGCACCGCCTGAATCAGATCGGCATCTCCGTGGCTCACGAAATACAGGAACGGATTGGTCTCACCGTATTCTTCGCCCATGAAGAGGAGTGGGACGTACGGTGACAGCAGCAAGAGTGCCGCGCCGAGCCTGAGCGCCGCGGGGTCCACCAGGACGGAGAGACGTTCTCCTCTGGCCCGGTTTCCCACCTGGTCGTGATTCTGGATGCAAACCACGAAACGATCCGCCGGCACATCGCCAGCGGGATGTCCGTAGCGGCGCAGCCGGTAGGGCGAGTACCGGCCATCGTTCACGAAGCGGTCCGCCAGGGCCTTGGCGACGGGACGCACGCCACCGAAGTCGGCAAAGTATCCCTGACTTTCGCCGGTCAGTGCGACGTGTACCGCGTGGTGAAAATCATCGGTCCACTGGGCGTCCAGGCCCAAGCCGCCGAGTTGCTGGCTCCCGGTAAAGCGAGGGTCGTTGGCATCGCTCTCGGCGATGAGCACAACCCGGCGGCCCAGGGCATCGGCCTGCAGCCGAACGGCCGACGCAAGCTCCTCCAGGATGTGTACCGCACTCAGGTCGACCATCTGGTCCGCGGCATCCAGACGAAGACCATCCACGTGGAACTCGGTCAGCCAGTACAGCGCGTTGTCCAGCAGGTAGCGCCGAACCTCGTCGCTGTGGGGACCGTCGAGATTCCAGCCCTGGCCCCAGAGCGTGTGGTGCCGGTCGGAGGAGTAGGGTCCGAACTCCGGGAGGTAGTTACCCTCTGGGCCGAGGTGGTTGTATACCACATCGAGAATCACGGCCAGACCCTGCGCGTGGCAGGCGTCCACCAGGCGTCGGAAGCCGTCCGGCCCCCCATACGTGCTCTGAGGCGCATAGAGTGAAACGCCGTCGTATCCCCAGTTACGGCCACCCGGAAATTCGGCGATCGGCATGATCTCCACAGCGGTGACCCCCAGGTCCCGCAGCAATGGCAGACGGTGAATCACCCCGTCGAACGTACCCTCCGGCGAGAAGGTGCCGACGTGAAGCTCATAGATCATCAGTTCGGCGGTGCTGCAGCCGTGCCAGCCTTGATCCGTCCACTCGAAGCTCGACGGATCCACGATACGGCTGGGGCCGTGGACCCCGGCCGGCCGGTATCGGCTCACCGGGTCGGGACGCAACGGACCATCGTCGAGGGCATACCAGTAGTCCGCACCTGACCCGATGCCCGCTGCTGCGCCGCTGAAGAGCCCTCCGCCTGACGGCGTCAGCACTAGTGTGCGAGCGCCATCTCCAGCCCCAATGGAGACCCGCACTTGGCGAGCTTTGGGGCACCAGACGCTGAACCGGACCGAGCCGTCCGGCAGGACGGAGGCGCCGTGGGAGAGAGACCAGGATGCTGCTGTATGTTTCAAGGGGTTTGGTGAAACCGAACACTCCGCACTCGCGCGAGCCCGCGGATCACCACGGCCAGGATGACCACGGTCCACAGGGCGGTAAACGCGATCTTGCCGAAATCTGAAGTACTCCGGAGCCCTGCCAGGAAATAGAGGGCGACGAACACCGCGTGGACCAGAAGCACGGCGACCACCAGCCACCTGACCTCGCGCTTCACCTGCTTCATGCCGGCGGACCCGAGGGTCGGGCCGACTTCAGCTCGACCGGCCGGACGGCTCCCACACCGGCAGCATTCGCCGTAAGCACTCGTCGATGATAGTCGATCTGGCCCAGGTGATATGTCAGGTGCGTGGCCAGGTGCACCAGATACTCGCCGGTGGCCACCGTCATACCCGCTATCGGCTCGGGATAATCTTCCGGGAGGAGTGTTGCCCTGGGTTGGCAGAGTCCGGCCCTGACCGCCTCACGCGCCGCCTCGATTTCCCGGAGCAGCTCCGCTCGCGGGACGTTACGCCGGGAGAACTCTGCCGGACGATCACGAACGTAGCCCGTGTCGCCAAAATATCGGCCGATGAAATGCTGCAGGTTTCCGGCGAGATGCAGCGCCAGCGTTCCGCCGGAATTGGGCAAGCCGGGAACGAGACGCCAGAGATCGGCCTCGCCGAGATAGGCCTCGACCTCTCGTTGCAGTGCCGCCAGATCGCGCTCCAGGACCGCTGCCACGGCAGCACCCAGCAGGACGGCCGCCTCACTCATCACGCTTCATTCGTTCAGGTCAATCCGCTCCAGCTCTCGTTCGGTGGCACCCTCACGCAGCCGACGAAACACCGACTCCAGCAGCTCGACCCCGATGAGGAGCCCCACGGTGACCAGCGTCAACACGATCGACGCCAACAAATGACCCAGCCCAATCAGCGATCCCAACGCCGCAAGGACCCAGATGACTGCGGCGGACGTCACCCCGATGATCGCCCCTTCCCGGGTAAGAATCACGCCGCCGCCGACAAAGCCGATGCCGGTTACCACCTGGGCCAACACCCGAGTAGGGTCCACCCGTTCGCCGACGAAGGACGACCCCAGGCTGACGAATAGCTGAGTTCCCATGCAGATGAGAATGCTGGTTCGGATTCCGGCGGGCTTACCCCGCAGCTGTCGCTCCAATCCCACGATTCCGCCGCAGAGCACCGAGGTCCCGAGCCGGAGCCAGAACTCCGCGGTGCGGGGATCGAGCGGATCGAACGCAAGCTGCATCGAGGCTAAGACTTGAGCCGCTGCCGGGAGGAGACCACTGGAACCAGGCCGTAGACCTGCTCATCCACCCACTTGAGCAGGGCATCGTCGAGCTCGACCAGCTCCTGGCCCGGCGTGTGGGGGAGCACCGCACGGCGCTTCCCTTCGATCATCAGATACCACATGGGCGGGATCGCCGCTTGGCCCCGCCGCTCGTTGGCAACCTGGGCGTCATAGGAGACGAAATGAAACTCTCGACCGCGATGATACAGTCGTCGCTGCTCGACCTTATGGCTGCTCAAGAGAGTGCTCGTAGGATAGATACGTTGCGCGAATGCGGGTGGCTCTGCACGTATTTCGGAGCCACCAGGCCAGGCTGAAGCGCCGGGCCCGCGTAATCTAATCGCCTTCAGCCTCCACCGAGCACAATTTGGTCGCGATCGAGCATGTCTGGATGAGCCTCCAGCCAGGCGAGCACCTTCCGTTGCACCTCGGCTTCGCTGTCGGAGGGCGAGGCCGGAAGCTTCGTCAAAGCAGTACCCGCAATCGTCAAATACCACATCGGCGGCTCGGACCGCCCGAGCGGCTCCCCGGACAGCGTTTGTCCCCGGTTGAGGGTAGCCGTGATCTGTTTTCCTCGAAACTCCAGCGTCACCTGTTCCATGTTTTCTCACCCGCCATAGGACTCCCGCTCGGACGACTCCCGAAGGTGACCTGCACCGTGTACCCCTCGGGATGAATCAGGGCATTCAACATCCGCCGGGCACTCTCCTCGGCATGGGCGGTTACTCCCAGCTCTCCCGCCGAGTGGGTCAGCTGATCGCGTGCCAGCTGATAGATGGTATCCCGGTCCTCCGGACGGAAGGGATTCCACAGGCCATTGCGCTCATCGTAGGTCCGCAGCTGAGTGATCTCTACCCCGATGACCCGGGCGTGGGGCAGTCCGATATGGACCTGATGAGCCTCGTGATCGATATGGATCTGAGTACCCTCGTCCAGGTCGATTCCCGCGAGGACCTTGCCGGTCACCACCACCAGGGAGCGCTTGGTCGAGCCCAGTCGGCGGTTCTGGTAGACCACGACATCCCGGACACTGGTCTCGCTGGAGACCAGCTTGGCCACCGCCCGCATTTGCTCGACCACCACGCTCTGGCTGACGGACGTCTCTCCCCGCGGCGCGAGCATGCCCCTCGCCCGGGAAGCGATGTGGTGAATCGCGGTACCGATCAGAAGGAGGGCCCCGCCGAGCAGAAGGAGGGAAACAACGATTGCTGCAATCTTGGGCCGCGAACTAGAGCGGGCCATGCTGCGGCTCAAAATTCCCGGCGCTTCATTTCCTTGAACAGGCGCTCGGTCTCGGGCTCCTCCTCGGCCGGGCGCTGCCGGAGAGTGGGATCGAACTGAACGGCGCGGTCCCGCTTGGGTGGCACCACCTTCTCCGCGTTCTTTTTGGCCAGCCGGGCGATCCTGGCCTCCTCACGCTTGGACATCATGCCTCCGAATGATGGCAACGGGTCAGGGACTTATTCCCTCTACCAGAATCATATTGGTGTCGGCACAGCTCTGCCGAAAAGCCTTGGCCGGGGCGTACTCCGACGAAGCCCACCACGCCCGCGCAGCCTCGGCCGTAGGAAACTCCAGGATCACGAACCTGGACGGTAGCCAGGAGCCTTCCAGGACCTGGACGTTGCCGCCGCGGACCAGGTAACGACCGCCGTAGGCCGCCACCGCGGCTGCAGCGGGACCCTTGTACCGCTCGTACTCGGTTTTGTCTCGCACCGTGATGTCTACCACCACATATGCCGGCATCGAAGCCTCGCTGGATCCGGGGGAAACGCGCGTCAGGGCCGGGGAGCACCGATGCCGCGCGCCATGGCGGTCGCCGCGAACACCATGAGGACCACAACCGTGACCTGAACGTAGCTGATGGTGGCCAGGGTGCCTGCGTCAGTGGTGTCCACCGGCCGGCCGGCTCCCACTGCCCGGCGCCACCGAATAAGGGCCATCATGGGTCGGACTTCCAGTAAGAGGATCAGTAGCAGCAGTCCCATCTTGGTGAGAAAGACGTGGTTCTGGAGGTAGTAGCTGGTGCTCTTTTCCAGTCCACTCAGGAGACGCCATACCCCGGTGCTGATCCAGAGGGCCGCTGCCCCACCCCACCACGCATCGGCCACGAAGACACGCCTCAGACCACTGGGGTCGAGCTCACGACGCAACCCTCGTCCCCGGGCCCACACTGCCCCCAGTCCAATACCCAGTGCCAGCAGGTGAAGTGAGGCCAGTACCCAGCGCAGCATCACGGACGGCGCTCCATGTAGACGAGAGAGCCCGGGCCTTCGGTGAACCCCATCCTGCTGTACAGCCCAGCGGCGTCCCGCGTCAGCAACGCGACTCGGCGCAGACCCTGTAGATCCGGATGGGCCAGCATGCACTCCGATAGCCAGCGGCCCAGGCCACGGCCGCGGTAGCTGGACAGGATTACCACATCGGTCCAGTAAGCGTAGGTTGCCAGGTCCGAAACCGCCCGCCCCAATCCCGCAAGCAGTGGCCCATCCAGGAGGGCAAAGCAGACGGAGTTCTGGATGGCGCGGGCCAGGACCTCACCCTTCATGTCCCGGGCCCAGAAGGTGGTCCTGAGCAGCTCCAGCGCTGAATCGGGATCGATGCGCCGGCGGTCGGTGGTGATGACCAGCCCGCCGCGCCGGTATTCCACAGGGGCATCACCCAGCATGGCGGACCCGGCTCTGATGATGACTAGCTTACGCCCGGCGGTCCGATACCGGCGCGGCGCCGCGCCACCTGCGCCAGAGCAGGAGTAGCATGGCCAGCAGGTTGGCCCCGGCCAGGCCGGCGCCGATCAGGATCAGTCCTCGGGCTACGGCTCGAAGCAGGCCCAGCTCGCTGACGTCCATCACCCCAAGTAGGACCCTGGCGGTGAGAAACGCGGCCGCGCCGGAGAAGAGGAGGAGTTGCAGCAGCAGAAGCGGGCGGTATCCCATGCCGGCATAGAGCCAATAGAGTGCCAGGGCCACCAGCATCCAGGCCAGCAATCCGGTTCGAGTTCCATGCCCCAGAGGAAGCTCGCGCAGCAGGGGGACCACCAGGAGAGCGAGTGCTACCAGCATCAGGAGGAGCTTCCAGCTGGCCCGCCACAGCTCTCGGGGTGACGCGTCTTCCGCGGTATGCAGATTCGGCTCCTGATGCACTAGGCCTCGCTGGTCATGGCAGGTTCATTTTACGCTTCAACAGTCACCAGGGGAACGGCCCGCTACGGCTGGACGGATCGTCTGGCGATACTTCTACCGATGACCTCATCCCGTCCTGAGCCCGGAACAGCCCGCGAACGCATCCGCACTGTCATCGTGGATGATCACGATGAGGTTGGGCTGCTCGTCGCCCGCCGGATCGCAGATCTTATTCAGTCCCGGCGCCGGGCGGGAGCCCGCGCAGTCCTCGGTCTGGCTACCGGATCGACCCCTGTAGGAGTCTACCGCGAGCTCATTCGAATGCACCAGCAGGAAGGTTTGAGCTTTGCGGATGTGGTCACCTTCAATCTGGATGAGTACTACCCCATGGACCCGGGGAGCATCCATTCCTATCACCGGTTCATGTGGGAAAATCTTTTCGCTCACCTGGATATTCTGCCCCACAACGTTCACTTACCCCGGGGCGATGTGCCGCGGGACGCCGTAGAAGATGAGTGCCGATGCTACGAAGAGAAGATCCGGGCCGCAGGGGGAATCGATCTGCAGATTCTGGGAATCGGGCGCACCGGTCACATCGGCTTCAATGAGCCCGGCTCCGGCGCGGAGAGCCGCACTCGACTGGTGACCCTGGATCTGGTAACCCGGAAAGACACGGCGGCTGATTTCTTCGGGGAGGAGAACGTCCCTCGAGAAGCCCTGACCATGGGCGTCGAGACCATCTTCGAGGCACGGGAGATCCTGATTCTCGCCACTGGCGAGCACAAGGCCGCCATTGTGCACCGGGCGGTCGAGGGCGAAGTGGACCACGAGGTGGCCGCGACTTTCCTCCAGAACCACGGGAATACCACCTGCTACCTCGATCGCGCAGCGGCGGCGGAGCTTACCCGGGTGGCGACACCCTGGCTGCTGGGCCCGGTGGAATGGACGCCGGCGCGGGTGGTCCGGGCCGTTGTCTGGCTTTCGCATCAGACCGGAAAGGCCATCCTCAAGCTGACGCAGCGGGATTATGCCGAGCACCACTTGTCCTCCCTGGTGGCTCCCTACGGCACGCCTGGCGCCCTGAATGGTGAGGTATTCAACGCCCTCGGAGCCAAGATCCGGGGACGCTCCAAGCTGCCCCGCCACACCCGGATCATCTGCTTCTCCCCCCATCCCGACGACGATGTGATCTCCATGGGAGGGATTCTTCACAAGCTTGCCGTGAATGGGAATCAGATCACCGTGGCCTACATGACCAGTGGCAATCTGGCCGTGTTCGACCACGACGTTCGGCGCCATCTGGACTTCATCCGACGGCTGGCCGGTGAGCGCCACCTGCCTGAGGCCGCCGCGGTGGAGTTGGAGCGCCGCATTACCGAGTTTCTGGCCCACAAGCGCCCGGGCGACGTGGACATTGCCGAGGTGCAGGACGCCAAGCGCTTGATTCGAGAGTCCGAGGCCGTGGCCGGCATCCGCACCCTCGGGCTGGAAGAGCATGCGGCCCGGTTCCTGGATCTGCCCTTCTACCAGACCGGCAAGGTGAAGAAGGACCCGGTCGGGCCCGAGGACGTGACGATAGTGCGGAACCTGCTGGAGGAGGTTCGGCCCGAGCTGGTCTTTGTCGCCGGAGATCTCTCCGATCCGCACGGAACCCATCGGCTCTGCAAAGAGGCGGTCGAGCGGGCGCTGGAGCTCCACGTGCAGGGCGGGGGCAAACGTCCTGAGGTGTGGCTTTATCGCGGAGCCTGGCAGGAGTGGTCGGTCACCGAAGCTTCCTGGCTGGTACCGCTCTCTCAGGAAGAGCTGCGGCTCAAGATCCAGGCGATCTTCAAGCATCAATCCCAGAAGGACACAGCCCCATTTCCTGGACCGGATGAGCGGGAGTTCTGGCAACGGGTCGAAGCCCGCAATAAGAACACCGCAGCGGAGCTCGACCGGCTGGGACTGGCGGAATATTTCGCCATGGAGGCCTATGTAGTCGCCCCGTGACCGACCTCACCTCGAGCGTTGCTGCCAAGGGCTAGGGTAAGTCAGGTTCAATCATCGAGGGTCAGGTGTCGCGTCACGTTCCATCGCTGCTGCTGCTCTGCCTCTCAACTCCGCTGAGCGGGATTGCTTCCCAGTCCACCTCGGCTCCACCCTCTGTAATCATCACCCCCACCGCCGGGCGCTTCGACTTCGGTGAATATTTCACCGGACCGGCCGGAGTGACGTTCTCCAATCAGACTGCCACCGGATACGGCGGGGAGCTTTCGGTCCGGGTCTGGAAAGGCGTGAGCGTGCTCGGCGCCGTGCTGCACGCGAGCTCGAACTGGAGCTTCGACGAAATTCCCCTGCTGGGGAGGGTAACGGTCGAGGGAGCCAGCCTCTGGTTCTACGACATCGGAGTCAGAGGCCAGACTCGGTTGGCCAGCTCGAGTCCACTCTC
>Ga0126311_10000532_pt1 | contig 17790 bp, 12 predicted proteins | sample Plot61_FD_92539 | JGI IMG/M metagenome (GOLD analysis project Ga0126311, IMG submission 92539) | Serpentine soil microbial communities from UC McLaughlin Reserve, CA, USA - Plot61 | ecosystem: Environmental > Terrestrial > Soil > Grasslands | place: USA: UC McLaughlin Reserve, Lake County... | reverse complement strand
TCGAGGAGACGGACCGTCGCCTTCGCGACGTCCGGGAACAGCGTGTCGGCCAGACAGGTGGCCATCAGGGCGATCCGCACGTCAACCGACCCGCCCCGCGGCGCGAGCCCCCGACTCCAACCCGGTGGTCATGACGGCGTGGGCGTGCCGCGCCAGATGCGCGGAGTCGTCCCAGAGGTTGCGCCACACACCGAGCTGGTTGGACAGGACCGGGTCGACCACGGCCGAGGAGAAGGACTCGAACGTCACCGGGCCGTTGTATCCGATCATCGCGAGTGCACGCCAGAACGGAGCGAAGTCGACGCTGCCGGAGCCGAGGTAGCCGCGGTGGCTCTCCCCGATGTGCACGTAGCCGAGCCGGTCGCCGGCCGCCACGACCGCACCGTCCATCGAGCTCTCCTCGATGTTCATGTGGTAAGTGTCCAGGTGCAGCCCCACGGCCTGCCGGTCGACCTCGTCGAGGAAGGCCAGGCCCTGCTGGGCTGTGTTCAGCAGGTTGGTCTCGTACCGGTTCACGATCTCCAGGGACACATGGACGCCGTGGTCGGCGGCGCGGTCGGCCAACCGCTGCACCACGCCCACAGCGTTGGCGCGGCCGCGTGCCGTCGCAGGTGACAGGTACTTGCCCATGGCGCTGTAGAGCACCCCGCACAGGTGCCGCCCGCCGAGCTCGGCCACGACGTCCAGCGCACGCTGCAGCAGCTGCTCCCCGGCCGCCACGGTGTCCGGGTCCTCGCTGCTGACGTCCGTGGCCGGCGAGAGTCCCAGCGAGCCGGTGACGGCGATCCCGGCCGTCTCCACGGCCGTGCGGGCGGCGCCGACGTCCACGCCGAAGGGGTCGAGCAGCGCGAGCTCGAGGAGGTCGTAGCCGGCCGCGGCGGCCTGCTCCGCCGCGAACCGCACCTGGTCGGGCGCGGTGCCCCCGGTGAAGACGAGAGCGTGGACGCCGAGCGGGTTGCGCATGTGCCCTCCTGGGCGGACCGGGAGCCCCTCGACCGGGGCTGGCGCCGTCGGCCCGGCCGCCCGCGAGGTCCGCGGCGACCGAGGTCAGTGTGTCGTTTCGGTTTGGTTTCGGTCAACCATCGTTCTGCTTTCGAATCCCTTGACGTTCGGCTCCGGCGGGGCCTACGTTCGAGCCCGTCAGTCCGGCCCACAGCGACGTGGAGGAGGTGCGGTCCATGAGCTCCGTCGAGACCCGGTCCGAGCAGATCCTCGCGCTGCTGCAGGCCCACTCGCGCGTGCGGGTCGGCGACCTCGCCCTCCGCTTGAAGGTCTCCCCCGTCACCATCCGCGCGGACCTCGCCCTGCTCGAGCAGCGGGGCGAGCTGCGCCGCGTGCGCGGCGGTGCCGTCCTGCCCGACGCCGCGGTGCAGGAGGGGTCCTTCGACGTGCGGCTGAGGGCGTCCGTGCCGGTCAAGCGCGCCCTCGCGCGGGCCGCCGCCGACATGGTGTCCGACGGGGACGCCATCGCCCTGGACTCCAGCACCTCGGCGTACTACGTGGCCGAGGCGCTGGAGGGCCGGCGCGGGCTCACCGTCGTGACCAACGGCCTGCGCGTGGCCGAGCTGCTGGCCGCCCGCCCGGGCACGACCGTCGTGATGCCCGGCGGGGTGGTCCGGCCGCTGTCGCAGTCCCTGGTCGGCGACTTCGGCGACTTCATCAGCGCTCGCGGCCGGCTGCGGCTCGGTGTGTTCGGCGCGCGAGCCGTCAGCGCCGAGCTCGGCTACCTGGAGGTCAGCCCGGACGAGGCCGCGGTCAAGCGCGCGTTCGTCCAGGCCTGCGAACGGGTCGCCGTCGTCTTCGAGTCGGCGAAGACGTCCTCGTTCGGCCTCGTCCCGTTCATCCCCCCCGACGTCGAGTGCACCGCCGTGACGGACGGCGGCGCCGCACCCGAATTTCTGCAGGCCCTGCGCGCCGCCAAGCAGCGCGTGCTCGTCGTCCCCATCCCGCCCACCACGCTCACCGCTTGACCCACCGCCGGGCTTCCCGGCTCGGCCGCCGACCGGCGTCCGCACCCCAAGCCTGCCGTCAGCCCCGACGGCAGCACCACCGAAGGAGTCCCATGTCCACACGGCTTCTGCGCGTCGCCCTCCCGGCGGTCGCCCTCGCCCTCGCCCTCACCGGCTGCGGCGGCAAGGAGGTCCCCGGCGGCTCGGCCGGCGGTTCCGCCGCCGGCGGCGGCGACCAGCCGACCGTGGCCTTCGTACCGAAGCTGGTCGGCATCCCCTACTTCGAGGCGATGAAGGCCGGCGGTGACGAGGCCGCCAAGAAGCTGGGCGTCAAGTTCCTCTACCAGGGCGACACCACGGCCGACGCGGCGAAGCAGGCGGAGATCGTCAACTCGCTCATCCAGCAGAAGGTCGACGTCCTGGCGGTGGCGCCGAACGACCCGTCCGCGATCGCCCCCGTCCTCAAGCGGGCCGCGGATGCCGGCATCAAGGTCATGACGACGGACACCGACGCGCCGGACTCGGTGCGCAGCGTCTTCGTCAACCAGGCGGAGTCCGACGCCGTCGGTGAGGCCACCGCGGAGGCGCTCGCCGAGCAGATGGGCGGTAAGGGCAAGTGGGCCATCGTGTCCTCAGGCCCCACGGCCGCGAACCTCAACGCCTGGATCAAGGTCGAGAAGGAGTACATCGCGAAGAAGTACCCGGACATGAAGTTCGTCGACGTCAAGTACGCCGGCGAGGACCAGGCGGCCGCCGCCCAGCTGACCAAGGACCTCATCTCCGCCAACCCCGACCTCAAGGGCGTCATCGGGCAGAGCTCCACCGCCGCACCGGGCGTCGCGCAGGCGATCACCGACCTGAAGCTGATCGGCAAGGTGTACTCGGCCGGCGTCGCGACGCCCAAGCCGATGGCGAGCTACATCAAGAGCGGCGCCCAGTCCAAGGTCGTCCTCTGGGACGCCAAGAACCTCGGCTACCTCACCGTGTGGGCCGGTCAGCAGCTGGCAGAGGGCAAGCAGCTGCAGGCCAGCAACAGCGTCGGTGACCCGGTCGGCACGGTGACCTTCGACAGCGCCACGAAGAACCTCCTCCTTGGGAAGCCGATCACCTTCACCAAGGACAACGTCGACCAGTACAACTTCTGATGTCGTCCGACACGACGACCCAGGGCGGCAGTGGCGGCAGCGCCGTCACCGCCGGCCCGGCGGCGAACGAGCCGCTGCTGCGGATGACCGGCATCGAGAAGCGGTACGCCGGCGTGCGCGCCCTGCGCGGCGTCGACTTCGAGGTCCTTTCGGGCGAGGTCCACGGCCTGATCGGCGAGAACGGCGCCGGCAAATCGACCCTCATCAAGATCCTCTCTGGCGTCGAGCAGGCGGACGGCGGTGAGATCGAGTACGACGGCAAGAAGGTCCACTTCGGCAACACCGCCGCCGCACTCGCGTCCGGCATCGGGACGGTCTTCCAGGAGCCCCAGGTGTTTCCGGACCTCACGGTGGCCGAGAACGTCTTCGTCGGACGGGAGCTGCGCACCGGCGACCGCCGGGTCGACTGGGCGGAGCAGGAGAAGCACTGCGTCGAGCTGCTCCGCTCGCTGCACCTGGACCCGGGCCTCGCGCACCGCACGATGGGGGACCTCTCGGTGGCGACCTGGCAGCTGGTGAGCATCGCCAAGGCCCTGGCGGCCGACTGCCGGATCCTGATCCTCGACGAGCCCTCCGCGATCCTGACCTCCCGGGAGACCGAGACGCTGTTCGAGGTCGTCCGTAGGCTCACCGCGCAGGGGGTCGGGGTCATCTACATCAGCCACCGCCTCGACGAGCTGTTCCTGATCACCGACCGGGTCACGGTCATCCGGGACGGCGAGAACGTGGCGACCCGCCCCATCGGCGAGCTCACGCCGCACCGGGTCGCCGAGCTCATGGTCGGCCGCGAGCTCACCGGGGCCGAGCACCTCGACCCACGCCCTCTCGGCGACGTCGTCCTGCACGCTCGAGGGCTGACCCGTGAGGGCGCGTTCGCGGACGTCGACCTCGACGTCCGCGCCGGCGAGATCGTCGGCCTCTACGGCCTGATCGGGTCCGGCGCCGACGACGTGGCCCTCGCGGTGTACGGCATCGAGCCGGCCGATGCCGGTGAGCTGGCCGTCAAGGGGCGCAAGGTCCGGATCGGCTCGCCGGTCACCGCCGACCGCCTCGGCATCGCCCTGCTGCCGGCCGACCGTAAGCGGCAGGGGATCTTCGCCTCGCACCCGATCGACTTCAACGTCTCTGCCGGTAACCTGGAACGCCTCACCGCCGGCCGGCTGTTCGTCAACCGGCGCCGGGAACGGGATCGGGTGACGGAGCTCAGCACGCGCCTCAACGTCAAGACGCCCAGCATCAAGCAGCGCATCGGCGCGCTGTCGGGCGGGAACCAGCAGAAGGTGGTGCTGGCCCGCCAGCTTCTGCAGCGCCCGGACGTGCTCGTCCTCGAGGAGCCTTCCCAGGGCGTCGACGTGGGCGCCAAGGAGGAGATCCACCGCATCATCGGTGAGCTGGCCGAGGGCGGAGCCGCCGTCCTGGTGGTCAGCTCGGACCTGCCCGAGGTGCTCAAGGTCTGCGACCGGATCACCGTCCTGCGCGAGGGACGCGTCGTCCGCAGCTTCGACCGGGGCGCGAGCGACACCGACGTGCTCGCCGCCGCCGCGGGCCGCCTGCACTCGACGACTCCCGACGACGACGCCCGCACCGACGGACCCACACAGCCGAAGGGAGCCAACGGATGACCGCCACCGACGTCCGCCCGCACCCTGGTCAGCAGCGCGCCGAGGGCACCGCCCGGCGAAGCTTTGCCTACGGCAACGAGGTGACCCTGCTGGGGATCCTCGCCGTCGCCTGGGTCGCGCTCAGCCTCGCCTACCCCACCTTCCACGAGGTGGGCAACATCCAGAACGTGCTGTCGTCCATCGCGATGGTCGCGATCGTCGGCGTCGGCATGACCATGGTCATCCTGACCGGAGGGATCGACGTCTCGGTCGGAAGCGGCCTCGCAGTGTGCGCGGTCATCGTCGCGAAGTACGTGCTCAGCGGTGGGTCCGTGGTCGTCGCGGTCGCCCTCGGCGTGCTCGTCGGCGCGCTGCTAGGTGCCGTGAACGGCGCCATCGTCGCCTTCGGCCGGGTCGCCCCCATCATCACCACGTTCGCGACGCTGAACCTGTTCCGGTTCGTGTCCCTGCAGATCTTCGAGAACCAGCAGGTGAACGGGATCCCCCCGACCCTCAGCTGGTTCGGCCCGACGGGACGCACGCTGGGCGTCCCCAACGCCTTCCTCGTCGCGGTCCTGCTGACCGTCGTCGCCTGGTGGTACCTCAAGAGCTACTCGACCGGCCGCCACCTGTTCGCCATCGGGTCGAACCGGGACACCGCGTTGTTCGCCGGCGTCCGGGTCGCCCGTCGTGAGTTCGCGGTGTACGTCGTGACCGGCGTGCTCGTCGGGCTGGCCTCGACCGTCGCGGTCGGTTCGGGCGGTGTCGTGCAGCCCAACATCGGTACCGGCTTCGAGCTGCAGGTCATCGCCGCCGTCGTCATCGGCGGCACCAGCATCCTGGGCGGTCGTGGCAGCGCGCTGTGCACCCTGCTCGGCGCCCTGCTGGTCGGGACGCTGCGCAGCGCCCTGGTCACCATGGGCGCGCCCGGACTGCTCACCGACTTCTTCCTCGGAGTCTTCATCCTCGCCGCGGTCGCCGTCGACCTCGTGCGCCAGAAGCGGAGGTCGCACCGATGAGCCAGACCACCCAGGCGACAGCGCCCGCGCCGAGCACGCGGCCGGCGCCACGGCAGTCCCCGCTCCAGCGCCTCGGCCGGCTGGGTCGGCTGGTCCTGGTCGAGCGCTCGATCCTGCTCGCCATCGGCATCGTCATCGTGCTGGCGTACTACGGCCAGTACGTCGGGTACTTCACCGTCGGCTACCTGTCCGAGCAGCTGACCCTGAACCTGGAGATCGGGCTGCTGGCACTCGGCCAGCTCGTCGTCATCATCAGCGGGCGCGGCGCCATCGACCTCTCGGCGGGGGCGATGGTCAGCATGTGCAGCATGGTCCTCGGCTTCACCGCCGGCCTGTGGCACTGGCCCTTCTGGGTCGCGGCCCTGGCCACGATCGGCGCCGGCTGGCTGATGGGAGCCCTGAACGGCTACCTCGCGGCGTACGTCGGTTATCCGGCGATCATCGTGACGCTTGCCACCTGGTACGTCTGGAAGTCGCTGGCCCTGTACGTGCACAACACCACCCCGATCTCCTCGGAGCTCCCCGGCCAGGTCGACTGGCTGGCCGGGACGGTGGCCGGCATCCGGATCTCGCTGCTGGCCGTCTGGCTTCCGATCATCGTGCTGACCTGGGTGCTGCTGAACCGCACCCTCTACGGCCGTCGGCTCTACGGGGTCGGCACGAACGACATCGCGGCCCGTTTCGCGCGGCTGCAGGTGGCCCGCACCCGGTTCCACGCCTTCGCCTTCTCCGGCCTCATGGCCGGCGCTGCGGCGGTCACCGTCACCTCCTACTACCACTCGGCCCGAGCGGACGCCGGCGACCCGATGGTCCTGCGCGCCATCACCATCGCCGTCCTGGGTGGGGTGCTCATCAGTGGCGGCGCGGGCAAGGTCAGTGGCGTCGTCCTGGCGACGCTGCTCGTCGCCTTCCTCAACGGCGGCCTGACCCTGCTCGGCGTCGAGTCGCAGTACCAGCTCGCCGCTCTCGGCCTGCTGCTTCTCGGCTCGGCGCTGCTCAACGTGTGGAGCGCCAGGAGGTTCGGCATCCGATGAGGGCTACGAGACGCCTGTGCTTTCCCTTCAAGGACCTGGTGCGCACGCACCAGCACACCAACCCACGCTGACCCCCAACCATCGACCCGAGGACACGAGGAATCTCACCATGACGAACCCAGAGGTGGCCGCGCTGCTGGCGCGAAGCAACCGACTCGGCTCCGACCCGCGCAACACCAACTACGCCGGCGGGAACACCTCCGCCAAGGGCAGCGAGACCGACCCCGTGACCAACCAGCCGATCGAGCTGCTGTGGGTGAAGGGGTCCGGTGGCGACCTGGGCACGCTGACCGAGAGCGGTCTGGCCGTACTGCGGCTGGACCGGCTGCGCTCGCTGGTCGACGTGTACCCCGGAGTCGAGCGCGAGGACGAGATGGTCGCCGCCTTCGACTTCTGCCTGCACGGCAAGGGCGGAGCGGCGCCGTCCATCGACACCGCCATGCACGGGCTCGTGGACGCCGCGCACGTCGACCACCTGCACCCCGACGCCGGCATCGCGCTGGCCACCGCGGCGGACGGCGAGGCGCTCACCAAGGAGTGCTTCGGCGACCGGGTCGCCTGGGTGCCGTGGCGGCGTCCGGGCTTCCAGCTCGGCCTCGACATCGCCGCCATCAAGGCGGCCAACCCGCAGGCTATCGGCGTCATCCTGGGCGGCCACGGCATCACGGCGTGGGGTGCCACCAGCGAGGAGTGCGAGGCCAACTCGCTCGACATCATCAACGCCGCAACGCAGTTCCTGGCGCGCAAGGGCAAGGCCGACCCGTTCGGTCCGGTGGTCCCGGGCTACGAGCCGTTGCCGGACGCCGAGCGGCGGGCGCGCGCCGCGGCGCTGGCCCCGGTCCTCCGCGGCCTGGCCTCCTCGGACCGTCCCCAGGTCGGGCACTTCACCGACTCCGGGGAGGTGCTGGAGTTCGTGGCCCGCGCCGAGCACCCGCGACTGGCCGCGCTTGGCACGTCCTGCCCCGACCACTTCCTGCGCACCAAGGTGCGTCCGATGGCGCTCGACCTGCCGCCGTCCGCGCCGCTGGAGGAGACAGTTGCCCGGCTGCGCGAGCTGCACGAGGCCTACCGGGCGGACTACCGCGCCTACTACGAGCGGCACGCGACGCCGGACTCGCCGGCCATCCGTGGCGCCGACCCGGCGATCGTCCTGGTACCCGGCGTCGGCATGTTCTCGTTCGGTGCCAACAAGCAGACCGCCCGCGTGGCCGGTGAGTTCTACGTCAACGCGATCAACGTGATGCGCGGTGCGGAGTCGGTGTCGACGTACGCTCCGATCGACGAGAGCGAGAAGTTCCGCATCGAGTACTGGTCGCTGGAGGAGGCCAAGCTCCAGCGGATGCCCAAGCCCAAGCCCCTGGCCACCCGGGTCGCGCTGGTGACCGGCGCCGCGTCGGGCATCGGCAAGGCGATCGCCGAGCGACTGGCCGCCGAGGGCGCGTGCGTGGTGGTCGCGGACCTCGACCCGGCCAAGGCCAGCGAGGTTGCTGCTGGGATCGGCAGCACCGACGTCGCCGTCGGAGTGTCCGCGGACGTCTCGGACGGCGACCAGGTCGCCGCCGCCTTCCAGGCCGCGGTGCTCGCCTTCGGCGGCGTAGACCTCGTGGTGAACAACGCCGGCCTGTCCATCTCCAAGCCGCTGCTGGAGACCACCGAGCACGACTGGGACCTCCAGCACGACGTGATGGCCAAGGGCTCCTTCCTGGTCTCCCGCGAGGCCGCCAAGGTCATGGGCGCGCAGGGCATGGGCGGGGACATCGTCTACATCTCCAGCAAGAACAGCCTGTTCGCCGGCCCGAACAACATCGCCTACGGCGCGACCAAGGCCGACCAGGCGCACCAGGTGCGGCTGCTGGCCGCCGAGCTCGGCGGGCAGCAGATCCGGGTCAACGGCATCAACCCGGACGGCGTGGTGCGCGGGTCCGGCATCTTCGCCGGCGGGTGGGGCGCCAGCCGGGCCGCCGTGTACGGGGTCCCGGAGGACAAGCTCGGCGAGTTCTACGCCCAGCGCACCCTGCTCAAGCGCGAGGTGCTGCCCGAGCACGTCGCCGACGCCGTCTTCGCCCTGACCGGCGGTGAGCTGTCCCGGACCACCGGACTCCACATCCCGGTCGACTCGGGCGTCGCCGCCGCCTTCCTGCGCTGACCTCGCCTGCACAGGGAGATTGAGAAGTGAGTCAGCCGAGCAGCGCCTCCGTGGCCGCCGTGGACGTCGGCGCCTCGAGCGGGCGGGTGATGGTGGGCCGGGTCACCTCCGAAGAGCTGCGGCTCGAGGAGGTGAGCCGGTTCCCCAACGGCCCCGTGCGCCTGGGCGCCACGCTGCACTGGGACGTCCTGGCCATCTACCGGGGGGTCCTCGACGGGCTGCGAGCCGCAGGACGGGCGGCCGGCTCCGACGGCGTCGGCATCGACGCCGTCGGCATCGACACCTGGGCGGTCGACTACGGCTTGCTGGACGCCACGGGGGCGCTCCTGGGCAACCCGGTGCACTACCGGGATGGCCGGACCAACGGCGTCCTCGAGAAGGTGCTGGCTGACGTCCCGGCCGAGGAGCTGTACGCCATCACCGGCGTGCAGTTCCTGCCGTTCAACACGGTGTACCAGCTCGTGGCGGCCGCGGGCACGCCGCAGCTCGCGGCGGCGCAACGGTTGTTGCTCGTCCCCGACCTGCTGGCACACTGGCTCACCGGCGCCGAGGTCGCGGAACTGACCAACGCCTCGACCACGCAGCTGCTGGACGTGACCCGCCGGGACTGGTCCGCCGAGCTTCTCGGCCGGCTGGGGATCGAGCGGGGACTGTTCCCGTCGGTCGTCGAGCCCGGCCAGCGGGTCGGCGAGCTGCAGGCCCAGGTACTCGACGACACCGGCCTGTCCGGCCCGCTGCCCGTCGTCGCGGTGGGCTCGCACGACACCGCCTCGGCCGTGGTGGGCGTCCCCGCGACGTCGGACCGGTTCGCGTACATCTCCTGCGGCACCTGGTCGCTCGTGGGCGTCGAGCTGCCGGAACCGGTGCTCACCGAGGCCAGCCGCCGGGCCAACTTCACCAACGAGCTCGGTGTGGACGGCACCGTCCGGTACCTGCGCAACGTCATGGGCCTCTGGCTGGTGCAGGAGTCGCTGCGCACCTGGGGCGCGAACGCCGCGGACCTGCCACGCCTGCTCGCCGAGGCCGCGGTCGCCGAGCCGTTCGCCGCGGTCGTCGACCCCGACGACCCGCGGTTCCTGCCTCCCGGCGACATCCCGCAGCGCATCCGTGACCTGTGCCGCGAGACCGGCCAGCGCCCACCGGAGAACCCGCCCGAGGTGCTGCGCTGCATCGTCGACAGCCTGGCCCTCGCGCACCGCAGGGCGGTGCGCGAGGCGCAGGAGCTGTCCGGCTCCGAGGTCGACGTGGTGCATGTCGTCGGTGGCGGCGCCCGCAACGCGCTGCTGTGCCAGCTCACCGCCGACGCCTGCGGGCTGCCCGTCGTCGCCGGGCCCGTCGAGGCCACCGCCCTCGGGAACGTCCTGGTGCAGGCCCGCGCTCTCGGTGTCCTGTCCGGCAACCTCGCGGACCTGCGGACCCTGCTGACGACGACCCAGGAGCTTGCGACGTACTCCCCCCGTGGCTCGGCGGCCGACTGGGACGCCGCCGAGCGTCGCGTCTTCGGCTAATCCGCCGGCTGAGGGGTATTGACGGCACGGCGAGGCCTTGGAAGTCTCAGGCCCGGCTTTTGAAACGATTCACAACAGGAGGAACATCGCATGGCGAAGGCCGCCAACCCCACTGCCGTCCGGTTCGAGCACCGTAAGACCGGGCGACCGGCGCTCGGCATCGGAACCGCGACGCCGCGCCTGTCCTGGTACCTGCCGGACGCCGACCCCGACTTCGCGCCGGCCGGCTACCAGGTCGAGGTGACCCGGGACGGGCAGCAACCGGAGGTCCAGGAGGTCGAGTCGGCCGACCAGGTCCTCGTCTCCTGGCCGGTGCGGCCACTCGCGTCCCGGGAGCGGGCAACCATCCGGGTGCGAGTCCGTGACGCCGGCGAGTGGACCGGCTGGAGCGAGCCCGCGGTCGTCGAGGCGGGGCTGCTGGAGGCGTCGGACTGGACCGCCGCCTTCGTGACTCCCGTGACGGTCGGCGGCCTGGAGGCGCCGGCCCCGGTCCTGTCGGGAACCCTCGCGCTGCCCGACGAGGTCGTGCGCGCGCGGCTGTACGCGACCGCGCACGGAATCTACGTCGCCGAGCTGAACGGCCGACGGGTCGGGGACGAGCAGCTCGCTCCGGGCTGGACGAGCTACCCGAACCGCCTGCGCTACCAGACCTACGACGTCACCGACCTGGTGCGTCCAGGCCAGAACGTGATCGAGGTGCTGCTGGGCAACGGGTGGTACCGCGGGCGGCTCGGATTCCACGGTCGGCGCGCGCTGTACGGCGACCGACTGGCGCTGCTGGCGCAGCTGGAGGTCACGACCTCCGACGGCACCGTCCACGTGCTCGCCACCGACGGGTCGTGGACCGCCCGGGAGAGCGAGGTGCTGACCGACGACCTGTACGACGGGCAGCGCACCGACCTTCGGCGGGCCGCGGAGCCCACGGGCGAGGCTGAGCCCGTCGAGGTGGTCGACGGGGACCTGTCGCGCCTCGTCGCCCCCGACGGACCTCCGGTGCGGGTGACCGACGTCCTGCCGGCCACCGAGGTGCTGACGTCGCCCTCAGGCGCCACGCTCGTCGACTTCGGCCAGAACGTCGTCGGCTGGGTCCGGCTGCGCGTCCACGGCCGCGCCGGGGACGAGGTCGTCGTCCGGCACGCCGAGGTCCTGGAACACGGCGAGCTCGGTGTGCGCCCACTGCGCACGGCACAGGCCACCGACTCCTACCTGCTCGCCGGTGGCGGCGAGGAGGTGCTCGAGCCGACGTTCACCTTCCACGGCTTCCGGTACGCCGAGGTCACCGGGGTGCCGCAGCTGCGCGCCGAGGACGTGCAAGCGGTCGTCGTCGGCTCCGACCTGGAGCGGACGGGGTGGTTCGCGTCCTCGCACCCGCTGCTGAACCAGCTGCACGACAACGTGGTATGGGGAGCGCGCGGCAACTTCCTCGACGTCCCGACGGACTGCCCCCAGCGCGACGAGCGGCTCGGCTGGACCGGTGACATCCAGGTGTTCTCCCCCTCCGCGAGCTTCCTGTTCGACACGTCCGGGTTCCTGCGGTCCTGGCTCGCCGACCTTGCGGCCGAGCAGTACGCCGACGGCTCCGTGCCGTTCGTCATCCCGGACGTGATCCGCGGCGACAGCCCGGCCGCGGCCGCGTGGGGTGACGCGGCCACGATCGTCCCCTGGGTCCTGTACCAGCGCTTCGGGGACGTCGAGCTGCTGCGGCGGCAGCTGCCCAGCATGCGCGCGTGGGTCGACCGCATGGCGAGCGCCGCAGACGACCGCGGGCTGTGGGTCGGCGGCTTCCAGTTCGGCGACTGGCTGGACCCCACCGCGCCTCCGGACCAGCCGTTCCTGGCGAAGGCCGACCCGGACGTCGTGGCGACCGCCCATCTCGCGCGGTCGGCGCAGGTCGTCGCCAAGGCGGCCGAGGTCGTCGGCGACGCGGAGACGGCGGCCCGGTACGGCGACCTGGCCGCCCGAGTGCGGGAGGCCTTCGCCCGTGAGTACGTGACGCCGGCCGGCCGGGTGCTCAGCGACGCCGCCACGGCGTACGGCATGGCCCTGGAGTGGGCGCTGCTGCCGACCGCGGAGCAGCGCGAGGGAGCCGGCCGCCGCCTCGCCGACCTGGTGCGCGGCTCGGCCTTCCGCATCAGCACCGGCTTCGTCGGTACCCCGCTGATGACCGACGCGCTGACCTCGACTGGACACGTCGAGCTCGCCTACCGGCTGCTGCTCGAGACCGGCTGCCCGTCCTGGCTGTACCCCGTCACGATGGGCGCAACGACCATCTGGGAGCGCTGGGACTCCATGCTCCCGGACGGCAGCATCAACCCCGGTGAGATGACGTCGTTCAACCACTACGCCCTCGGCGCGGTGGCGGATTGGATGCACCGCACGATCGCCGGTCTCGCACCCGCCGCGCCGGGCTACCGCGAGATCGTCGTCCGGCCGCTCCCGCACGAGGCCCTGACCCGCGCCGAGGCGCGGCACATGACCCCGTACGGCGAGGCCGCGACGTCCTGGGAGAGGGCCGACGGCCGGCTGACCCTGCAGGCGCGGGTACCGGTCGGTGCGCGGGCCACCGTTCACGTGCCCGGCCAGGAGGAGCCGGTGCAGGTGGGTCACGGTTCGCACTCCTGGCAGGTGGCCGACCCCTGCGCCGAGCCGCCGCTGCCGGGCCCGGACGCGACGGTGCGGGACGTCCTCGACTCGCCCAGGGCCTGGCGGGACGTCGTGACGGCGGCGGTGGACACCGGCCTGGCGGAGGACGACGCAGAGGTTGCCCGCAGGCTGCGGCCCTTCCTCGGCGCCCCGGCCACCGAGCTCGACCGGGCCATTGTCCAGTGGGGGGAACCCGCCGGCGCGGACGAGCTGCGCAAGCGCCTGGCGGAGCTGCGGGCCGGCTGGGCGGCAGCTGCCGGAAGGCCTTGACGGTCCCGGCCCCGGAGTTTACGGTTCTGCAACAGCGCGCATGAAACGATTCAATCAACCCGGTCCGCCGGGTCTCATCCCTGGAGGTCTCGCATGAGGTTGGTTCGGTCCCGGCGCCCCACGTGGGTGCTCGTCACGCTGGCGGGCTCACTGGCCCTGGCCAGCGCCTGCAGTGCGGGGAGCCTGCGCGGCGGGGGTGACAGCGGGGACAGCGGCGGCAAGGTGACGCTGAGCTTCCTGGTCGACAACGGGGACGCCACGGTGAAGATGAGCCAGCAGCTCGCCAAGGACTTCACCGCCGGGAACCCCAACATCGCCGTGAACGTCGAGACCCGGCCGGGGGGCACCGAGGGCGACAACCTGGTCAAGACCCGCCTGTCGACCGGGGACATGAGCGACGTCTTCATGTACAACTCGGGATCCCTGTTCCAGGCCATCAAGCCGCAGCAGAACCTCGTCGCACTCACCGGCGAGAGCTGGGCCGGGAAGCTCGACGAGAACTTCAAGACCACGGTGAGCGCCGGCAAGGACGTGTACGGCGCGCCGTACGGGAGCTTCTCCGCCGGCGCGATGCTCTACAACCGCAAGGTCTACGACAAGCTCGGCCTGAAGGTTCCCCAGACCTGGAACCAGTTCATGCGGAACAACGCAGCGATCAAGAAGTCTGGCATCGACCCGGTGATCCAGACCTACGGCGACACCTGGACCTCACAGCTGTTCGTCCTCGGAGACTTCCACAACGTCGGAGCTCAGGACCCGCAGTGGGCGCAGAAGTACACAGCCAACCAGGTCAAGTACGCCACTGACCCCAACGCGCTCAAGGGGTTCCAGCGGCTGCAACAGGTGCACGACGCCGGCTACCTGAACAAGGACTTCGGCTCGGCCAAGCTCAACGACGGCCTGACCGCGCTCGGGAAGGGCAAGGGCGCCCATTATCCGATGCTCACCGGCGTCCTCCCGCAGCTGTACGACCTGGTTCCGAGCTCCAAGGCGGACATCGGCGTCTTCCCGATCCCCGGTGACGACGCCTCGAAGAACGGGCTGACGGTGTGGAGCCCCAACGGCCTCTACATCCCCAAGAGGACCGAAGGCGCAAAGCTCGACGCGGCCAAGAAGTTCGCTGCCTTCGTCGCCAGCCCCGCGGGCTGCGAGTCGATGACCAAGGCGACGCTCCCCACGGGCCCGTACGCGGTGGAGGGGTGCAGCCTACCGACGGACGTGCCTCAGGCGATCAAGGACGAGCAGAACTACTTCAACCGACCCGGGGGCACCAGCCCGGCACTGGAGTTCTTGTCGCCAGTCAAGGGCCCGTCGCTGGAGCAGATCACCGTCGAGGTGGGATCCGGCATCCGTCCGGCCAAGGCCGGGGCCGCCCGGTACGACGAGGACGTGAAGAAGCAGGCCCAGCAGCTGGGGCTCCAGGGCTGGTAAACCAGCGGTCGCCGCATCCGGTCCTTCGCCCCGCGGAGGACCGGACGCCGAACCTGAGAGGTGCACGATGGCAACCACGGTGCACGAGGCCTCCCGGCCCCGCGTCCGACGCTCCACCACCACCAGGGGTGCGAGCCAGCGCAAACACAGCCTCTACCCGTTGTGGTTCCTGATCCCGGCGGGCGTGATCTACCTGGTTTTCTTCCTGGTGCCGACGTTCGCGTCCTTCTACTACAGCCTGACCCGATGGACGCTCTTCGACCAGGAGTTCATCGGGCTCGACAACTACGTCCAGTTCTTCGCCGAGCCCGCCCTCGTCAAGGGCCTGACCAACACGCTGATCTACGCCGTGGTCACCTCGGGTCTCAAGGTCGTCCTCGGCCTGCTGCTCGGGCTCCTGCTCACCTCGCAGATCATCGCCCGCGGGCTGCTGCGCTCGGTGCTGTTCTTCCCGGTCCTGGTCAGCACGATCGGCGTCGGCCTGACGTTCACCGTGCTCATGAACCCCGAGCAAGGCCTGATCAACAAGTCCCTGGCATTGATCGGCATCTCCGGGCCCGCCTGGCTGACCGACCCGTCCTGGGCGCTGATGTCCGTCGCCCTCGTCGACGTCTGGAAGGGCGTCGGACTGGCCACGGTGATCTACATCGCCGGCATCGTGTCGATTCCACATGAGTACATCGAGGCGGCGCGGGTCGATGGTGCGAGCGGGTTCTCAACCTTCTGGCACGTGGTGCTGCCACTGGCCAAGCCCGCGACGGTCACGGTGATCACCCTGTCGCTGATCGGCGGGCTGCGGTCCTTCGACCTGATCTGGGCCATGACCAAGGGCGGCCCGGGATTCACCTCCGACGTGATCGCCTCGGTCATCTACAAGCAGTACCAGGCCGGCTTCTACGGTTTGTCCACCGCGGGCAACGTCGTGCTGTTCCTCCTGGTGACCGCGATCATCCTGCCGCTGTCGTACTTCCTGAACCGCAAGGAGGTGGAGGCATGAGGCACCGCAAGGGCGTGCTCCTGGGCTCGGTCTCCCTGCTCGTCGCCGCAGTCCTGTTCGTCGTCCCGTTCGTGTTCATCCTGCTGACGGCGCTCAAGGACCGCCAGGAGGCCAACCTGCTGAGGTTCAGCTGGCCCACGCACATCGCGCTGCTGGACAACCTCCGCGAGGTCGTCCAGGCCCGTGACTACATGCTGGTGATCGCCTACATCAACAGCACGGTGCTCACCTTCTGCAGCGTGGCCCTGCTCGTGGTGCTCTCCGCGATGGTCGCGTTCGTCATGCAGCGCCGCCCCGGCCGGTGGACCAGGGTCGCCGACCTGCTCGTCATGGCGGGGCTGATCATCCCCCCGGCCGTTGTGCCTACGGTGTGGGTGCTGCAGGGGCTCGGACTCTTCCGGACGATGAGCGGCCTGATCCTGGTCGAAGTCGCCTTCGGCATGGCGTTCTGCATCCTGTTGTTCAAGGCCTTCATCGCGACCATCCCACGCGAGCTGGACGAGGCCGCCGCCATCGACGGCGCCGGCCCGCTGCGGCTGTTCTTCCGGGTCATCTTCCCGGTGCTCCGCTCGGTCGTCGTCACCGTGATCGTGCTGGAGTCGGTGTTCGTGTTCAACGACTTCCAGAACCCGCTGTACTTCCTCCCCGGCGACGACAACGCCACGGTGCAGCTGACCCTGTTCAACTTCCAGAGCCAGTTCACCTCGGCGTACAACCTGCTGTTCATGGACATCCTGCTCGTCACGATCCCGCCGCTCATCCTGTTCCTGTTCTTCAACCGCCAGATCGTGGCCGGCATGACGTCCGGATCCGTCAAGGGCTAGCGACAGGAATGCGCCTCCGGCGGTTCTCGAGCCGACTCGTCAGCTCGAGGACCGCCGGATTACGAGCTCGGGCTGAAAGCTGACGTGGCGTGGCTCAATCACCTCGCCGGACTCGCGGGCCCGGAGCTCCTCGAACAACAGCTCGGCGCCGCGTCGTCCCAGCCCCTCGCGCGGCTGTCGCACCGACGACAACGGAACGGCCGCGGCCGCGGCGAACTCGATGTCGTCGTACCCGATGATCGCGACGTCGTCCGGCACCCGCAGGCCGTGAGCCGAGAACCCCTGTAACAGGCCCAGGGCGACCAGGTCGTTGGCCGCGAAGACCGCAGTCGGCCGGACCGAGTCGGGCATCGCCACGAGCTCCTCGGCGGCCTCGCGACCCGAGCGAACCGTCAGGGAGGGGGTTGACACGGCCAGCAACCTCAAGCCACCGCGACGTCGACGTGCGGCCACGGCGTCCTCGGCACCGCGTCGGCGGTCATGCACCTGCCCCAGCGTCGACGGCCCTCCGACGAAGGCGACCCGCCGGTGTCCCTGGGACAGCAGGTGCTCGACGGCGATCCGGCCCCCCGCAACGTCGTCGACGTCCACCGTCGAGAACGGGGCGCCGTTGGGGTGACGGTCGAGGAAGACCACGGGGATGCCGTGGCGCACCAGCCCGGACAGGTCGGGAGGCGTCAGGCCGGTCGGCGCGATGAGCAGTCCTCGCACCCGCTGCTCCTCGAACAGCTCGACGTACCGGCGCTCCCGCTGCGGGTCTCCGGCGCTGTTGCCCAGGAGTACGACGCCACCGGCCTCCTGCACGGTGTCCTCGACGCCGCGGGCCACGTCCATGAAGAAGGGGTTGGCGGCATCGATGACGACGAGACCGACGGCGCGGCTGGAGCCGGCGCGCAGCTGGCGGGCCGACTCGTTGCGCACGAAGCCGAGCCGCTCGATGACCTCGAAGACGCGCCCGCGGGTCTCGTCGGACACCAGGTGCGGCCGGTTGAGGACGTTCGACACCGTGCCCACCGAGACACCTGCCGACGCCGCGACGTCCTTGATGCTGGACCTGGCTTTCAGGGTGACCTCCTTCGGGTCGGGCAAGGCTAGTGCGCTGCACGTGGCCGTGCCGCCACGGACGTCGGTGCGCTGGCGCGCGACCGGTTGGAGAAGGCCACCGGGTTCGCGACGCTGCCCGCTTGACGGTCGCCTTCGCACTCCGTACGGTGCTGCACAGC
>Ga0126311_10000531_pt1 | contig 17797 bp, 12 predicted proteins | sample Plot61_FD_92539 | JGI IMG/M metagenome (GOLD analysis project Ga0126311, IMG submission 92539) | Serpentine soil microbial communities from UC McLaughlin Reserve, CA, USA - Plot61 | ecosystem: Environmental > Terrestrial > Soil > Grasslands | place: USA: UC McLaughlin Reserve, Lake County... | reverse complement strand
GACGACGGAGCCCGCATTCCCCGAAAGGGACAAGTCACGCAGCGTGGAGAAGTCGCCGAGATTTTGACCAGCGTGTGTGGCTGAGACGATGCGTGTGCCCATTGGTTCCGGCGGCGCCATCACCGAAGTCAACGTCATCGGATCGGTACGAGTGATCAGGAATCGAAGCGAAGAGTTAGCGCTCAAGTTCAACTGGTAGCCTGCCGGCTGCGTGCTGTCACTTCCCTCAATGACGCCGCCGAAGCTCGGGTTGCCCCCACCAAGTGAGACTGTCGGCGTACCCGGAACGAGGAGATCGGAAGTGATGGTGGAGTTACCCAGCATCGAGATGTTCTCGCCTGACTGTTGCCACAGCGCGCCCTCGACGCGCCCGTCGTTAAGCTCGGGCGCGTGTCTGACGACGGCGAGGTTGTCGAAAACTTGTTTAACTCCCTGGATCTGGGCTATGCCCGCAGGCGCGAATGCAATCTGCGCCCACTGACTAACCTGCGCGATCTGGCTTTTCTGGAATTCTGTTCCGTCCCAGCGGATATGCGTGAGCATGCCGGATGGTTGCGCGACGAGGATGTCGCCGATCATGTCCGCGAAAGCGTCTGCGGGTGCGCCCCAGAGTTTTCTGCTCACCGGATCAATGCCGTAAAAGTTTTCGTGTGCGGGAATCAGGCGAATGTCCGCGGGACTGACGCCCAGGGTATAGGTAACGACGTGCCCAGTTGTATCAAGGGTGTAGATCAGTCCCTGTTCCTTCGCGCCAACCAGAATCTTTCCGGACCATGGACCATACTTCTCGGGCGCTTCGGGGATCGTTGTCACTCCGGTCAATGCTGTTCCCAGGAGAGCAACCTGTGTCGCGAGACCGGTCGCGTTAATCCTCCAGATTCCGCCACTCGCGGTGACGGCAATCACGTCACCTCCATAAATCCCGGTGCGATCGACATAGAGTCCGGTGACTAAAGCTGTCTCACCAGTCAGTGTGGCCCAGGGCTTCTGCACTGTTCCGCCGTCGCTCGCGATGCGGGCGATCACGCCGGGCGCATCTGTCGTAGTAAAGAGATCTCCCGGCTTGAAGCCGGCTAAACTGACGCCGAAACCATCATCACGGGCCGTGGCAATCTTCAGCTCGCCACTCACGCCAGCCACGTTTGAGAAACTCGCATGCGCGCCGTCAGCCTGGATCAGCTCGAAATTATTCGGCTGGCCCAGAGTTGAATTGGCTGAAACGACAACTTTTCTGGTGCGGTGGTGATAATCGATACCCGCGTGGTTGTTGAACGCTGTGTTGAGCGGCGTGAGCTCGACGCCGAAGCTGTTGCTCTGCGGCGTGAGTGTTTCCTCATGCGCTTCATTCGCAGCAGTCGTGCTGTAGGACGAATGAACAGCGGCTGCTGATGCGATCGGCTGTAAGAAAATCAGTAGAGCTAACAGGCTAGCTGCCAGTTGGCGCGTTGCAACGGACTTAATCATGGATTCCTTTCGGCGTCGGACACAGTTCGACGTGCCAGGCCAGACAGACTTCCGTCCGGCGAGATTGCGAAGCTCTCCGCGGCAGAGCACGGCCGCAGAATTTTTTTAAGTTTCAGTTAGCAGTTGAAAGGGCTGCGCCGCTTCGGCTTGCCGTGAGCGAGAGGTTACCGACTCGTTTCACTTTGAACCTAAAACTAACTAACTATGACATTGCTGTCACTACAAGTGAGGTCTACGAAGCGGCGGATCCTACCTGTGAATTGAGGTGCTGTCAATTGGCTTTAATTACGATGATTTGGCGACGTGCCGCGGTCATGATTTTGAGGATGCGCCATCGTTGCCGATGGCCTTATTCCTGAGATATATTTGCGACTAAGAGAGACTCAGCGTGACGTTTTTCTAGTTGTTCCTCTCAACTCTTCCGCGATAACCTCGAATCCAGGAGAATTAAATGACTCACATCAAATGCTCTCACTGTGGCCTCGTCAATTGGCCCGGCGCTGAGGTATGCGAGCGTTGCGGAGTGCAAATCGAACGCAGCGAGCCTGAAATTCGCGCGCCGGAAACGGTGCGGCCTGACTTTCCCATCCTCACTTTCGGAAGCGACGTGTCGACGGGTTCGAGAACATTGAAGCTCGTGCTGGTAGTGATAGTCGCGCTCGCAGTCGCTGGCGCGGCATTTGTTTGGTACAAACGAAGCACCGGCTCACGGCGTAGCAGCGCCGCGGACGCAAAAAGGCAGTTACTCCCACCAACCCTCGATGAGCGCACACGCGACGCGCTGCTTTCCTGTCTTGCACAACCGGGTTTCACAGGAACGAAAATCGCTGAGCAAGTGCTCGGCAGGGTCAAGCTCGAGTTGGTGCAAGTGCCTGATCGGGAAGTCTACTTTTTCTGCACCAGCAGCAATGGGGGAAGAGTTCCAGTCGATGATCGCGCGCTTCCTCATTGACCCGAAGCGGATCGTAATTGCGGAGGACGACGGTTCAGGCCGGCTTCGACTCGGCAAGTACTCACTGTTGCGGTCGGAAGACAAGCCTCTGCTCTTCAAGACACCCATTGACAACATCAAGTTTGATCCCGCGACTGTCCTCAAGTTTCCATTCAAGCTGGCAACCTACACGCTCGAGATGGGCGAGCTGATCGACTTCCTTCAAAACAAGAGTATCTTCGGCGGGCGGATGAGCGCGCGGATGGAACAGACCCAGGCGGGACTGCCCATCACGTTCGCCAACCACGGAGCATTAGTCGCGCGGCCCCAGGAAACCTCGCTGCGCCGCTTTGCGGATGAGCTGACGCGCGACATTCCCGCGGATGGTGATGGCGCACGTGAGGCGCGCGTGCAGCGTGTGCTCGATTTCGTCTCACGCGAGATCAAGTACGACCTGCGCGAGGCCACTTACAACTTCGAGTTGTTGAAGCGGCCTAACGAGGTGTTGATGTCAGGGGAGTCGGATTGCAGCAACAAAGCCATCCTGCTCGGTTCCCTGCTGGAGCAACTCGGCGAAGACTACTTGTTCGTGTACACGCCCGACCACATCACCGTTGCGGTCAGGCAGGGTAGTTTTCCGGTGCGCAACGGACTCTTCCTCGCGTGGCAGAACGAGGTCTGGCTGATCGCGGAGGGTACCGCGCCAGGCTTCCGCATCGGCCTTGATAAAGTGCGTGAAGAAAAGCGCTTCATGCGATTCCAACACGTACAGCGGCCGAGAGATCGAGATGTGATCTTTGATCTGGCTTCGGGTAAGCAGTTGTCTTTTCGGTAGACGCTAATCCTTTTCAGCGTCGCGATCGAAATGGAAGCGATGTAATAAGCGATGTGCGAATGGGGCCAGGACGATTCCCATTACACCGATGAATAGCACGCCGGAGAAAAGCGCGTAGGCGGAAGCAAAGAGCTTTCCGCTTACTGTGTGCAGAGAATCAACCGGCCCCATACCACCGAGGATCATCGAAGCATTCAGGGTTGCATCAAGCCACGGCATGCCTTCAAAACCGTGATAACCGACGATGCCGATTCCAGGGCAACAAGAACAGTGGCAAACGCTAACAGGCTATGACGAATGACACGAAAGAAGAACTCTATTCGCGAAACTGGCCGCTCGCCACGCCTCTCGTACATTCAGAAGCCCTCCTGCAACTTAACGGTTCTGCAACGCCAGCGCCTCGTTGAGGGGCAGAGCCACAGTGATGGACTATACTACGGCCACATGGCAGGGTAGCTCAGATGGTTAGAGCGGCAAAACCTTTTGAGCTTTATGCTTGTCTGTGGCATACACAGTTTTGAGGCAAAGCAGTCTAAACTCAGATATGGCATCCTCTCTCCCATTTCTCACCAGCTATGATCCGTCCCCCACGAGCGAAGGAACCTTAGACCCTCTCGGGTTATATCAAATCGCGGACCAGTTGGCCGTGCAGCTTGTGCCGGCCGTGCGAGAACGAATGCAAAGAATTCGCTTTCTGACGGCCATGGCAGTGGGCTCTTTAGTCACCCAGGGGCTGGAAGATAATCCTGAACTTCGCGATGCTTCTCCTTATCTCGTTTGGGAATGGCTGGTGGTTGAAGCACTGATGCGAACCAGGGGCGAAGATCCCGGCGTTTGGGGCGTACCAGGCACGCTCGTCGCGCGCCGCGCACTTAATTTACACGGATATCTCGACGCTCGCTGTTATCTCAAGACACCTCGCATTTTCGGTTTTCACGGCGTCTACAAACGACTTGCCATACATCTTCGTCTCCTTGACGTGCACCTCAATCCTGGTCCAAACGCGGAAGCCCTCGCGGATGCATGGGCTCGAAGCATCGGCTTCCGGGACCTCAATGAAGCGAAGCCACTTCTTTCGAATTGGACTGCTGAAGTCAGACGCTGTCTACGCGAAAAGCCACCCCGCACCAGACCAAATTGGACCAACAAGAATTGGAATGACCTCGCAGAGGCTTTCGCGCCTTACCGTTGCAAGTTTCAGGAGAGACGCTACTTGCGAAACCTGCTGCTGGATGAAGGCAAACGACGCCTGGGGGTCTTACCAACGGTTTGGCAACTTTTGTCAGAATCGAAGGACGACCTGACAGAAGAAACCTTACACGAGTTGCTTGCAAGGCGTGAGCCCTCGAACGCCTCGCTGCTACACGCCATTCGGAGCTATGAAGCATTCGCGCGCGCTTTGCATGATGCCTTCAATCTGTTACGCGCCGAAGCCACAAGCCTGGATGCGCGCGGATTTGAAGTAACCAACATTGCAAACGATGCGGATTTCAGATTGTGCATGAAGGACTTGCACCAGCGCTTCGCAACTGCGCACCACGCGCTTGCCGAGGTTACTGCTCCAGATCTATTTGACACTCGATTTGGAGGCTTTTCTGAACCGTTGGATCCGGGCGCCTGCGCTCTGGTGCTATGCAAGCATCACGAAGACATTCAACAAGCCAAATCTGCGACGGGTAAACGATCGTGGTTTGATCGCGTCGGTGAACGGCGCATCTACATTCGTCATGGCTATCGTGAAAAGAGGCGCGACATACAACCTGACCGGTACGTTCATGACTATCGCAGCAGACCAATTCATAATTTCTTTCACGACCTCACATGAGCAAACGTAAAACCACCTTCAATGGAGCAATGCTCGATCTTTGGCGGCCGCCGCAACATGCAGGCGATGCCATCGGCTGTCTGGCAACTACTTTCACGTTTCATCCCGCACTCTTTGACGAACAGTGCCTGGGACGCTTCCTCGAAATCGAATCGGAGCCGGACCGTGAAGACCTGGCTTTTTTACTGGAGCGTGAAAGCCGTCTCGGTGGCGTGTACGCCGGAGTGCTCGTGGATCATCGTCAGGCAGGCGTGGAGCATTCGCTCAGATGGGACGTACTGCGCGTGCGTCTTGGAACCGGGAAGCAACATGCCAAACTCAGCCTGCTCGTGTGGCGAGATCATATCCGCATCATCCTTGCCTCAGCGAATCTCACTGAAGCGGGATACAGATTAAATCAGGAGGTCGCCGCTACGATTGAGCTTGGGCCAGATACCTTCGACCGTGAACTACTTGTCCAGGCGATCACCTTTCTGAGAAACCTTCTTCGCTTCGTGCCCGGTGAAGCAGAACAAGCCCCGGAAGTTCAGCGAGCAGAAAAGTTCTTAAAAGATACCGAAACCATAGTTCACAACTGGACACCAGTCCGGCGACGCCCAGTTCGTCAGCATCTTGTCTTTACACTTCCGGCAAGCGAGGCTGAACAACCGTCACGCAGTGCGCTTGAAGAAGTGATCACTGCTTGCCGGAGGCAAGGCGGGTCTCCAAATTCGGCGTGCATTGCCTCGCCCTTCTTTGATGTGGACGGTAAGTCGAGTCCCGTTACGGCAGCGCTCTGCAAGTCGATGGGCCGCGGCAGTGTGCGCATGCTTTCATTTTGTGTTCCCGCTCTACGCGATGTTGACGCCGCGGCAATACCGCGGCTCGCTGCTCCGAAAGCACTGCTCGAAACACCTAAAAGTTATCGAACCGACGTTACCGTGAAGATGCTGCCGCAGACCGACGGTGACAAGAACCACCGGCCATGGCACGCGAAGATGGTTGCACTTCAGGGCAACTCTTATACAGCACTGATGATCGGCTCATCCAATTTCACGTGCGCCGGTATGGGTGTTGGTCCATATCGCAATGCTGAAGCAAATCTTCTCAGCATAGTCGATCGCTCAATGAGCAATGAAAGCAGGCAGCTGGACGCGGTGTGGCCCGATATGGAGCACGTCATCGATCCCGAGTCCGCTGAGTGGATGGGTCCTCAACCGGAATTGGAAGAGGAAGCAGGCACAGGGAGTCACGTGTTGCCGTCGGGGTTCCTCTCGGCTACGTATCGTGCCGGAGAAAGGCGGCAAATCATCCTGAGCTTCAGCACAGAACGTTTGCCGGAAGAATGGGAGATCTATGCGTGTGCACCAACACAGCAAAAGCTCTTATCCAGAACAGAGTGGCACGATCTTGGCGCACCATCATCGATCGAACTCGCCTGGGCTGAAGCCCAGCCACCGCACAAGCTTTTAGTGAAATGGTCTGGTGAAGAAGCATTCTGGGCCATCAATGTCGAAGACATCAAAGCGTTACCGCCTCCTGCGGAGATGGACGGTATGTCAGCCGACGACATGTTGATGATTCTCGCCGCTGCGGATCCGAGCGCCGCTTTTCGTAACTGGACGCACAACTTCGGTGCCAAACAGCAGCAGCTGACTGCCGACTTTGATACTGATCTTGATTCAGCAACTCCGCGAGAGCTTGATCCTCTCCGCCGTCACGATCTCTACACGACTTTCCTGCATCGCATCCGTCGCAGGGCACGAGTATTCGCCCAGTTCCGCGACAAACTGGAACGGCCGGTTTACAGCCGGCAAGCACTTGACTGGCGCTTGCGCGGCCTGCTCGGTGTGCAACCCTTAGCAGATCGATTTCTACGTGAAGTTTTGAAGGCTGATGGGTTCGTAGCGGAAGGACTCTTGACTCTTGCTGATTTTCTGATCGTGCTGCGCGAAGTGAAGTATAAGCCGGCAAGCGGCTCGCTCGACGCGGCTGAGTTCAACGAAGAGTACGAGTCGTTTCTGGCGGCGATTGCAAGCGACATGCGGGCGCGGCTGCTACCGCACCACGATAAAATCTCTGCGGATCTGGTTAGTTTTTGGGAAGGGGTTGTCAAAAAATGCGATGGACAGAGCGACTAAACATTCCTTCCGAGTTCTTGCTGGGAAACAGCATAACGGAGCGAGTGCCCGCGGCCGATCAGGTCAGACAGCGTAAAGAAGTGGAGGAAATACTTCGCCGTCTTCAACGCCAGCCCGGCGTGATTCTGGCCGATGAAGTCGGGATGGGCAAGACGTTTGTGGCCCTGGCCGTTGCTTACAGTATCGCTGTCCTTAAAAAGACCGGGCCGGTCGTCGTCATGGTACCGGCGAACCTGGTCGACAAATGGGTACAGGATCTGAGGACGTTTTGTGACCTGTACTTAAGCAATCGTAAACCTGTTCAGCAGAACGTCGCGACGCGCCGGGAGCTCAGAGACTCAACGGCAGTGCGATACGGCGTAGCGCGCCACAGCGTCGACTTTATGAAGCTATTGGACGATCCACCACGCGAGCGCTGTCACTTGATCTTTCTTGCTCAAGGCGCGATGAGTCGTAGTCAATACGACAAGTGGGTTCGTCTTTCACTCATCGCGGAATCGCTGCGCCGGCACGCACGCGGCAGTGCGTTTAAGTTGATTCAGGTTAGAAGTCAGATCCATCGCTTTCTGGGCGAGTTGCTGTGGGCCATTGGTGAGGAACGAGCTCACGACTGGGGACATGAACTCTGGTTACAACTGTTACGAACGGATCCGGAAGCGTGGAAGGGAATATATAACGCCTTCTTACGAGATGAGCGGCGAACTCTTAAAGATGATCCAGTCCCAAAATCGGTATTGCGCGCAATCAGGAAAATCGACCTTAAGCCAATCGCCATGGCGCTTCAGGAAATGCCTTTACGAACAAGTGAACGCCGATCGGAACGAATCAGGGACGCTCGGACAACGCTGATAAAAGCCGAGAAAACAATGTGGAATGCAGTGCTGGCCCAATCTAGCTGGCGCTCACCGCTACTTGTTCTGGACGAGGCACATCACCTAAAGAATCCCGGGACGGCGCTGGCGCGGCAACTTCAATCACCGGACTCAGAAAACGATCTCCGCACTGGCGACGGAGCGATGGCTAACGCCTTTGACAGAATGCTCTTCTTAACGGCCACTCCCTTTCAACTTGGACATCACGAGCTTGTCAGCGTTTTGCGAAGCTTTCGCGGCGTGAGATGGGACGCCACTGAGCTGGGTACTCGCGAAGAATTCCAAAACCGTATCAATCTTCTTTCAACGCAGCTTAGTGAGAGCCAGCGCGGTGCCATAGCGCTCCAGCGAAGTTGGAGCAGGTTGCGTGCGGAAGATGTGGATAGCGAAGCCGGCGTCGACGCGTGGTGGAAAAGCATTCTGCACTCTCCGACCGCATCGCTCACAGGTCATCAGGCAGCGGTGCGCGATGCGTATGAAACTGCTCGACGTTGGCGTGAGTTGACGGAAAAGTCTTTGCAACCGTGGGTGGTCCGTCACAACAAAACCGTCTGCTGGACAGACACCGAGATTGCCCGTCGCAAGCGCATCGACGGCGCAGCGATGGTAGAGCCATCGCAACGCGGAGGCGTCCAGATTCCGGCGAATCAATTACTTCCCTTCTTTTTGGCGGCGCGAAGTGCAGCGAATCCAAGCAAAGACGTGTTGGGAGAAGCACTGTGTTCGTCCTACGAAGCTTTCCGCTACACCCGGAATAGTCAGGACTCAGGAAAGGATGAGCAGGAGCAGGTCGACACGAACACTGCCGATCTCTCGCACTCCCGCTGGTACCTCGCCCAGTTCGATGGCACGCTGGAAAGCGTTAGCGGGTCAACCCATCCCAAGATTTCGGCAACCGTGAGACGTGCTGTAGATCATTGGGAGGCAGGTGAGAAAGTACTTGTGTTTGCTTTTTACCGTCACACGTGCCGGGCACTGCGTATTCACATTAGCGACGAGATTGAGCGCCGGATGCACGTTCGCGCGCAGCAGATGCTCGAGCAGGCGGGTCAGGATAGCAGCCGTACAGCCGTTGAGCGTTTGCTCGAGCGAATTCAGGATCGTTTCTTCGATGATGCGGACGGACGAGCACGAAAAGCACTCGACCACGCGCTTGAAAACCTGATCCAGCGTCATGGGACTTCGATGAAAAGGGTCCAGGTGCTCAGCGATCAGAGCGAATCACTAAAGAGCACCATGCGTCGTTTTCTGCGCGAGCCAACAACGCTCGTGAGGTGCTTTCCGTTAGTTGAGTTTGAACAGATAAAGCCGGCCGAAGCTGTGCAGAAGATGCTCGATCACGTGGAAGGCTCCGCTGGATCTTGGCGCGAGAAGTTCGATGTGTTCATTGAGTTTCTGACTGCGCAATGTTCCGACGTTGAGCGCGCTCCATATCTGGATGCAGTGTTGAAAACCGAGACCGGAAAGATCGCGATTACAGACGAAGGTGACTCCGACGCGTACCGCGGCAAGCTCACGGTTGCTAACGTCAGAGAAGCTACAGGCCGAACAAAGCGTGAAACGCGCGCTCGGTTGATGCGCTCGTTCAATACGCCGTTCTTTCCTGAGATCTTCGTATGCAGTGAGGTCATGGGTGAGGGAGTGGACCTGCAACGATACTGCCGCCACGTCATTCATCACGATTTAGCATGGAATCCAAGCAACATCGAACAGCGCACCGGTCGTATCGATCGGCTGGGATGCCGAGCCGAAGGGTGCGAATCTATTGCAGTGTATGTTCCCTATCTCGCCGGCACGGCTGACGAGCGGCAATATCGAGTGATGACTGATCGTGAACGATGGTTTCGCGTCGTTATGGGCCAGGATGCAGTCGCGAAACTGATCACCCCGGACTTTGATAGTGGCGTTCCACTGCCGGATGCAATTTCAAGTGAATTGAGCTTCAAGCTGGAAATTTAAAGAAGCGACCAGTGGTGAGTCTCATGACTTATGAAGCACCCACAGCAATGGGTCGATCACGCGGCGCGGGGCGATGCGCTCAGCCAGGCGGTCGCCGACCGGTTCAGAGCCCAGGGCTGACACAGCGCAGAATTCGACACTCTTGAATTTTGTGCGCGCGTTATTGAGGAAGTTGTCAGCCTTCAGGGTCTCTGCCGTAAAGTTTCTGAGAAGCAGCGAGTTGCTCTTCATTCCGCCCACATACGCGGGAATGTCGCTGAGGCCATCAACACCACTGTTCTCGAGGCATCTGATTACCTCACCAGGAAAATTCGATTGACTAAGAAGCCGATCCGCCTTTGTGTACACCACGATCAGATGTTGATTTTTTGTTTTTCCGCCCATGTTTGTCATGCCGATATTGTAGGTCTCCAACAGACGATGCATTTCATCGGCTACAGCATCGTCAGACTCAAACTGGTCCATCATGTCAGTGAGGCTTACGAGAAACAACGCACACGGGCTCTGCTTCACAAAGCCAGCGAATCGCTGTATCGAATCGTCCTCACCTAATTCGAATGCCTCGCCAGGCGGGTCATAGATCAACAGCGTGCGATTGCCAAACTTTGGAATGCTATGCAGCCGATCTATATTGGGCTCTGGAAATACCAAAAGTGTAGGATCCGGCATCTGCCCGGATTTTAACAACCCGAGGTTTTGATACAGCATTTTCAAAGTATTTAGAGTAAGCGCCTGCCGAAAAAAGTTCTGCCACGCACGCGGTACGACATTCTGTAGCACGTAGTAAAGAGAGGCTAGATAGACGGTTTTCCCATGCCCGCCAAATCCTATTACGCTGACGATTGCAGGTGTGTGGAAAGCGCCTCGCCAACCGCTGTGGAATTCCACGTAGTCTGCGGGCAATTGTCGTTGGCAGGAAGAACAAAGGTTAAGTTTGGTCGTCGTAAGGCAGAATGGGCAAAGCATTTCTAATCCCTCCCCGTGGGAATGATTTCGTGAGTGTTAAACCAGCTTCTGATGGACCTAAGTTACTAACGAGAAGTACCGCCTCAATTGCCGGCGGCTTATTTGAGAAATGGCAGATGTTCCGGTCACACGGCACGGCAATCGTTTCGGCTTTGGCAACTCGGTCTGAGGTTGCTGGCTGCGATAGCAAAAGATGAGCAGTTCAACGTCTTCATCATCGACGTTCGCGATCACTAGTTCATCGAGGTCCGTCGGCCATAGCTCAGAATGCGGCGGGAGTCTAAACCGCAGGTTGACTCGCACCGCGTTACGCACCTGTTCATGACTGACCGGCATGCCGTGGTCCAGCCAACCCGCGATTCTTTCAACACCCGTGTAACCGTTCCTATCGTCGAGGCATTTTCGACAACGGCCGAACGTTAGCCAGCGCGAATAAGCAAACCGCACTCGATACGCCTTAAAATGAGCGAGGCAGATCCGGCATACGGCCGTTTGCCAACGGCCGGCCACCAACGTCTGGTTGCGCTGTTTTTGTGATCCGATCGCCTTAAGCAACAACAGCCGGAGCCGAATACGCTGCTGAAATCTGCGGGTTGCGTCCACGAGCGCGCGCCGCGGACCTAACTTGTTGAAGATCAGCACAACCAACATTGCGCCAGCAAGGAAGAGCAATAGTTGTGCTAACGGACCGCCTGTTGCTCCAACCAGATTCTCCAGCTGAGGCGTGAGCACGGAGACAAGAGAGATCCCCAGTGAAAAGAGAATGAACCCCACTCCGATCATGAATACCGCAATTAAGGCGACCGTTGTCAACCAAAACACAACTGTTGAGAGCCAACCGTAACTTTGTCGATCATAACTGGCGAGCACTGGCACAGCTGCTAGGCTGTCACATTGGCCCAAACGCGGTACTGCATCCAGCATCTGCTCCAGGGTGTGAGCATCCATTAAATCTTTTGAGATGTAGGCGGTTGAACTCACGATGACACCGTCAGCGTTTAAAAAACCTGGATCTGGAGGTCGGATCCTCAGACGAAGATCCGGACTTCGTGCGCAAACTCTCCTTAAACGCCTCATCGAGAGCCTTCAACTGCTTCCTGAAACTCTTGCCGTTGAGCCATTTCAGCAACGCCTCTCGCTGGCTTGGCAATTTCACCTGTTCGGGAATGGCAGCCAAAGCATTCCAGTCATTCTGAGTTCCATGAGTAGCGACTACCGAAATACCTGCAACAACGTGCTCAAGAGTGATTTCAGACGCCAGCATGTCAAACCACAGGTTGAGGTGTTTGGCGCAAAAGAAGTCATGCACCTGGACAAACCTTCTTTGGCTTAGCTTCTGTAAGGATCTGCGATACTCATCCGGGTTCATCGCAGAAACACTATTGTGAATCTCTCTCTCATTTCTGGCCCACAGCGCGAATAAGAGGCGTAGCCCAGCATGACGAGAGACCACGGAGGTCATTGACCGCTGGGCTTCGTCGGTTAACGACTCGCCCCAATCTGCAAAGATGTCAAATAGAATATCGCCGAGTCCCTCACCGGCGGGATTCCGATATAACCATTGCAAACGTGCGATTGATGACCGACCGATTCTGGCCAGGATCGTGTCAACCAAATATGGTGGAAGAGGCTTGGGCAAGAGTCTCTCAATCCGTTCCATAAGAGCAGCGTCATTAGCCTTTGCGAAGTCGTTTTGAACTTCTACAGAGATCAAGGGCAACTGGTCCGTCTTCGTGACCTCGCCCGTCAGTGTCGAGCTCATGAGGTATATCCCCTGCTGATCGCGCTGAATCGTTGCAAGCTTTCTCGGAGTGAGTTGAGTTTTTAGCCAGTGCTCGTAAGGCGTTTCAGGAGGAGACCAATCGCTGGGCACACGCACTTTTTTTTCTGCCGCAAGGACCACGAAAGGAGTTCGCGCCTCGCGTTCTTCAGCAAAGCCCTGGCCCCAGAAATTTATTTCCCGACGCCAACTGCATCCGGCGGCAGCGGTGTCGAAAGTACAGTCCAGACGCGGCGCTGCGGCGAGGTGAAAAGCTACCTTCAGGGCTTCGTAGATCTGCTGCTCGTTGCCGACAAATGAGACGAAGTGACCGCGTTGAAGAATGCCTTGAGGATGACAAACCAACCGCGCGAGTTTCCAGAGCTCGTCGGGGTTCCATTGCTGAGCTAGCGCCACGGCACGGTCTGTCTGATGCGGAGTAACTTCAAGCACAGCGGGCGCTAACTCGCCTGTTTTTAGATTACCCAAAGCCAGGACCTGCTGCATCGTTTGGCAAAAGTACTTAGGCTCCATCAAGCTAAAAGGAGAGGAACCGGTCAGGCGCCAATTAGCGGTATCGAGGAGCAGGCTGTGAGCCAGGTAGCGACCTCGCCGCCCGAATTCATCAGGCTCCGGTACTCCCGCCAGATACGATATGACTGTCAGACCTTGCGGCAGTCCATAAAACTGCCACTTCCCTGTTGTTCCCTGAGTTACACGGTGCTGAGCGCGGGACTCGATCGCTCTGACGGCCTCGGGCGTCAATTGTCCATGCGTGTAAAACAGCGTCTGATATCCTCGCCGCCGGATCGGCGACTGCTCAGTCGTCAGATTGCCGTAGATGTGCTGGGCGCAAGTAATCACGGGCATAGTTATCTCTTGAGCAAACGAAAACCGTAAGCGCTAACACGTATTTGCGAAGTAGTAAGGTTTACTAACTGCCGCGGATTCCGGTTCAGTGTCTGAAAGCGAATGACCGGGCATCCGAGGCCGCCGTGCTTATCGCGGTTGCCACTGATTGTCACCCATTCCTTAACTCCTTCAGACATGAGTGAAAGCTCGAGCAGGTTAGTGGGTGCGCGCAGCGCGGTGATGGTTTGCCAAATCGAAAACGCTTCGTCTGAGATCCCTGCCGGAACGTCAGTAATTGGATGTCTCGCCAACCAATCGTAGCAGGCTAACCATTCCCGGTCGTCAGGCAACACATAGTCGTTTCCTAACCAACTGCCAAATTGTTTGCACTCCTCCGGTTTAATCCCGGTCAGAAAGAGCTGTTCATATTTCGACTGGTCCAAGGCTCGGTACGAAATGCGAGCATTCTCCTTCAGAAGCTCCGCGTATTGTTCGTCAGCACACAAGGAGGAAGTTCCACTGGTCAGAAATCGTTCGAACTGGACCTTTGCAATTGGGAACAGATGCACGTAACTCTGAAGTGGATCAACCCGAACGATTGGGAACCCCGTCTGATCCACCCGCCATTTATCATCAACTACCCTTGTGGATCGAACGGAACGCGCGTAGTGAGCTTCTTTCGGAGTGGGAACGAACAGCCTGTCGTAAACTAGTTCCGGCAAGTTCGTGCTTAACTCATCGATCCTCTTCTCTGATTTGGGAATCAGAGGTTCCGGACCCATACGGACGAGGATCCAGCAGTCAATTGCGGGATGGCCCACCCAATCGCTCAAGTCAAATATTTCACCGTTCCCGATCACAATGAGAGCGTCAACCTGTTGTTGGGGCTCGACGACATCGCGAAGAATCGGGGCGATCAAACTACATGCGGGTCTGGAGCGTGTTGCCAGGTCGGGTTTGATCTCAGCGAGATCTGTCAGCGTTCGTGCCTCACCGTCGCTGAGCACGTAAACCTTTGCGGCCGAATCGGAGAACGCTGACCCAAGTTCCAGTGCCAGGCTCCTGATCTCGATCCAATACGGCCGGGCACTTTCACTGCCATCGACCACTATTATCGCATTCTTTACATGACTCAGATCCGGATGCTGCGAGCGAATTCGGAAGTGCGACTGAGGAGACCACAAGTCCAAATGCATTGCCACGAGCCGGTGAATGCTGCCTTGTAAACGGTCGCGCTTCAGCAAATCACCAAGGAACCTGCGCAGGTTGCCTTTAAACTCCGGATTCATTTCAACGCGAGTCAGCCAGTTGCGTAGTAGGTCTAGTGCTGTCGGTTGTGATGCTGCGTCGAGCAATATCTGCTCAAATACTGCGAGGAGTGATTGTGCGTAAACTGAATCACTTTCCTCCGGATCAAACAGCGTCAGCAGGATAGGAGGCCAGGAGCTCTCATGGCCCGCGGTGGGCACATTCATTCGCGCCAGCTTGATGGACATCAAGAGACCAAGACCAAATGTCAGTTGGCTGTCCGCATCGTCCTTTCCAACCTCAGCATTCTCCCGTTGTTCCTCATCAGCCCATCGTTTGAAACTAACCACTCCTTCAACAAAGGCAGTGCGCCTGATTTCCGGCACTTCGGCCGCGTTAAGAAAGAACCTTTCCATCCCATCCAGTAAACTGATGTGCAGCTGGTTCACGAATATCCATCGGAAGCTTTCGAAGTTGATTGTTGCAGTGCCGACGTCCTCCGCATCAGCGATGATTTTCCATTGCGTGATCACTTCGTCAATGGGGCAGCGTATCCCGACGAATATGTAAGCTCTTGCGGCCGCCCAGCGGAAGACTTGTTCCGACGACAATGCCCATGATTTCAACAACTGACGTACGTTCGTCAGGAGACCGCCTTCCTCCGCCACCACCCCGAGAGCGCGCCCAATTGCCTTGCGATAATCTCTCTGATCTTCACCATGTACCCAGCGATTCAGTAAGCTGCGCTGAACACTGTCGAAGTTGTTGAGCATTAGGAGTCCGGCAGCGATCGAGCCTCGAATTCGCTTGATAGAGTTTCGGCTGACTACCAAATCACTTAGCCAGTCAATCAGTAGATCGCGACGGGTGTACTCATCCCAAACGTAGTTCAGCACTGGCCGTGCTACTTGAGGCTGCTTGGCTTTGACTGCGCGAAAGGTGCCTGAATCAACCAACTCACCGTGTACAGAGGCAAGAAGTTTTAAGGGACTCGGCATTGACGAGGGGGCCGCCGAGATGTCGGGTGTGACTAGGGGCGACTCGAGTGATGCGACTCTTTTTGCAAGATCCATCGCCGTCTCCACACACAAATCCCACGGTGCTCCATTAAAGACAGCTAAGGCGATCCTGAAGGCCCATTCGTAGTAATTATCATTTGCTTGCGCGATCCAGTCTTCAGTGCTCAGTTCAGAGGGTTGCCGGCCGTCGAGACGATAGTTTTCGATTGCCTCCCGCAGCTCCCTGTTTTCGGATTCTCTGGTCCGATTCTCTGCAACTGCCGGCTCTTTTTCGGTAGCCAGGCTGCTCAAATAAAAACTGACTTGTTTGCACAGCTCGTCGAGCTGTTTCCACTCTGCTTGTGCCTGTTCGCGTTTGTCGCGAAGCACGCTCAAGAGTTCCAACAGGGCCTCACCCCTGGTTCCTGAATAAGTCACCAGGTTATGGATGACTACTTCAACTAAGTGAATTTGTGATCTGGCTTCGAGCGGTAAAGCATCGGCGTATTTGGTCAACGGATCAATGCCAAACAGAGGCTCGAGCGTATGCTTGTCCTTAAACTCGCGACAATGCAATAACACCCGAACACAAGAGCTCTGTAGATTGACCGTTAACTTCATAGCTAACCAGAGCGGCTCAACAGAGTTAGCGCGGCTTCGGCGGCTACTCCGTGAGTTTGCTATCGAGGTATAGACTCAACTGCCTCCACAGTTCGTCCAGAGTTCTCCATTCCGCAGTGCCGTGATCACGCTTATCACGTAGCACACTCAGAAGATCCAGAAGCGCCTCACCCTTCGTTGCCGGATAAGTGATTAGGTTGTGAACGACTGTTTCGATCAACTGCAATCGCGTTTGGGCTTCAAGCGGAATCGCATTCTGGTATCTGGATAAAGGATCGATTCCAAACAAAGGTTCCAATGTTTGTTTATCCTTGAATTCCCAACACTCCTTTAATGTGCGTACGCAGCGTTGATGCAGATCGACAGTGAGCCCGATCCGGGTCCAACTGCCTCGCGATGGTGCGCGGATAAAAGAGTCTGCCGCTACCGAGACTGTTCCGAGTATTGAGTTAAGTACTCTTGCCGTGTCGTTTTCTGATTGCCAGTCAATGCTGTGGAACGGATTGAGATAACCGGCGAGACGATAACTGATTGTTACGCTTTCCTGAAGGCGAACACGAACGGGCAAAATGCGCGGGCGACCGCGCGCGTCGTGCAACTTCTTTGCTCTCGCGACTTCTTCAACGACCATGTCGCTCCGCACGGATAAGCGTGACAAAAGCACTAAGAAGAGGTCGCACTGGCTAAGTTCGGAATCGATCTGCTGTGACCAGTCGTCACCAGGTTTGAGACTTTCGGTGGCGAGAAAACAATAATGGCCCGCACTCATGAGTCTGGCACGTAGATCCCGCGCCAGCGCCAGGTCTGGCTCGCGAGTCACATGACTGATGAAGATACGTGTGGGAGTTTCCAGTTGCACTTGAGTCGACCTGAACAAAACGATGAGGCAACGAGTAAGCTAGAGGCAGCTCGTGACTAGTTTGAGACGGTGGACTCTAATCTCCATTGCTCGACCTTGTCAAGATCTTCGACGCAACACGGGCTCGAGTTGTTAACGATGCGGGCCGTAGCCAGATTATTCAACAGCCCGAAGGAGCCCGATATCATCGTATTACCAGTTAAACAGTGCAAAGACGCGCCTTCGACATCGCCAAACTAATGGGCCATGCAAATATCTCAATGAGTGAACATTATGTTCGGTATTGCCAGTTGGCGCAGGCGAGGCAGTCATGCTAAAAATCAGCGCCGTCACAGCAGCACAGGTACCACGCTCTCAGCGGGGATTGGGCGCTTTGATGGTAGCGGTAAATAGTTGATAATCAAGGCATGGCGGGGTAGCTCAGATGGTTAGAGCGTGGGATTCATAACCCCAAGGTCGGCGGTTCGATCCCGCCCCCCGCTACCAAT
>Ga0126311_10000530_pt1 | contig 17802 bp, 15 predicted proteins | sample Plot61_FD_92539 | JGI IMG/M metagenome (GOLD analysis project Ga0126311, IMG submission 92539) | Serpentine soil microbial communities from UC McLaughlin Reserve, CA, USA - Plot61 | ecosystem: Environmental > Terrestrial > Soil > Grasslands | place: USA: UC McLaughlin Reserve, Lake County... | reverse complement strand
GGTCGCCGCGGGCTGCGGCGACTTCGACACGACAAGACTGCGGGGCCAGGGCGGGCCGTCACCATCGGGCGATGGTGGTAGTGCCGCGGCCGGCGCGGACCGGCGAACGCGGCTCTGCGACGGCAGAAAGGTGTCAGCGGGACAGCAGGCTGTACCCCGCCCATCGCGGTTCTCCGCCAGCCCGGCGGCAGTAACCTGTCGCGGCGGTGGCACAACTGCGCCGCCATCGTGGATTGGAACCCTATGGGTCTAGCGCGCGGGTGAACATTCTCTGTTCCGGGCACGAGCCAGAGCCGATCCGGTCCGCGGCACTTCTGCCGGCGGTGCCCCGTCGACAGACCTACGGCTTAGTGCCATCGGTCAGCAGCGCTCAGCCGTACGGCTCAGCGCGCCAGGCTGGCGTCGAGGCGCTGCAGGTTGGCGGCGAGCCATTGCCGCCCCCGCAGGTCGCGAGCGCGGGCCCACGCCGTCCAGTACCCGACGTAGCCGGGCTGCCCCCGAGAGGCACCCGCGTGGACGATGTCGTAGCACCAGCCGTGCGTCTGCATCACCGCAGAGGCCACCCGCCGCCGCTCCGGCTCGGGCAGCCCGTACGCCTCCACGAAAAGGCGCAACCGATCGTGCATCCGCTCCGCGAGCTGGGCGTCGACGTCCCGTGGATCGCGCAGCGGGACCCACAGGCGCGCGGCGAGGGCGACGTCCCACACGGCCGACCCGGGGCTGGCCAGGTCGAAGTCGATGAGTGCCACCGCATCGCCGTCTTGGAACACCACGTTGTCGAGGTTGGGGTCGTTGTGGCTCACCAGGCCGGTGCGGAAGGCAGCCGGCACGCAGCTGCCCCAGCGAAAGCGGGCGGGGTCGAAGCTCCGCACCGTCTCGTGGTACCGGCGCAGGAGATCCGCCACCGAGCCCAATGCGGCGTCGGTCAACGCCCACGGTGGGTACGGGAAGGTCGCTGCCGCGCCGGGCACGAAGCTCAGGACCTCCCGGCCCTCGTCATCGGTGCCGAGCAGCCGCGGTGCGCCGTCGAAGCCGACCCGTTCCAGGTGTCGAAGGAGCGCATGAATGGCCGGGCTGGCCGGGCTCTGCGGACGGCGCACGGTGTCGCCCACCCGGACCACCAGACCGTGGTTGGACGTCCCGCCCGCCAGCTCGACCTCTGCCGGCCGGACGTGCAGGTCGCCGGGACGCCTCCCGTCGGGCACGTGCTTCATCCGGACCTCACCCGTTCGGCAGCAACGCGCGGGCGAAGCTGGAGTGCGTGACCAGGCCGGTCACGTAACCGCCGCGGATGGCCGCCCGCGTGGCCGGCGCCTTCTCCGGCCCGTAGGCGATGGCGATGACCTCCGGCACCCGGTGCAGCTGCGCGGCGCGGATGCCGATGATCCGCTGGGTGAGCGGCGCCTCGACCGCGGTGCCCTCCTCGTCGAGGAACACGCCGGAGACATCGGCCAGCACGCCCAGGCGGCGCAGCGCCTTGCGCTCCGCCGGGGAGAGGGCGTCATGGACCGTCGACGCGGGCGGGTCCCAGCCACCGACGCCGACGACGGCCTTCGTCACGGACGCGAACCGCTCCATGGCCCGGGCCAGCTCCGGCTGGCGGCGCAGGGCGGCGGCCGTGGTTGCGTCGGGCACGATCATCGGGGCGTAGAAGTACGACGCTGGACCGCCGGCGATACGGGCGACGTCCCGGACCAGCTCGATCGAGCTGTCGTCGACGTCCGGCCGGCTCAGGGCCCCGGTCAGCTGCACGACCGAGCACGGCGCCAGGGAGGTGAGGGACCCGCGCATCGCCATCAGCGAGCGGGCCCAGCCCAGTCCCAGGACGTCGTCGGCCGCGACGATCTCGCTGAGCAGCTCGGCGGCGGCCCGCCCGACCTGCGACCGCAGCGACGCCGGGTGCTCGTCCACGGTGTCCACGACAATGGCGTGTTGCAGGCCGAGCTCCTCCTGCAGTCGCCCGGACAGACCGACGTCGATCGAGCCGGGGTAGCCGATGTCGATGCGGACCAGACCGGTGGCGCGCGCGGAGTCCAGCAGCCGCGCGACCTTGAACCGGCTCAGCCGGAACTCCTGGGCGATCTCCACCTTGGAACGCCCGTCGATGTAGTACCGGCGGGCGACCGACGCCGTCAGGACCAGCTCCGCCGGCCCCTGGGCGGTCTCCGGGGTGGACATGGGACACCTCCCGCTCATCTGAGCGAACCGGCGCCCATTGTGACAGAAAGCATTGACGCGCGGGCAGGTCTGCGAGAAAACTGCCGCATGAGAACGCCGGTGCTCAGATGAGCGCCGCGGCGTTCATGGCGCGTGACCTTGCGACATCCGTACGGAGGTGGCCCGTGGAAGCTCGCAAGCCCGCTCGGAGCCGGGTGCTCGTCGTGCCGCTCGTCGTCGCTCTGCTCGGCGGGTGCGCCGGCTGGGGCGCCGGCGGCGGCGGTGGAGGCGCCGACAGCATCAGCGTGCTGATGGTGAACAACCCGCAGATGGTGGATCTGCAGCAACTAACCGCGGACAACTTTACCAAGCAGACCGGCATCACGGTGAACTACACGGTGCTCCCGGAGAACGACGTCCGCGACAAGATCAGTCAGGAGTTCTCCAGCCAGGCCGGGCAGTACGACGTGGCGAGCCTGAGCAACTTCGAGATCCCGATCTACGCCCGGAGCAAGTGGATCGCGCCGCTGGACCCGTACCTGGCGAAGGACTCCGGGTTCGACCAGCCGGACATCCTCGGGCCGATGACCGAGTCGCTGTCCGGCGACGACGGCAAGATCTACGGCGAGCCGTTCTACGGCGAGTCCTCGTTCCTGATGTACCGCAAGGACGTGCTGGCCGCCAAGGGCATCACGATGCCGGCGAAGCCGACCTGGCAGCAGGTCGCCGACATCGCCGCCCGGGTCGACGGCGCCCAGCCGGGCATGGCCGGGATCTGCCTGCGCGGGCAGCCCGGGTGGGGCCAGGTCTTCGCGCCGCTGACCACCGTGGTGAACACCTTCGGCGGCACCTGGTTCACCAAGGACTGGCAGGCCGAGGTGGGCGGGACGGGATTCCGCGATGCCACGTCGTTCTACGTCGACCTGGTTCGTAAGCACGGCGAGAACGGCGCGCCGCAGGCCGGGTTCACCGAGTGCCTGAACAACCTGATCCAGGGCAACGCGGCGATGTGGTACGACGCCACGTCGGCGGCGGGCTCGCTGGAGGCGGCGGACTCCCCGGTCAAGGGCAAGATCGGCTACGCGCCCGCGCCGGTCGTGAAGACCAAGAGCTCGGGCTGGCTGTACGCCTGGTCCTGGAGCATCGAGCAGGCCAGCGCCAAGAAGGACAACGCCTGGAAGTTCATCTCCTGGGCCTCGGGCAAGGACTACGAGAAGCTGGTCGGGACCAAGCTCGGGTGGTCACGGGTGCCCGCGGGCAAGCGCGCTTCAACCTACGAGATCCCGGAGTACCAGAAGGAGGCCGCCGCCTTCGGTGAGCCGACCCGGCAGGCGATCGAGAGCGCCGACCCCCTGGATCCCGGCGTGCAGCCGCGTCCGGCGCCCGGCATCCAGTTCGTCGGCATCCCCGAGTTCCCGGGCCTTGGAACCGAGGTGTCCCAGGACATCAGCTCGGCGATCGCCGGCAAGATCACCGTCGGCGATGCGCTTGAACGCGGGCAAAAGTTGGCCGACGACGTCGCGGAGCGCTACCGCGCCAGGGCGGAGTGATGAACGCGGTATTCGTCCGAACCAGCTCAGCGGCGGGCCGAGGGCCCGTCCCGACGACCCAGGAGGACGAGTCATGAGCGTTGCGGTGGACTCCAGCGCACGTCCCGGTCGGGCACAGACGGCGCGGGAACAGGAGGCTCAGCGCAAGTCCGATGCCCGGTCCCGGCGCATCCCCCTGCTGCCGGCGCTGATCTTCACGATCATTCTGACCCAGCTGCCGTTCGTGGTGACTCTGGTCATCTCGTTCATGAACTGGAACGCGTACTACCCCGACGAGCGGGGCTTCGCCGGGCTCAGCAACTTCGTCCGGGTCTTCACCGACGAGGCCATGAGGCACTCGGTGTGGGTGACCATCGTGCTGACCGCGACCGTGGTCATCGTCAGCCTGGTGCTGGGCATGCTGATCGCGCTGCTGCTGGACCAGAAGTTCCGCGGCCGGGCAGTGGTGCGGACGATGATGATCGCCCCGTTCCTGGTCGTCCCGGTCGCAGCCGCGCTGGTCTGGAAGCACGCGCTGTTCAACCCGGAGTACGGGCTGTTCAACGGCGTGATCACCGCCGTCTGGAACCTGTTCGGCATGAGCAACCCGCCGCAGCCGGACTGGATCACTCTGGCACCGCTGGTCTCGATCGAGATGGCCTTGATCTGGCAGTGGACGCCGTTCATGATGCTGATCCTGCTGGCCGGTCTGCAGGGCCGACCGCTCGACGTCATCGAGGCGGCCCGCATCGACGGCGCCACCGCCTGGCAGATCTTCCGCTACATGACCTTCCCGCACCTGCGGCAGTACCTGGAGCTAGGCGGCCTGCTGGGGTCCATCTACGTCGTGCAGACCTTCGACGCGGTGTTCGTCATCACCTCCGGCGGCCTGGGCACGGCGAACCTGCCGTTCACGATCTACCAGACCTTCTACAACGCCCAGGACTACGGACGCGCGTCGGCGGCCGGCGTAGTGGTCGTCGCCGGCACCATCGCCATCGCCACCTTCGCCCTGCGAACCGTGTCAACCCTGTTCCGAGAGGAGGGCGGGCGATGAGCTCGGTCACCGATGTCGGCCCAGTTCCGGCCACCCGTACCGCGACCGGCAAGCCGCGTCCGGACCGCAAGCCACGCGGCACCGCAGTGTTCGCCGTCATCGCGTGGGTGGTGGGGCTGCTGTTCGCCACGCCGATCCTGTGGATGGTGCTGACCTCCTTCCACAGCGAGGCGGACGCCGCGACGAACCCGCCGTCGCTGGCGGCCCCGCTGACCCTGCAGGGCTATCGCGAGTTCTTCGGAGCCTCCAGCGGCGCGTCGCCCTGGCCCCCGCTGGCCAACTCGCTGACCGCCAGCCTGGTGTCCACGGTGCTGGTGCTGCTGCTGGCCTTCCCGGCCGCGTACGCGCTGTCCATCCGCCCGGTGGTGAAGTGGACGGACGTGCTGTTCTTCTTTCTGTCGACGAAGATGCTGCCCGTCGTCGCCGGCCTGCTGCCGGTCTACCTGTTCGCCAAGCAGGTGCACCTGCTCGACAACATCTGGCTGCTGGCGGTCTTCTACACGGCGATGAACCTGCCGATCGCGGTCTGGATGATGCGCTCGTTCCTGGCCGAGGTGCCCGTCGAGATGCTGGAGGCGGCCGCGATGGACGGCGCGAACCTGCCTCGGATCCTGCGCCAGGTCGTCGCCCCGGTCGTGATGCCCGGCATCGCGGCGACCTCGTTGATCTGCTTCATCTTCAGCTGGAACGAGCTGCTGTTCGCCCGGGTCCTCACCGCCACCAGGGCCCAGACCGCGCCGGTCTTCCTCACGGGGTTCGTCACGAGCCAAGGCCTGTTCCTGGCCAAGGTCTGCGCGGCCTCGCTCGTGGTGTCGCTGCCCGTGCTGATCGCCGGTTTCGCCGCTCAGGACAAGCTCGTGCAGGGGCTGTCCCTCGGCGCAGTGAAGTAGCTCGTGCCGTCAAGTAACGGGAGAGGCGAAGACGTGGGCCACTCGATGCGGGTAAGCATCCTGCGCGGGGTCGGTGACGTCGCGGTGGAGGAGCGGCCGGTGCCCGAGCCGGGGCCCGGTGAGGTGCTGGTGCGCATCGGCTCGGTCGGGGTGTGCGGCTCCGACGTCCACTACTACGAGCACGGCCGGATCGGCCCGTACGTCGTCGACCAGCCGCTGGTGCTCGGGCACGAGGCGGGCGGCGTGGTGGCTGGTCTGGGGCCGGGCGTGGAGTCGCTGGCCCTGGGTGAGCGGGTCTCGCTCGAGCCGGGCGTGCCCTGCCGGTCCTGCGAGCAGTGCCTCGCGGGCCGCTACAACCTTTGTCCGTCCGTCGAGTTCTTCGCAACGCCCCCGTACGACGGCGCGTTCAGTGAGTACGTCGTGCACCCGGCGGCGTTCGTGTACGCGGTTCCGGACACGGTGAGCGACGATGCCGCGGGGCTCTTGGAGCCGCTGTCGGTGGGCGTGTGGGCCTGCCGGCGCGGGGGAGTCGGTCCGGGCGCACGCGTTCTCGTGACCGGAGCCGGCCCGATCGGGCTGGTCTGTGCGCAGGCCGCCCTCGCCTACGGCGCAACCGAGGTCGTCGTCACTGACATCAACGCCTCCCGGCTGGCTCTGGCCGAGCGACTGGGGATGCGGGCTCTGGACGTGTCCGAGACTCCGGTCGGCGAGGCGGAGATCGAACCGGACGTCCTGCTGGAGTGCTCTGGGCACCCGGGCGCCACGAGGGACGCCATCCGCACGGTCGCGCGCGCCGGCCGCGTCGTCCTGGTCGGCATGGGCAGCGACGAGCTGGTGCTGCCGCTGCCGTACGTGCAGGACCACGAGCTCGTGCTAACCGGCGCCTTCCGGTACGCCAACACCTGGCCCACCGCGATCGCGCTGGCGGCGTCCGGCCGGGTCAACCTGGACCTCCTGGTGACCGGCCACTTCGGCCTGGAGGAGGTGGAGCAGGCGCTCACCGCGGCCCGGCGCGACCCCACTACCGTCAAGCCCGTCGTCCGTCCCGCCCATTGACCAGGGGAGCCCGCCCATGACGCAGCTCAGTGCCGAGACCATCGGGTCGTTGCCCGAGTCGGTGCCCGTGCCCGGATACGACCGCGGTCGGATCAGCACCGGGATCGTGCACTTCGGGGTCGGGGGGTTCCACCGGGCTCACCAGGCGATGTACGTCGACCGGCTGATGGAGCGGGGGCAGGCCCTGGACTGGGGCATCTGCGGAGTGGGCGTGCTGCCGTCGGACCGGCGGATGAAGGACGTGATGGATGCCCAGGACGGGCTCTACACCCTGGTCGTCAAGCACCCGGACGGGACGTTCGAGCCGCGGGTGATCGGTTCCATCGTCGACTACCTGTTCGCCCCCGACGACCCGGAGGCCGTGGTCGAGCGGATGGCCGACGAACGCACCCGCATCGTCTCGCTCACGGTCACCGAGGGTGGGTACAACATTCACGCCGTCACCGGCGAGTTCGACCAGGCGTCCGCGGCCGTCGCTGCAGACCTGCAGCCCGGATCTGTTCCCCGGACCACGTTCGGCCTCATCACCGAGGCGCTACGGCGCCGGCGGGACCGCGGCATCGCACCGTTCGCGGTCTTGTCATGTGACAATATCCAGGGCAACGGTGAGGTGGCCCGGCGCAGCATCGCCACCTTCGCCCGGTTGCGGGATCCCGAGCTCGGAGCCTGGGTCGAGCAGGAGGTGCGCTTCCCGAGCTGCATGGTGGACCGGATCACGCCCGTGACGACCGATGAGGACCGGGCCGAGCTGAGCCGGCGGTTCGGAGTCGACGACCAGTGGCCCGTGGTGTGCGAGCCATTCACGCAGTGGGTGCTGGAGGACGACTTCGCTGATCGGCCTCCGCTGGAGGACGTCGGCGTGCAGCTGGTGGAGGACGTCGAACCGTACGAGCTGATGAAGCTGCGGCTGCTGAACGCGAGCCACCAGGGACTGTGCTACTTCGGCTACCTGTCCGGCTACCGGCTCGTGCACGACGTCTGCCAGGACGCCCTGTTCGCCCGCTTCCTGCTCGGCTACATGGACGAGGAGGCGACGCCGACGCTGGAGCCGGTGCCCGGCATCGACCTGGACCAGTACAAGCACAACCTGATCGAGCGGTTCTCCAACCCGCAGGTGCGCGACACCGTGGCCCGCCTGTGCGCCGAGAGCTCGGACCGGATCCCCAAGTGGCTGCTTCCGGTGATCCGCCACAACCTCGCCTCAGGCCGGGAGATCCGGCGGTCCGCGGCCATCGTGGCCAGCTGGGCACGCTACGCCGAGGGCGTGGACGAGGAGGGCCGGCCGATCGAGGTGGTGGACCGGTTGAAGGACGAGCTGGTACCGCTGGCCCGCAGCCAGCGCGCGGACCCGTTGGCGTTCGTGTCCCGCCGCGACCTGTTCGGCGACCTGGTGGACGACGAGCGGTTCGTCACCGCCTACCGCGCGGCGCTGGACTCGTTGCACCGCAAGGGGGCCCGGCAGACGCTCGAAGAGCTGGTCTGACGGACGCGGCAGTTGTCGCTGATACACCTAACCGGTCGCTGATGCACATACCGGGACCGGCCCTTTCGGGTCGGTCCCGGGTAGTTCTGTGTGCCGACGATTGTCAGCCCCGGTGCTTCACCTCAGGCCCATGACGAACGCGTCGTAGTCCTTGTCCACCAAGGCGGACTGGACCGGTCGCCGGATGGGGAAGTTCGGCGACAGCGTCCGGCCGGCGACGCGGACTCGACCGCTGGGGTTCACCGAGATCCCCTCGACCCGGTCGGCTTCCTTGCCGCCGACGAAGGTGCTCCAGTTCAGCTGTCCGGTCGAGGTGATGGCGGAAGCGAACCCGTCGATGTAGCCGCCGAAGTTGGGCTGGACCGCGTCGCGCACCCGGAAGTTACGGGAGTCGGTGCGTCCGCCGACGTAGGCGGTGCCGTTGCTGCCAACCGCCACAGCAAGCCCCTGGTCCTCGGCCTTGCCACCGAAGTAGGTGCTGTAGACGAAGTCGCGGCCGGATGGGGTGAACTTGGTGACGAAGCCGTCGTCGCACTGCTCCTGCGGCTGCAGCTCGGTGCACGAGGCGTTGTCGAGGCGTCCCTGCAGTGCTTGCCGCGTCGGGAAGTCACGGGACTGCGTGCTTCCGGTCACGACCGCGGTGCCGTCGGTGCCTACCGCGATGCCGCTGCCGGTCTCCGGCTTCACACCACCGAGATAGGTGCTGTAGGACAGGCGGTTTCCTGCCGGGGTCAACTTGGTGACGAAGGCGTCCGCGCAGGGCACGTTCGGAGGTGGTCCGCAGGCGCGCCCGTGGATGGCCGGCGAGCGAGCTGCCGAGGTCGGGAAGTCCGCGGAGCGGGTCGTGCCCGTGACGTACGCGCTTCCGTCGGAGCCGACCGCGATGCCTCCGGCGGTGTCTCTCTCCTTGCCGCCGAGGTAGGTGCCGTAGAACAGCCCCCGTCCGTTCTGCCCGACCTTGGCGACGAAGACGTCGTAGGGGCACGGCAGGTCGCCTGAGCAGGGGATGCCTCGGGGCTTGGCCTGGAACGGGTTCGCCGTCGGGAAGTCGATCGAGTCGGTGTTGCCGCTGACGTAGGCCCTGTTGTTGCTGTCGACCGCGATGCCGACACCCTCGTCATTGAACCTGCCGCCGAGGAAGGTGCTGTAGACGATCTGTCCGTTGGGGCTGAACTTGGTCACGAAGGCGTCGTGGCAGGGCTCTCCCTGGCAGTCCTCGGCCCGGATCGCCGGCTGCATCACTCCGCCGGTTGTCGGGAAGTTCTCCGAGCCGGTCATCCCGGTCACGTAGGCGTTGCCGGACTTGTCCAGCGCGATGCTGTTGATGATGTCGATGTCGACGCCGCCCAGGAAGGTGGTCCACAGGACCCTCTGCCCGTCCGGTGCGAACTTGGCCACGAAGCCGTCCACCAACCCGCCGAAGGGGCGCCGAGCCGGCGGACCGACCACGAACCGCGACGAGAGCGTGAACCCGGCCACGTAGGTGTTCCCGGCCGCGTCGACCTCGGTGTCCGTGGCCTCGTCCCACAGCCGTCCGCCGTAGTAGGTGCTGAAGTCCACACTCCGCCCGTTGTTGCGGGCCGCCGCGGCGGCCCCTGCCGGCGCGGCCGCCGGCTGGCGCTCGACCGCGCGGGTCGCGTTGGCGGGTGCGGCGTCCTTGCCCGGCAGCCCTCGAGAGGACAGCCCGACAACGCCCCCGATCAGCAGCAGCCCGGCGGTCGTCACCACGGCGACCGTGAACGGGCGGCGGTCCGGCCGGGCTCGAGCCGACTGTACGGACATGCGCACCTCCTGGTAGTGACTGCGCGCGCCTAAAGCTTCAGAAGACGCGCACGCCGACGCGCTCGACGGCGTGCTGTTCCATGCCTTGGATGTTCCACAAGGGGCGCAACGGTTGCACGTGGCCCTCGGAGTCGGTCGCGCGCGAGCCGATGACGTGCTCGCCGTTCGTGGCGTTCCACTCGAAGCTGAATGGTCTCCACGCGAACCGGTCCACGGGAGGGCCTAGCACCGCGTCCCGGAACGTCCGCAGGTTGTCGGTGCTCACCTGCACGCGGGTGATGGTCCCCGTGCCGGTCCAGGCCATCCCCCTGATCGTCACCTTGCCAGCCCGAACGAACCGGTGCCGGCTGAGCAGCTCAGGCTCACCGGGAGGCTTGATGGACGAGCGCACCAGCTTCTTCTGGATCGGCCGCCCCTGATCGCTGGCGGAGAACGTCATCCGGTAGACCTGGGTCTGCTGCACACCCTGGAACGGGTGGTCGATCACCGTGATCGCCTTCAGCCACTTCACGCTTGCCATCCCGTACCACGTCGGGACGATCAGCCGCAGCGGGAAGCCGTGCGCCGGCAGCAGCGGCTGCCCGTTCGCCTCCCAGGCCAGGATCACCCCATCCAGCATCGCCTCGTCGACGGGCAGCGCCCGCTCGAAGTGGTGCCGAATGCCCAGATCCCACCCCGCGTCATGGCCGGTGAACACGACCTCCGTGGCGTCGCCCAGCAGGCCGGCCTCACGCAGGATCGGGGCCAGCGGCGTGCCAGTGTACCGGAAGACACCGATGTCCTCGTTGAACCAGGGAACGTAGATCGACCGAGGGTGAGCGTACGACCGGCCGGTACCCGCGCACTCCATCACGACGGCCTGGTGCACCACCTGCCGCCGCTTCAGGTTGGCCAGGCTCAGCGTCAACGGTTTGCGCACACGGCCCTGCACCGTGACCTGGAAACCGTCCGACCGCAGCGTCGGGATGTCGAAGTGAATCAGTTGGTAGTGCGAGGCCAACGGCGTGATCGGCTGGTCCAGCAGCTCAAGGTGCATGCCGTGGTTGCGGAACGCCAGCCGCGTCTCCTCATAGCTGATCAGGCCGTGCGCGTTGGGCGGCCGGTCAGCGGAGGGAGGCGGAGGGATGTGTCCTGCGACGGCGTCCTCTGCGAGGGCCCCCGCAGCAGCGGCGGCGCCGGCGGCGGCAACCCCCATCTCCAGGAAGCGTCGTCGTCCCACTCGGGCGGACTGCAGCCGTTCTGCAGCGCCCCCTTTGGAGCCAGGGCGCGGGGTGCGCGGTGCGTCGGGGTTCATAAGCGACCACCTCCGAAGTCCGCGGCAGACGCTACACCCGGGTTCGTACCGATTACCATAGTTGTGGGAGAGAAAGTCCGATTCGTTTGAACTGCATAAGGAGAGAAAGCAATACTTGCCTTCGCTCACGAAGAGTCACGCTTCGCGCGGCCCCGCAACGTCGCCGACCGGAAAGGTTTGAGCAGCCTTGAACGGGGGTACTCTGCCATTGGTGGCTCGGCCTTTTCGGGTGGAGCCTCGCAGCGACGCGACCACGAGCCCGGCTCGCACGCGTGAGCTTGGCACGCGTCCCTGGGACGTCGAGGCCGTTCAGCCCTCGGCCGCCATCGGGCCACCCTGGTCGAGCAGTGCTCGGACCGCCCGCGGCCGGTCGGTGATGATCGCGTCCACGCCCGCACGGCGGCAGAGCTCGACGTCCTCGGCCGTGTTGACCGTCCACACGTAGACCTGCCGCCCTCGCCGGTGCACGCGCTGGACGTAGCGCGGGCTGTGGCGCAGCGCCCCGATGCTCGGCCCCACCGTGTCGGCGCCGGCGGGCAGGCGCCCGCCCGCGAGCTGCGACGTCAGCCGGTTCGCCAGATAGACGGTCGGCAGCTCGGGAGCCAGGAGCTGGACCCGCTTCAGCGCCAGCGCCGAGAAGCTCATCAGGCGGACGGTCGGACGCCCCGGAGCGGGAGCCCGGTGCAGCCCGTGGCGGCGCAGCAGGTCGACGACCCGCCGCTCGACCGACGGCCCGTGCCGGGTGGGGTGCTTGGTCTCGATGGCGAGCTCGACGTCCGAACCGTGCTCGAGAACGACGCCGAGCAGCCGCTCCAGCGTGAGCACGCCGGCTCCATCACAGTCGACGTCCACGGTCGGCGGCACCGGCCGCGGCGCGATCCGGCGGCGGGCGGTCCGGACCGAGAAGTCGAGCTCCGCGAGGTCGGCGAGCTGCAGGGTCGACACCACGCCCTTGCCGTTCGACGTCCGGTTCACCCTGCGGTCGTGGATGCAGACGGGCACGCCGTCCCTGGTCAGCCGGACGTCGCACTCCAGCCCGTCGGCGCCGCCGTCCAGGGCTGCCCGGTATGCCGCGATGGTGTGCTCAGGAGCGGTTTCGGATGCCCCACGGTGTGCCAGGACACGCGGAAGTGGTTGACGAGTGTTCATCCTGTCCCTTGCAATCGGCGTGACCAAGAGCAGGTTACGCAGTGCGACGTCGTTCTCGGGGCCATTGGGGCCACGCGGGGGCGTCGACGGCGAACCGGCCCGACAGACCCTAGGAGGTCGACGTGGATGCACGCGTGGAGCAGTGGCTGACGGCGCGCAGCAGCATCGGGGGCATCTGGGACCGGCACGACCTGGCTCGGTCCAAGGGGGCGTCCCGCGTGGACGTCGTGCTCCCGGCGCGCAACGAGGCGGAGACCGTCGGGGCCATCGTGCGGACGATCCGGCGTGAGCTGGTCGAGGAGGTGCCCCTGGTCGACGAGGTCGTCGTCATCGACTCCTGGTCCGTCGACGGAACGGCCGCGGTCGCCGGGGCCGCGGGAGCTCGGGTCGTGTCCCAGCGCGACGTGCTTGCGTCCTACGGTGACGTGCCCGGTAAGGGTGAGGCGCTCTGGAAGGCGCTGTACGCCACCCACGGCGACGTGGTGGTCTTCGTGGACGCCGACCTACGCGAGTTCGACGCGCAGTTCGTGGTGGGGCTGCTCGGACCGCTGCTCACCGACCCGAAGGTCGGGTTCGTCAAGGCGGTCTACGACCGCCCGCTCGGGCTGACCGACCGGGTGCTGCCCGCCGGTGGCGGCCGGGTGACCGAGCTGGTCGCCCGTCCGCTGCTGAACGTGCACTGGCCGCTGCTCGCCGGCTTCGTCCAGCCGCTGGCGGGGGAGTACGCCGCGCGGCGTCAGCTGCTCGAGAGGGTGCCCTTCGCCTCCGGCTACGGCGTCGAGATCGGCCTGCTGATCGACCTGCTGGAGCTGGCCGGGCTGGACGCGATGGCCCAGGTCGACCTCGGCCGGCGCGTTCACCGCAACCAGGACGACGCCGCCCTCGGCCGGATGGCCGCACAGGTGATGCTCACGGTGCTGCAACGGCTGCAGACCCACGACAAGGCGGTGTTCACCGGGCTGCCGAGCCCGCTGCTCACCCAGTTCCAGCGCGTCGACGACCGCTACGACGCGCTAGTCAGTGATGTGTCCGTGACCGACCGGCCGCCGATGGGCGAGCTGGCCGAGTACCAGGCCAGGCCGGTGCGGCTGTGAACGCATCGGGCGCCGGCACTCCTCTCACCGTCCTGGTGAACGCCGGACCGTGGCTGCCCGTCCCGCCGGGCGGCTACGGCGGGATCGAGAACGTCGTCGCCACGCTCGTCCCGGAGCTGCGCCGCCTCGGCGTCCGGGTGGTGCTGGCGACCGTTGGGGCGAGCACGCTGGAGGCCGACGGGTACGTCCGCACGCTCCCGACCGGCCGGCTGGAACGGATCACCGCGCCGTACAACCAGAGCTCGGGCATCGCGCACGCCCACATGGCGCACGTCGTCGCGGCGCTGCGCGCCGACCGGTCGATCGACCTGGTGCACGACCATCTGGAGGTGGTGGGGCCGGCGGTGCTGGCGGCCATGGGCAACGCCGCACCGCCGGTCCTGCAGACCCTGCACTGGGACATGCGCAAGCACGCGGAGTTCTACGAGAGCTTCGACGGCGGCGGCCGGGTCTTCTTCGCCGGGGTCTCCACCTCCCAGGTCGAGCGGGCACCGGCCCAGCTGCGCCGGCAGGTGCTGGGGGCTGTGCCGCTCGCGGTGCCGCCGCCTCCTGCGCTGCTGCCCGCGGCGGAGCGCGGCGGCTACGCGCTCGTGTTGGCGCGGATCACGCGCGACAAGGGGCAGGACGTCGCCGTCCGGGTGTGCCGCCGGGCAGGCTCGCCGCTCGTCCTGGCGGGACCGGTCGCGGGCGTCGAAGACCCCGACGAGCTCAGGCGCCGCCTGGCCGACCCGCTGGACCCGCTGCACGCCGATCCGGACGTCGCCTTCTGGCGGGAGGAGGTCGAGCCGCACGTCGACGGCGACCTGGTCCGCTGGGTCGGGGGTGTGTCCGGAACCGTCAAGGAGCGCTGGCTGCAGGGCGCGGCGGCGCTCCTGACGCCGATCCGCTGGGCCGAGCCGGGGGCCACCGTGGTCGTCGAGGCCCTCGCGCGGGGGATCCCGGTGGTCGGGACGCCCCTGGGCGTGCTGCCCTCACTGGTCCGCGACGGCGTCACGGGGGTGCTGGCGGACGACGAGGAGGGCCTGGCGGCCGGCCTGAGCCGGGCACAGCGCCTGGACGCCGCGGCTTGCCGGGAGTCCGTGGCGGCGTGGACCCCGGAGGCGATGGCCCAAAGCTACCTGCAGCTGTACCGGCGGGTCGTCGCCCTGGCACGCACGCCCGGTGCGGCTGCCGTCCCGGCGCAGCGGTGAGGCGGAGGATCAGGCCGTGAGCACCGCTTGGAGCACCTGTCGCCGCCTGGCGGCCAGGTCGGCGAACAGGGCAGGTGCGTCACGCAGCGGCACCAGGTCCGAGACCAGGTGCGCTCGCACGTCGTCGCCGCGGGCCGCCAGCAGGTCCACGGTGGCGGCCGAGAGCCGCTCGCGGTCCCAGAGGTGCTGCAGCCCCCGGGGTACCCGGCCGATCTGCGCACTGACGATCCGCAGGCCGTTGTGGTGGAACTCCTCCCCGAGGCGTAAGGCCTCCGCGCCGCCGGGGTAGAAGGCCAGGTCGACCACGCTGCCCTGCGGGCGTAGTGCGCGCAGCGACTCCTGCAGGGCGGCGACCTGGCCCCGGCACTGGAAGACCACGTCCGCCCCGCGGTCGCCGGCGCCGTGCCGCCAGCGCCGCTTGGCCCACGACCCGACGTCCACCGCGGCCGCGTCGACCGTGCCCAGCCCCAGCCCGGCCGCCGCGGCCAGCCGGGCCGGCGTCGGGTCGGAGACCACGACCTCCCCGGCTCCCAGGTGCTGGGCGAACAGGGCCGTCACCAGCCCGACCACGCCCGCGCCGGTCACCAGGACGCGGCGGCCACGGACACCGTCGCCGAGGTCGCTCACGCAGCCGCCGTACAGGTCCGCCGCGGCGTGCAGCAGCCCGTTGGCGCAGATGGGTCCCATGTGCGCCACGTAGATGCCCAGGACCGGATCCAGCCACTCCGGCAGGACGACCAGGCGCTCGGTGAGCGGGTCCAGGTCGTGCCCCGTCGCGTGCCCATAGGTCGCCGCGACCAGCCGGCCCACGGCGACGTCGGGGTCCGCGCTCGCGACGACTCGGCCGACCTGCATGTAGCCGAGCTTGCGCACCGGGTAGGAGGCGGGCTGCTCGCCGGGCGCGAACAGCCCCAGCTCGGCGTCCCAGGTGCGGTTCAGCGCCGGGTTGGTCCCCTTGAGGAAGCTGAGCTCGGTGCCCGCCGAGACCCCGGAGGTGACGGTGTCCAGCCGCACCCTGCCGTCGCCCAGCGGCCCGTCGTCCACCGGCACCCACGAGACCGTTCCGGGGGAGGTCACGTGCAGTACCTCCACGGTCCGGCGGCCGGCGTCAGCCGTCATCGCGGAGTCGCGTCCAGGTCGACCGGACCGCCGGTGTCGAGGTCGACCGGTCTGCCGGTGGCTGCCGACTCGACGAGGGCGCAGCCGACCCGGTGGGTGCGCAGCGCCTCCGCGTAGGGCACACGGACCGCAGCGGGGTCGCCGGCCCGGACGGCGGCGCAGAACTCGGCGTCCACGCGTTCCTTGGAGACCCCTGCGTCGGGCACGCGCTCTACCTCACCGCGCCGGTCGAGGACGGTCTCGGTCTCGCCGACCTCGACCAGCACGCCATCGCCCACCAGCTGCAGGCACGCCGCATGCTTGCGGTCCAGCAGCGAGGTGGCCGTGAGGGTGGCCACCGCCCCGGTGTCGAAGACCAGAGTCGCCGCGGTCGCCTGGTCCACGAGCGCGGGGTCCCGGCCGGGCGTCGACGCCGGAGAAGCGCTCACGTGGACCGGCTCGCCGACCAGCAGCCGCAGACAGTCCAGGAGGTGCGTCGCCTGCTCCAGGACCTGCCCCCCGGACAGGTCGCGCCGTAGCCACCAACCCACCGGCGGCACCTTGTCCAGCCAGCTGGCGTGGGCCAGCCGGACCGCCGTGCCCTCGAGCACCTCTGCCGCCCGCTCCACGCCCGGCATGCACCGCCAGTGGTACCCCGTGCCGGTCACCACGCCGCTGCGGGCCACGAGTGCGGCGAGCTCCTCGGCCGTCGCCAGGTCCACAGACAACGGCTTCTCGACGAACAGGGGGAGTCCCGCCTCGAGCACCGCCCGTTCGGTGGGTCCGTGCGCGAACGGCGGCACGCACACCCACACGGCGTCCAGCCCGTGGGTGTCGAGCAGGGCGTCCACGTCCGGGCAGGGCTGGGCGTCGTGGCGTTGCGCCAGGTCCTCGGCCCGGGCCGCGTCGACGTCGGTCACGGCCACCAGCCGCACACCGTCGAGCCGCGCCAGCGTCTGGGCGTGCCGTTCGGCAACCCCACCCGCACCGACCAGACCAGCCCGCAGCTCAACCATCCGTGTTTCCTCCGTCGTCGCGACACCTGAGCGGGTCACGATGCACCCCGAGGAGCCGTTTCGGGAAGTTGCCCGGCGGGGCGTCGACGCGCTGCCTCCGGCTAACGCCCCGCCGCCGGCTCGGCGCCGTGCAGCCGGGCCGCGCCGACGTCGTCCTGCAGCAGCAGCTGCGTCCCGGTCAGCGCCATCACCCGTCGCGCGCCCGCCGGGACGGCCTCCAGCCGCAGCCAGCCGCCGCCCGACACGGCCTCTGCGCGGGCGGCCAGCAGCGTCCGCAAGCCCGCGCAGTCCACGAACGACAGGCCGCCGAGCCGCAGCACCAGCCGCGGCCCGGCGGCACCCCGCACCAGGTCGAGGTAGTCGCCGAAAAAGGGCGCGGTGAACGCGTCCAGTGCTCCTTCGACCTCGACGACGGCCATTCCGCCGCCGTACTCGGCCGTGACCGACAGCTCCATGTGCGCCCCTTCGACGTCGGCCGCCCGCGCGGCCCCAGCTCGGCGTTGAGCCGGAGCCGTCGACGCTATGACCTCGTCCTTGGGAAAACCCAGGGAATGTCGGGAGGCTGCGGCAAAAGGGACGCCGATGGGCTCCTCCCGCTCAGCCCTAGTACGCGTCGTCCTTTACCGGTGGCGCGGCGGTAATGGGGTGGTGGGGGTCCCAGCCGTCCAGGTCGCATTCCCCGACGGAGAACTGCCCCATCATGTCGTGGTCCTCGTGCGGCAGGTTGTGGCAGTGCACCATGTAGCGGCCACCCTTGAAGTCCGGGTCCCCGCCCGGGGGGTTGAACTTGACCAGCAGGTGTACTGTCTCGCCCTCGCCGACGTAGACGACGTCCTTGGGGCCCTGCTCGTGCGGATACACCCGGCCGGCCCCGCCGACCCGCTTGATGATCCGGAAGTCGACCAGGTGGATGTGGACCGGGTGGAACCACCCGCCCGAGCTGTTCTCGAGCTCCCAGATCTCCACGTCCCCCAGGTCCGGGTCGGCCAGCACCTCGCTGTACTCGC
>Ga0126311_10000529_pt1 | contig 17812 bp, 8 predicted proteins | sample Plot61_FD_92539 | JGI IMG/M metagenome (GOLD analysis project Ga0126311, IMG submission 92539) | Serpentine soil microbial communities from UC McLaughlin Reserve, CA, USA - Plot61 | ecosystem: Environmental > Terrestrial > Soil > Grasslands | place: USA: UC McLaughlin Reserve, Lake County... | reverse complement strand
TCCGCCTCTAGCAAGCGATTCTGTTTGGCGCGAATCGTTCCGAGCAAGTTCAGAGCTACCGGCAAGTCGGGAGTAACGCGCAGGATTTGAGTGAGTTCCTTCTCTGCTTCCGGGAGTTTGTTGTTCTGAATGAGGGTGGCGATCTGCTCGAATAGTTGGACCACGTCAGGGCTTTGCGCTCGGACAGTAGCCACAAAAAGGCACACAAGGCACAAAAGACAAAGAATGTGGCTAATACTTGATGAATTCTTTCTCATCGACCTTGCCCTGGCCTTCTTTGATCGTGACGATCCGGTTCACGCCCACTCCCGAGATCTTATCCACTGTACCATTGGGCCAACGCACCTGAATCGAATCAACTTTCGCGCGTTTCTCGAGTCCGAAATGCAATCGCAGATCGCTTTGTGACAGGTAGCTGTCGCCACTGCGAACTTCGTCCGTTTGCGTTAAGTCTCCGGCGGTTACGATTACGCGCGCGCCGATGCCGCTGCGATTACTCTTCACGCCAACCAGCTTCACGAGGATCGAGTTGCTTGCGTTGCCGCCGTCATTACGCAGCAGTTGCGGCGATCCGTCGAGATCCGCGATCAACAAGTCGACATCGCCATCGTTGTCGATATCACCAAACGCAACGCCACGACTGACGCGATTCTCACTCAAAATCGCGCCAAACTCCGCCGACGCTTCCGTGAACGTCGAGTCGTGATTGTTCCGGTGCAGCAAGCGCGGCTGACGATAACCCGGCAGTTGTGGGTAAACGTGACCGTTGGCGACAAACAAATCAACCCAGCCGTCATTGTCGTAGTCGAAGAACTTCGTTCCCCAACCCACATACGGCAAACTCACCGCCGCCACCTTCGCAGCATATGAAAGATCGGTGAACGAGTTTTTTCCGTCGTTATGATAAAGCGTGTTGTATTCGTCGGCGAAGTTGGTAATGAAGATGTCGAGCTTGCCGTCGTGATCGTAATCGCCGGCAGTCGCGCCCATGCTGCCCTGCTCGCTGCCATTTTCGTTCACGGCCGTACCTGCAGTGAATCCGATCTCTTCAAACGTGCCGTTGCCTTTGTTGCGGTAATGAAAGTTCGGCGTTGAATCGTTGGCGACAAAAATATCGACCCAGCCGTCGTCGTCGAAATCTCCCGTGAGCACGCCCAGCCCGTAATAACCATTCGCGTCCATCACGCCGGCATCCTTCGAAACTTCGGTAAAGGTGCCGTCGCCGTTGTTGCGGAAGAGCGAGTCGCCCGCGCCTTTCAAACCTCTTGGACCACACTGCACCGGAATGGATTTGTACTGGCACGTCTTGCCCTGTCCAAACTCCGGCAGGTTGTTGATGTCGAAATCGACGTAATTAGAGACGAACAGATCGAGATCACCGTCCTTGTCGTAGTCGACGAATGACGCGCCAGTGGTCCAACGCGGATCGTTGACACCGGCTTTGGCGGTGACGTCGCTGAAAGTGCCGTTGCCGTTGTTTTTCAACAGGTGATCCGGTCCGAGACAGGTCACGTAGAGATCTTCGAAGCCGTCGTTATTGTAATCGCCCACGGCGACGCCCATGCCCCACCCGATGTCGTTCACGCCCGCTTTTTCCGAGACTTCCGTGAACTTGCTGTTGCCGTCGTTGCGATAGAGCTCGCTTTTGGTTTTGCTTTTTGACTTCACCAGATCAACGGTCAGCGAGTTGACGAAGTAAATGTCGAGGTCGCCGTCGTTGTCGTAGTCAAACAGCGCGACACCGCCGCTCATCGATTCGACGATGTACTTCTTATCCGGCGAAGCAACGTGTTTGAAAGTGATGCCCGCCTGCGCCGTGATATCGGTGAAGGCGATCTTTTCGCGCAAAGGCGCAAAGGCGCAGAGAAAAACGCAAAGGAGTAGCACTACTACGCAATTCAAAATCCTTCGCGTCTTTGCGCCTTTGCGTGAGAAATCATTCATTCGTTTTCGATCGGGCCTTCTCTTTTAACTGTTTGGAGATCTCGAGCTGGCTCTCGCCTTCAGCTTTGCGACCGGCTGCGATGTACGCGCGGCCGAGCTGATAATGAACGTAGGCCTCGTCGCGCTTCAAGCGTGCGGCGATCTCGAGGTTCTCGACGCTGCCCTTAACGTCGCCTTTCTGAAGCAACGCCTTGCCGAGTTCGTAACGAGCGTCGGCAAACTCCGGTTGCTCGCGCACTATCTCGCGCATCATCGCAATACCGCGTTCAGTATCCTGTTGGGCCAACACGACGAAAGCAAGATGATACTTCGCCTGGGAGTCATTCGGATTCACTGTCAGTTCCGCCTGGAATTCGCTCGCCGCTTCGGGAAATTTTCCGGCCTTGAGATGAATCAATCCGGTGTAGAAATGGGCCAGCCGCACTTTGCTGTCGAGCGAGAGCGCGGTGCGCAACTCCGCGAGTGCTTTGTCCACTTCACCGCGTTCGTAATGCGCCTGGCTAAACAGGATGTGAAGCTGCGGCGTGTTCTCACCGACAGCGACCATTTTTTCGAGAACGCGGTCACCTTCGTCGAGCTTACCGTCCTTGATTAACGAGAGCGCGAGCGGATAGTAGAGCGCTGCTTCCTGAGGCTTTGCAGCAACCACTTCAGTCAACAATCCGGAGGCCTTCGCATAGTCGCCGTTTGCAAAATAGCTGAGTCCGAGCAACTGCTTGATGCCGGTATTCGAAGGATTGATCTTGAGTTCGTTTTCGAACGCGGGAATCGCTTCTTTGTACGACTCGGATTTGTAGTAAGCAAGGCCGAGGTTGTAGTTGAGACCTTCCTGATGTGGATTCCACTTGGCCGCCAGCGCAAACTGCGCCGCCGCCTCACGAAACTCCTGTCGCTCCGCACGAAGCAGACCGATGCTGTTATGACCCGCCGCTACAACTTTGCTGTAGTACGTCTCTTCCACTTTCAGCTTCTCCGACTTCCCTGAATCCAGCGGCTCTGCGTCAGCGATCACGCCTTCCGCTTTCACTAACTCTTTGCCGGATTGATCGGACGCGTTGTTGTCGTTCAGAAAAGCCCCGACTTTCTTCTCGTCGAGCTTGAAGCCTTTCGACTTGAGGTCGGCGGAGATCTGCAACTCTTTCTCGCCTTCAGCAGTCCGGCCGACTTTGATCAACGATTGGCCCAGACGGTAATGCGCCGTTGTGACCTGATAGTCGTTGTGTGTGAGAGACGGGTTCAGCGAGATCGTTTTCTGTAAGACCTCGACCGCTTCCTTGTGTTTACCCGCGCCCTGGTATGCCTGGCCGAGATGAAAATAAGGATCGGGATTGTTCGGCTGCTTCTGCGTCGCTTTCTCCAGCAACGCGATTGCGGGTTCCCATTTTCGATCCATGATGTAAAGAATGCCGAGGTAGAAGTTGGCGAAATACTCTTCGGGATTCGCCGCCAACTCAACCTTGAACTCTTCCATCGCGTCCGGGATGCGTGCGGCGCCGTCCTTATATAAGTAGGTCAAGCCGAGATAGTAGTGAACCCGTGGAAACTTTGGATCGAGCGCAATTGCCTTTTTGAACTCCTCGATCGACTCCGCGAGGAATCCGGTCTCGCGATAAGCGCGTCCGATGAGCACGCGCAGAGCGGGACGATTACCCATGCGAACCGCCATGCGCTCGTAGAGTTGTTTTGCCTGCGCGACGTTTTTCTGTTTCAGATAGCAGAGACCGAGCGTGTATTCGGCGTCGTAATCGCCGGGTGAAATTTTGAGTGATTCCTGAAGTTCGCGAGCAGCCTTCTCAAACTCACCCATCATGAACCAGGTCTTGCCAAGCATGTGATGAGCAACCGGGTTACGCGTATCGGTAGCGAGCACGCGCTGAAGTGGTTCGATACCTTTGCTGTATTCGCCAATGTGAAAGTAGGCGATTGAGAGATCTATCAGCAGGTCGTTCCTCTCGGGACCGGTTGCGCGCGCGGTCTCGAAAGCATTAACGGACGCCTGGTAATTACTTTGAGCGGAGTAGATTTTGCCGAGCTGATTGTATGCCTCGCCCAGGATGACTTTGAACTCAGCCTCGGCGGCTTCGTAATTGCCGGCGCGGTGATACGCATTCGCGGCTTCGTAGTGTTTGCGAAACAGATCTCCCTGCGGAGGGATGAAAAAAACAGATAGGAGAAAGGCGAGAGCGATCAGGCGCAGGTACATCATTATTTAAAACCTCATCCACAGATTACACAGAAGATTCTGCGTAATCTGTGGATGGTTTGTTTCCGATCGCTCGGGAGTATATCAGAAGGTAAATTTGATACCGAGTTGGATCTCGCGCGACGACTGAGTTGAAGTCAAGTCGCCGAACGTGGAGTTTCTGATGTCGAGATCGTAACCAACGAAGTTGGGATGGTTGAAGACGTTGAAGAATTCCGCACGGAACTGGAATCCATAACGTTCGCGGTATCTCCAATTCTTGGCCAGCGACAAGTCAACGTTGGTAAGCGCTTTGCCACGCACTGCGCCTTTACCGAGCGAGCCCAGTTGTCCGGCTGCCGGCCGCGCGAAGGCTAATGGATTCAGGTGCCTCGTCGGATCGCCCTCGAGATAGAGTGGAGCGCCGGTGTAATTCGGACGCTGTCCAACCGCACTCGCGGTACCCAGGGTGTTTGCGCCAGTCGTGATATCGATTGGCGTGGCGCCGAAGTACGAAGCGATGGCATTGAACTGCCAATCACCAAGCGCGAATTCAGCCGCCTTACCCCACTGGCTGAACCTTGGCAGCACGTAGACCACGTTGCCTACGAACGTGTGCCGGCGATCGAGGTCCGCGTCACCTTTATCACTGGCGAAGTTGAAAGGATCGCTCGTCGTGTTCGTGAACGAAGTCAGGGCGACATCGGAAATCGCGTGGCCCCACGTGTAGGCGGCCTGGAACGCCAGCTTATCGCTGAAACGGCGGTTGAGCCACAACTGCAAAGCATGGTAGCTGGAGTTACCATTCGACTCGTCGGTGGTGATGTTGCCGATACCTCTGAACAAACGGTTATCGGCTGTCAGCGCGCCGGCACGATCGGGAAACGCTGTCGTATTAGGAAGTATACCAAGCGCGGCTTTCGATATCTGGAGACGCGCCGGATCGGTACTGCCATCACACGCAGCGCCTCTGCAAGAGACATTGGGTGCGATGTCGTTACGGTTCACATTGCGCCGCCAGATATGCAGGCCGTGATTGCCGATGTAAGAAGCTTCGAGAGTCGTATCCTTCAAAAGCTGGTGCGAAATCGTCAGGTTCCACTGGTAGCTCTCAGGTGGCCTGAAGTTTGGATCGACAGCATTGAAACCTGCGTTCGGATTCACACCGGCAACATTGGTGGCCAGTCCCGGATTGATCGTGTCGAGACTGCGGCAGGTCGGACAGTTAGCCAAGGTCGTAAAGAGGCCGTTCCAACCTGAGCCAGCGCTGACGGTCGTGGTCCAGGGCGGATTGGACGTCATACGGAGAAGATCTTCGATAACGTTTGAACGGCTGCTGTAGCGCCCGAAGCCTGCACGAACTGCCGTTTTCCCAGTGCCCCAGACGTCCCAGGCAACGCCGACACGAGGCTGCCAGCCCTGCTTGAAGGTCTTAAGGGTCGATCTAGACAATCCCATCGCAACCGCTTCGTCAGCCGTTACGAGACCGGTATTGAAGTCCGTACCGTTGTAGAGATTCGGGAAGAAATTGGAGATGCGATTGTCTTTTTCCCAGGCCGGCGTGAACACCGAGTAACGAAGACCCGCGGTCAACGTCACGCGCGGATGAAGCTTCCACGTGTCGTTGCCATAAACCTCGAAGTCGCGCCAACGACCTTCCGCGATCTCAGTAGTGGCGATTTCGGTGTAGTTCAGGAGAACGGTGTCTTTGAGCAGCAGGTCCGCAATGCAGTGCAGCGTCTGCTCGCCGCATCCCTGAATTGTAACTTGCTGATTACCACCACCGGCGCCGTTGCCCGGCTCGTCTTTGAAGTTGTGACTAAACAGCCCGCCGAACTTCCACTCGTGTGATCCTTTGACCAGGGAGAAGTCATCTTTCCAGATATAGAGGTCTTCACGATTGGCCCAGGGAGCCTGGTGCCAGATGTTCGAGTATCCGCCTGCACCCCAGAAAAGCGAAGGAACAGTGCCGCCGATCGTGCCGTCGGCGTGCGGGAAAACGGTCGGAATCTTGGAAGCGATTTCATCCTGCAACGCCTGCGAGTCAGGCGAAGTGGTGATGATGATGTCGTTGCCGGCGATCGAGAACTGGAATTCATTGACCGCCTTGGATGTGATCGTGTTCGTCAACTTAACGGCGAAGCTGTGGCTCGGCTGACTCCAGTCAGACGCGAGCGTCGGATATGCGGAGTCGCCCCAGAAGTTTCCTGTGGCACCGAGGTGCGTCCATTTCTCATTGATATAACGCACCATCAAATTCGTCTTGTCGTTGATCGTGAAGTCACCGCGGATGGAATCCTGGCGCGTGTCAATCGGTTGCAGTCGCGACGTTGCCCAATTACCGACACCTGGACCAGTTGGATCCGGGAAAAGTTTTACGAACGCCAAACCTGCCGGGCTGAGCCGGTTCGTCGGAATTTTATTGCCCGGGAACGGATCACAGACGAGCTTAACGCGATCTGGTTCAGCCGGAGTTGGATCGGGCACGTTATGACAAGTCGCGGGATCGCGCGGGAGAGTCCCTGTTAACGCTCCGCTGAAGTCGCCAATCTTCTCTGCGGCCGTCGGCACGTGCGCTGAAAGCACCTGGCCGCGACGCTCACGTCGCCACTCCTCTGACCAGAAGAAGAACACGCGGTTCTTGACGATTGGACCACTGAAGCTGCCGCCGTAGTTGTTGTAGTCCAACTGCGGCTTTGGCTGGCCGGCTCTATTCAGGAAGAAGTTATTGGCATTCAGCGCATCGTTTCTGAAAAACTCGTACGCGCTGCCGTGAAAGTCATTGCTGCCGCCCTTGGTGATCAGATTGACCACCGCGCCCTGCGCCTGGCCAAACTCCGCACTGAAGCTGTTTCGCTCGACGCGGAATTCCTGAATCGAATCTACAGACGGGAACACAAGCAACGTGCGGTTCGATCCGACGTCCATGTTGTTGACGCCATCGACCGTCCACAGATTGGAGTTTGACTGGTTGCCGTTAACCGACATGTCGACGCCCGCATTGAGTCCGGTTCCGCGAGTCGCAAACGCGCCCCCCGCGCCTGCCTGCGTAACTGGAGAGACACCCGGAACCATGAGTGCGAGCTGTGCGTAGTTGCGGCCATTCAACGGCAACTCCGTCACTTGCTTCTCAGAGATCAGACTGCTGACTTCGCCGCTGCGTAACTCGACCGGAGTCGATTCGCTCGTGACAGTAACGGTCTCAGTGACCGCGCCGACTTGCAGATCGAGGTTCACCGTCTTGTTTTCGTTGACGTGAAGCTCGACGCCTGTGCTGACGGTCTTCTTGAATCCCGTAGGAGCGGTGCTGATGGTGTAGAACCCGGCAGGCAAGCTGGTCGCGTTGTAGAAGCCGTCTTCAGTCGCGGTGACTGTGCGCGACCCGCCGGTCTTCTCCTCCGTGACTGTGACTTCCGCTTTAGGCACCGAGGCGCCCTGCGGGTCTCGAACCGTGCCGGTGATGTTTCCCGTGGTGCTCGACTGGGCGTGTACGCCGACAAGCAGACCTATACTCAGCAGGAGAAGTGACGCCTGCACCCAAGACCTAATCGACATACAACACCTCCTCGGTATTCCTGAAGTTAAATCTAGAGTTCCCTAAACCGTCTTGCGGACCCTGAGACGAAAATCGTTAATTAAATTGTCTGTTGCTACTTTGTTGCAGAGGCTACCAAAAGTATTTAAACCCTTTTCCATACCCTGTCAAGAACTTTGTTTGCCGAGCGTAATTTTATTTTTTCGGCGGATTTTGTTCGCGACTCCAACAAATGAGGAACTGCTATGTCACTGACACCGACGCGAATTTGCTCGCCAGGACGAGACTCAAAGCACCCATGAGCGTTGGTTCGGGGCCGAGTGTTGAGGCAATGATGCGAGTGGTAGGAAGACCACGACAGATTGTCGCTTCGACTGTGGTTCTGATTCCAGTTGAGATAACCGGCCAGGCGCGCACAATTGGGCCGCCGACAATTACAGCCTGTGGAGCGAGGCCGCGAATCAGGTTCGCGATACCGATGCCGAGAAAATAAGCAGTCTCTTGAAGAGCACTACGAGCCGGGCCGTCGCTCGTCAATGCAAGGTCAATTAGTTTTCCGAAGTTTGTTGTCGCGGCGCCGTTGCGGCCGCCCGAAAGACTTTTATAACGAGCGAGTGCGGACCGTTCTGAAGCAAACGCCTCCCAACACTCACGACTGCCCGAGGCGCAAGCGACCGGCGCGTCGCGTCCGATCGTCATATGTCCGAATTCACCCGCCGCGCCATTCTCTCCGCGATAGACCTGGCCGTCGAAAACGATCCCCGTTCCTACGCCGCCCTCGACGAGGACGAGAATGAAGTCGCGCACTTCGCGAATCTCGGGTCTACCAAACCAAAGTTCAGCTTGAGCTGCAGCGTTAGCGTCGTTGTCCATCGTGACCGGCAGTTCGGTTGCGGTACTGATCTGTTGGGCCAGTGGAAGATCGCGCCAGTCGAAACCAGGGATGAACAACTCTTTCCCATCAGGATCGACAAGGCCGGGAAGACTGACGCCGATGCCTTCGATGGTACCGTTGTTATCTCGAATAAATTTGCGGGCGCGATCGATGATCTCTTTCGTAGTCTTCTCAGCGTCGGGATTAGTTTCAAACTGTTCCTGCTCGAGCACACGTCCGGCCAAGTCGCTGGTGGCGATGATGGTTCGGGTCGTGCCTAAATCCACACCGATGGCGACGGCGTCCGCTGTACGAAGCGACAGCAGGATCGGCGGACGGCCTCCGGTCGATTCGCCGCTGACTTCCTCGATCAGTCCCTCGATTCGCAACTCTTCGACTATAAGTGAGACTGTCGAACGTTGCAGTGCAGTTTCGTGGGCGATCTCGGCACGCGAGATGGGTCCTCTTTCGCGGACGTAGTTCAAAACGATCTGGCGATTGATATCGCGGATCGTGTTCGAACGAGCCACGTTTGCTTTCTTTAGGTCAATTCGTCGCATACCGTCGGCGCCTTACGCCAGATGGAAGGGGAAAAGTTAGAAGCAGCGGGACCAGAATTCAATCCGGGTAATCGATAAGAATAATTAGTACATAGCACAGAATCCGTCAACTGCTTTTGTGGGTTTGCGATTTTTCTATCTGTGTAATCGGCGGACAAAGCGTTATACTTGCCCCAAAAAACCAGGAGGTCTGCTATGAGCCGGCATGCAGCAGCTAAACCCCTATTAATCGCACTTCCTCTATTGATGTTTTGTGTATCCCCGGTCTTTGCCCAGAACTCGCCAGGTGCGCCGGTAGTCGATCGCACCGCAAACACCGATCGCATCCGCCAACAGGAGATGAGCAGTCGTGAATGGCAATTGAGAAACTTCGGTAAGGAACCGAATGCGCCAAAAGATCGACGGCAGGTCGAAGCCCTGATGGCTCAGACGGAGGAAGACTTCAATCGCATCCTCACTTTACACAACGAAATCGCACGCGCGCTCAGGTCCAAAAACGATCTCGACTACGCCTTCATTTCGGAAGCGACTGCTGAGATCAAGAAGAGAGCGAGCCGTGTGCAATCGTCGTTGGCACTGCGTTTATCACCTGAAGAAACTCTCGAGGTCGAAAAGTCGCCGGCGCCAAAGGATCTGCCGGTGAAAGAGGAGCTGTTAAAGCTTTGTCACCAGATCAGAAGCTTTGTCACCAATCCGTCGATTGAGAATCCGAACACGATCAACGCCGAACAGATGGCGAAGGCGCGCAAGGACCTCGAGAGCCTCATTCAGCTCAGCACGCGGATTAAGAAAGACGCCGATAAATTAAACCACTAACTATTTTGTAGGTGATGGTGAAGGCGCGGCTGGTGTTCGTACGAAGACGATCGGTTCCTGCAAAGTTATTCCTTTTCCCTCGAGCACAACGAGATACTGGTTGGGTTTGATGTTGGCGAGAGTTTCTTTCTGACCGCCCGGCCAGGTGATCTCGAGCGTGAGAGTGGTTCCCTCTTCCGGTTTGCCCAAGCCAAACGTTAATGGCAACTCCGACTGCGAACAGTAACTGGATCCGGTTCGAACCATTCCGAATACAGATCTACCCTTCGACGTCTTCACCGCAACCTTCGCACCGATTCCATCGCGATTCGCTCTCGACCCAACTGTCTTCACGCGTAACAAGTCGTTCTGATTCGCGTTGTCATTGCGCAGCAGGTGTGCTGGTCCGTTGTTGGTGGTGATTAAAAGATCGAGGTCGCCGTCGTTATCGAAATCACCGTAAGCGGCGCCGCGACCGACGATCGCGCGATTCAAAGCACGCCCAAGTTTCGCACTAACTTCTTCAAACTTTTTCTTGCCCTTGTTGCGGAAGAGATGCGGCGGCTGCGCGTACTTGACGGTCGGTTGGACGAGGCTGATGTCGTCAGAAACGTGACCGTTGGCGGCGAAGATGTCGAGCAAACCATCAAGATCGTAGTCGAAGAAGAAACACGCAAACGTCAGCGACTGCGCCGACACCTTGCCGATGCCAGACGCAGGCGCTTCATCTGTGAACAAACCGGAGCCGTCGTTGTGATACAGCGCGATGCTCTCATTCGTGAAGTTGCCGATCACGACGCTTTGCTTGCCTGAACCGTCGTAGTCGGCGGCGTCCACACCCATACCGGCGCGCGCAGTGCCTGCTTCACTGAACGCCACGCCCGCGATCACGGCGTTGTCAGTGAACGTACCGTTGTGGTTGTTGCGATAGAGCTTGTTTGGCTCGGTGTCGTTGGCGACGAAAAGGTCGAGCCAGCCGTCATCGTCGTAATCGAGCAACGCGACGCCGAGAGTTTTGCCGGCGGGGTCGTTGACACCGGCACGTGCGGTAACGTTTTCAAACGTGCCGTTGCCGCGGTTCTTATAAAGCGAAGCGCTCTGGCCTTTGTAAGATTGCGGAGTGCAGTACGACTTGTTCTTTTGGTCGAGCGTGCAGTACTGATCAGTCTGCACTGACCAATCGACGTAGTTTCCGACAAACAGATCGAGCTTGCCGTCATTATCGAAGTCGAACCAGGCGGCGCTCGTCGAGAAACCCGGATCACCCACGCCTGCTTTCGCAGTGACGTCCGCAAACTTTCCGCCACCGAGATTACGGAAGAGACGATTTGGACCAACACACGTGATGTAGATGTCGTCGTTGCCGTCGTTGTCGTAGTCGGCGACAGCGACGCCGAGACCGTACATCTCGACACCGAGACCGGCTTGTTGCGTTACGTCTGTGAAGGTGCGGTCTTTGTTGTTGTGATAGAGCGCAGGAAATGATTTGCGTTTCTTGTTCTCGGGCCAGTCCATCGAGTTGACGAGCAGGATGTCCTGCCAGCCGTCGTTATCGTAATCGAGAAAAGCGCCGCCCGCGCCGATCGTTTCCGGCAGATACTTCTTACCAAAAGCGCCGCTGTTGTGTTTGAAACGAATGCCGGCTTCGTTGGTGACGTCGATGTATTCGATGGCGCCGCTTGGACGCGGCGGTGTCTGGCTCGGCGAGGGCGAAGCTGCCGCGGCCTGTTCCGCCGGCGCGTTTGCAACCGGCGCGTTCGAAGCTGGTTGTTTGCAGGAAATAAGAAAGATAGCGAGGAATAATAAGAGATAACGAAGAATCATATTTTCATGAAAAGTTTCACGCAAAGGCGCAAAGACGCAAAGAAAACTCAAAGCACCTCTTTGCGGCTTTGCGCCTTTGCGTGAGAAAAATCTTTCCAGATCTCAATCAACATCGCCGTTGGTCCAACGAGGAACAGTGCATACAACGGCGCGTAGACCACGTGATTCAAACGCAGCAGCATCTCGACGAAAGCCACCAGTAACACGACGATGCATTGCCATTTCTTCGACCGCACCGTCGTCTTTGGATCGGTGATCATGAAGAACACGAAGAGCTGGTACATCGGTCCCGTTATCGGCGAGATTTCCGAACGCCACGGGTCGCCCGTAATCCAACTGCGCAAGAATGCAAACGCAAGAAACGCGAGCACGTAAGTGATGCTGATGTGAATTCGCTTCGCGCGCCAGATAATCACTGAGCCGAGAATCCAGATCACGAGCAGAGGCCAGATGAAGTTGCCCCACTGGATCGTCAGCGCCGCAACTGTTTCAGGCGCGAGAAACAACAACACGCAAATACCGAAGTTTGATGGGTTCCAAAGATGTCGGCCTTTCACGCGCAACACGTATTTCGACATGATCGAAAGCACGCTGCACAACGCGTAAGGCCAGAACGCCGGCGAGCGAAGCAGAATGCCGACGCTGATGCCCGAGATGTACGCGCTGGCCAGGTTGATCCACTTGCCGAAAAAGATCCGGCCCAGTATTAACTCAGCTACGAGCGCAGAAACGATCGCGAGGGCCGTGCGTTCATAACTCTCGAGAATGCCATACGCGAAGTGGCCGACGACAAGAATCGTCGTTATAAAGAGCGGCGCAATATAGCGATTGTCTAAAGAGAATCTTCTGCGCACCGGCACCGAAAGATCTGAAGTAGCGGCTGATTGACTCATGCTGACTCCTTGATCTTATACACTTGCCCCACGCTCGGCTTTTCGATCGTCTCGATCTTCCCTGACGGCCAGCGAATCTCGGCTTTCTCGATGCGCGGGTTCTTGCCGACACCGAAATGCAGTCGCCGCTGGTTCTGCGCACAAAAACCACTGCCTCCCGATACCTGTTGCACCTGCTGCCGACCATCCCAGAACAAACGCACCTCAGCACCGATCGCGCTGCGATTACTCGCCGAGCCTTCGAGCTCGAAACTGATCCACTTGTTCTCAGGGGCCACGTTATTTTTATAGATCAGCAACGGCCCTTTCTGATTCGCTACAACAACGTCGAGTACGCCGCGATTCCATAGATCGACGAGCGCCACTGCACGCCCGTCATAAACGTCACTCGCTCCCACCGCCTGCGCCACGTTCACAAACTTGCCCGCGCCGTCGTTGATCCAAACTCTCTTCTGCTGGTAACCCGACAAGCTGCGACCATCCATCGCCGGCCACTGTGCGGCGTCGGAGATGATTGTCGAATTGCCTCCCGCGATCTTCGAGAAGTCGTACCAGTAATTCTGATTTCGATCGAGCGAGACGTAACCATTCACGAGATAAAGATCGAGCGTGCCGTCGTTGTTCAGATCGCCAAACTGCGCGCCAAAACTCCAGCCGCCCACCTCCACGTCCATCGCGCGCGCGAGATTGTCGTACTCAACCGCATCGCCACCGGTTCCATCGCGCGGCACCCACAGATTGTTTCCCTGAATCAAAATGCCGTCTTCAGAGATATTCGAAACGTAGATCGAGTAACGACCCTGATTGAGAATGTCACCGACCGAAGCGCTCATCCCACTCTTCGGCGAGAAACCAACTCCCGTCTGTTTGCCGGCTTCGCGAAACTGCTTGCCGTCGTTCAAGTACAACTCCGAGATGCCGTAATCGTTCGCAATGAAAAGATCCTGCTGGCCTGTTCCGCGCAAATCGGCAACAGTTGCGGCGAGCGCCCAACGACGCGTGTCGATGCCGAGCTTCTGACTGACTTCCTCAAACGATCCGTCACCGAGATTGTGGAAGAGATACTTGCGCCCGCCGTTCTTCGCGTACTCAAAACTCTCCGGCATCATCTTCGTGTTTTTCAGATGCCACAGATCGACGTCCTCCGCGTAATAACCACCGAGAAATAGATCGAGCCGCCCGTCACGATCGTAGTCAAACCAGACTGCCGTGTTCGCGTTGACCCACGCCGGCAAGCTCATCCTCTCGCTCACGCGCGTGAACTTCTGCCCGGCGTCGTTGTGAAAGAGTTCGGGTTTGCCCCACTTGTACAGGAAGAGATCTTCGTAACCGTCGTTATCGTAATCGCCCCAGACGGACCCCATCGAAACACCGGTGCCGGTCTGATTTAGGTCCGCCACACCTGACGCAGCCGCAACATCGGTAAACGATCCGTCAGTATTATTTTTGAAGAGCGCGTTCTGGCTTACTTCACCACTGTTCGTTACATAAAGATCCGCCCAGCCATCGCGATTGAAATCGACCACTGACACTGCCGCGCCCATCGACGCAACTTGAGGCATGATGTGATCGAGACGATGGTCGAGAGTCGGCGCCTTGTGAATAAAGTTGACGTCCGAAGTCTTCGCAACTTCGTCGAAGTGAAAACCATAACGGCTCAACGCTGCGCTCGCACCTTGAGAACTGTTCAGCTTCTCGCGTTGGGCGTCTATGCGTCTCATGACGAGCGGCATTGCGAGCAAACACACAAAGACGATAGCGAGAACGATTCTCGCCACCTTACCACCCCTCATTTTCCGTATAACCTCATCGCGTTTTGAAAGACGTCCGCTGTCACGTAGCGCGTGTGATAGTTTTGCCAGTCGTCAGGATGCTGGCGATAGACCCATTCATCCTCAAGGCGGCCCGGCGCTGTGATGTATTCGTTTTTAGCGTGATAAGGCAAAGGCAGCACGGTTTTGGAGAAGGTGGAATTATAGTCTCCGTCTTTGATCCAGCCGTCGCCAACAATCACGTAGTCGCGCACCCAGCCTGGCGATGGTGGCGGTTGCGCTGCGAAGCGAAACGACATCTCGTCGCCCGCATTCATGATTACGTATCGATCATCGGCAGGCTTCAGCAACTCGCACACGTCGCCGAAGCGCGTATAGTAGCCGATCAGATCACGCCAGATCTGTTTTGAGCTCGAAAGGCGATTATAGTCGGGCACTTCCGGAGACGAATCATCCTTTTGGTTGATAACGGAGTAACCACGGTAATGTAGATCTGCCACTTGCGGATCGAGGCGCGTGGTTTTTAGCTGAGGGTTGGGAATCCCAACTGCCCACTCGAGCGAATCCCAGTAAACCTCGAGATTCGTTCGCAAACGCAGGCGACGCGGAATGCCGGACTTAAATACATCCGTGAGATCAAACAGACAGATTTTCTTGCGCCCGGCCGGGAAACCTATATTTGGCCGCACCACTTGCCAGCCGCCTTTTCCATCGGGAATTTCCAAACTGAGAGGCTTAGCCTGTTCCTGCTGTCCCTGGCTGATAGCGACGTTGATCGATGAGTCGGTTGGATGCATCCAGCCGTTTGCGATTAGCCAAAGCGGCCCGCTGGAAGGCGCATCGTCGCCGAGATCGAGTTCGACGTAATGATCGCGCGTCACGCCCTGGTACTTACCGCGCCCAAACGTATCGAGGTATTTTCCATCTAAGTTATTAATGATGCTGGTGACATCGTTTCCCTGATCATCAACGGCGCGCACGACCTTGCGAGGTGTTGAGACAGTCGTGATTTCCAACTTCGCCGCGGGAATTACAAAACGTTCGTCAACAAAAATGTCCGAGCTCTCAGGATGATCGACGACTATGAGACTGAGGTGATCATAATAATACGTCTCCCAAAGCTCGGCAGTTATTCTTAAATCGTAATAACCATCGTGAGGTACGAGTTGATCGCGACCGATCTTGTACCACTCCTCAGTTGCCTCGACTCGCGCGGTTCCGAGTGTGTTGATGCGCAGTCCAATAGCCGAACCCCACGGCACCGCATCCTTGACGAATTCCATCTGTTTACCGTTCCAGGCAAAAAGAAATGGACACGAACCTTTCAAGCGTTGCTCGGTGACGATTTCCTGATCGGCTTTGATTTCGAAGTCAGCGCGAACGGTTCCGTTGGGCCAAACGACGCGAATCACGTCCGCGCCCGGTTCTTCACCGAGACCGAAGTGAAGCAGCGGACCAGTGATTGGTTGTTTTTGGACCAAAAGACCGGAACGGATTTCCATCTCACCGCCGACGCCAAACGAATTGATGCGCTGATCGCCAGTCGCTTGAACGGCGCGCGGACGAACGACTTGCCAGTGATAATTTTTTGAACTGTGATTTATTGCCTTAACCGGACGGCCATTGAGATCGATTCCCAGAAGATCCAATTTACCGTCTCCGTTTACATCCGCAACGTCAAACACTTGAGCGAAGCCGAGCGGGTCCGCAGGAACTACGTTCTTTTCGTCGCGCATGGTAACGTCGGATCCACACACGAAATCCAGCGCCCCGTTGTTGTCCAAATCTGCGACCAGTAACTTGCGTGCATCCGGAAGTGAATGAAGCATGACTTGTTCCGTCCATGCCGCACCATGATCTTTGTCCGACAGACGCACGAGGACGCCGTCGTTTCTTACTACTGCCAGATCCAGCACGCCGTCGTCATTGAGTTCCGCCAAACTCATAGCGCGTATGGGCGGAAGATCTGCGGGCAGGACACGCTCGCTGAATTGACCCTGGCGTTCATTACTGAAGACGTGCAGTTTTCCGACACTGTCGATCAACGCGGCGTCGGGATCGCCGTCGGCGTCGAGGTCGCCCCAGGCGAAGTCGTCGATTCCCTGAATGGACGAGAAAACATCCATCTCTTCAAAGGTACCGTCACCGTTGTTTCGCAAAATCCTGGGCTTGAGTTGGTGTGATCCGAGAACAATGTCGAGGTCGCCATCAGCCTCGATATCGGCGGCCCACACACCGGAGTAGTTTCCATTCACGATCGCAGGCGGCAGTTTGGTCGCGGCGGTCACGTCTGTGAAAGTCGTGGGACTCTCCTGCTTGAACAATCGCAGGCCACCGGCGCCTGCCAACGCGAGATCCGTCTTGAAATCGTAATTAAAATCGATTGGCAGAATGGCGGATCGCGCCGGCGGCGTGTCCTTTCCCGGAAAAGGCAAGCTTGGACCACTCGTTAATCTCACTTCGCGCGCAGTAGCTGTGACAATTACCGGCGCACCTTCGCCACTAAGCGAGATCGCGCCGACCCAATCCGCTTTATCCGTGCTCAAAGGCTCGTCCGTGAATCGGATTTCAGAATCGGGCAGAGCCGCTTTGAAGTCAGGTGATTCCAATTTTAAAAAGCGTCTCAGCGGCACTGCTTCTTCACCGGGCTGCGGCTTAATCGCGGCGAGATCGCGCCGGTACTCGGAAACGCGCACCAGCACGTTGCGCAGAAAACTCGTGCGCGTTGCTGCGGCGGTCGTGTCGCCGGCTTGCGTTGCTGCGTCGAGCACTGTCACTTGAGCGCGCACTTCTTCAGGCCACGTAGACGAACGAGCGACTATCTTTGCGACCGACGTTTTAAGAGTTTCGGTGTCACCACGCTTAGCCGCGATGCGGCTCAATTCAACGAGAGCCGCGAGATTGTCAGGCTGTGCGGCTAGGATTTTTTGAATCAGTGGTTGAAACTCATCCGCCGCTTTTTGATCGCCTTGCCGTTCGACTTCTTCAGCGAGTTTGTAGATCGCGATCAGGTTGTTTTGATCCAACTCGACTGCTTTGCGCAATTCTTCGATTGCCGCCGGCGTGTTTCCGCGGCTGCTTTCCAGGAGTCCGAGTAGATAATGAATGTCGCTGTTGTCGGGCGCGAGATCGCGTGCTTTGTGAATTCGCTCTGCTGCAACGTCATAGTTTCGCTGGCGCAGTGCGAGCAGTCCCCAGTTGGCCCAGCCTGCGGGTTCGGACGCCGCGAGTTGCGTAAACTGCGCAAGCTTTGCATCCGCTTGAACATCGTGACCAACCTCGAGCGCTGCGAGTCCGATGTAGAACGTTCGCACGAGTTCGTTGTACTCAGGAGAAGACTTGGTCGGAAGATTTGCTGCCGGGCGACAGGCGCTGACGGCAAGCAGCGCAAGCAGAATCGCGGTTTTCTTTTTGATCATATTTGCGCGTTGTC
>Ga0126311_10000528_pt1 | contig 17828 bp, 18 predicted proteins | sample Plot61_FD_92539 | JGI IMG/M metagenome (GOLD analysis project Ga0126311, IMG submission 92539) | Serpentine soil microbial communities from UC McLaughlin Reserve, CA, USA - Plot61 | ecosystem: Environmental > Terrestrial > Soil > Grasslands | place: USA: UC McLaughlin Reserve, Lake County... | reverse complement strand
CGTCGAGCACATCCGCACCTCCGTCCTGACGCAGAACGAGGAGGCCTTCCGAGCGCTCGACTACGGCGCCGACGACTTCGACCTGCCGATCGAGGACGAGGTCACGCAGAAGGCCGGCGCGCGCATCGAGCTCGACCTCGAAAGCCTGCTCGCGGTGCCGCGACGGCTCGGCTACGAGGTCGCGTACCGCCGCGCCGAGCGGCCGGCGACGCTCGCGAGCTAGCCTCGCGCTCGCAATGGACGATCGCGCCCGACCGTTCGTCGTCGGTCCTCGCGAAGGCCGGTTCATCGACCTCGGCGAGTTCGGGATGACCGTCAAGGCGACGAGCGAAGACACGGCCGGGGTCGTGTCGGTGCTCGAAGCGGACGAGCCGGCGGGATTCGGGCCGCCGCTGCACGTCCACGAGGATGCGGCGGAGGCGTTCTACGTGCTCGAAGGCGAGTACCTGATGCAGCTCGAGGACGAGGAGATCGTCTGCCCGGCGGGCTCGTTCGTCTTCATCCCGCAGGGTGTCCGCCACGTCTTCCGGGTCGGCGGCGTCCGGAGCCGGAAGCTCAACTTCTACTTCCCGGCGGCGATGATCGGCTACTTCGACGAGCTCGCTGCGGCGTTGCGGCGTGACCACGTGGACGAGGCGGAGTTGGCGCAGATCGCCCGTCGCCACGCGATGCAGATCACAGGCCCGAGTCCGACCACTACGTCTGACTGCGCCGTCGCGAGGGCTGCGCGCGGCTGTTACCGTAACCGGACTGGCCCGTCCGCTTCTGATCGGAGAGCAATGCGTACCACCGCCACCAACCCCTGGATCGTCCTCGTCCTCATCTGCCTCGCGCAGTTCATGGTCATCCTCGACGCGACGATCGTGAACGTCGCGCTGCCGTCGATCCAGGAGGATCTCGAGCTCTCCGAGGCCAACCTGCAGTGGATCATCAACGCCTACACGCTCGTGTTCGGCGGCTTTCTGCTGCTCGGCGGCCGGCTGGGCGACCTGCTCGGGCGGAAGCGCCTGTTCCTGGTCGGGCTCGTGATCTTCACCGTCGCGTCGCTGCTCGACGGCCTGGCGCAGAGCGAGGGCATGCTGATCGGCTCCCGCGCCCTGCAGGGCCTCGGCGCGGCGCTGATCTCGCCCGCCGCGCTGTCGATCATCTCGACGACCTTCGAGGAGGGCGCGGAGCGCGCCAAGGCGCTCGGGGTGTGGGCGGCGATCGCGATCGGCGGCTCGGCCGTCGGCCTGATCCTCGGCGGCGTGCTCACACAGGCGTTCTCCTGGCCTTGGATCTTCTTCGTCAACGTGCCGGTCGGCATCGTCGCCTTCTTCTTCTCGCTGAGGCTGGTACCGGAGTCGAGGGACGAGCAGGCGCAGCGCAGCTACGACGTCGGCGGCGCCGTGACGGTCACCGGCGGCCTGATGGCGCTCGTCTATGCGATCGTGAAGGCCGAAACGGCCGGCTGGACGTCGAGCACGACGATCGCCTTCTTCGTGCTCTCGGCGATCCTCCTCGCCGCGTTCCTCGTGATCGAGCTGCGCCACCCTGCACCGCTCGTCCGGCTCTCCATCTTCCGGATCCGCTCGCTGTCGACGGCGAACATCGTCATGTTGCTGGTCGCCTCCGGGATGTTCGCGATGTTCTTCTTCAACACGCTCTACATCCAGCGCGTGCTCGGGTACGGCCCGCTCGAGGCCGGGCTTGCGTTTCTGCCGTTCACCGCCGGGATCATGGTCTCGGCCGGCGTCGCCTCGAAGCTCGCGACGACCGTGGGCGTGCGCATCGTCGCCGCCGTCGGGATGGTGCTGACCGTGATCGGGATGGGGCTGCTGACGCAGCTACCGGTGGACGGCACCTATGTCGCCGACGTGCTGCCCTCGATCGTCGTCTCGTCCCTCGGGATGGGCGCGGTCTTCATGCCGCTCACGCTCGTCGCGACGACCGGGCTCCGCGACGAGGACCAGGGACTCGCGTCAGGCCTGTTCAACACGTCACAGCAAATCGGCGGGGCCCTCGGACTCGCGATCCTTTCGACGCTCGCCGCGAGCAAGACCGCCTCCGCGGGCGGCGCCGACGATCCGGCGGCACTCGTCACGGGCTTCCACTGGGCCTTCGGCGGCGGCGCGGTCTTCGTCACGGCCGCGCTCGTGGTGATGCTCGCGATGTTGCGGCGGGAGCACGTCGCGAAGATCGAGACGCAGGCGGCAGAGCCGATCACGGTCACCGTCTGATGACCCAGCTCCGCGCGGACGCGCAGCGGAATCTCGGGCTCGTGCTAGAGGCGGCGGCCTCCGTGCTGGCGGAGCGCGGGCCAGAGGCGAGCGTGGACGAGATCGCTCGCCGCGCGGGCGTCGGGCACGCCACTGTCTTCCGACGCTTTCCACTGAAGAACGACCTGATCGCCGCGGTCGCCCTCGAGCGCATCCGCGCCCTGACCGAGGTGGCGGAGGCCGCGCTGGCGGAGCCCGACGCGGCCGCGGCCTTCGACGGCTTCATGTGGCGCGCCGCCGAGCTGCACGTGACGAGCGGGCGGCTGCACGAGTGTTTCGACAGCTGCCTCGAGCAGCCGGAGCACGGTGAGCTCGAGGCGCTGGCCGCGCAGCTCGTCGCGCGGGCCCAGGCGGCTGGCGCCGTCCGTACCGACGTCACGGCCGCCGACATCGGAGCCATCTTCACCGCCGTCTTGCGCTCGGCTCCGGCGGACGACTGGGGCCCCTACGTCGAGGTCGTGCTGGACGGGCTTCGGCCGGATCAGACGGTGGCTTCGGCGCGCGCCACGAAGCGCAGCTCCGGGACCTCGTCCAGCTCGCCCACGTCGCGGGCGAGCTCGAGGAAGGTCAGCAGCCCCGCTCGCTCTCGCGGGCCGAAGCGGTAGCGCAGCTTCTCGAAGTAGCGCGCGAGAAACCCGGCCGGATAGCCATACCGCTCGCTCGCCTCGTACGCGAGCCGCTCCGGCTCGGCGCGCGCCGTCAGCACGGAGTCGACGAGCGCCTGCTCGAGCTCGGCGAGGCCGGACGGGCCGGGCTCCGGGCACGCCCAGACCGCGAAGACCATCGGCAGCCCTGTGCGCTCGAGCCAGAGGCGGCCGAGATCGTGGTGCGGCGTCGGGTCCTCGAACGCGCTCTTCAGCGCGGCGTCGCCGATCAAGAGCGTCGCGTCCGCCTCGACGCCGAGTGGGACATGCTCGGCCTCGGGCAGCAAGACCTTCGTCAGCACGACCGAGGTAGCGCTCTCCGGCGTGACCGCGACCCTGCGCACCTGCTCGAGCGGCTTGCGCGCGACGAGCTGGATCGAATCGACCGCGCCCTCCGACGAGACACAGAGCCGCGGCAGCAGCCGCAGCCGGTCGGCGTTCCGCGCGTACTCGATCGACGAGATCGGCGCCACGTCGAGCTCGCCGCCGAGCAGGCGCGCGTTGAGGTCGGTCGGAACGCCCTGCACCTCCTCGACCTCGGCCTCCAGACGGTGGAAGACCGGCGCCATGTTCACGTAGGAGATGCGGCCGAGCCTGATCATCGCTCGAAGAAGGTGAGCAGGTTCCCGTCGCCGTCGGTGACAGCGAACTCCTGCGCGCCCCACGGTTTCGCCTCGAGCGGAGCGTTCGGATGAACGATGCCACGGGCGCCGCAGCTCTCGTACAGCTCGCCGATCCCGTCGACGCGAATGCGGAACATCGTCATCGAATCCTGCGGCTCGATCCCGCTCGGGCCCCAGAAGTGCACGCCGACGTGGTCACGTTCCACGATGCCGTACTCGGGCTCGACGTGCACGATCTCGAACCCGAGGTTCTCGCGGTACCAGGCTGCGCTCTCGGCGACGTCGCGCGCCGGGATGATGGGGACGGCCATCGTCAGCGTCGGCATCAGGACTCCCGGTCGACCACGGCGTGGGTGAGAGCTTCGAGCTCGTCGCGTCGCAGATGCCCATCGAGGAAGGCCCGCGCGCGTCGCGCGTAGTCGAGTGCGACCTCGCGGGACGTCTCGAGCGCGCCGGTCTCGGCGACGCGCGGAAGCGCGCCGTCGAGCGGACCTCCGGCGAGCGCCGCCCGCACCGCGGCGTCCTCACGGGCGGCCAGGATCAGCGGCAGGGTCGGCGTCCCCTCGCGCAGGTCGGTGCCGGCGATCTTGCCGGTCTCGATCGTCTCGCCGGAGCAGTCGAGGATGTCGTCGGCGATCTGGAAGGCGATCCCGAGCGCAAGCCCGAAGGCGCCGAGACCGCGGTCGCCGCCGCTCCCGAGCAGGCAGGCAGCCTCGAACAGCTTCCCGGTCTTGAGGGCGCAGCGCCCGAGGTAGTCCTCGACGCTCGTCTCCGCGTCATGCGTCTGCGCACGCTGCAGCGCCTCCCCGCGAGCGAGCGAAAGGGTCGCACCGGCCAGCCAGCGGACTCCCTCCTCGTCGCCGGTCGCCGCGAGCTCTGCGAAGGCTCGCGCGAAGAGGTAGTCGCCGGCCGCGCGGGCGGCCTCGGGGCCGTAGCTCGCCCAGGCGGCCTCACGGCCGCGGCGGTAGCGCGCGCGGTCGATCAGGTCGTCGTGCACGAGGGTCGCCATGTGCACGAGCTCGACGGCCGCGCCCGCCGCGAGCGGTGCCTCGCCCGGAGCGGCCGCGAGGAAGACCAGCAGCGGCCGCAGCCGCTTGCCGCCGGCCGAGAGCGCTTCGCCGCCCACCTCCGACACGACCCCCGGATAGGCGGCGACGGCAGCCGTGAGCCGCTCCTCGAGGTCCTCGAGGTACGCATCGAGCCCTGGCGTCTCACGGATCGTGGCAAGGCTCACGCCGCGACCCCGGTGTGGAGCGCCACGATCCCGCCGCCGAACGTACGCCAGCGAACGTCGCCGAAGCCGGCCGCGCGCAGGAGAGCGGCCAGCTCGTCAGGCCCCGGGAAGCGGCGGACGCTCGCCGGGAGGTACGAGTAGGCCGCGCCCCCGGGCAGCACCTTGCCGAGCCGCGGCACCAGGCCGTCGAACCAGAGCCTGTAGAACGGGGCGAGCGGTCCGCTCGGCCGCGTGATCTCGAGGATCGCGACGCGACCGCCGAGGCGCAGCACGCGACGCAGCTCCTCAAGGCCGCGCTCGAGGTCGTCCAGGTTCCTGACGCCGAAGCCAACCGTCGCAGCGTCGAACGCCGCCTCTCCGAACGGCAGCGCCAGCGCGTCGCCCCACACCCACTCGACCGTCTGCGACTTGCGCCGGGCCCGCTCGAGCATGCGCTCGGAGAAGTCGATCCCGACGACGCTCCCGCCCGCGCGCTCCGCCGCGACCGCGAGATCACCGGTCCCGCAGCAGGCGTCGACCACCCGGTCGCGCGGCCGCACCACCGCGGCGACCGTCGCGCGCCGCCAGCGCTGGTCGAGTCCCAGTGTCATCGCCCGGTTCATCGCGTCGTAGACCGGCGAGATCCGGTCGAACATCGAGCGCACCGCTTCAGGTGCGAGCCGGCCGGTCTCGACGCTCACGACTCGCCCCACCTCGGTGCGACGGAGTGCTCGAGGCCGAGCTGGTCGAGGCATCGCGCCACGACGAAGTCGACGAGGTCGCCGACCGACTCCGCTCCGTGGTAGAAGCCCGGCGCCAGGAAGAGCACGATCGCGCCTGCCTGGCGTACCCGCAGCATGTTCTCGAGGTGGATCGTCGAGAGCGGCGTCTCGCGCGGGCAGAGCACGAGCTTGCGCCCCTCCTTGAGCGCGACGCTCGCCGCCCGCTGGATCAGGTTCGACATCGCGCCCGAGGCGATCGTGCCCAGCGTTCCCATCGAGCACGGGCAGATGACGTAGCCGTCGACCCTGGCGGATCCGCTTGCGTACGGCGCATGCCAGTCGCGCTCGTCGTGCAGCGTGACCGCATCGCGCACGGGCTCCGTCAGGCGTGCGAGCGTCTCGTCCGGCGAGAGCCGCGCGTCGCCGTAGAGCTCGGTCGCGAGCACCTCGATGCCCGCGCGCGAGGCGCAGACGCCGATCTCGCAGCCAGCGGCGGCGAGCGCCTCGAGGAGTCGGCCTGCGTACGGCGCCCCCGACGCGCCGGTGATCCCGAGGAACACTCGCACAGCGGCGCTACTTCGGACCCTTGGAGGCCTCGAGGAAGACGGCGAGCTTGTGCAGGTTGTCCTCCCCGAGCGCGGCGAACGGGGGCATCGCCGAGCCGGGATTGACGCAGCTCGGGCACTTGAGGTGGTCGATCTGGAACTGGACGCCCTTGTTCTTCGCGCCCTCCTCGGTCAGGTCCGGGGCACCCAGGTTGGCCGAGCCGGTGTCGAGGTAGGTATGGCAGTTCGTGCAACCCGACTCGGCGAAGAGAACCGCGCCCGCGTGGGCCTCGTCGTTCCCCTTGAAGCCCTGCTCGACCTCCCAGCTCGGGATCGCAGCCTTGACCTCGGCCGCGATCGCTTCCTCGGCGGTCGCCCCCCTGTAGGTGAGGACGCCCATGGAGATCACGACCAGGACGGCCGCGACGATTGCGACCGGCCGGCGGCTGAGCCGACGCTCGCGGCGCAGGTCGGTGAACGGCATCGCCAACAGCAGGAGGAGGCACAGCGTCGGGATCCCGACGGTTGCGAGGATCACCGTCTCCGGCCACTTGAAGATCCGCAGCAGGTAGAAGAGGAAGTAGAAGTACCAGTCCGGCCGTGGCACGAACGTCCTCGTCCCTGGGTCGGCCTCGGGCCCGTTGAGCGGGCCGAGCAGGTCGGTTTCGTGCCAGACGACCGCAAGCGCGGCGATCACGGCCACGACGACGAGGCTCATAACCGTGTCGTGGAACATCGCGAACGGATAGAACGGCTTCCCGCGCTGCTTGACGTCCTGCTTGTAGCGCTGGAAGGAGGAGCGACGGTCGTCGAGGGCGCTCATTCGCTCGGCCTCCTCCGGACTCCCGCGGCACGCGGGCCAGGCGTGACGAGGCCCGCGCGCGACGGCGGCGGCTCGACGTCGGAATCGCGGCCCGCCGCCTGGCGCGACCACGGCGGCGAGCTAACGCCGAGCCGGACGACCAGGTAGAGGTGCAGCCCGATCAGCGCGATCAGCGCGCCGGGCACGAGCAGCATGTGGAGCGAGTAGAAGCGGCTGAGGGTGTCCGGTCCGATCTCGGCTCCGCCCCGGAGGAGCTGCGCGAGGAACGGCCCGACGAACGGCGCCGTCCCGTTGATGTTGATCGCGACCACCGTGGCCCAGTAGGCCGTCTGGTCGAAGGGCAGCAGGTACCCGGTCAGGCCCTCGAAGAGGCCGGTCGCGAGCAGCAGCACACCGACGATCCAGTTCAGCTCGCGCGGGTACTTGTAGGCGCCGAACAGGAATACGCGGCCCATGTGCATGAACATCAGGATGATGAAGACGCTCGCGCCCCAGCGATGCATGCCGCGGACGAGCCAGCCGAGCGTCAAATCGTTGGTGATGTGGTTGATCGACTCGTGGGCGTTGCGCGGGTCCGGCTTGTAGTACATCGCGAGGATCACGCCTGTCACCAGCTGGACGAGGAACGCAGTCAGCGTGGCCGAGCCGAGCGTGTGCCACCAGCTGGTGTCGCCAGGGACCTTGCGGAAGAGGAAGTAGCGGATGCCGCCGACGAGGCCGGAGCGCTCCTCCAGCCAGTCGAGTGGGTACTGCGCCGCGCGCTGCAGCTGAGCCCCCCGCCCCGACCCGTTGCGAGGCATCAGTGAGGGGCCTGGATCGGATACATCCAGGACTCGATCCCGTCGACGTGCTGGCCGGGGCCGGCGAGCTCGTAGGACGTGATCTTCGCGCTCTTGCCGGAGCCGTCGACGTGCGCGACGCTGTAGGTGCTCCCCAGGATCAGCTTGCCGTTCACGATCGAGAATTGGTAGCGGTCGAGCCCTCGCACCGGCGGACCTGCGATGCGGTTTCCCTCCTGGTCGTACGCACCGCCATGGCACGGGCAGATGAAGCCCGCCGCGGGCAGCGTCGGCGTGATGCGCACGTCGCCGTTGGCGGTCTTGATCGTCTTCTCCTGCTTCTGGAAGAGCGGACCGCCGGTCTGCACCGGGCAGCCGAGGTGCGCGCAGCGGTTGGAGATGATCGTGAAGCTGGGCTCGCCGTCGAGCAGGCCGTTGTTACGGACGAACGCCGTCCGCCGCGAGACCTCGCCCTGGGAAGGGTCCTGCAGGAAGGTAACCACCTTCCACTTGTTCTCCTCGAAATCCTCGACCGGGCCGAGGTCGACCTCGTGCCCCTTCTGCTTGGTGAACCCGGGAAGCACGGCCAGGCCCGCCGCAGGGAGCGTCACGATCGCGCCGATCACGCCTCCGAGCGCGAGGGTCGTCCCCTCCAAAAAGCGGCTGCGCGGGAAGCGCTCGCCGGGCTCGGGCTCGGGCATCGCCGCCTCGCCCTCGTGAGCGGGGACGGCGGGCGCGTCCGGCACCGGCTCCTCCCCGGTCGCCGCAAGGCGCGGCGTGCCGCCGGTTGCGACCTCACGCGCCCAGAGGAAGCCGAAGACGACCGCGATAGCCGCGCCGACCGCGGCCACCCACCAGCTGACGATCAGCCCGACGAGGAGGCAGACGATCCCGACGGCGAAGCCCACCGGCCACAGGCTGGGCGGTGGAAGCTGCTGATCGTCCCCCGGGCGGTCGTCCAAACGGTTTCTCCCTCAGTTGGAGCGGGCTGGATTCAATCGTTGCAGGTCGCCCGCGTCAACGACGTAACAGTTGGCGCAACGGCCTCTGGCCGCGGCCGTCGGCCACACCGGGCTCGCCGAGGCCGTACTCGTGCCAGCGCTCGTCGACGAGGCGCCTGATCTCCTCGCTCATCTCGATCTCCGGCGGCCACTCGCGTGCGCCCTCGGCCGGCCCCTTGTGCGTCGCGTCGATCCCGAGCTTGCCGCCGTAGAACTGCAGCGTCGGCGCGTGATCGAGGTGGTCGAGCGGCCCTTCGCTGATCAGGACGTCGCGCTTCGGGTCGACGTTGGCGCCGACCCGGAAGAAGACCTCCTCGTAGTCGTGCACGTCGACCCACTCGTCCACGACGACCACCGACTTGGTCAGGCTGAGCAGGCCGAGCCCCCAGATCGCGTGCATCACCTTCTGCGCGTGCCCGGGATAGCGCTTGCGGATCGAGACGATGCAGCAGTTGTGAAAGGCGCCCGCGACCGGCAGGTCGTAGTCGACCAGCTCGGGCACGCTCATCCTGATCGCAGGCAGGAAGATCCGCTCGGTGGCCTTGCCGAGCCACGCGTCCTCCTGCGGCGGCTTGCCGACGACGATCGACGGATAGATCGCACCGCGCCGCATCGTCATCGCCGTCACGCGGAAGACCGGGAACGGCTCGGGCGGGGTGTAGTAACCCGTGTGATCGCCGAACGGCCCCTCCTCGGCGAGCTCCCCCTCGGCGATGTACCCCTCGAGCACGATCTCGGCATTCGCCGGCACCTCGAGGTCGACCGTCTTCGCCCTGACGAGCTCGACCGCCTCGCCGCGCAGGAAGCCAGCGAGCATCAGCTCGTCGACGTGCTTCGGCAGCGGCGCGCTCGCCGCGTATGCCGTGACCGGATCGAGGCCGAGCGCGACCGCCACCTCGAGCTTGCCGTCGGTCATCAGGTAGTCGGCGCGCCCGTCCTTGTGGATCTGCCAGTGCATCGCCGTCGTCCGCTCGTCGAGCACCTGCAGCCGGTACATCCCGACGTTGCGCGCCCCCGTCCGCGGGTCCTTGGTGATCACCGCGGGGAGGGTGATGAAGGGCGCGGCGTCTCCCGGCCAGCACGTCTGGATCGGCAGGCGGCGGAGGTCGACCTCGTCGCCCTGGAGCACGAGCTCCTGCGCCGGCCCGCCGCGGATCCCCTTCGGCTGCGAGTCCGCGATGGACTTCAGCTTCTTCAACCCGCGGACCTTCTCCGCGAGCCCCTGCGGCGGCTGCATCTCGAGCACCTCCCCGAGCCGCCGCCCGACGTCGTCCAGCGACTCGGCGTCGAAGGCGAGGCACATGCGCCGCTCGGTGCCGAACTGGTTGATCAGCAGCGGGTGCTGGGACTTCGGGTTCTCGAACAGGAGCGCGGGGCCGCCCGCCTTGACGACGCGGTCGACGATCTCCGTCACCTCGAGATGCGGGTCGACCTCCGCAGAGACGCGCTGGAGCTCGCCCTCGCGCTCGAGGAGCGCGATCCACTCGCGCAGGTCGCGGGGAGGCGCCATCGCCGGTCAGTCTAGGCTCGAGAGGGCATACCGGACCGCTTCCTCGAGGGAGAGCGTGCGGCCGTGTCGGCGGCCGCGTTCGAACTCGTCACCGCGGACGGGCTCCAGCCGCGGCTCGGTCTCCTGCAGCGACTGTGTCGTCGTCGCCCTCGGCTCGCGTTCGGCCAGCGCTTCGAGCGCTCCCCAGAGGGTTCCGGCCGTCACGCCCTCGCCGCGTGCCGCCGCGAACGCCGCAGCGGTCCCGAGCGAGTGCGGGAGGTTCACGCGGTCGCCGACGGAGGCGAGCGCCTCGAGGCCGGCGCGGAAGTCGCCCACCGCGCGCTCCGGCTCCCCTGCAGCGAGCAGCCAGCCCGCGAGCTGGAGCAGCGTCAGTCCACACCACCAGACGGACCCCGCTGCCTGGGCGACTGCGGCGGCCTCGTGCGCGAGTCGGATCCCCTCTTCCAAGTCGCCGCTGCTCAGCGCGGCCGTCGCGAGGACGTTCAGCGCGATCGCCTCGTCACGCCCGTTCTCCCGCTCTCGATCGAGCGCGAGCGCGTCGCGCGCCAGCCGCACCGCGCGCTCGACGTCGCCGGCCTGGAGCGCCGAGATCGCGATGCGGTGCGCGACGTGCGAGGTCTGGTCCTCGTCGCCGGCTGCGCTGAACGCGGCGCGCGCTCGGACGTACTCCGGCTCCGCCAGGTCGGAGCGGCCGGTCATGTCGTAGGTTGCCGCGCGCAATCGGAGCGCGCGCGCCGTCACAAGGGGCTCGACGGCGTCCGCCCGCTCGAGCAGGGAGTCGACCCGCTCCCTCGCCCCGAGCGGATCGTTCGTCACCCAGTACATCTCCGACAGCCACATCAGCGTCAGCCCGAGCGCGGCCTCGCCGCGGTCGGTGGCCCACGCGAGCGCCAGGTCGACGTTCGGCCGCTCCTCCTGTGCGACCTCGATGCGCGGCGGCAGCGACACCTCCGGCCGCAGGCTCGCCTCGTCGAGAACCTTGCGGAGATGGTCGAGCAGCCGGCGCACGAGTCTGTCGCGCCCGGAGCGTTCGAGCCGTTCGCCCGCAAACTCGCGGATCGTCTCGAGCATCGCGAAGCGCCCGGACTCCCAGCGCCGCACGAGGCTCTTGTCCGCGAGCGACTGCAGGAGCTCCAGGTCGACCTCGCAGACGCGCTCTGCCGCCTCGAACGTCCAACCGCCACGAAAGACCGACAGCGCGGCCAGCAGCCGCTGCTCCTCCGGCGCCAGCAGCTCGTACGACCACTCGATCGTCGCGCGAAGCGTTCGCTGCCGCGCCTCGGCGTCGCGCCCGCCGCGCAGGAGGTCGAGCCGGCCGCCGAGGCGGTCGAGCAGCTGCGCAGTCGTCAGCAGCGCGGCCCGCGCCGCCGCCAGCTCGAGCGCCAGCGGCAGGTCGTCGAGGCGCGAGCAGAGCTCGTCGACCTGCTCGTCGGGCTCGAAGTCAGGCTGGCCCGCGCGGGCGCGGGCGACGAACAGCTCCCGCGCGTCAGCTCGCGCGAGAACGGGCACCGGGTAGACCTGCTCGCCCTCCACGCGGAGCCGCTCGCGGCTGGTGACGAGCACGTCGACCTGCGCACATGCGGCGAGCAGCGCCCCCACCTCGGACGTCGAATCGATCACGTGCTCCAGGTTGTCCAGCAGCAACAACAGGCGCCGGTCGCCGACGACCTGCTGGAGCGGTCCTCCGCCGCCGAGCGCGCGCGCTGCCGCAGGCGCCACCTCTGCCGCGTCCGTGACCTCGGCCAGCGGAACCCACCACACGCCGTCCGGGTAGAGATCCGCCACGGCGCCCGCGCTCTGCAGCGCCAGCCGCGTCTTCCCTGAGCCGCCGGGCCCGGTCAGCGTGAGCAGCCGCACCTCGGCACGGCCGAGGAGCTGCTCCACCTCCGCGAGCTCCGCCTCGCGGCCGAGGAACGTGCTCACAGGGATGGGGAGGTTCGTCCGGTAGAGGGTCTTCGGCGGCGGAAATTGGCCGTCGCCGGCCTGGAACAGCCGCTCGGGGGCGCTCAGGTCCTTGAGTCGGTGCTCGCCGAGGTCGAGCAGCCGCTCGGCCTGGTCGAGAGCCGCAGTCGCCGCCGACACGATCACCTGACCGCCGTGAGCAGCCGACGCGATCCGCGCTGCGCGGTGAACGTCCTGGCCGACGTAGCCCTCGTCCGTCAACAGCGGCGTGCCGGTGTGGATCCCCATCCGCACCGGAATCGCGAGCCGCTCTTGCGCCTCGGTCGCGGCCGCAAGCGCGCCCGGCGCGGTCGGGAAGGCGACGAAGAAGGCATCCCCCTGCGTGTCCACCTCGACGCCGTCGCGGCGTGCGAATGCCTCCCGCAGCACCTGCCGGTGCTCGGCCAGCGTCGCCGCGTACCGCTCGGCTCCGAGCTCGTGTAGCAACCGCGTCGAGCCCTCGATGTCCGTGAACAGGAACGTGACCGTGCCGGCGGGCAGTTCGCGCACGGATAGATGATCCGACAGAAGTCGCGCTTCGCCTAGCGGCGGTGCCTGAGCCACTTCGTCAGCTCGCCCAGCACGATCACGCTGAGGAAGACCAGGCCGACGACGAGCATCGCCCTGATCACGTCGAGGCCCTCCTCGGCAGCGGTCTTCGCGGCGAGCAGCATCGGCGCGATGCTAGCCGACACGAGTGCGGTGGAGGGCGATCGCGTGCTCGGCATCGGGGCCTGCCGACCATGCGACGCGCGTGTCCGCGCCTCGGCCGAGCGTGGCGGCTGTGGCGGCCCAGGCCTCGCCGTCTCCCGGGAGGCGGTCGGCGCGCAAGCGCGCGCAGAGCGAGATCAGCGCCGCGAGGTCGCTGACCGCCTGCACCGGTCCCGCCTCCGCGATGCGCACGAGCCCGTGTGCATACAGATAGTCCCCCAGCAAGAGCGCGGTGTCCGCGTCCCGCGGGTCGAACAGGCGCGGCCGTCCGTAGTGGAGCAGGTAGCCCTCGTAGATCGTCTCGAGCCCGAGCGCGTGCCGCGCCTCGCAGAGCGGCGAGAAGACCGGCTCGCGCTCGACCTCCTCGCGCAGCGCTTCACCCCAGAGCCGGCTCTCTTGTGCCGCCTCGCGGGCGATCGTCTCCCACACGTCGACCGCTACAGCCACGTCGCGAGCTCCTTCGTCCAGTAGGAGACGACGAAGTCCGCTCCGGCGCGCGCGATCGCGGTCAGCGACTCGAGCGCGGCCTCGCGCTCGTCCAGCCAGCCGCGGGCGCCGGCCGCCTTCAGCATCGCGTACTCGCCGGAGACGTTGTACGCGCCGACCGGCAAGTCGAAGCGCTCGCGCACGGCGCGCAGCACGTCGAGGTTCGGGAGCGCCGGCTTGACGAGCAGGACGTCGGCCCCCTCGGCGACGTCGAGCTCACATTCGCGCAAGGCCTCGCGCACGTTGGCGGGATCCAGCTGGTAGCCCCGGCGGTCGCCGAGCACAGGCGTCGAGTCGGCAGCTTCTCGGAACGGTCCGTAGAAGGCCGAGGCGTATTTGGCCGCGTACGAGACGATCGGCGTCTCGCCGTGCCCGTCCTCGTCGAGCGCGGTGCGGATTGCGGCGACTCGACCGTCCATCATGTCGCTCGGGCAGACCGCGTCCGCGCCCGCGGCCGCGTGCGAGACCGCAGTCCGCGCGAGCAGCTCGAGCGTCGCGTCGTTGTCGACCTGCTCGCCCTCCAGGACGCCGCAGTGACCGTGCGACGTGTACTCGCAGAGGCAGACGTCGGTGAGCAGCACGAGACTCGGGCTCGCCTCGCGCAGCGCACGTACGGCGCGTTGGACGACGCCGTCCTCGTCCCAGGCGCCGGTGCCCTCGTCGTCCTTCTCGTCCGGGATGCCGAAGAGGAGCACCGCCCGCACGCCGAGCCGCTCCGCCTCGCCGGCCTCGCCGATGAGATCGTCGACCGAGAAGCGGCCGAGCGCGGGCAGCGCGCCGTTCGGCTCGGTCGCCGGGCCGACGAAGAGGGGCAGGACGAAGTCGTCGAGGTCGAGCCGCGTCTCGCGCACGAGCGCACGCAGTCGGTCGCTCCGGCGCAGGCGCCGCAGCCGCGTCCTCGGAAACGCGCTCACGCCGACTCCGCGAGAGCGAGCGGGCGCCTCGGCGCGGACGCCCTATGCGAGCCCTCCGGCCAACCGCAGACGCGTAGCGTGTTCACGCCAGCAATCTACGCGCTCCCACGCGGGCGAGACAGCCGAAGATCCCGCCGAGCAGAAGCAGCCACAACCCTTCGCGCGCCACCTCCGCCCACGGGCTGAGGTCGTAGAGCGCGGCGCGGAAGAAGCGGACGGCATGGACGAACGGCAGGAGCGCGCTCGCCCAGCCCGCCGGCGGCACGACCTCGGGCGGGATCAGGCCGAGGAACACGATCGGCATCACGACGAGCAGCGCCACGAGCGACGCCGAGCGGCCCTCGCGCGCGAGCGCCCCGAGCAGCGCGCCGAGCGCGCCGAGCGCGCCCCCCGCGAGCGCGAGCCCCACCGCGAGCAAAGGCAGGCGCCGCCACGGCTCGCCGCCGGTCACGTCGCCGAATTGGATGATCAGCCCGAAGGCGATCGCGATCGCCAGCCCGAGCGCGATCGCCACCGCCGCCGCGAGCGCCACCTTCGACCAGACGAGCTGCCCCAGGCCGACGAGCCCGCGTGCGAGCCGGGCGACGACGTTTTCGTCCCGCTCGGCCGCCAGCGACCCGGCCGCGAGCAGCAGCGCGAGGAAGGTGATCGTGAGCCCGAGGGCATACGCCTCGACCTCCGCCGAGAGCGCCCAGGTGCGCCCCCGCCCCGGTGCTCGCACGAGCTCGATCGGATGCGCGGTCGAGCGCAGCGCGTCGCCGGTGTTCGCGAGCGCCAGCCGCGCGTCGTGAAGGAAGTCGAGCAGCGTGCGCGACCTCGGCGTCTGCGGTCCGGCCGCCAGCAGGCGCTCGGCCCGCTCGATTCCCAGCACCTGGATCGGCGAGCCGAGGAAGCTGGCGTCGCCGCCGCGCAGGATCAGCGTCACGAAGCGGAGGTTGCTCGCGATGTACGCGCGCTGCAGCTGGCGGTTGAGCGAGTAGACGAGCGCCTGCACCTGCTGCTCGACGCGGGAGGAGATGGTGCCGGTCGAGAGCTCGAGGCGCAGCTGCGGGCTCTTGACCATCCCGCGGAGCGTCGAGACGAAGCCGGGCGGCACCGTCACGACGGCGACGACACGTCCGTCGCGCAGCTGCCGCCCGGCCTCGTCGGCCGAGAGTCGCACGAGCTTCACGTTCTGGCTGACCTTCCGGATCGTTCGGTCGACGTGGAAGCGGTTGCCCCCGAGGACGACGGTCGACGGAAGGTTGTCCTCGTCGACGAATGCGACGCGCGGTTTCGAGCTCCCGTAGCTCGCCACCAACCCGACGAGCACCGCGATGGCGAGCGGGTACGCCAGCAGGACCCCGAGCAGGAGCGGCGAGCGCCGCAGGACGAGGAGGTCCTTGCGCAGGAGCAGGGCGACGCGGTTCATGCCGAGAGACTCTCGGGCGCCGAGCGGTCGTAGTCGGCGGCCGATCCGTCGAAGACGAGGCGGCCCTCGCTCAGCGCCGCGACGCGGTCGGCCACTCGCTCGAGCTCCTCGACGTTCTGCGTCGCGAAGACGATCGCGCCCCCACTCTCGCGGAGCGCGCCGACCCGCTTCCACAACCGCTGCCGCTGGCCCGGATCGAGCGCCGCGGTCGGCTCGTCGAGCAGGAGCACGTGCGGCGACCCGAGCAGCGAGATGGCGAGGTTCAGCCGCTGCCGGTTGCCGACGGAGAGGTTGGCGCTCGGCTCGGCCTCGCCGGGCAGCTCGAAGGCGTCGAGCAACGCGGCCACTGCCGCCGGCGCGTCGTGCTCGCCTTCGAGACGCGCGAAGAGCTCGAGGTTCTCGCGGGCAGAGAGGCGCCCGTACTGCGCCGGTCGCTGCGGCGCCCAGCCGACGCGCACGCCCTTCCGTCGCTCGACCCGGCCGGCGCTCGGCCCCAGCGCTCCGGCGAGCAGCGCGAGCAGGGTCGACTTGCCGGCGCCGTTGGGACCGACTAGCGCGACCGCATCGCCGTCCCAGAGCTCGAGGTCGACCGGCTGGAGCGCGCTCGTCCGACCGAAGCTGCGGGCAGCGCCGCGGGCGGCGAGGAGCGGCGTCAACGGCTGGCCGCCGCCGGCGGATCGGCCGGTGGCACGGGTGAGACCGGTGGGGCGTCCTCGAGCTCGACCTCCGTCACAGCCGCGCCCTGCCACGGCTCGAGCGCGAGCCGCTCGCCGAAGAACTCCCAGATCGCCCGTCCTGCCGCCAGCAGCGGCAGCGCCACGAGCGCACCCGGGAGGCCGTAGATCTCACCGCCGGCGAGCAGGCCGAAGATCACGAGCAGCGGGTGGAGCCGCAGCGCGCTACCCATCACGTTCGGGACGACGATGTGGCCCTCCACCTGGTGTATCGCCAGGAAGAGCAGCCCGACCCAGATCGCCGAGACGGGATGCACGACGAGCGCGTAGACGAACGGCGGGATCGCGCCGAGCCAGGGTCCGACGTACGGGATCAACTCGGTCACCGCAACCCACGCGCCGAAGAGCACCGCGTAGCGGTCGGCACCCGGGACCCAGCCGAGCGTGCCGAGCACCCACATGCCGAGGCCGGCGCTCGTCCCGATGATCAGCGAGAGCAGGACCTGGCCGCGGACGTAGCTCGCCAGCGAGTGCTCGATGCGCGTCAACAGCGGCTCCGATCCCGGGCCCGGCGGGAAGCGCCGGTCGACGACGCGCGCGAGGCGCGGCATGTCGAGCAGCATGTAGATCGAGACCACGATCAGCAGCACGAGCGCGAACAGGAACTTGACCGTCCCGATCGCGGCGCCCTCGACGAAGTCGATCACGTCCCCGGTGTAGCGGGTGACGTCCTTCTTGCGGATCTGCTTGACGAGATCGTGCCCCTGCTTCTGAACGTCCACCCCACCGAGCCGGTGCGTGTCGAGCCAGTGCTGGAAGCGATCGACGTCACGATCTGCGTCCGCGCGGGCGGGGTGTCCGTGGACGGCCGTAAAGTAGTCGTTGACCCGGTTCGCACTCGACTTCGTCTGGTCGACGACCACCGAGCCGAGCGCGATCCCGGCAGCAAGGAGGATGGCGAGGAAGCTGAGGTACACGAGCGCGACGCCGAAGCCACGCGGGATCCAGACGCGCGTCAGCGTCCTCACGATCGGGTTCAGCAGAAACGCGATCAGCGCCGCGACGAGGAAGAGGAAGACCACGTGACGCGCCGCGCCGGCCAGGACCCACAGGAACAGCAGCAGCAGCGGCAGGCCGACGAGCTGAATCCAGCGCGGGATCTCGATCTTCGCGGCCCCGGCGGAAGGCCCGGCCATGTCGGGCATCGTACCTCCCGCGTCGTACCCCTTCGACCGCGTCCGTGGGAATGGGACTTCGGGACCGAGGGAGCACTCGCCCTGGAGCCGAGACCGGTCTCTTTGCAGGAGGAGGCGACCTCGGTTACCGTGCCGCCGATGCCACGCGCCTCCGCGCATGCGAGGCGGCGACGGACGGAGACGGCTGTCGCGCGCCGCAAGAGGCGATTGGCGGGACTGGTCCTGCTCGCCTCGGTCGCGCTGATCACGTTGCTCCTGACCGCTTTCGGGTCGGGCGGCGGTCGCGCGGTCCGCGCCGCGTCGCCCGCACCCGCGACGCGGCTGCTGCCGGCAGGTCCCCCGAAGCCGCAGGTCGTCGCGCTGCAGGGGTCGATCCG
>Ga0126311_10000527_pt1 | contig 17832 bp, 15 predicted proteins | sample Plot61_FD_92539 | JGI IMG/M metagenome (GOLD analysis project Ga0126311, IMG submission 92539) | Serpentine soil microbial communities from UC McLaughlin Reserve, CA, USA - Plot61 | ecosystem: Environmental > Terrestrial > Soil > Grasslands | place: USA: UC McLaughlin Reserve, Lake County... | reverse complement strand
TAGCGCCTCGGCTGTGGCCAGTAGTGAAGATGAAGGCAACAAGTAATCGTGAGCGCTTTGCTGAGTCATGCGGCACCTTACCTTGTGAAGGTTACAGGGCTTTGATTGCTCCGGGCATGAATCGACTTCAGCGGTCGATGTATTAAGTCGCTTGGGAGGAGTTGCTTACAAGGAAAGCGTAACACTGAAAGCGCAATGCCTACGATTGCTATGCGCCGTGATTGTGAGTAACCAAAGTGAACTCTATTGCCAATCGGCGATCCTGTCAAGGATGCGAATTGACTCACGAAGGCCTGTGTACGCTCAATCGTTTCGTTCGATGATTGACTCACCTCCTCGACGACTGCAACACTCGGTATGAGTGGTTGGTAACCTTACTCAATTGGGACTTGCACACAATCAGAAACACCAAGCTTTGCTTGGCGCACCGAAGATTGTCTACTGTGGGGAGCCATTTTATTCGCTAACTCACAGTGGTCATTCGTCTCGAGTCGAAGGTTGGATTGTTAGGCGACCAGTACAAAATATAGTTGTGACACGAACTGCCGGTAACTGACTGTGCCTCACCGCTCCGAATCGTTCGCGACTTGCGCATGGTTGAGCCATGCTACAAGGGCGACGCCGCCGGCCGTGTTCCCGATGAGCGTCGGAAGCATGTAGCCGGCCAGGTACGCCCTCCACGAAGTCTCACTCGTCAAGACCAGGTAAAGCACTTCGACCGAGCCGGCGATGATGTGCGGCAGCCCGGCGAGCCCGACAACGTAGGCCAGGACCACGATGATGACGGCCTCAGATGACTTGTTTGAGGCTGGTATCAGCCACGCCATGAGCGCAATCAGCCACCCGGCGAAGACGCCGCGCAGCATCAGCACCCAGAAGCTGCCCTGTTGCGCCTCGTGTCCAATCGCGGAGAACGCTGCTTTGAACTCCGGCCTGAATGCATCCGTCTGCCCGAGGACCCACGCGAAAATCAGCGCCCCGATGAGGTTCGCGGCGAGCACGACCGCCCAGAGGCGCAGTAGCTTCACAAGCGTCCCGCCGCTCGGCGCGTGCAGGTACGGGAGCACCGCCGTTAGAGTGTTTTCGGTGTAGAGCTGCTGCCGTCCGATCACGACGATGAGGAAACCGAACGGGTAGCCGAGCTTGGATATGAGCGGACGCCAGTGTGTATCTGGAAGATGAGCACGCAGCAGTCCCTCGGCAACGAGTGAGAAGCCCATTGAAAGTCCAGAGGCAATGCCGGACCAGGCGAGCGACGAGACGGTGCGCTTTAACTCTTCCTCTCCGCCCGTGCGTACCGCCTCGTGAATGACCGCCGCGCGTGGCCGTTTCTGCTCCTCAGCCTCGAGGTGTTCAATCGCGGACAGGTCGGGCACGTCCCCGTCCTGATTGGCCGCCTTATGCTCGGCCTTACTCTCCTTTATCGTGCTCATGTGGGGCTACTGTCTTACGGAGCCCTCGAAAAGTTTGTCCGTTGACGTACGATCTTCAGCCTTCACGGCTTTGCACAAAGAAAGGAAGATGTTTCTTAGCCTGCTTCGGCAGGCTGAACGACTTTTTGTGCAAAGCCGCCTTCCGCAAAAGAACTACTTTGGAGAACAGCATCTCATTAAAGTGAATGTGTCGACGACAGATGGACTGGCCCAGATCAGCCTAGACCGAGAGACGGTAGCGCTGGCAACGGCAACCTGAAATCCAGAAATTCCTCAATGCGATCGCATCCAAACACTCACGCAAGGTCATCGGTCTAGCAAGAGGCGCTAAGGTGAGTTGATGGACAAATTTGAGGCACTGCCCCTGATTCTTGAACGGACCAGCAGGCGGTCCGAAGTTCTTATAACCACCGTCCTTGCATTCACCTTTATTTGTTGGCACTACCGCAGGCGTGATCGCAATCCCATTGGGACAAAAATCAACCGGGATGGTGGCGATAACTGAGTTCGTTCCCGTGTCTATCACAGAAACTGTGTTGCTATCCTGATTCGTGACATAGACTCGTTTGGAATCGGGTGTGCTAGCTACACCTATTGGACCTAAGCCAACACTCACAACTGCAATCACGGCGTTAGCCGCGGTATCAATGACAGCGACGGTGTGAGTACCCTGGCCGTCCAGGGTTGGAACATAAGCGCGTGTGCCATCTGGAGTGATTGACACCGCAAACGGAAAGTTAATCGGGATGTTACCAATTACCGTGTTGGTGGCTATGTCAATGACGGAGACTCCATCGTTCCGGGTGACATAAGCACGTGTGCCGTCGGGTGTGGCGGCTATCCTGAAAGGAGCACAGCAAAGCGGTATGACAGCGGTTACTGTATTTGTCGACGTGTCGATGACGGAAACGGTATTGCTGGTGATATTAGTCACATAAGCATGTGTGCCATCGGGTGTCGTGGTTACGTCTGAAGGGCCCAGGCCAACAGGGATACTTGCGATCACTGTGTTTGTCGCTGTATCGATAACAGAGGCGGTATTGCTGGTCTGATTGACGACGTAAGCAAGTGTTCCATCAGGTGTGATAGCCACGCGGGAGGGATTGATACCTACTGGTATAGCATCAATCACTATGTTAGTGGTCGTGTTGATGACAGAAACTGTGTTGCTGAAGAAATTAGTCACATAAGCTTTTGTGCCGTCAGGTGTGATTGCTACGCCAACGGGTCCGGGAACGGGGATAGTAGCAATCACGGTATTGCTCGCTAGGTCTATTACTGACAGACGGCTATTGCAAGTGTTCGTAACATAGGCGCGCGTTTGGGCGTGCGTTGTGCTCATCGCGCTACTGAGAACACTGAAGATCAGCAACACGTACGTCATAGCAAGAGCGAAGCGTGTGAAGTATAGAGTGGACCTGTTTGTCATGTTTACTCCTATGTGCCTGGCGGCATCGCCTTTTATATTCAGCAACCAGGAATGTCAATAGGGATTATCCTTAGTGTTACGAGCTAAGGCACTCGCGCCAGGTAACAAGAAGTTGTTGCGACTCATTTACAAGCATCCGGAATAATTTTCGCCCGACATAGGCCTCGCTCGTCTCAGAACCTCAAACCTCAACCGCAAGGAGATCCGGAATGCGCATTAAAATCCTAGTTCTTGCAACCGCAGTTCTACTCTTTGGCGCGATCACGATGGTTCCTCGTATCATCGAGGCCTCAAAGTCGTCAGCCGCAACTGCAATCTCAGCCAACCCAGTCCAGGGACGCCAACCTGAAGTCACTGTTGGCGAATCGATCCGCAACGACACCTCGCCGCCCGTCCGCGAAATGAAGCAGCTACCTGTCTTTAAACCGAGAAAGGAAGCAAACGAGAACCCGAAGATTCCGCACTTTCACAAAGACACTCCCGACCGCAGGGTACAAGCGACGATCGCTGCTGACGCGTTGACCGCCGCTAACATGCCTACGGCCGATAAGAACTTCAACGGCATGCAATTTTCCGGTGTCGCGTGCAACTGCGCTCCGCCGGATACGAACGGTGAAGTCGGAACCACTCAGTACGTCCAGATAGTCAACGAAGGTTTTCAGGTCTTCGACAAGACAACCGGAGCTTCGTTGCTTGGACCATCAGGCATCCAGACCATCTGGGGCGGCTTCGGTGGCGTCTGTGAGTTCAACGGTAGCGGCGATCCAGTGGTGATGTACGACCAGCTCGCCGATCGTTGGGTCATCTCGCAGTTTGCCGGCGCTTCCGTGCCGACGGATGAATGCGTGGCGGTCTCAACTACCGGCGACGCGACCGGCTCGTATCATCGCTACAATTTTCACCTCGGTTCCAACTTCTTCGATTACCCGCACTGAGTGTTTGGCCCGACGGCTATTACATGGCCATGAACGTATTCAACTCGACCGGCACGTCGTTCCTCGGCCCTCAACCTTTTGCGTTCGATCGGACCAGGATGCTCGCAGGCTTGCCGGCGACATTCATTACGCCCGGCATCACGAATGGATCATCAGAACCGACTTACCTGCCAGCGGATCTCGATGGCTCGACCCTGCCGCCAGCCGGTGCACCAGCGACGTTTGTGCAATGGCCCGGCACGGGCAGTTATAAGATCTTTCATTTCCACGTAGATTTCACGACGCCTGCAAACTCATCACTTACAGTCTTCGCGAATCCTGCCGCGGCTGGGTTCACACAACTCTGTCCTCTGACGCGATCGTGTGTGCCGCAAAGTGGCACAACGTCTCGTCTGGACGCGATCGGAGACCGGCTGATGTTCAGGGTTGCTTACCGGAATTTCGGTACGCACGAGTCGGTTGTAGGGAACTATACGGTGAGCTCAGGAAGCGTTGCCGGTGTTCGTTGGTTTGAGTTGCGAAACGTGACCAACGGTCCCGTGACTGTCAATCAGCAGAGCACGTACCAGCCTGACTCAATCTGGCGCTGGCTCGGAAGTGCGGCGATGGACCGCGATGGCAACATCGCGATTGCTTACAGCGCTTCGAGTTCGACGATCTTCCCCCAGTTGCGTTATGCGGGACGGCTCGCGACGGATCCACTGAATGTGTTGGGCCAGGGCGAAGCAACGCTTTTCGCGGGAACGGGAAGTCGCTGGGGCGATTATGCCTCGCTGACTGTCGATCCAGTGGATGATTGTACTTTCTGGTTTACTACCGAGTATTACGCATCGACAAGCCAGTTCAACTGGCGCACGAGGATCGGATCATTCCGCTTCCCGACTTGTGGTAGTAATCCGACGCCAACACCGACACCCACTCCGATTCTGACGCCAACTCCTACACCAACGCCAACTCCGCCACCTGAGTCGGTGCCAAATGCGCCGACCAATCTCGCTGGAGAAGCGGTGACAGCTAACTTGATTCGCTTGACGTGGACGGACAACTCAAACAATGAGTTTGGTTTCAAGATTGAGCGTTGTCAGGGACTTAACTGCACGTTGTTTGGTGAGATTGCACAGACGAGTCCGGACGCCACGGCGTTCAATAATTCGGGAGTCGCTCGGAATACCTGGTATCGTTATCGAGTGAGGGCGTTTAATTCAGCAGGCAATTCCGCGTACTCAAATGTGGTTTCGGTGATGACGCCGATTAGTAACTTTTAAAGAACCTCAACACGCGGGCGCTTCTGCCTGTGCTGATTACATTCAAGACGGGCGGTGGTTAGATCAATGTCAGACAGGGTTGACAGCATATTGCAGGATTTACAAGTCCGGTAAGAATCCTGTCAATCCTGTCTGAGTCTGCCGTCAACGCGCGTCGTAGGCTTACCACAGATGAGGAGGAATGCCCAAAAGAAAGGGGCAGGCTACTTGAGCATGCCCACTTGAAAAAACAGTTGAACGGTAGAATTCGATCTTAGTAATCGATATTCCCGACGAGGGTCATTTCGTAGGCGCCCGTGACGACATTCTGTTCTATGACAGTCGACGTGTGCCCGGTAGCATTAGCGAAGCGACCAGTTCCGCCCGCGAATGCAAAATCTCCGGTTCCTATGCCGGTACTTAAGTCCAAAGCACCACTGACGATGATGAAGTTGAGTTTGTCGCCGTTAGCTGCCGTGAAAACACCTCCACCCGTAGGATGAAGAATGTTTGGATTGGACGCGTCGGGCGTGAAATTGACTCTACCGGTGTTTGTGAACATACCGAGATGAGTTGCATTACCGGAACCAGTTGGTTCAGCGCCAACCACATTGCCGTTACCATCAAAGATTGGAATCGCGATACCTTTTCCGTTGGCTGAAAAAGCGCGTTCGGTTGCTGTAACGGCGAGACTTCCGACGACCAGCGTCAGCATGAGTACGAGGAATTTCATAGATAGTGAACGTTTCATTCTTTCTTCTCCTTCAAGATCTAGTGCAATGCCAAGGGCATTACGTTATAGAGTGGCGCGGACTCGCAAAACATCACACACCGCTTGCCTCATACAGGAAGGCACACATTCTCGAACGCGATTGTGCAAAGCACCGTAAAGCAGCGCCGGAATGGTAGGATCTAGCCGCCCATTTTGAAGCGGAAATTTGGCTCATCACAAGGGAGAGGTGACATGATGAAGCAAGCAAAGAACACGATTTGTCTTTGGTACGATGGCGACGCCGAGGAGGCGGCGCGTTTTTACGCCAAGACCTTCCCCGATTCATCCGTTAGCGCGGTACACCGCGCACCGGGAGATTTTCCGTCCGGGAAGGAAGGGGATGTGTTGACGGTCGAGTTTACCGTGATGGGAATTCCCTGCCTCGGGCTCAATGGCGGACCCCATTTCAAGCACAACGAAGCATTCTCGTTTCAGGTCGCAACCACTGACCAGGCCGAAACGGATCGTTACTGGAACGCGATCGTCGGCAACGGCGGCGAAGAGAGTGCGTGCGGCTGGTGCAAGGACAAATGGGGCCTGTCCTGGCAGATTACACCGCTGGCTCTGACAGAAGCGATAACCGATCCTGATCGCGCTGTCGCTAAGCGCGCGTTCGATGCGATGATGCAGATGAAAAAGATCGACATCGCTGCCATCGAGGCGGCGCGCCGCGGTTGAGGTTGCGACTTCGCAGCGTGCATCTTGGAAGGTCGCTAACAATGGGGGATATGATGCGAGTATTTAGCGTTCTTTCCCTGAACGTCGTTTTGATCAGCCTGGTCTCTTCTCAACAGATACTTGGACAGATCAAGACTCAGGCACCCGATGATGTTGTTCGCACCAAAATGGAGCTGGTTCAGACCGACGTCACGGTGGTGGATAAGCGTGGGCGCTTTGTAGAGGGTTTGAGTGCCGAAGATTTTGAGTTGCGCGTAGATTCCAAACTTCAATCACTCTCTTTCTTCGAGCAGGTAAGAACCGGTAGCGTTGACGAAGAGATGCAGTTAACCGCTGCCCGCAAGGGAGGCGCAACTCCTCAAGCAAAGTTGGTCAAAACACCTGCTTCAGCCGGCGATCGAGAGCGTGTAATTTTCTTTTTCGTGGACGACGTTCACCTCACCAGCGAGGGCTTGAACCGCGCCCGCTCTGTGTTAACTCATTTCGTGGAAAACAAGATGATGGCTAAGGACCGGGTGGCCATTGTTTCCACGACCGGCCAGATCGGTTTCCTGCAACAACTGACGGACAACAAAGCCGTGTTACGAGAAGCTGTCAGTCGGCTCAACTCCAAATACAATCCCGAAACCACAGCCAGCCACGTTTCGATCAGTGAAGTAGACGCTAATCTCGTCGCCAATCATTATGACCGCGGTCTCTTTTCGTATCTCATGGAAGCGACGATGCGTGAGTTTCAAACTGGACCGGCCAACGCCTTCACTATAGTAACCAACCGCGTTCGTCAGATTAATGCTCAATCCAGGATTGCTGAGATCGACACCCTTTCCCGAGTGGAGGGTTTACTGCGCTCAACCACTCCGCTCGCGGGACGCAAGGTTTTGTTCTTCATTTCCGATGGCTTTGTTGTGGATACCAAGAGGTCGAATGGCTTAGATGTAATGCGGCGCATCGTCAACGATGCAGCGCGAGTCGGAGTTGTGATCTACACCTTGAACACCCGGTCGAATTCCCTCGGGCCAGGCGCTGACGTATCGAGCAATGGCTATCCGGATTTTTCGCCCAGAACTGCAACCAGATCGCTTGCGGAGAGCAGGATGCCGCAAGAACCTCTGCAAACTCTGGCGGACGAGACCGGCGGGCAGGCGTACCTTAATTCGAATGCGCTCGACGACGGAATCGCGAACGCCTTATCGGAGAGTTCCTCCTACTACCTGCTGGCCTGGCGGCCGGACAGCGAAACTCAACGCGCGGGAAAGTCTCGCATCAATGTGTCAATAAAAGGTCGTCAGGATTTACGCGTGCGGATGAGGCGGCATTTCTTTGACTTCAGAGAGAATCAAGCAGCCGCGAACACTCCAGCTGGAACGGCTGCCCCCGCGCCGGAGGATGATCTGAAGGCAGCTCTCGGATCTCTTTATCCACGTCGTGACTTGCCTGCTTCTGTCTCCACAAGCTTTGTGAAAACAGCGGACAAAGGTACGGTGCTCAACGTGTCAATGAAGATTGACTGCGAGACTTTAGGTTTTGACGAGTTTGGTGGTAAATCCCGGGCAGTGGTTGACGTGCTGGGCAGCGCTCTAAACGATCGCGGGCGATTCTCTAGTTTCAGGCAAAAACTTGAGATCCCACGGGAAGTAGTACTCACTAAAGACGGTCGTTTCATCAAGTGGACTCAATCGTTGCCGCTCCCACCGGGTCTTTATCAAGTGCGAGTCGCCGTCAGAGATCGTCAAACCGGTCGCACCGGCAGTGCGATGACGTGGACTGAAATCCCTCTGGATTAACCGCCTAAGTTTCCAGAACAGCAAGCGATGAAAACCGAGGCGCTTTGCCCAAGCTGCAATCATCCATTCTCTTTCTGGCGTGTCGCCTTTGCCTGGGCGCCGGAAGCCGTATATTGCAAGAGATGTCATTCCCGGATTGTGATTGAGAATGGCAGAAGATATATGTGGGGCCTTTTAGCTGTGTTCGCTGTGATCACAATTATTCTTGGTAAGTTTATTATCGCGCGGGATCTGTGGCGCCTCCTGACCCTGGCTGCGATATGGTTGGTCTCCTTTTATATCCTTGAAATCATTGTTGGACTTATCATCGTGAATAAAGCTCAATTCTCCAACGATGAGACGACACCAGCCTAGCGTGATTCCGAAAGGGGCGGCCACGGAGGGCCGCCCCTACAATTGCTTATTCAGCGTTCGGTAGTGCTCTATTAGGATTGTTGCCGATTTCCGAGTCTCTCAGGTGATACGATGCGCCGCTAACGGCACGGACTGGCAAGTGTTTGAGCACTCGCCAGCCCTTCACAGCCGAAATCCTGTATACGAGGAGATCGACCATGCAAGAAGATCCTAACACGGAGAACCACACTCGACACCTTTTGATGGATGAAGAGGACTGGCAAATTGCCTTTGAGCCATACGAGGGCAATCCCAGCGCGGCGCTCAGTCTCGGATTTAAGCTGGCGATACTGCGCGCATATCTCGACGCGCAGACGATCAAGTGCCGACACGCTATCAAAGCTCTTGATCTGGCGCTGGAAGTGCTTTTCCCGTTTACGAGTTTTCACGCTACGTCTTTCGCCCTGTTTATCAGACTGACAGAGGGCAAGATGGAGTTTGACGAAGAACAAATGCTGAACGCGCTCGGAATTAAATTCTGATCCGAGCGCTGGAAGTGAGATAACCGAAAAGGCCGATTCGTCGGCCTTTTGGTTTGTTGTGCTATTCTCCGCACCAATAGCGAAGGGCGATAACTCTGACAGGAGTTATCGCCCAAAAGTCTGAAACCTACGCGTTTGCCGAATCGAATGCTAACAGGAGAAATCGGCAATGGCAACAGACCTGTTTGAGGCCACTCTGCATAGTAAACTTCCGCTATTTGAAGCAAAGGACGCCAACGGTCATCAGTATAAGATTTTCTTGAATGGAATTGTGGAAGGCTTTTCTCCCGACACAAAGGTAGTCAAATGGTTTATTCCGTTTGTGAATACGCTTCTCGCTCAGGCGAACCAGAAGTCCAAATCAGCTTCGCTTCCTGCGTCCACGGATATCGAGTCTCGGGCTGGTCTATCGCATTCTTCCGCGTCGGAAAGCAGCTCTCCGAGATAGGGATCAGCATTCGGCGGGAGATAGATTACGGTTTCAGTTAGAACCGGATAGAGTTCTTTCGAGATCGGTCTAAATAGAGCCAAGTGCTTCGGACAAGCGGTCTGTATCTGTAGGTCTATGAACCGCCGTAGAAATCTAAACTCCGCACCATCTTGGATCTGATCCATAGTGAAACTAATTTTGTACCAAGCCATTGTGATCGGTTCTCCTTAGGCGAGCAATTCTCTCAACGTCCAAACGTGGCCGGTAATACCTGATTCCATCGCGGGAGTGCAGCGAATTGAGGAATGAATGCGGCAGAAATTATACCAGCAAAAGTACAAACTCATCATCGCGTAAAGGTTCTCCCACTTCTTAGAAAAGGCGTTTGTCAGCCGCGTTAGTCTGCGTACACTCGTGCGGATCGAGAGGTTTCCGCGCTCAACAATTGACGTGCATATTCTTCTCGGATCGGGATCGCCGATGAGTACTTTCGTCATTGTTTCCACCACCTCAGGTGGCGAATACTTCCGCTCGCCCTCAACGTCTTGCTTGCCGTAAACTTTGATCAGCATAGCGAAGTCGACACGCACACCGAGCGAATAGGAAACGGCTGATTCATACGGACGCCAGCCATCGGTTGTTAACTGGAAACGTCCGCTAGTGGCGTAGTTCAGTTTCTCGGTGAAGGCTTCTGTATCAATGATGTCACGTTGGCCCAGGTGCCACGCGAGCACGAGTTTTGTATTGCGTTCGATTCCCACAAAGGTATAAGCATCGCCCACATGCGGATCGCTGATGCCCTTGTTTAGCTTGTGGCGATTCTTGAATTGCACGAAACCCCAAATCTCATCCGCTTCAACATCTTTAACCGCGATGCCTTTGATCTTCGTGTTCATAATGCGCTCGCATTTCTCGCCAGCGCTCACAAGCAGATCCAGGATCGTCTGTTGATGCGCTCCGGTGATTCGCTGAATTGAACGGATTGACATGCCTTCCAGCATGAGCTTGAGGATCATCTCAGCCTTGTCGATGGAGATCCGCATATCACCGAGCGGGCCTTTAGGTGTTTCGTGTTCTTCTGAGAACGTGCGCTTACACTGTTTGCAGCGATAGCGCTGGATGCGTTGCGGGCCGAACTTGCCGAACTTCTTACAGAGGGAAGAACAGTTGTGACAGGTCATTATGGGCCTTGAATCTTTCTGCGATTAGGCTCACAATGCAGTTGCTGAGACTTGATGCGAGCAATCGCGTTAGGTTTTCAAAAGGGCCTTATCAGTTAGTCGCTGGTAAGGCCTGTACTTTGTCAATCGAACGGGATTATTGTATATCTAATAAATACCAGAGTCAATTAAAAACAGCTTGCACTCGTATATTTTTTAGAGATACAATAAAGGACATGAAGAAAGCAAAAAGGGGTCGCCCACCAAAAGAGGCGGATCGGCTTAGAAGCGAGTCTTTGTTAGTTCGGCTTGAGGGTTCTGAGAAAGAGGCGTTTAAGAGCGCGGCAGACTTGGCTGGAGTGCCGCTTTCAACATGGGTGCGTGAACGGCTGAGACAGATAGCGTCAAAAGAGCTTGGCAAAGCCGCGCAGCCAGTGGCGTTTCTTCGACAGTCAACCTAAAGGCTAAAGTCATTGGGTCGTCGTTCCCTACGTCCGACTATCGCCGATCACAGGCTTGCCGAGATCTGCGTTAAAGTTGACCGGGCCAAAAAGCATCTCAGTGATTTCGAGGTTGAACTCCGCGCCTTTTTGGACTCCGAGCCTTATAAAACGGGGACCAAGCCCGATCCGAAGATTCCGAAGGCTATCAAGTATTACATCGTTAGCGCCGCCGATCCCCCTCTCACTCTTGCCGCTATCGCCGGGGATGTCGTCCACAACCTGCGCTCTGCTTTGGATCACTTGGCGTTCCATCTGGTTTCCGTCTCGAAGAGTCAACCGGGGAAAAAGACTGGCTTCCCTATTTTTGAGAACTCCTCGGAATACGAAGCCCAAAGTCACGGAAAAGTAAAGGGCATGTCGACTGCTGCTGTAGAAGCTATCGACAGGTGCAAGCCGTATAAGGGAGGGAATGACGCAATGTGGCGGCTGCATGAACTCGATATTGTCGACAAGCACAAGTCTTTGTTCATTGCCGGGGTTCACGTGACATCCTTCATCCCCCCTCCGCTCCTGAGAGTGGGCATTATGAAGGCGCTCGCCGCTCAAGAGGGATGGCCCATTAACGCCAGCGACGCGGAGATCGGTGCCATCCCTATTACCATGCCGCTCTCTGGCGGAACTTGCCCTCTGGAAGTGGGCCACGAACTCTGGGTGCCGTTCGACCAAGTCCCCGATATACCGGAACTCAAGGAGAATATCCAATTCACCTTTGATGTAGCGTTCAACGAAGCGGGGATTATCAATGGTGAATCGATTCTTAAAACGCTCCAAGATATGGTCGATCTCGTCGAAAACTTGATTCTCAGCTTTCGACCACTGTTGCGGTGATTGCCGAGACGGGGACTTATTCATCTCTCACCTCGCGGCGGCAACACAGCAAATAGAGCACTACCCAGCGTTCATGTTCCTTGCCGTGCCGAGCCGCGAAGTGATAGTCTGCCGTCCACCTTCCATTCCTTCAAAAAAGGGGACACTGAGATGAAAGTCACTGCCAGGCTCCTGATCGCTCTAGCGATCGTTCTTTTACTCTCGCTCGCGCTGATCGATCGCTCACCCGCGGCTAAAGCGGCGCCGCTCGATCTCTCGGGTGAGCTTCATGGTGCGCCCTACCGGATACGCGTGCCCGAAGTCTGGAATGGAACCCTCCTAGTCTTCGCGCACGGCTATCGCGACAAGGCCGATCATCCCGGCGAGATCGATAATCGCAATGCCGACGTCGCGCCGAACGCCGCGCTCGAAGCTCCTTTGCTCGCGCAGGGTTTCGCACTCGCGGGAACAGCGTACAAAGACAATGGCTGGGCCATCGGAGACGCGGTCCAGGACGTTAAGAACCTCGCTGTCTTCTTCCGCGAGAACGTCGCACAACCTCAACGCACGATCATCGTCGCTGCTTCCCTCGGAACGTTCGTCGGTTACAAGAGCATGGAACAGTTCAAGGGCATCTACGACGGCGCGCTCTGCCTGTGCAGTGCCGGTGCAGGTGCCACGCGACTATGGGACAGTGGTGTTCCGCTCTACCTCGCTTACGACGTCATCTTTGGAATTCCCGCATCATGGGGAACAGTCGGTGAAGTAAGAGACGATATCGACTTCGACACTGAAGTCCTCGCGAAGCTCGCACCAGAGCTCAGCAACATCGCCAACTTTCCTAAGTTTGAGTTTATTCGACTCGTTGCGAAGAACCCCGGGCGCGGCATCACGCCGCCACCACCGCCGGGATTTTACCCAGGCTGGGCGTTGACTGACTTCTTCTTCTTCACCGAAGCACGCGCCGAGCTACAGCGACGCGCCGGTGGTCCAATCGTGCAGAGCGTCGATCAGACTTACGACCTGCTTCCCGCTGAGAAAGCTTACCTCGCGGGTATCGGACTGCCGACGCCAGTAGTGGACGCATGGCTGGCACAGATGAACGCGCGGCCGAAGATCGAGGCGAAACAGTCTGCACGAAACTACGTCCGCAATAACACCGATTACAACGGCAAGATCCGCAACCCAATCCTGAGCGTCCACACGATCATTGACCCGCTGCTCGTGGTTGCAAATGAATCGGCATACAGGGAGTTGAATGCGTCGGCTGGTAAAGAGGAGCTTCTCTTCCAGACGTTCACGACCGGTGTCGGTCACTGTAATTTGACTGGCCCCCAGATCCTGACGTCGATTGGCGCGATCGACGCGTGGGTACGTACGGGCGTACGGCCGACAGCAGCGTCCTTCCCGGTGCCGCTCGGATTCAATCCGACCTTTGTCCCGCCGCCGTTTTAGGGAGTTTCGGTCCACGCTGGGGCGGCCACGGAGGGCCGCCCCTACAGTTATCAAACTAATCCTGTAGAATAACGCACGAGCCCTCTGCTATACCGGAGTTCGAAAAGGGACCGTGCGTTGAGTTCTACCATTCCATTGACCAACGCCGTTACCAGCGGCGATGAACAAGCTGTATCCGCATTACTGGCCAATGGCGCGGACGTAAATGAAACTACGGGCGGCGGCCAAACGGCCCTCATCCTTGCCGTCATCTTCGGCCACACAAATCTCGTCAAGCTCCTGATGAAAGCGGGCGCCGACCCGCAATTGCGCGACAATCTCGGTCTCAACGCCATCGAGTGGGCACAACGACGAGGTTTGACCGAAGCGCTCGCTATTCTCAAGAACGGCCCCCGACAGAGCACCCCGCCCCGAAGGCTGGTGATCCCGCTTGAAGAGCCGGCGGAAGTGTCCACTGAAAAGCCTGCGGCCAAGCCTCGCGAGAATGAAGTAAAAGGAAATATCTCCGATGCAGAAAAAAGTAATCGCTGGATCGCAGGATTCAAGCAGCGGCTGCACGAGCAGGAGTTGCGGCGGCTGAATCGAAATGAGCCTCAGCCAGAGCCACGTGCAGTTGAGACAGAACCACCGCCACCTGTGATGACGACGGAGATAAGGAAAGCTCAGGTAATTGAACCTCCGAAAGCACCTGAACCGAAGCCTCCACCGCAACCAGAGCCAGCACCGGCGCGATCAGTAACTCCGCCGCCACGGATACTGACGCCGCCACCAACGGCACCTGCAAAGTCGAGCTCGCGCAAGCGATGTCCGCAGTGCAATGCGATCTACAACAGCGATCTGGTTGCGTACTGCGCTCATCACATCGTTCCGCTCGTGGATGCGGATGAGCCGATCATTACTGAGCCGCCGAAGTCGAATCCACCGCTGTTCTGGATCTTGTTGATCGTCACTCTCGCTGGTTCCATAGTGGCGGGTTCGCTCATCACGACTTATCTCTACAGATCGAGACAGGCGGCGGCAAGAGTTGCGGCTGAGCAGCAGAGGCCCATGCAAAAAGGATTGCCTGAAGTCGGTGGCGAGCTCGTCGGGAAAGCGGTGTCGCTGCCGGAAGCTGAATGCCCAGTGAAAGGACCGGAGCCTGTATCAGGCACCGTAACCGTGCGCGTGATGGTCGATAGGAACGGACAGGTTTACTGGGCGCGCGGCTCGGGCGGCGACTGGCTCATGCGCGGCTGCGCGACGGAAGCCGCGATGAAGTCGACCTTCGCCTCCGAAAAACTCCGTAGCCGCGAAACTGAAGGAACGATCACCTACACCTTCAAACCTTAATCAGCCACAAAAGGCACAAAAAGCACAAAGAAAAGCAAATGCGAGCCACTCAAGATCCTCTTATGTGCTTTTTGTGCCTTTTGTGGCTATCCTCTCCTCATGGTGGACTCCCAGCAGACGCGCATCCTGCCGGATGAGCTACGCACGACTGTCCCCGTTCCCGGCACAATCCTGCGCGAACGCTACCGGCTCGACAGTGAGCTCGGTCGCGGCGGCATGGGCACTGTCTTTCGCGCCACCGATCTCGAGCTCCAGCGCGAAGTCGCCGTAAAAGTCCTTTCAGCGGCGTATCAGAATTCCGATTCGCGCGAGCGTCTGATCCGTGAAGCTCGCGCAGCCGCAGCACTCAATCATCCACACATCGTCACGATCCACGACGTTGGCGAAGTAAGTGGCTTCCCATTTCTCGTGATGGAATTTGTCGCCGGACCCCGTCTCTCTCAAGCTCGTCCAACAGACATCTCGCGCGTCGTCGCCATCGCGGTCCAGATCTGCGACGCACTTGAACACGCACACAACAATCGCATCGTGCATCGCGATCTGAAACCCGACAACGTTTTGTTATCGGGAACAGGCGACTCGAGCACTGTAAAACTCGCGGATCTCGGACTCGCCCTGCCCGCTTATGCCGCGCGCATCTCGCGCGTGGGCGTCATCGTCGGCACCGCTGCGTACATGGCGCCCGAACAGGCGTTGGGCCAGGCAATCGACGGCCGCGCCGATCTATACGCGCTCGGTATTTTGCTTTACGAGTTGACGACGGGCCGCGTGCCTTTCCACGGTGACGATCCACTCACGATCGTTTCGCAACACGTTCATGCGCCCGTCGTGCCGCCACGCGTGCTCCGTTCAGACATTCCACCGGCTCTCGAAACGATCATCGTGCGGCTGCTCGCGAAAGACCCCGCACAACGATTCAGCTCCGCGGCTGAGACACGCGCAGCGCTGCTCGAGTCACTAAGAACTGAAACTGCACCGGCTGAGAGCGGGCCCGTCGTCACGATTCTCGATGCACTCTCGCGCGGTCGACTCGTCGGCCGCAGCGGCGAGCTCGCCGAAGCGCGCGAGCTTTGGCAACGCGCTCGTGAAGGACGTGGTCACGGAGTGTTATTGAGTGGTGAGCCAGGTGCGGGCAAGTCGCGTCTCGCGCGGGAGATCACGATCCAGGCTGCTGTGGATGGCGCGCTCGTGTTGTCAGGTGGCTGTTACGAGTACGAAGCAGCCACGCCTTACTTGCCTTTCGTTGAAGCATTTCGTCGCTGGGTGCGCGAGGAACAGAACAACGACAACCTGCGCGAGATCCTTGGCGACACCGCAACACAGATCGCGAAGCTCGCACCCGAGATCGAAACACGCCTCGGCCCATTTCCGGAGCGACAGGAGCTCGCGGCGCACGAAGAACGACTGCTCTTCTTCGACGCCGTCGCGCAAGTCTTCTCAAACATCGCACGACGACAGTCGCTGCTCTTTTACGCTGACGACTTGCACTGGGCCGATCGCGGCACGCTCTGGCTGTTGGGCCACCTGTTGCGCCAACTGCGTAACGAGCGCGTGCTCATCCTCGGCGCCTATCGCGAAACTGAGCTCGATCGCGCACACCCGCTCGCCAAAGCACTCGTCGATTGGAACCGCGAACGTTTGATCACGCGCATCATACTGCGTCGTTTCAACGAGTCAGAAACAGGCGATCAACTCGGAGCGCTGCTGGGCGAACGTGTGAGCGGTGAGTTTGCAGTTGCCGTGCATCGTGAGACTGAAGGCAATCCGTTCTTTGTCGAGGAAGTCTTGAAGGCGCTGATCGAGCATGGTTCCGTGCGGCGCGAGAGTGGACACTGGCAACGCTGCGACATGGATCAGATGTTGATCCCGCAGAGCGTGAAAGAGGCGATCGGCAATCGTCTCGATCGCGTCAGTCAGAACTGTAACGACGTGCTGCGCGTGTGCGCGATCCTCGGCAAAGTTTTTACTTTTGAAGAGCTCTCGGCAGCGGCTGAACAAAACGAAGACACACTCCTCGATGCCCTCGACGAAGCCGCCGGTGCGCAACTGATCGCAGCGGGCACAGGCGACTCATTCAGCTTCACGCACGACAAGATTCGCGAAGTGCTGTACGAAGAGCTGAATCCGATCCGTCGCCGGCGTTTGCATCGTCACGTTGCCGAAGGACTCGAACGACACTGCGCCCGTGGTCAGTGTGCAGTGGAGAAGCTCGCGCATCATTACATCCAGGCCGGCGATCACCAGCGCGGTCTCGAGTATGCAAAACAAGCGGCCGCCGAAGCGGCGCGTGTGTTTGCATTCGACGAGGCTATTGCGGCTTACGGTCGCGCGCGCGACTGCGCCGAAGCGCTCGGTCTCACGGAAGAGCAGTTGGCCCAGGAAGAAGCGATCGGCAAAACGTTCATGCTGCACGGCGACACGATTCTCGCCGCCGAACACTTCGAACGTGCGCTTGCTTTAGCCACGGAACCGGCGACGCGTGTGCGCTTGCAATGCCAGGCGGCAGCGTCTCTCGTCACGATCGGTGATCCACGCGGCGATGAATACTTGCGCGAGGCTTTGCAGGTCCTCGATCCGGTCAAGAATCCGCTCGAAACAGCAAATGCGTTATCAACCGAAGCACGCTTTCATCATCTCGCCGGACGTCACAAAAAAGCGATCGAGTTGTTGCTACGTGCCAGTGAGCTTGTTGCTCCGGCAGCGGAGAGCGAGAATGTCAGCACGTTTGCGGCGCCGATGATTTCACAGATCTACGCTTACACAGCCGGAGGCTATCAACACTACGGACTTTATGACGAAGCCGATCGCTGGGCACGACGCGGCATCGAGTTTGGTGAGAAGCACAACGTGCTGTTCGCGCAGGCGGCGGGTTATGAGTTCCTCGGTGAAGATTCGGTGCACAAAGGCGATTACGAGGCGGGGCTGAAGTACGCAGAACGCGAGATCCAGATTGCTGACAAGCTGCACTCGCGTGAGCGTCGTGCGTGGATACATTTCT
>Ga0126311_10000526_pt1 | contig 17841 bp, 18 predicted proteins | sample Plot61_FD_92539 | JGI IMG/M metagenome (GOLD analysis project Ga0126311, IMG submission 92539) | Serpentine soil microbial communities from UC McLaughlin Reserve, CA, USA - Plot61 | ecosystem: Environmental > Terrestrial > Soil > Grasslands | place: USA: UC McLaughlin Reserve, Lake County... | reverse complement strand
GGCGCCCCCCGCGCCGCCCGAGCGAGCGCATCGCCGGCACCCGCCCGGACCGCGCGGCCTTGTGGGCCGTGATGATGGGCGTCTTCCTGATCCTCGTGGCAGTGCTGAGCGCCCACGGCGCTTAACCCCGGCGCAACATCGACCCACCCCAGCCTGAGCCTACGTTTAGGTCGGCTCGTATAAGGAGAGAGACCCCCACGCGGCGTGGTCGCGTGGTCGGGCTTACCAGTGCTCTCCAGATACGCGGTGAGGCCATGAGAACTCCGATGAGTCGGTTCCACATCCACGATGATCTGACCGCCCCCGAGGCTTCTACCCCGGTCCTGCGTGGCGCGACGGCGGCGGGCGGGCAGCTGCCGAACTTCCTCGGCGTGCTCGCCGGGTCGCCGGCGGCGCTGCGCGCCTACGCGCGCTTTCGCTCGGAGCTGCGCCACGGCCGCCTCACCGCCGCAACGCTCGAGCGGATCGCGCTCGCGGTCGCCGAGAACGACGGCTCCGCGCCGGGCGTCGCGATGCACACGCGCGCCGCGCGCGCGGTCGGGCTGCGCTGGGACGAGGTCCAGAGCGCGCGCCGCTGCGAGTCGAAGGACGAGCGCGAGGCGGCGCTGCTGCGCTGGGTCGGTGCGCTGCTCGACGGCGGCAAGCCGCCGATGCACCTGCACGAGGAGGCGCGCGAGGCCGGCTGGGACGACGAGGAGCTGATCGAAGCGATGGCCGCAGTCGCGCTCGAGCGCTTCACGGCGATGGTCAACGTCGCGGGTGAGGTTCCCGTCGACGGCTCCGTCGAGGAGTCGCGCACGCTGCACGCAGCCTGACGCCGGGGAGCGTCGCGATACGGTTCCGGAGCCCGTCGCCCTTCGACAACGCCTCAGGAGCCACCCATGGACGACGCCCTGCTCACAGCCGACGACGTCAAGAGCCGCGTAGAGAAAGACGGCATCCGCTTCATCCGGTTGTGGTTCACCGACGTCCTGGGCCAGCTGAAGTCGTTCTCGATCAACAGCAGCGAGCTCGACGACGCGTTCGAGGGTGGGATGGGCTTCGACGGCTCCTCGATTACCGGCTTCAACGCGATCGAGGAGTCGGACATGATCGCCCTGCCGGATCCGAGCACCTACGCGGCGCTGCCGTGGCGCCCGAGCGACGACGGCGTCGCGCGCATGTTCTGCGACGTGCAGACGCCGGAGCGCAACCCCTATGAGGGCGATCCGCGCCACGTCCTGCGCCGCGCCCTCCGGCGCGCCACCGATATGGGCTTCGACGACTTCATGGTCGGTCCGGAGCTGGAGTACTTCTACTTCAGAGATGCGAGATCGATCGAGCCGCTCGACCAAGGCGGCTACTTCGACCTCACGACGCTCGACGCGGGCTCGGACCTGCGCCGCGAGACGGTGCTCGCGCTGGAGCAGCTCGGCATCCACGTCGAGTACAGCCACCACGAGGTCGGTCCCTCTCAGCACGAGATCGACATGCGCTACGCGCCCGCGCTCAAGATGGCCGACGACTGCATGACCTATCGCCTCACCGTCAAGGAGTGCGCAATGAAGTACGGCCTGCACGCGACGTTCATGCCGAAGCCGCTGTTCGGCGAGAACGGCTCGGGCATGCACACGCACCAGTCGCTCTTCCGTGGCGGCAGAAACGCCTTCTACGACGCCGATGACCAGTACTACCTGTCGGACGTCGGCAAGGCGTTCATCGCCGGTCAGCTGCGCCATGCCCGCGAGATCTCCTCGATCTTCGCCCAGTGGGTCAACTCCTACAAGCGGCTCGTGCCGGGCTATGAGGCGCCGACGTACGTGGCATGGTCGCGTCGGAATCGCTCTGCCCTCGTGCGGGTGCCGCTCTACCATCCTGGGAAGGAGCAGGCGACGCGTATGGAGCTGCGCTGTCCCGACCCAGCCTGCAATCCCTATCTGACGTTCGCGGTGCTGCTGCAGGCCGGCCTGGAGGGAATCGAGCACGGCTACGAGCTGCCCGAGCCGATGGAGAAGAACCTCTACCACCTCGCTCCTGACGAGCGGCGCCGTCTCGGCATCGAGCAGCTGCCGGCGACGCTCGGCGAGGCGATCGAGCTGACGGCCGAGTCCGAGCTCGTGCTGCGCACGCTCGGCGAGCACATGTTCAACCGCTTCGTCGAGATCAAGCGGCAGGAGTGGGACGACTACCGCGTGCAGGTCACGCAGTGGGAGCTCGACCGCTACCTGCCGGTGCTCTGACGATCAGTCGCGCGCGAGGGCGCCCTTGGCGACCTCGTGCAGGTGCTCGTGGCGCACGAGCTTGACGCGCGGGCGGCCGTGGGGCTCGCCGAGTGTGCGCTCGTGCTCGTCGATCGCTTCCCAGTGGGCGTAGGTGATGTGGTCGGGGGCGCGCTCGGCGAGGACGGTCAGGATCGCGTCGGGATCGTCGACGGCCGGCTGGGGGATCTTGCCGGCGGCGTGGTCGTCGAGCAGGTGGTCGACGGTGTCCTGGCTGTCCTTCTTGTTCGTGCCGATGATGCCGCTGGGGCCGCGCTTGATCCAGCCGGAGACGTACTCGCCGGGGCGCTGCTTACCCGTCCCACCCACGCCGTCGAGCACGCGGCCGTGGTCGTTGGGGATCGTCGCGGACCGCTCGTCGAACGGGACGCCCGGCAGCGGCGTGCCGCGATAGCCGACCGAGCGGAAGACGAGCTGACAAGGGATCGTCTCCTCCTGCTCGGTCACGACGGCGCGCAGCCGGCCCTCGCCGTCGTCGACGAGCTCGGTGCGCCCGACCCGCACGCCCTCGACGCGGTCGGTGCCGACGATCTCCAGCGGGGAAGCGAAGAAGCGCAGCACGATGCGGCGATCGTGTCCGTGCGGCTCCGATGCGGCGTAGCCGTGCAGCACCTCGATCTTGCGCTTCGTCTGCCCGTCGGCCTCCTCGACGATCCGCTCGCTCGCGGGATCGAGCTCCATGTCGCCCGGGTCGACGATCACGTCGGCTTGCGCCAACTCGGACAGCTCGATCAGCTCCGGTGTCGTAAACGCCGCCTGCGCGGGACCGCGGCGGCCGAGCACCACGACCTCCTCGATCGACGAACTGGCAAGCGCGTCGAGCGCGTGATCGGCGACGTCGGTTGCGGCGAGCGTGTCGCGCGGCAGCGCGAGCATCCGCGCGACGTCCAACGCGACGTTGCCGTTGCCGACGACTACAGCCGTCCTCGCGGTCAGGTCGAATTCGTGATCGGCAAAGTCGGGGTGGCCGTTGTACCAGGCGACGAACTCCGTCGAGGAGTGCGAGCCGGGCAGGTCCTCGCCGTTGATCCCCAGACGCCGGTCGCCCGAGGCGCCGAACGCGTAGAGCACCGCGTGGTAGTGCGCCTTCAGCTCTTCCACCGGCAGCTCGCGACCGACCTCGACGTTGCCGAAGAAGCGGAAGCCTTCCTTGCCGGCAGTCTTCTCGTAGCGGCGCGTAACCGCCTTGATCTTCGGATGGTCCGGAGCGACGCCCGCGCGCACGAGCCCCCAGGGGGTGGCGAGGCGCTCGAACATGTCGACCGTGACCTCGACGTCTCTGGCATTGAGCAGCTGCTCGGCGGCGTAAAAGCCTGCCGGGCCGGATCCGATGATGGCGACGCGCAGGGGAGATGACATGGGATGGAGGGTAGCCAGCGGTTCGCGCAGGCGCCGTCAGCTCAGAACCTGTTCAGTCGAGCATCGAGGCGAGCGCCTCGGGGTCCGTCACCGGTGCCTGACAGGAGAAGCGCTCGCACACGTACGCCGCGGGGCGACCGTCGACCGGATGGCGGCCCATGAGCAGCGGCACCGGCTCGCCGTCACCGTCGCCATCCCCGCCGGCCAGCACGACATGTGGGCGGAACGCGCCGCGCACCGCGCGCACGAGCGGAGCGGCGGTGAGCGGGTCGCCGACGATCGCGACCTCGCGCACATCGTCCGCCAGCAGGAAGTCGACCGCCTGCAGCAGGTGGGCGAATGCGAGTGGATGGCGCGCGGCGATCGGGTGCAGCAGGGCGATCGTGCCCCGCGCCTGCTCCTCGTATCGCGCGTCACCTGTCAAGCGCGCAAGTTGCAGCAGACCGAGCGCCATCGCCGAGTTGCCGGATGGGATCGGCGTGTCTTCGAGGTCCTTGCGGCGCGTGACGAGCTGCTCGTGGTCGTCGGCGGTCGAATAGAAGCCGCCGCGCTCATCGTCGGCGAAGTGGGCGATCGTCGTGTCGGCGAGTGCGCGCGCTGCCGTGAACCAGCGCGCTTCGAACGTCGCCTCGTACAGCGTCAGCAGCGCCTCGAGCAGGTACGCGTGATCCTCCAAGTAGCCGGACAGATGCGCACGACCGTCCTTCCAGGTGCGCAGCAGGCGGCCGTCGTCGGCGGTGCGCAGCTCGCGGAGTATGAAGTCCGCACAGGCGCGCGCGGCGTCGAGGTAGTCCTCGCGTTCGAGCACGGCGCCGGCCTCGGCGAGCGCGGCGAGCATCAGCGCGTTCCAGGATGTGAGGCGCTTGTCGTCGAGTCCGGGCCGCACGCGCAGATCCCGCGCGGCCATCAGGCGCCGCTTGATCTCCGGCAGCTCGGGCGGGTCGTCGTCCGAGCCGGCGCGCACGAGGATCGAGCGGCCCTCGAAGTTGCCGCCGGGCGCGACGCCCCAGTGGGCAACCGCGGTCTCGTACGGCGACTCGTCCTCCAGCGCCGCTCGCAGCTCGTCCGGCGTCCACACGTAGAACTTGCCCTCGACGCCCTCCGAGTCGGCGTCGAGTGCCGACGCGAAGCCGCCCTCCGGTCCTTGCAGCTCGCGCAGCGCCCAGTCGAGCGTCTCGCAGCAGACCTGCCGCAGCAGCGGATCGCCGCCGCTGACCTGCCATCCATGCAGGTACGCGCGCGCCAGCAGCGCGTTGTCGTAGAGCATCTTCTCGAAGTGCGGGACGACCCAGGCGGCGTCGACGGCGTAGCGCGCGAAGCCACCGCCGAGCTGGTCGTAGATGCCACCGCGGGCCATCGCACGCAGCGCGCGCAGCGCGGGGGACGGATCGTGACCCGCCAGCAGCAGCTCGATCGCGGACGCCTGCGGGAACTTCGGTGCCCCGCCGAAGCCGCCGTTGACGTGGTCCTCACGGTCGGCGATCGCCGCGGCCGCGGTGGCGACCAGGCCCGGCTCGGGCTCGCCCGGGTCCGGCTCGATGCGGGTGCTGACGCCGAGGTGCTCGACGATCCGCTCGCCCTGCTGCTCGATCTCGGCGCGCCGCTCTCTCCACGCATCGACGATCCCTTCGAGCAGCTGTCTCCACCCGGGCAGGCCCTGGCGCCCGTGCGGCGGGAAGTACGTGCCGGCGTAGAACGGCACCTGCTCGGGCGTCGCGAACGCGTTCAGCGGCCAGCCGCCGTGCCCGGTCATCGCCTGGACGGCGTCCATGTAGATCGCGTCGACGTCGGGACGCTCCTCGCGATCGACCTTGATGCAGACGAAGTGCTCGTTCATGTAGGCGGCGACGTCGGGGTCCTCGAACGACTCGTGCTCCATCACGTGGCACCAGTGGCATGCCGAGTAGCCGATCGAGACGAGCAGCGGCACGTCGCGCTCGCGCGCCTCCGCCAGCGCCCGCTCGCCCCACGGCTGCCAGGCGACCGGGTTGTCCTTGTGCTGGAGCAGGTAGGGCGAGGTCTCGTCGGCGAGGCGGTTCGGCATCGCCTCCCAGGCTACCCGCGATAGCGTTCCGTCCCATGTCCCACCACCGCGAGTCCGTCAGCGCCTCCGGCGCCCCTGCTGCGATCGGTCCTTACGTCCATGCGGTGCGGGCCGGTGGGCTGCTGTTCTGCTCCGGGCAGATCCCGCTGCATCCGGAGACGGGGGAGATCGTGGGGGCGACGGCGGCCGAGCAGGCCGGTCGCTGCCTGGAGAACCTGCAAGCGGTTTGCGCTGCGGCGGGGGCGAGCCTTGCCGACGCGGTGAAGATCACCGTCTACCTGCGCGACATGGCGGACTTCACCGCCGTCAACGAGGTCTACGGCTCGTTCTTCGAGACCGACCCGCCCGCTCGTGTCGCCGTCGCCGTCGCGGGCCTGCCGCGCGATGCGCTCGTCGAGCTCGACGCGGTCGTCGCGCTGCCGGACTGACCGGCGGCATAGTCCACCGCTGCCTCGACGAGGCCGCCGATCACGCGACTGCGCTCGTCGGCCTCCGGGTGCCACTGCACGCCCAAGACGAACGCGTCGCCAGGCAGCTCGAGCGCCTCCGGCAGCCCGTCGATCGTCGCCACGCCGGTGACCACGAGCCCGTCGCCGACGCGGTCGACGCCTTGGTGGTGGTGCGACTTCGTGCCGTGCAGCTCCTCGCCGGCTACGTGGGCGGCGAGCGAGCCGGCCGTCAGCAGCACGTCGTGGTCGGCGCCGTCGAACGAGCCGCGCGCGCGCAGGTGGTCGTGGTGGCCGAAGCGCTCGGGCAGGTGCTGGTGCAGCGTGCCGCCGAAGGCGACGTTGAGCAGCTGCATCCCGCGGCAGATGCCGAGCACGGGGATCCCGCGCACGATCGCGCGGCGCACGAGCGCAATCTCGAACGCGTCGCGCTCGGGCACGGGGCCGACCGTCGCCGGGTCGAGCTCCGCGCCGTAGCTGGCGGGATCGATGTCCGCGCCGCCGACGAGCAGGAGTCCGTCGACCAGGTCGAGTGCCTCGTCCGGCTTTGCTGCCAGCACCGGATCCGGCGCCAGCATCAGCGCCATCCCGCCGGCGCGGCGGATCGCATCGAGGTAATTCGTCGGCAGCAGCGCCGCCTGCTGGTCCCACACGCTCCACTGAGCCCGCTCGAGTGCGGTGCAGACGCCGATGACGGGGCGGGAGGGCATGGCGTTGCTGAGCCTAGCTCGTCCAACTCGCCTCGCCTGCGGAGAATCGTGACGCACCCGTCACCTTCTGCGGTAGTGTCTGCGCAGATGGAGGAGAGCACCCGTCAGTTCGACTTCGATTGGCTCGTCATCGGCTCGGGCTTCGGTGGCAGCGTGTCCGCCTTGCGGCTCGCCGAGAAGGGCTACCGCGTCGGCGTGCTCGAGTGCGGCAGACGCTTCCGCGACGAGGACTTCGCGAGCTCGACGTGGAGCCTGCGCAGATACTTCTGGGCGCCGCGCCTCGGGATGCGCGGGATCATGCGCATCTCGACCTTTAAGGATGTCTCCGTCGTGAGCGGCTGCGGCGTCGGCGGTGGCAGCCTCGGCTACGCGAACACGCTCTACGTCCCGCCGTCGCCCTTCTTTCAGGACAGACAGTGGGGGGACCTCGCCGACTGGGAGCGCGAGCTCGCTCCGCATTACGCGGAGGCGCAGCGGATGCTCGGCGTCGTCGTTCACGAGAACGATGACCCTGCCGACCTGCTGCTGAAGGAGCTCGGCGAGGAGCTGGGCGTCGGCGACACGTATAGAAAGACGCCCGTCGGCATCTACTTCGGCGAGGCGGGGAAGACCGTCGCGGATCCGTACTTCGGCGGCGAGGGTCCTGACCGCACCGGCTGCATCGCATGCGGGCGCTGCATGGTCGGCTGCCCGGTCGGCGCGAAGAACACGCTCGTGAAGAACTACCTGTGGCTCGCGGAGCACAAGGGCGTGACCGTGACGCCGGACCGCACGGTCGTCGACATCCGTCCGCTCGGGGCGGAGGACGGCTCGGACGGCTACGCCGTCACGAGCGTCGCCTCCGGCATGCGGCGCAACCGCGACCGTCGCACGATCACGGCCCGCGGCGTCGTCGTCGCCGCGGGCGCGCTCGGCACGAACAGACTGCTGCAGCGCTGCCGGCTGAGCGGCTCGCTCCCGCGCATCTCGCACCGCCTCGGCGAGCTGGTGCGCACGAACAGCGAGTCGATCCTCGCCGTCACGGTGCCCGAGGACTATCCGGAGGATTTGACGAAGCGCGTCGCGATCACCTCCTCGATCTACCCGGACCCGCACACGCACATCGAGACCGTCACCTACGGCAAGGCCGGCGACTCGATGTCGACGCTCTACACGCTGCTCGTCGGCGACGGGACGCGTGTGACGCGGCCGCTCAAGCTGCTCGGCCAGGCGCTCCGCCATCCGGGGAAGTTCGCGCAGGCACTGTGGCCGCGCGGCTGGTCTCGCCGCACGATCATCGTGCTGGTGATGCAGACGCTCGACAACGCGATCGCGCTGCGGCCCAAGCTCACGCGCTCCGGCGACGTGCGGCTGCAGACCGAGCAGGACACGAGCAGACCCAACCCGACCTTCATCCCGGTCGCGAACGAGGCGGCCGAGTGGCTCGCTAGCCGTACCGGCGGGATCGCGCAATCCAGCGTGATGGAGGCACTGCTGAACATCCCCTCGACCGCGCACATCCTCGGCGGCGCGGTGATCGCGCGCGACCCCGAGCATGGTGTCGTCGACGCGTCGCAGCGCGTGTTCGGCTACGAGAATCTGCTCGTCTGCGACGGCGCCGCCGTCCCGGCGAACGTCGGCGTGAACCCGAGCCTCACGATCACGGCGCTGGCCGAGCACGCGATGAGCCGCATTCCGCCGGCTGGTGGCGAGCAGGTTGCGTCGCAGGGACAGCCGGCCGCGGCCGGCGCGGCGTAGCTTCCGCGTCGCGCAGATGACACGCGGTCAGCCCTGCTCGCGCAGCAGTGCGCGGCGGATCTTGCCGGAGGACGTCTTCGGCAGGTCCGCTGCGAAGTCGATGCGGCGCGGGTACTTGTACGGCGCTGTCGTCGCCTTGACGTGCTCCTGCAGCTCGCTGGCGAGCGCGTCGGATGGGGCCGCGCCGTCGCGCAGCACGATGACCGCACGCACGATCGCGCCGCGCTCGTCGTCCGGCGCCGCCACCACGGCGGCCTCGGCGACCGCGGGGTGCGCGACGAGCGCCGACTCGACCTCGAACGGGCCGATCCGGTAGCCGGCCGAGATGATCACGTCGTCGGCGCGGCCCTCGAAGTAGAGGAAGCCGTCGTCCTGGCGGACGCGGTCGCCGGTGCGCCATACGTCCGCCGCGGGCGGCTCGTCGTCCAGGTACCGCAGGAAGAAGGTCGGAACGGTGCTGGGATCCGCGACCAGCTCCCCGTCGTCGATCCACAGCTTCACGCCCGGCAGCGGTCGACCCATCGAGCCGGGGCGGATCTGCTCGTCGAGTGGCGCGCCGGTCATCTGGCCGGTCTCCGTCTGGCCGTAGCCGTCACGGATCCACAGGCCGGTGGCGTCGTGGAAGGTGCGCAGCACCTCCGGGTTGAGCGCCTCTCCGGCGGCGACGAGCCCGCGCAGGCCGGGGACCGGACGCGGCTCGGCGCGCTTGGCGATCACGCGGTACTCGGTCGGCGCCATGCACAGCACGTTCACGCGCTCGCGCTCGAGCAGCTGCAGTCGCTGCTCAGGGTCGAAGCGCGCGTCGTGCAGCAGCGCAGCCGCGCCGCGGATCCACGGCGCGATGAAGACGTTGCGGGCGCTCTTCGACCAGCCCGACGCGGCCGTGCACCAGACGAGGTCGCCGGGGCGCGCGTCGAGCCAGTGCTCGGCCTGCACGTGCTGACCGGTCAGGTAGCGCTGGGCGTGGAGGACGCCTTTCGCCTCGCCCGCGGTGCCGCTGGTGAAGGTGATGAGGCAGGGGTCGAGCGGCCCCAGCTCCACGGCCGGCACCGGCGCGGCGGCGTAGAGCGCCTCGTCGGGGATCGTGAGGACGGTGCAGCTCGGTTTGGCGGCTTCCAGCTCGCCGGCGTTGCGCTCGTCGGCCAGCACGAGCACCGGCCGCGCCGCGTCAAGCCGCAGGCGCAGGTCCTTCGCGCGCAGCTGCTCGGTGCACGGCAGGACAACCGCGCCGATGCGGAAGCACGCGACCATTGCGCAGACCCAGTCCGGCCGGTTGCCGATCAGCGTCATCACGACGTCGCCGCGCCGCACGCCGTGCGCAGCAAACGTGCCAGCGAGCCGCGCGGAGCGCTCGGCGATCTCGCCGAAGTACCACTCGCGCCGCGTCTCGTCGCGCGCCAGTTCCACCAGCGCAAGGCGATCGGCAGGTGCGACGTCGACCACATCGCGCGCGAAGTTCACGGCCGGGAAGTATCCTCGACCGACGAGATCCGTGACATTCCACCTTTCCACGACCCGGAGCGATTGACCCCATGGCCGCAGTGATCGAGAAGACCGACGAGCAGCAGGCGATCTGCGAGATGGTGCGCCAGTTCGCGGACGAGCAGATCCTCCCGAACGCCGAGCACTACGACCACGAGGACTCGTTCCCCGAGCCGATCGTCGAGCAGATGAAGGAGCTCGGCCTGTTCGGCGTCACGATCCCCGAGGAGTACGGCGGCATGGGGCTCGATTTGACGACGTACGCGATGATCGTCGAGGAGCTCTCACGCGGCTGGATCTCGATCTCCGGCGTCATCAACACGCACTTCATCGGCTCCTACCTGCTGATGAAGTTCGGCACCGAGGAGCAGAAGCAGAAGTACCTCCCACGGATGGCGACCGGCGAGATCCGCGCTGCCTTTTCGCTGTCCGAGCCGGAGCTGGGCTCCGACGTCGCCGCGATCAAGACGACCGCCAAGAAGCAGGACGACGGCAGCTGGGAGATCAACGGCCAGAAGATGTGGGTCACGAACGGCCTGCGCTCCGACCTCGTGTTCGTGCTCGTGCGCACCGACCTGCAGGCCGACAAGCCGCACCGCGGGATGACCTGCTTCATCGCCGAGAAGGAGGGCGGCGTTGGCGAGAACACCGGCGCCTACAAGGGCCTCAACGTCCCGCCGCAGCTGAGAAAGATGGGCTACAAAGGGGTCGAGTCGACCGAGCTGGTCTTCGACGGCTACCGCTGCCCCGCCGAGAACGTGCTCGGCGGCGAGGAGGCGGGCCTCAACAAGGGCTTTCCGCAGATGATGGACGCGCTCGAGCTGGGCCGCGTCAACGTCGCGGCGCGCGGTGTCGGGATCGCGCAGCGCGCACTGGAGCTGGCGCTGCGCTACTCGCAGGAGCGCAAGACGTTCGGCAAGCCGATCGCCCAGCACCAGGCGATCCAGTTCAAGCTCGCCGACATGGCGACGCAGGTCGACGCGGCGCGGCTGCTGACCAACCGCGCGGCGCGCATGAAGGACGCCGGCGAGCGCTCGGACATCGAGGCCGGAATGGCGAAGCTGTTCGCCTCCGAGGCCGGCCGCTTCTGCGTCGAGGAGTCGTTCCGCATCCACGGTGGCTACGGCTACTCGAAGGAGTACGAGATCGAGCGCCTGTACCGCGACGCGCCGCTGCTGCTGATCGGCGAGGGCACGTCCGAGATCCAGAAGATGGTGATCGGCAAGAAGCTGCTCGAGCGTCACAAGATCTAGGCTTCGCTTCCGCTTCGCTTCATGACCTCCGCCACGGACACCAGAAGCCTCATCGAGCAGGGCGTGCGGAACTTCCTCGCGGAGGTTCCGGCGCTCCAGCCGCTGAGACTCGTCGTGGGCCTGGAGCTGCGCGGGCGGGGCGACGTGCAGCTCTACCGCGTCGAGCTGCCCGGCCCGGTCATCGCGAAGGACATCGCGTCCGACGCGAAGGTGCGGCTGACCGTCTCCCGCTCTCACTTCAACGAGCTGGCGGTCGACGGCAGAATCAAGCACTGGCGCGCCGCGTTCGAGCACGGTGACGCAAAGGTCACCGGCATCGAGCAGATCATCAGATTGATCGCGAACGTCGTCGAGAAGCAGGACGAGCGCTCGCGCACGCGCAAGGCGCGGGGCTAGCGCTCTCGAAACGGGTTTGGTCGGGGCTCGCCGTAGCCCTTCGGTGGCTCGCTGAAGAGCATGCGATCGAGCAGGCGCCGCCAGCGGGGCAGTCGATCCCATTCGCTGCGCGGCATCATCGGCTTGAACACGCCGCGGATGGGGGGAAGGGACTGTCCGAGATCCCATGCCTCCTCCAGCGACAGTCTTCTCCTCTCCATGGCCTTCACCCTACGAGAGCCGCAATCGCGAGTCCACACAACAAGACGAGGATCCCGCACAGCATCGCTGTGAACCGTGCGTGGAGTCGCACGAGCAACGCAGCGTTGTCTTCGGTTTCGCGGCCGATCAGCGCGATCATGGTCGGGTAGAACGCCGATGGATCGGCTATCGCGCCGTCCGCGGAAAGCCGCTCGACCAGCGTTGCGGCCTCGATGTTGGAGGAGCGTCGACGGCCGACTCGGAGCATCGACAGCGCGGCGACGACCGCGATGAACAGGCCACCGACCCCGATGGCGAGCGCAACCGACCCGGCCCTCGTCGTCGGCGGCTCACCGCCGACGACCGGTCCGCTCAACAGCGTCACACCGAGCGCTGCGGCTGCGAGCACCGGACCGAGCCGGGCGCGGAGGGCGTCGGCGCGGCGCTCTTGGTCGTCGAGCGTGCGGAGGGCGAGGTCGTAGAGGCGGGCGAGGGGCTCGGACACGGGTGTTCGGACGCTAGGGCCGATGCCTGTGGAGGCGCTACCACGCTTCGCGACGAATTTGCGGAGTCGCGGCGGCGCCCGGGTAGGCTCGCGACATGGATGCGGGCGGCGCAGGAGACGGCGGCGGGCGCGCGGCCGGGCTGCGGATGCCGGCGGAGTGGGCGCCGCACGAGCGGACGCTGATCGCGTGGCCGGCGCGCGAGGCGGCGTGGCGCGGGACGACGATCGAGCAGGCACGCGACGTGCACGCACAGGTCGTCGCGGCGATCGCCGCGTTCGAGCCGGTGACGCTCGTGGTCGACCCGGTGCATGAGGACGACGCACGCAGACGCGTCACTGCGGACAACGTCGAGCTGCTCGCGCTGCCGCTCGACGACTCGTGGCTGCGCGACTCCGGCCCGCTGATCGTCACCGGGCCGGAGGGGCACCGCGCGGGGATCGACTTCCGCTTCAACGCCTGGGGCGAGGCGTTCGCGCCGTACGACAAGGACGCCGCGATCGCGCGGCGGCTGCTCGACCACCTCGGCATCGAGCGGTTCGGCTCGCCGATGGTGCTGGAGGGCGGCGCGGTCGCGGTCGATGGCACCGGCCGGCTCGTGACGACCGAGCAGTGCCTGCTGAGCCCCAACCGCAACGCGCTGCTCGAGCGCTCCGAGATCGAGGAGGAGCTGCGTGTGCATCTCGGCGCCGAGCAGGTCGTGTGGCTCGGTCGCGGCCTCGTCGAGGACGCCGACACGGATGGACATGTGGACAACGTCTGCATGTTTCTGGCGCCGCGCCACGTCCTGCTCCAGACGGTCGCCGACAAGGACGACCCGAACCGGCCGCACGCCGAGGAGAACGCGCGGCGGCTGCGCGACGCCGGCCTCGAGGTCGAGTGCTGGGAGCTGCTGCCGCGCACGACGCGCGCGGACGGCAGCGTCGTCGCGATCCCCTACACGAACCTCTACCTCTGCAACGGCGCGGCGATCGTGCCGCTCGGCGAGCAGGACGCGGACATGGACGCGGAGGCGCTGCGGCGGCTCGGCTCGCTGCTGCCCGGCCGGGAGATCGTCGGCGTGCCCGGGAGAGTGCTCGCGCTCGGCGGCGGGGGAGTGCACTGCATCACGCAGCAGGTCCCGTCAGGCGCGAGCTGATCGTCGGCCGCGTCAGGAGCCGGCGCCGGCCAGTGCCCGCGCGAGCAGGTCGCGCAGCGTGGCGCGCTCGTCGGGCGTGAGCGGCGCCAGCACCTCGTGCTCGACGCTCTCCTGTCCGCGCTCGGCGCGCTCGATCGCGCGACGTCCCGCGGCCGTCACGTGGACGAGGTGGCGGCGGCGGTCGCCGGGGTCGCGGCGCCGCTCGACGTGCCCCGCGGCCTCCAGCTCGTTGAGCAGCAGCACGACGTTGTTGGCGTCGATGCACAGCGTCTCGGCGAGCGCGTGCTGGGAGACGCCGTCGTGCTCGCTGAGGAACGACAGTGCGACGAACTGCCGCAGCCGCATGCCGAGCAGCTCCTCTCCGCTGCGACGGTAGACGACCTTCGCGAGGCGGGTGAGCAGGACCATCGCTCCCGGTGCATGGACGACGCCCATGATCAGCGCAAGCGTAGCATCCTGAGAGGACTATCATCCAGCCGCAGAAAGTCCTTGATACAGTGATTATCGTATGACGGCCCTGGCAACACATCCCACCGTCTCGCGACGGGCCTGGATCGCGCTCGCCGTCGTCTGCCTCGGTCAGTTCATGGTCGTGCTCGACTCCTCGATCGTGAACGTCGCGCTGGAGGACATCCAGGCTGACCTGCACTTCAGCGCCGCGGCGCTGACCTGGGTCGTCAACGCCTACCTCGTCACGTTCGGCAGCTTCATGCTGGTCGCCGGCCGCCTCGGCGACTTGGTGGGGCGCCGGCGCGTGTTCCTCTTTGGCGTCGCGCTGTTCACGCTCGCGTCGGCCGCCTGCGGCTTCGCCGACAGCCAGGGCCTGCTGATCGCCGCGCGCTTCGTGCAGGGGATCGGCGGGGCGATCGCGTTCTCGGTCACGATCGCGCTGATCGTCAGCGAGTTCCCGGATCCCGCCGATCGCGCGAAGGCGATGAGCGCATACATGTTCGTCGCCGTCGGTGGCGGCTCGGTCGGCCTGCTGCTCGGCGGCTTGATCACCGAGTCCGTGGACTGGCATTGGATCTTCTTCATCAACATCCCGATCGGCGCCGCGACGCTGCTGCTCGGGCGCGCGTTCATCGACGAGCGCGAGTCGATCGGGCTCGACGGCGGGGTCGACTGGCTCGGCGCGCTGCTGATCACCGTCTCGTTGATGATCGCCGTCTATGCGATCGTCGGCACGGCCGACCACGGCTGGGGCTCGCCGCGCACGCTCGGTCTGCTCGGCGCTGCGATCGCTCTGCAGGTCGCGTTCGTCGCGCTGGAGGCGCGGATCGCGAACCCGATCTTGCCGCTCGAGATCTTCCGCGTGCGCGGCCTGGCCGTCGCGGCCGTGGTGCGCGCGTTCGTGTTCACGGGAATGTTCGCGGTGTTCTTCTTCGGCGCGCTGTACATGGAGCAGATCCGTGGCCTGAGCCCGCTGATGACCGGGCTCGCGTTCCTGCCGATGACGCTGACCATCGCGGCGCTGTCGCTCGGGCCGGTCGCGCGGATGGTGGGGCGCTTCGGCCCGCGGCCGGTCCTGATCGGCGGGATCTCGACGCTGATCGTCGGCCTCGCGCTGTTCGCGACCGCGTCGGCCGACGTGCCGTACGCGCCGCTGCTGCTGGTCGCGTTCGTCGTCATGGGCCTCGGCGGCGGCTCGACGTTCGTGCCGCTGCTGACGATCGCGATGACGGACGTGCCCCCGCGCGACGCGGGGATCGCCTCGGGGGTCATGAACGTCGCGATGCAGCTCGGCGCCGCGCTCGGGCTCGCGCTGCTGGGTGCGCTCGCCGAGCAGCGCACGGCGACGCAGCTGGCCGACGGCGTCGCGCACGCCGCGGCCCAGCTGAGCGGCTATCACCTCGCTTTCGCGATCGGCGCGGGAACCGCGGTCGTCGGACTCGTGCTGACGCTCCTCATGCTGAAGTCGCCCACGCCGCACGTTGAGCCGGCCGAGGCCGAGGCCGAGCTGCAGCCGGCCTGAGCCGCCCGCCACGCGCCTACACTCGCTCGCATGAGCGGAATCGACGTCTTCACCGCGACCGGCAAGCCGCTGAGATCGCTCGCGCGGGTCGACCCGCCCGAACGCGGCAGCTTCCGCGTCGGCGCGGTGCAGCAGCGCTGGCATCCGGATGTGCGCGCGCACGAAGCGGCACTCGCCGAGGGGATCCGCGCTGCGGTGGCGCACGGCGCGCAGCTCGTCTGCCTGCAGGAGCTGACGCTCTCGCCGTACTTCGCGATCGACGCCAACCCGACGCCAGAGGCGCTCGCGCGCGCCGAGGCGATCCCGGACGGCCCGACGACCGTCTTCGCCCGCCGGATGGCAGAGGAGACGGGCGCATACGTGCATGCCTCGCTGTACGAGTGGGGACAGGACGCGGCCGGGGACGACCCGCGCGGCTTCAACACCGCGATCTGCGTCGCGCCCGACGGGACGCTTGTCGCGCGCACGCGCAAGCTGCACATCCCCGTGACGGCCGGCTATCACGAGGACCGCTGGTTCCGGCCCGGGCCGGCCGGCTCCGACGGGGACGCGTTCCCGGTCATCGGCGTGGGGGAGGCGCGGCTGGGCTTCCCGACCTGCTGGGACCAGTGGTTCCCGGAGCTCGCACGGGCTTATGCGCTGGCCGGCGCCGACGTGATCGTCTACCCCACGGCGATCGGCTCCGAGCCCGACCACCCGAAGTTCGACACGCAGCCGTTGTGGCAGCAGGTGATCGTCGGCAACGGGATCGCGAACGGGACCTTCATGGTGGCGATCAACCGCTTCGGGATGGAGCCGCCGCTGACCTTCTATGGCTCGAGCTTCATCTCCGACCCGTACGGCCGCGTCCTCGTGCAGGCGCCGCGCGACCGCGCCGCCGTGCTCGTCGCCGACCTCGAGCTCGACCAGCGCCGCGACTGGCTCGACCTGTTTCCGTTCCTCAGAACGCGGCGGCCGGATGCGTACGGCTCGCTTGCGGATCCTGGGTAGAACACCGGAAACCAGCAAGAGGAGGAATGGCGATGAGCATCTTGGTGCGCTTCGCGCCGGCGTCGTTGACGCAGGAGCAGTACGACGCTTCCGTGGGTCGGCTCGAGCAAGAAGGAATCTTCCCCCCGGAGGGGATGGACTTCCACGTCTGCTTCGGCACGGAGCCGAGCCTGCGCGTCAGCGAGATCTGGGACTCGCGCGAGCAGTGGGAGGCGTTCGGCGAGCGGCTCATGCCGGTGCTCGCGGACATCGGGATCCAGCCTGGCGAGCCCGAGGTCATCGAGGTCCGGAACGTCGTCCGGCGCTCCTGACGGGCCTCGCAACGCGCGAGAAGCGTCCTGGCCTGGTCTGGTCTGGCGTGGCCGGCGCAGACCAGGACGCTATGCAGCGGACTACGAGATCAGGACGGCTCCCTCGTCGTAGAGCTTCACGACCTTCACCGTGCCCTGTGGCGCGGCGTCGATGCAGAGGCGGCACAGCACGCACTCGTCGAGGTTGTCCTCGTTGATCGTGAGCGTGCCGCCCTCGCCGCCGGTCGCGTAGATGTCGACGGGGCAGACCTCGGTCAGCTTGGCCGCCAGCGCGGGGTCGTTCGCGACGGCCTGGTCGACGTCGACGTCGATGAAAATGCCGGGCATCAGACCGCGCTCCTCTCGGCGATTCTGGACTTGACGATGTCGGGGATCTGCGAGATCTCCTCGGCGACGACGATCCCAGCCTCGGCGAGGCGCGCGATCTTCTCGCTCGCGGTGTCCTCCTTGCCCTCGACGATCGTGCCGGCGTGGCCGAAGCTCATGCCCGGCATCTCGTCCATGAAGCGACCGGCCATGAACGCGACGATTGGGAGACGGCTGTTGTTCGCCTTCACCCAACGTGCCAGCTCGGCCTCCATGCGGCCGCCCGGCTCGGTGTAGATGACGATCGCCTCGGTCTGCTCGTCGGCCTCGAACAGCGGCATCAGCTCCGCGTAGGAGGAGCCGATGATCGCGTCGCCGCCGATCGACACCGCGGTCGACTGGCCGAGCCCCGCCGCCGTGAGCGTCGAGGACATCTCGGTCGTCATGCCGCCGGAGCGGGAGATGACGCCGACGGAGCCGGGGCTGTACGCCTTCGCGGCGTCCTTCGCCGGGCCGCCGATGCCGCCCATCTTGATCACGTCGGGGACGATGATTCCGAGGCAGTTCGGCCCGATGATGCGGGCGTCGTGGCGCGCGGCGAACTCGACCATCTCGGCCACGTCGCGGCGCGGGATGCGCTCGGTCACGATCACGATCAGCTTGATGCCGTTCGCGATCGCCTCCAGCACCGCGTCCTTCGTGAAGGCGGGGGGGACGGTGACGACGGAGCCGTCGATCGGCCCGCCGTGGTGCTCG
>Ga0126311_10000525_pt1 | contig 17849 bp, 14 predicted proteins | sample Plot61_FD_92539 | JGI IMG/M metagenome (GOLD analysis project Ga0126311, IMG submission 92539) | Serpentine soil microbial communities from UC McLaughlin Reserve, CA, USA - Plot61 | ecosystem: Environmental > Terrestrial > Soil > Grasslands | place: USA: UC McLaughlin Reserve, Lake County... | reverse complement strand
GGTCGAGCCGGTAGATCCGCCGAGTGCCGTCGCGCCGTTCGGTCACCAGGCCCGCGTCCTTCAACACGCGCAGGTGCTGCGAGACGGCGGGCCGGCTGACCGGCAGCTCGTCCGCAATCTCGCCGACCGCCCGCGGGCCTGAGCGCAATTGCTCGAAGACGGCCCGCCGGGTACGGTCGCCCAGCGCATCCATGGCACTTAGGTAAGCCATGACTTACGTAAGTGTAAGCTTACGCAAGTCGCGAGTCAAGCGCTAGCCGATGTGCAGTCGGTAGACCTTGGATCCGCCGGCGCTCGGCACCCAAATGTCGCCGAACGCGGCCGCCGCGGGATAGGGCATCGCTCCGACCGGAATCGTGGCGATCACGGTGTTCGTAGCCGGATCGATGCGCGAGACGGTGTCGTCGCCGAGGTTCGGCACGAACACGGTGCCATCGTCCGCAACCGCGGCGTTCTCGGGCTGGGCTCCGACGTGGATCGTCGCAACGACCTTCCGGCGGCGCGGGTCGATCCGGGACACCGTATTGGAAAGCCGGTTTGACACCCAGACTGCAGTCCGTGTCACGGCGAGCGAGCGCGGCCCGTCTCCCACGCGCACGGTGGAAACGGCGTTCGTGCGAGCGTTGATCCGGTAGACCTTGCGGCCGAAGAGCGAGCCGACCCACACCGCGCCGTTTCCGTACCGGAGGTTCGCGGGGGCGGCGAGGCGGAGGTGGATACGACGCCGGATCTTGTTCGTCTTCGGGTTGATGCGGTCGACGTAGCCGCGATTCGGCTCGGTCGCCCAGACGGCGCCGGCACCGAAGGCGACGTCCCAGATCTGGTCGGGAAGGCCGATTCGCTTGACGACCTTCAGCCGCAGAGGATCGACGCGGATGACGGAGTGAGAGCTGTAGCCGTCGACCCACACGCTGCCCGCTCCGATCGCGACGCCACACGGGCCCCTCCCCACGTCGATCGAGCTCGTCACGGCGTTCGTCGCCGGGTCGATCCGCGCGAGCTTCCCGTCCCGGTTGACCCCGACCCACACGGCACCGAAGCCGCCGGCCTCGGAGCACGGGCCGCCGCCGGTCTCGATCTGCGCGACGACGCGCGCAGTGCCGCTCGCAGCGAGCGCCGCCGCGATAGCGACCGCGCCGCCGACCACGACGAGCGCGCTCCAAAACACCCGAATCCCCGTCATGAGGTCCTCCAGTGATCCGACGTGCGGGCCTGCGCCGACGTGCACGGTAGAGAGTGCGCTGGCCACTGTTAAGGTCCAGATCGGTAGCGATTCTGTGGACCAGTCAGCGCAGCCGACCGCGACCCGCGAGTTGCTCGTCGAGCTCGACCGCGCCGCTTCGGAGTCCCTCTCCTTGCAGCTCGAGCGACGGCTGCGCACTGCCGTCCAGGAAGGGCGGCTGAAGCCCGGCAGCGTGTTGCCCTCGACCCGGGCGCTGGCGGCTCAGCTCGGCGTCTCGCGCGGACTCGTCGTCGGCGCGTACGCGCAGCTCGGCGCCGAGGGCTACCTCGTGCTTCGCCAGGGCGCGAGCGCGAGAGTCGCCCCGACCGTCGGTGCGCCTGCGAAGCCCTCGCCGCAGGCGCGCGAAGCCCAGCCGCGCTACAACCTGCGCCCCGACCTACCCGATTACGCGGCATTTCCGCGGGATCGATGGCTGACCTCCTACCGCGCGGCCCTGAAGTGCGCTCCAGATCGCGAGCTCGCTTATGGAGACGTGCGCGGCTCGATCGCCCTTCGTGCTGCTCTCGTCTCATACCTCGGCCGTGTGCGCGGCGTCTCGGGATCCGCTGAGAACGCGTTCGTCTGTGGCGGCTTCGCCCAGGCGATCGGCCTTCTCTGCAGCGCGCTGAGACGCTCGGGCCGGTCGACGATCGGGGTCGAGGACCCGGGGCACGCCGTCATCCGCGAGATCGTCGCGCGGAGCGGCCTGCGGCCCGTGCCGGTGCCGGTGGACGAGGAGGGCGTCGACGTCGCTGCGCTCGACGCCGCCGCGCCGGACGCCGTGCTCGTGACACCCGCGCATCAGTTTCCGACGGGCGTCGTGCTCTCGCCCGAGCGGCGGACCGCGCTGCTCGAATGGGCCGAGCGGCGCAACGCGATCGTCGCCGAGGACGACTACGACGCCGATTTTCGCTATGACCGCGCTCCCGTCGGAGCACTCCACGGGCTCGCGCCGGAGCGCGTCGCCTACCTCGGCTCGGCGAGCAAGACGCTCGCCCCGACCCTGCGGCTCGGCTGGCTCGTCGCGCCGACGACGCTCGTCCGGACGCTCGCCGACGAAGTGCTGTACACCGTGATCGCGCCGCCCCGACTCGAGCAGCTCGCATTCGCCGACTTCCTCGAGCGGGGCGAGCTCGATCGCCACCTGCGGCGGATGCGGCTCCGCTACCGCCGTCGCCGCGACACCCTCGTCGCGGCCCTCGCGCGCGAGTTGCCGGAGGTCGAGGTGCGCGGCATCGCCGCAGGGCTCCACGTCCTGGCGGTGCTGCCGCCGGGTGTCGTCGAAGCGCGAGTTCTGGACGAGGCGAGGGCGCGTGGGATCGCGCTCTACGGGCTGTCGGAGCACGCCGTGCGTCAAAGGCCGGAGAACGCGCTCCTGCTCGGCTACGCCGTTGCTGCCGAAGCGGCGCTTCGCGTGGCGGTACGCGAGTTGGCCGAAGCCGTCAGAGCGGTGGGCGACGCTCGCGGGAGCGCGCGCTAGCGGCGGAACTGCAGCTCGTGCCAGGACGGCGTCGGCGCGAGCTCGAGCAGCGCGCGCTCGCCGCCGGGCTCGAGGTACGCGAACTCGGATGCGGCCTCGTCCCAGGTGACGTCGAGGCGGCCGTCCTTGACGCGGTGGTCGAGCCACGCCCCGCGGAAGACCAGCTTCCGCAACCAGTAGACGAGCGACTCGCCGTCGACCAGCGACAGCCGCTCCCAGTGGCGCACGAGGTAGCGGCCGAGCTCGCTGCGCGGCTCCTCGATCACGCCGTCAGCCGTCAACTCGACGAGGTCGTCGGTCTCGTTGTCGTCGAGCTCGTTGTCGTCGACGAGACCGAGGCGGAAGGCGGCCGCGCAAACGCGCTGCGCGAAGTCGGGAGCGTTGAAGCTGAAGCGAAGACGGAGGAACTCGACGACGATGTCGTCGCCCGACGAGTAGTTGTCCGCGTCCACGGGTGGAGGATAGCCCCGGCTCTAGACTGCATCCCGTGAGCACCAAGGCGGCATGCGCGTCCGGTCTGGTCACGGTGGCGCTGGTACTGCTAGTCATGTGGGCGTTCGAGGTCTCGCTCGAGCGGGCCGCCCTGCTGGCACCGGTGATCGTCGTCGCCTTCGGCGCCGCCGCGGCGGTCCTCGTTCTGTGGGCGAAGGTCGGCTGGGAGTCCCTCCGACGTCGCCGGCGGCCGTGGCTCGTGGCCGGGATCGCCGCCAGCGTCATCGGCTTGATCGCCGTTCTCTCGCTGCTCGGTCTGAACCTGCCGCGCGAGTAGCTCCGTCCGGGGGCCTCCGTACCGTGAGCTGCCCATGTCATGGCAGCTGCGGAACGGATGCGAGCGGGCCGAGGTCGAGGCACTGGCCTCCGAGCTCGGCGTCAGCGACGTCCTCGCGGCGGTGCTCGTCCGGCGCGGGTACGGCGAGGCGGAGGCGGCGCGCGCGTTCCTCGCCGCGGAGCTGCCGGAGCACGACCCGTTCCTGCTCGGCGACATGCGAGCAGCGGTCGAGGCGATCCGCCGCGCCGTGGCCGCGGGCACGCGCATCTGCGTTCACGGCGACTACGACGCAGACGGGATCTGTGCGACGGCGCTCGCCGTGCTCGTGCTGCGCGAGCTCGGAGCCGACGTCGTCTTCCACCTCCCGAGCCGCTTCGACGAGGGCTACGGCGTCGCTGCCGAGACGCTGACCCGGCTGGCGGCGGAGGGTGTCGGCCTGGTTCTGACGGTCGACTGCGGCGTGACGGCGGTCGACGAGGTCGCGCACGCGCGCGAGCTCGGGCTGGAGCTGGTCGTCACCGACCACCATCGTGCAGGCCCGGAGCTTCCGGACTGCCCGGTCGTCGGGCCGTACCGCGGCGACTACCCGTTTCGCGAGCTGTGCGGCACGGGCGTGGTGTGGAAGCTCGGCCAGGCGCTGCTCGGCGCCGACGCGGAGGCGCTGCGGCGGCACCTCGACCTGGTGGCGGTTGCCACCGTCGCCGACGTCGTGCCGCTGCGCGAGGAGAACCGCGGCCTCGCGGTCGCCGGCTTGCGGCAGCTCGCGCGCACGCAGAAGCCAGGTCTGCAAGAGCTGATGCGATTCGCGCACGTCGATCCCGCGGCCGTGGACGCCGGCATGATCGGCTTCCGGCTCGCGCCGCGGCTCAACGCGGCCGGGCGCCTCGGCCGTCCTGAGGCGGCGCTCGAGCTGCTGCTCACCGAGGAACGCGAGGCCGCGGCGCAGCTCGCGGCGCAGCTCGAGGACCTGAACCGCGATCGCCAGGCGGTCGAGCAGCGGATCCTGCGCGAGGCGGTCGAGGAGATCGAGTCATGGCCGCAAGCGCGACGCGACCACCGGGCGTACGTCGTTGCGGACGCCGGCTGGCACGAGGGCGTGATCGGGATCGTGGCGTCGCGTTTGGTAGAGCTGTACGGTCGGCCGGTCGTGCTGATCGCCGGCACCGACGGCGACTGGAAGGGTTCGGGGCGCTCTATCCCCGGCTTCGACCTCCACGACGGCCTCCGCCGCTGCGCCGCTCACCTCGAGCGCTGGGGCGGCCACGCCGCTGCGGCCGGGCTCTCGATCAAGCCCGAGCACGTGCCGGTGTTTGCCGACGCCTTCGCCGCTGTCGGCGACCAGAACCTCGCCGCGAGCGACCTGCAGCCGGCGACGCTCGTGGACGCCCTCGTCCACGGCTCCGACCTCACGCTCGACCTCTGCGCCGAGCTCGCGCAGCTCGCGCCCTTCGGCCTCGGCAACCCGAACGTGACGCTCCTGCTGGCCGGCTGCGAGCTCGCCGAGCTTGCCGCCGTCGGCGACGGCAAGCACCTCAAGTTCCGCGTGCGCGAGGACGGCCGGGACTCCGGCAGCGCAATCGCGTTCCGGCTCGGGCGGCGCCTCGACAGCCTCCGCCGCGCCGGGCACTACGACGTTGCCTTCAAGCTCGAGGCGAACCAGTGGAACGGGACGACCGCGCCGCAGTTGAACGTGCGCGAGGTGTTCGCAGGTGACGACCGCTACGTCGAGCTGCGCGCGTGGCTCAAGCGCCAGTGGCGCGAGCAGGCGCGCGACCCCGCCGCGGCGGCGATCTTCGAGGAGCTGGCCTTGGTCGAGGACGGCGCGCGTCGGCACCTGCTCGAGTCGGAGCGATTCCTCGCGTTGCTGGCCGAGCCGGAGCTCGCTCGCGCCGCCTAGCGGCGGTCCGGGCTACGTCACGACGAACGACGGCCGGCGCTGAAGGCCGCGAACTGGGCGCGCGGCCGCGGCCGCCACGGCCGCAGCTCCCGCGCCGTCTCGTCCAGCGAGACCATCAGCCGCGCGAGCCGCGCGGCCTTCCGCTCCTGACGTCGTTTGCGCACGAGCGCCATCGTTCGGGCCGCATGAATTTCCTCCTGCGCGAGGAATTACGGGCGGCAGGCAGGGGAAAGGGCGGGAGTACACTTTTCTCATGGCGGTCATCGAGTCTGGAGAACGGCATCAAGAGCTCATCGACGAGCTGATCGAGAGCGTCGCTACCTACAACCGCGACGTCGACGGTGACCTGCTCGCGCGCGCCTTCCGCTTCGCCGCGGCGGCGCACGAGGGCCAGCAGCGCCGCTCCGGCGAGGACTTCATCAACCATCCGTGGGGCGCCGCCAGGATCTGCGCCGAGCTCCACCTGGACGAGCAGACGATCGCCGCCGCGCTCCTGCACGACGTGGTCGAGGACACCGGCACCGACATCAAGGACGTACGAGCGGAGTTCGGCGACGAGATCGCGCAGCTCGTCGAGGGCGTTACGAAGCTGACGCGGATTCAGTTCCAGAGCCGCGAGCAGGCGGAGGCCGAGAACTACCGCAAGATGATCGTGGCGATGGCGCAGGACGTCCGCGTGATCCTGATCAAGCTCGCGGACAGGCTCCACAACATGCGCACGATCGAGTACCTGGGCAAGCAGAAGCAGGTGCAGAAGGCGAAGGAGACGCTCGAGGTCTACGCCCCGCTCGCTCATCGCCTCGGGATCAACAAGATCAAGTGGGAGCTCGAGGATCTTGCTTTCTCCACCCTCCACCCGCGCAAGTACGACGAGATCAAGGCGATGGTCAGCGAGCGCCGGGCCGACCGTGAGGAGCACGTGCGCGAGGCGGCGCTGACGCTGCAGCGCGAGCTCGAGAAGGTCGACATCCCCGCCGACATCTCGGGGCGCGCGAAGCACTTCTATTCGATCTACGACAAGATGGCCAAGAAGGGCCGCGAGTTCAACGAGATCTACGACCTCACGGCCATGCGGGTGATCGCAGAGCGCGGCGGCGAGGAGGGGACGCGCGACTGCTACGGCGCGCTCGGTCTGATCCACTCGCTCTGGAAGCCGATGCCCGGCCGCTTCAAGGACTACGTCGCGATGCCGAAGCTGAACGGCTACCAGGCCTTGCACACGACGGTGATCGGGCCGGAAGGCCGGCCGCTCGAGATCCAGGTGCGCACGCGCGAGATGCACGAGACGGCGGAGTTCGGCGTCGCCGCGCACTGGCTCTACAAGCATGGCCGTGCCGGCGAGGCACGCGACGACGAGTGGCTTGCCTGGGTGCGCCAGCTGATGGACTGGCAGGAGGACGAGGCGGACCCGCGCGAGTTCATCAAGACCTTCCGCACCGATCTCTTCGAGGACGAGGTCTATGTGTTCACTCCGAAGGGCGAGGTCAAGGCGCTGCCCGCCGGCTCGACGCCGATCGACTTCGCCTACGCCGTCCACACAGACGTCGGCCACCGCACCGTCGGCGCGAAGATCAACGGCCGGATCGTCCCGCTCCACTACCGTCTGAAGAGCGGCGACTTCGTCGAGATCCTGACCACGAAGAGCGGGCGCGGGCCCTCGCGCGACTGGCTTTCGCTGGCGGCCTCCTCGCGGGCCCGCAACAAGATCCGCCAGTGGTTCTCGCGCGAGACGCGCGAGGAGACCGAGGCCAAGGGTCGCGAGACGCTCGAGAGCGCGCTGAAGAAGCAGAACCTGCCCTACCGCAAGCTGCAGGGCTCGGCGGTGCTCGCTCAGGTGATTCGCGAGTCCGGCTTCAAGAAGGCCGAGGACTTCTACATCGCGCTCGGCTCCGGGAAGCTGCAGTCCGGCCACATCGTCAACAAGGTGATCCAGCGCCTGAAGACGGAGGAGGTCGCGCAGGAGGAGGCGGTCCCGCTCAAGGCGCCGAAGGCGAGGCACGCGACCTTGAGCGAGAACTTCGGCATCTCCGTTCGCGGGGTCGACGACGTGCTCGTCCGGCTGGCGAAGTGCTGCACGCCGCTCCCCGGCGACAAGATCGTCGGCTACGTCTCGCTCGGGAAGGGCATCACGATCCACCGCGAGGACTGCTCGAACGTGAAGGCGCTGAAGCGGAACCCGGAGCGCTTCACGAACGTCGCCTGGGACGGCGGCGCGTCGCAGAGCTTCCGGGTGCAGATCGCGGTCGACTCGTGGGACCGCCCGCGGCTGCTCGAGGACGTCGCGAGGACGTTCGCCGAGCACGGCGCGAACATCGTCGAGTACGGCGGCCACGTCGAGGACCAGCTCGCGAAGAACTGGTACGTCGCGGAAGTGGGCGACGTGAAAGCGTTGCGGAGCCTGCTGACCGCGCTGCGCAACGTCGACGCGGTCTTCGACGCCTACCGCGTCACGCCGTCGTAGTTCCCCGTTCCGCGTCCCTCGAACGAGGGACGCGGCTTGATCCCTCGTTCGAGGGATCATCCCTCGAACGAGGGGGGTACCTCGAACGAGGGATGGCGTTTTTCGCGGGTCCGACTACAACGTGACGTAGGGGAGAGGGGCCTCTCGAAAGAGAGCTGCGGCGCCCGTTCGTCCGAGGACAGCGGGCGGGCGCCCGGCGCGCCCGGCCGGTGGCGGCCGTCCGGGCGCGCCGGGTGTCTCAGCGGCCGACGGCGAAGACTCGAGGCGTGGCCCGGCCGAGTTGCGCATGCGGCACGAGAGCCCAGAAGCGACCGTCCGCGACGGGCGCGACCGCAACGACTCGCCCCCGCGCGACGACGACCGCGGAGCGCGCGGGCCCGGAGATGCGGCCGCTGATCTGAACGAGGGGCTCGGTGTCTGCGACCGGGTCGACGTCGGGCACGCGGCGACCTCCCTCGAGCGAGTGGCCGAGGAGCCCGCGGTCAGGGCCGACGGCGAAGAGCGTCGCGGTCGGCTCGTCTGACCCGAAGAGCGCAAGCTGCCTGCTCAGCGCGCGCTCGCGCAACGTCTCGAGCCTGCGCGCCGCGACGACGAAACGGCGGCCGCGGTCCTTGGTCAGCACGACCTCGCGCTCGTGCGCGGCGTCGAGCAACGAGTGTCCGTCGACCCGCCACGGGATCCGCACGCCGAGCGCGTCGGCGACGCTCGGGAGGATGTCGATCGTCCGCGCGAGCCGATGCTCGGCGCGCCCTTTGTGCTGCCCCGGCAGCTTCACGAACAGCGGCACGTAGGCGATGTCCTGCAGGTTCGCAGGCGACAGCGGCCGCCGCTTCTGACCCGCCCGGAAGCTGACACCGTGATCGGCCGTGACGACGAGCAGCGCGCGGTCGTAGAGCCCGGTCTCGCGGAGGCGGGCGACGAGCTGCGCCAGCACGCGGTCGGCGTAACCGACCTGGAGCAGGTGGCGCTGCCACTGCTGGTCGACCGCGGCCTGATTCGTGTTCCACACCTCGTCCGACCCCCAGCCGGGCGCCGGTCGGACGTCGTAGCGCCGGCTCGAAGGTAGATAGCGCCAGGGGCTGTGCGGGAGCATCAGGTGCAGGTACCAGAGGGCGGGCCGGGAGCCCGGGCGCAGGGACGTCATGAACGCCGCCGGAATCCGGCCGGGGTCGTCGTGACCCGTCGCGTCGCGGAGGAAGTCGTCCCAGCCGTTTCCGATCGAGGGGATTCCGCCGGTGAGGTCGTCCGGCAGGAGCTGGTGGAGATAGACGATGCCGGTGTCCTCGGCGAGCGTTCCCGCGCGCCCGCGCAGCGAGCCTTCGAGGCCGCGGCACAGCGCCGGTGGACAGAGATGGGTCTCCTCGTCCTGCACGTGCAGGACGGTCGCGCCGCCGAGGAGCGTGAACAGGTTGCGGCGGTGATCGGTGTAGGTCGGGAACTCGCCCGCGCGCGGAAACCGGCCGGTCAGGATTGCCGGCACCGCGTGCGTCGTTCCCTCGGCCACCGTAGTCGCCTGGGCGTACCAGGTCGCGTCGGCGGCGAGCCGCGCGAACGCAGGGAACCGCTTCGCGTCGACCTTTCCGCGGGCAGCGAGGAGCGAGTTGAGCGGCAGCTCGTCGAACGCGATCAGCACGACCGGCGCGTGCGGTCGCTCGCCCGCCGCGCGCGCATCCGTCGTGACCGAAAGTCGCGAGACGTCGGAGTTGAAGAGGAAGAGCGCGACGAAGAGCAGCGGCGCCGGCGCGAGCACGCTCAGCGCGAGCCGCGCGCCGCCGAAGCGGCGATACGCCTCGGCCGCCGCGATGCCGACTAGCGCCGCGCCGGCGACGAGCAGCCAGCCCGGGCCGCCGGCGCCCTTGATCGCCTGCAGCACGAAGAGGGTCACCAGGGCGGCGACCAAGAGCGCGTGCAGCGGCTCGCGTACAGCTGCCGCGATCCATTCGAGGCCGAGGAGGAGGGCCGGCGGCACCAGCACGAGCACGAGCGCAAAGGCGACGGCATCCCAGCGGGTGGAGCCACGGGCGGCGAAGAACTCGCCGTTCTTGCCGAGGAGATCGAAGAGCGGTTGCGCGACCGCGAACGACCACAGGACGAGCAGGTGCAGGCCCGCGAGCCACAACGGCGGAGCCTCACGCTCGGTCACGACGTCGGCTTGGCGAGATAGAGCGTGCGCGTGCCGGAGCCGAGTTGCTCGCGACGCTCGACCTCGAACCCTCGCGCCAACGCCTGCTCGAACTGCTCGCGGCCGTACGACTCGTGCGCCTCCTCGCGCTTCGTCGCGAGCAGCCGCGTCACCATCGGGTCGGTGCGGTCGGCGAACTCGATCACGAGCCGCGCGCCGAGGCTCCGCAGCCAGCCGACGAGCTCGGCGAAAGGCACGTTGCGCCCGATGGCGAGGTGGTGGACGAGTGCGAGGCAGAGGACGAGGTCGGGCTGGCCGCGGTCCTCCAGCCGCCGCCGTTCGACGCCGCGCCAGCCACGCGCCGGCGACGCGTCGGCGAGATCGACGACGAGCGGAAGGATCGTCTTGGAGCCCGCGCCGCGCAGCGCCGCATAGAGGTCGCCGACGACGCGCTCGTCACCGTCCACCGCGAGGACGTACTCGGCGTCGAGCGCGCGTGAGAAGCGGCCGTCGTTCGCCCCGAGGTCCCACGCGAGCCGCGCCGGCCCGGCCGCTCGCACGAAGCGCTCTTTCCGCTCTGCGTCGTCGTCGCTGTAGGGCGCCGCTTCGCGATAGCCCGCCCACTCGGAGCGGCCGCGCTTCGGCGACAGCCGTCTCACGAGCTTTCGCAGCCGGCGCACGTTGGCCTGGATGAGCTCCTTCTTGAACCCGGCGGCCCGGAGCTCGCTGCGCACGTCGCGCTGCCGGTCCGCGTGCTTCGCCTCCAGCCGGTCGTGGAGCACCACGTGCGTGAGGACGCCACGGCGGAAACGCGGGAGCAGCCCGCGAGCCTGCGCCGGCTCGATCCCCTCGAGGCTGCCCTTCAGCCACGGTTGCGGCGAGACGCCGCGGTACGCCTGCAGCATCAGCGGATAGAGGAAGAGCGCGCAGAACTGTCGGTACCCCGCCCACGGTTCTCCGTCGCGCAGCCGCTCGAACGAGCCGACGTCGACGAAGACCGGCTCGGATCCGCGCCACTGGACGTTGTACGGCGAGCCATCCTTGAGGACGAACCCTTCGGCGAGAGCCTCGTCGAGCAGCTCGAGCTGGAGCAGCGCAGCGTCGCGCAGCATCTCGAACGGCCACTCGTACGGGTACGAGACGAACGGCAGCCGCTCGTGCCGCAGCACGCCAGGCTCGATCTCCTCGGTCGCGACGATGCGGCCGTCCTCGAGCGCGCGGCGGAAGAAGCGAGCGTTCTCGAGCGCCGACCAATCTTCGCGGCCGCGCGCCGACAGCTCGCGCAGCACCTCGCCGTCGGCCGAGTAGACGACTCGCGCCTCGGGGTCGCGGAACGAGGCGGGCTCTGGAGTTCTAGTTGTCGTCGTCGTCGTCATCCCTGCGGATGCGCAGGGTGCGCAGCACGCGGCGCCACGTCAGCTTCGCCGTGACGCCGATCGCCGCCACGCCGCCGAGGACGATCTGGAGCAGCATGCTGCCGGAGCCGGCGTCGAGGTACGCAAGCGGTGCCATCGGCGGGATAGTAGCCCACGCCAGGTCGAAGAACCCGCGACATCGCGGCGACGCGCTAGGCCGCGTGGTGCGCGATCAGCAGCGCGATTCGCTCGAGCAACTCGCGATCGTCGGCGCCGAAGGCGGCGGGGCGGTCGGAGTCGATGTCGATCTCCCCGACGACGCGGCCCTCGTGGGCGATCGGCACGACGATCTCGGAGCGTGTCGAGGGGAAGCAGGCGAGATAGCGCGGGTCGGCATCGACGTCGTCGACGACCTCGGTCTCTCCGCTCGCCGCGGCGGCGCCGCACACTCCCTGGCCGACGGGGATGCGGACGTGCTCCGTGGGCTGCGGCCCTTGCCACGGCCCGAGCACGAGCTCGTCGCGGTCGACGAGGTAGATCCCGACCCAGGAGTAGTGCTCGACCCCGTCGTGGAGAAGCTCGACCACTGCCGCCAGCACGTCCTCGTTCGAGCCGCCTCGGTTCAGGATCCGATCGGCCGCCTCCAGCACGCCGGCGTGGCTCATCGCTGCAGGTCCTCGCCTTCGAAGGAGGCGATCTGCTCGCGGATCGATTCGGGAATCGGAAACGCACGCCGCTCGTCCAGGTCGACAAGGACGAGCGTCTGCGTCGCCGTCACCAGCAGTGCGTCGTCCTCCTCGCGGTACGCCGCGCATGCATAGGTGAGGCTGGTGCGGCCGATGCGCGCGACGCGGATGAAGACCTCGATCGCGTCGTCGAAGCGTGCGGGAGCGTGGTACTCGATGGCGTTCGCGCGCATCACGAGCTCGTGGCCGCTCGGCTGCGTGTGGAGCAGCTCCAGGTGGCGGTGGTACTCGACGCGCGCCGCGTCGAAGTAGGGGAGATAGCGCCCGTAGTAGACGATCCCTTGGGCGTCGGTGTCGGAGAAGCCGACCCGCGTCAGAGCCGAGTACTTGAACGGCGGCTTACGGTCCGTCGTGCGGCCGAGCTCGAGCGCCATGCGCTGATGCTAAGGCGTCGCTCAGCGCGGGAACGGCGGGAGCGCCCCGCCCCTGGGGCCTTGCAGTCGACGGCTCCGGATCGCGTGGATCACGCCCCAGCCGGCGAGCCCCAGGAGGACCGCCGTGATCAGGCCGAACGGGAGGGCCAGGTAGGCCGTGCTGAGCCGGTGCGGCCCGGCAGCTCCGAGCTGCACGCCGCCGGACGCCTGCGGCGAGAAGTCGGCGACCGAGCGCACCTTCGCCTGTTTCGCGTCGAGCGGCGCAAGCGTCGCGACGGGCATGAACGAGTCGACGAGCCAGCGCCCGTGCGCGGGCCGCAGGTAGATGTGGAAGATGATCGGCCCGACCTTGCTGTGCGGCCGCGGGATCAGCTCGAGCTCGAGCCCGACCTCCTCGCGCGTGACGTAGAGGATGTTCCACGGGTGCGTCTTGCCACGCGCAGGGAACGGATAGACCGGGATGTCGCCGCGGGCCCATTCCTTGCGGCCGATCCCCGGCCGCATCTCCGGTGCGACCACGTTGAAGGCAGCGGCAGGATTCGCGCGCGTGACAGCCTGGTTGACGAACAGGTCGATCGCGCGTGTGATGCCCTGGCGGTCGGCCTGGGTCAGATGCGGCGCAGCCGCTGCAGGCGCTGCGAGCGCGAGGACGACGGCCGCTGCGGCGACGAGCTTCATCGGCAAAAAGGTAGCCGTCATGTCTGCCGCCGGCGACGCGGGTTGCCGATCACGCTGATCGGGAGCGGCGAACCAGGGGCCTGACGGTGCCGTCGAGCTCGGCCGTAACCTGGGCGCACGCCTCCCGCGCCAGCTCGACGAAGCCGAGCGCAGCGGGCGAGCGATAACGATCGCGGTGCCAGAAGAGCGAGATCACCCGTGGCTGGACCGGGACGTCGCTCGCCAGCTCGACGACCGCGGTGCGTGGGTCGGAGAAGTCGATTCCGAGGCGCGGGATCATGGCGCTGCCGACGCCGGCGCCGACGAGCGCCTGCACCGTCGCGAGGATGTCGGAGCGGAAGACGAAGTTCGGTTCGACACCCTGCGCACGCAGCTCGGCTTCGACGCGCGGCAGCACGCGGCAGGTCCAGTGGCCGATCAGGGGCAGCTCGGCGATCTCGGCCAGGCCGGCCGGGCCACCGCCCGCGAGGGGCGAGTCTGCAGCGACGAGCAGCACGTACGGGTCGACGAGCAGATCGACCGACTCGAACGGCCCCGAGTGGAGCGGGAGGTCGGCAAAGCTGAGCTCCAGCTCCCCGCGCTCCACGAGCTCGAACAGGCCGGCATCCGTCGGCGCCTCGCGCGGGAGCACGCGGACGTCCGGCCACTCGCGCCCGTACCGCGGCAGGAGGCGCGGGATCACCCGCGCGCCGACGCTCTGGTAGATGCCGAGCCGCAGCGACCCCGCGGAGCCATCGGTCAAGGCGCCGAGGTCGGCCTCGGCGGCCTTCAGCCTTGCGCCGATCGCTTTCGCGTGCGAGAGCAGGACCTCGCCGGCCTCCGTGAGCGTCACGGCGCCGGCGCCGCGCGAGCGCTCGACGAGGCGCTGCCCGACGATCCGCTCGAGCGCCGCGATCTGCTCGCTGATCGCCGACTGGACGTAGCCGAGCCGAGTCGCGGCCCGGCGGAACGAGCCCTCCTTGGCCACCGCCTGGAGCGCCGCCAGGTGGCGGATCTCGATGCCGGAGTAGTGATCGACTGCCACGGTCATCGGCAGCCTAGCCGATCGGCGTGTCAGATCAAGCTTGCCCGATCACGCGGAGTACCTCGTCGCGCTTGCGCTCCATCAGCTCCTGGGTCCGCGCCTCGAGGTTCAGCCGCAGCAGTGGCTCGGTGTTCGACGGCCGCACGTTCATGTGCCAGTCGCCGGCGTCGACGGAGACGCCGTCCAGATGACTCACCCGGCCCTCGCTGCCGAAGTGGTCCTCGATCTCGCGCAGCTTCGTGTCGACGTCCGGGACAGGCGTGTTCAGCTCGCCGGTGATGAAGTAACGCTCGCGGTAGGGCCGCAGGATCTCGGAGAGCTTGCGGCCGTCCGACGAGATCCGCTCCAGCATCAGCAGGAACGGCACGACCCCCGAGTCGGCCTGCGAGAAGTCGCGGAAGTAGTAGTGGCCGGAGACCTCGCCCCCGAAGGCGGCCTCCTCCTCGCGCATGCGGTGCTTGATATAGGCGTGTCCGACGCGGTTGACGAGCGGCACGCCACCCGCGCGCTCGATCGTCTCGGGAACGGCCCAGCTCGCCCTGACGTCGTAGATCACCTTGGCCCGCGGCTCCTTCTCCAGCAGCGCCTCGGCGAACAGCGCGGTCGCGAAGTCGCCCGGCACGAACTCGCCGGAGTCGTCGACGAAGAAGCAGCGGTCGGCGTCGCCGTCGAAGGCGACGCCGAAGTCGGCGCCCTCGTCGAGCGTCTTGCGCACGATGAACTCGCGGTTCTCGGGCAGGAGCGGGTTGGGCTCGTGGTTCGGGAAGGTGCCATCGGGCTCGAAGAAGCAGCGAACCGTCTCGAGCTGCGGCAGGCGGTCGAGCACTCGCGGCAGCATGGCGCCCGCCATGCCGTTTGCCGCGTCGATCACGACCTTCAGCGGTCCGATCGCGGCCAGGTCGACGAAGGACAGCACCCGTTCGACGTACGCCGGCCACACGTCGTACGGGCTCACGCGCCCCACCACTCGTCCTTGTTCCTGTGCGTCGGTAGCGGCCACCGCGCGGTCGCGAATGTCGAGCAGCCCCGACTCGCCGCCGACCGGGAGCGCGCCGCGGCGGACGATCTTCAGGCCCGTGTACTCCTTCGGGTTGTGCGAGGCGGTCACGGCGACGCCGCCGTCGAGCGCGAGCTCGCCGACTGCGAAATAGACCATCTCGGTGCCGACGAGGCCCAGGTCGAGCACGTCCGCGCCCGCGCCCGCCGCCCCGGCGATCACGGCGTCCGCCATCGCGCGTGACGAGACGCGCATGTCGCGGCCGATTGCGATCCGCTCCGACTCGAACTCCTCGACGTAGCTGCGGCCGATCGCGCGCGCGCCCTGCTCGTCGAGTTCCAATGGGTAGATCCCACGCACGTCGTATGCCTTGAAGACCTTCGGGTCGAGCACAGCGGCTGGAGGTTACGCAACGGCCGAGGGCGGCCCGACGCGACCAGTTCTCAAGAGCGGACGGCGGAAGGTGGGAGCGGCGGTCGTCGTTTCTACACTAGAGAGATGGAACGCAAGCTCGCCACGGTCCTGTTCGTCGACCTCGTCGACTCGACGTCGTTCGTGAGCGGCACCGACCCGGAGGTCGTGCGGCGGCGCGTGCAGCGCTACTTCGAGCGCGTCTCACACTGCGTGACGACGCACGGCGGCATCGTCGAGAAGTTCGCGGGTGACGCCGTCATGGCGGCCTTCGGGATCCCGCAGGCGCACGAGGACGACGCAGAGCGCGCCGTTCGTGCCGCCCTGGGCATCCTCGAGTCGGTCCACGAGCTCGAGCTCGAGGCGCGCATCGGGATCGAGGCCGGCGAGGTCGTCGCGGACGACAGCGACTCCACCTTCGCCACCGGCGAGGCCGTCAACGTCGCCGCCCGGCTCGAGCAAGCCGCCGAGCCGGGGCAGCTGTTGATCGGCCCCGGTGCGCACCGGCTCACGCTGGGGCGCGTCGAGGTCGAGGATGTCGGGCCGGTCGAGCTGAAGGGCCTGGCTCAGCAGATCTGGACGTGGCGCGTCGTCGGCGCGAGCGGTGCGGCGGCCGTGCGGCCGCAAGCCCAGCAGGCGCCGCTCGTCGGCCGTGACGCGGAGCTCGACCTGCTGCAGAACACGTACGAACGGGCGTTGCGCGACCGCCGCGCGCACCTCTTCACGATCTACGGCGACCCAGGAGTCGGCAAGAGCCGGCTCGCGCACGAGTTCAGCCAGGGAATCGAGGGGGCAACGGTGCTTTCGGGACGCAGCCTCCCGTACGGCGAGGGCGTCACCTACTGGCCACTCGCCGAGATGGTCAAGTGCGCGGCCGGAATTGTCGACGACGACCCGCTCGACATCGCGATCGAGAAGCTGCGCTCGTTCTGCGAGGACGAGGTCGTGGCCGATCTCCTGGGTCTTGCCTCGGGCGTGCTCGAGGCCGTTCAGGCCGAGCGCAGCCAGCAGGAGATTGCCTGGGCCGGGCGCGAGTGGGCGCAGCGGCTCGCGCAGGAGCAGCCACTCGTGCTGATCTTCGAGGACATCCACTGGGCGGAGGAGCCGCTGCTCGAGCTGATCGAGCACCTGGTGACCTGGGTCCGCGAAGCTCCGCTGCTCGTGATCTCGCTCGCCCGGCCGGAGCTGCTCGACATCCGGCCGGGCTGGGGCGGCGGGCGCGTCCGCGCGACGGCGATCGAGCTGGAGCCGCTCGCGCCGAGCGAGAGCGAGGCGCTAGTCGACGCCCTGGACGGGAGCCTCAGCGGAGCGGAGCGGCAGGAGGTGCTCGCCAAGACCGAGGGCAACCCGCTCTACCTCGAGGAAACGGTCCGCATGCTGACCGAGGAGGGCGCCGACCGGATCGGGCGCATCCCCGACACGCTGCAGGCGCTGATCGCCGCGCGCATCGACCGGTTGGCCCCCGACGCGAAGGCGCTGCTCCAGCGGGCGTCCGTGATCGGGCGGGTCTTCTGGGAGGGCGCGCTGGAACGGCTGTCGCCGGAGTTGGAGTCGCTCGAGGAGCCGCTCGCGGATCTACGCTTGCGCGAGTTCGTGCTCGACGAGGAGCGGTCCTCGATCCGCGGCGAGAAGGCGTACAAGTTCAAGCACGTGCTCATCCGCGAGGTCGCCTACGGCGGGCTCTCCAAGTCCGCGCGGGCCGAGCACCACGCGCGCTTCGCGGCGTGGCTCAAGGAGCGCGCCGGCGAGGAGTTGCTCGAGATCAGGGCCTTCCACCTCGACCGCGCGACCGCGCTGCTCACGGAGCTCGACGGATCCGCTCCGGTGGAGCTGCAGCGCGAGGCGGCGGAGGCGCTCACCGAGGCCGGGCTCCGCGCGTTCGCGCGCGAGGCGAACCGGACGGCGCGCCAGCACTTCGTCCGGGCCGTCGAGCTCGAGCCGACCCTGCGCCGCCGCTACCTGGCCGCGCGTGCGGCCGACCGGCTGAGCGACCTCCCCGCGGTCTCGCGCGAGATGGAGGAAGTGCTAGCCACGGCGATCCAGGAGCAGGACGGCTGGACGCAGGGGCGGGCGCTCGTGACGCTGGCCGAGGCCGCCGTTCTGCGGGAGGGAGACGTGGGCGCGGCTGAGGAGATGATCGAGAACGCCCTCGGCGTGCTCGAGCCGGACGACCACAACGGCCGGTACCGGGCGCTTCGAGCCAGAGCAACGATCGCCTGGATGCGCGGCGACCTGGCCAAGGAGGAGCAGGTGATGCTCGAGGCGCTCGAGCTCGCGCGGGCATCCGAGCACAAGGGCTTCGAGAGCGAGGCC
>Ga0126311_10000524_pt1 | contig 17875 bp, 20 predicted proteins | sample Plot61_FD_92539 | JGI IMG/M metagenome (GOLD analysis project Ga0126311, IMG submission 92539) | Serpentine soil microbial communities from UC McLaughlin Reserve, CA, USA - Plot61 | ecosystem: Environmental > Terrestrial > Soil > Grasslands | place: USA: UC McLaughlin Reserve, Lake County... | reverse complement strand
CCCTTCCTCGCACGTAATCCGATCCAGTAGACCCCTGAAAGCCTCCGACCAGATCCGTGGCCAGACCGGTCTGTCCCTCGACGGCATGCCTAAACATTCACTTGAGCCAGCGCCTCGCAAGGGCGCTCGCGCTCAGGGCACTCGGCGTGCTCGATCGAGAGCACGCCGATTCCGCCCCATCGTCGCCTTGTGCTGGCTCAGCGACGCCTTGTACCTCGCGATCCATGCGGCGTGACGTTCGCGCCGTTCGGCCTCTAGGCGCTCGGCGTTAGCTGCGTACCAGGCCGCTCGCCACGCCGCGCCGCCTGATCGCGGCGGGGTGCAGGCTTGGCAGTACTTCCGCGGCCGGCCTTTGCCCGCATAGACAACCTCTTGGCCGCAAGAGGGGCAATCTGTGCTAATGCAACGAGGGGGACGCTCGGATTCGCGCTCAGAGTGAGGCCTCCCGCATTTTCACCAGTGTGTTTCGCGGGAAGCTCGGCGGGGGTTTGCCGTGCCCGTCCATGCGCGACTACTCCGTCCCCCCGCGGGAGGCATGGCCGCGAGACCGAGCGTCCCGAAGACCCTCGTCCAGCTTCCCCCGAAAAAAAGAACGCTCACCCGAATCGCAGGAGAATGATCGCCGGATCAACGCATAAGCGCTGCACCGCCTGCTCGGAGTGGCTGCCCTTTTCGGCCTTCCCAAAAAACAAAAGCATGTTCCGCTGGCTTAGTTCGCATTGCCGGACATGTCACAACGCTGCGACACAGGACTGGCGAGAGCGCAATCGGGACGCGATCAACCGTGTCCGACGTGAGGCTTACGGCTCCGAGAACCCGCATCGCTACCCGAAGACGGCGAGCGTCAGCGCGGCGCAGCGAACGGAATCGGGCTCGGTCGCGGAAGCTTGACTAGGCTCGCAGGTGTCGAAAGGGGTGCCAGCAGCAGGCGGGGCCGGTCCTCGGTCGGACCATCAAGCGGACGGCCCATCGAATAAGCCTTATGCCGCTACGAACGGATCGGCCGTTCACGAGAGGCCGCGAAATGGCGCCGTTTCCAGGGTGTCGAGACTGAGGAGATGGTTCTTCTTCTCCTGCTTTAGCTCGACGACCGCGTAGAACTTGCCTCGTCGCCTCGGAAGCGGCACCCAGAAGTACCAGATAGCTTCATTTGTTTCGGTGGAAGGCGTGACGGTAGTCGCCTTGGACTCGTTGATCTGCTTCCCGTCCGCGCGGTCGAAGAGCTCCCATTTCAGGATGAGCCGCTTACCTTCGAAGCCGGTGACCGCCACGCGAAATCGAAGCAGCGCACCCCTTCGAGCGAGCTGGCGCGCCGTGTACGGCCCGGCCGAGATGTCGATACGGGCTAGGTACTCGCGATAAGCGGCGCTCGGCTCGACGCGCAGCTGCGAAAGGTTCGCCGCCTGCTTAGGTGCCTTCCCGCTCGGCTTCAGGTCAGGCTTGAACACAAATACGAGGCCGACAACGCCGGATATGAGCCCGATGACCGTGCCCGCGAGCGCAAGCATCGTCCCGAGCGTCGGCCGCTTCGAGCGGCGCACCCGCGATTTGCGCCGGCGCGGGCGACGCGTGCGGCGAGCCTCAGCGGCCAAGCCTGAGCGTCCGGCGGGGGAGGCTGCGGACCTCGCCTCCGGGCGTTCGCGCGGTGAGAGCGAACCAGCATCTACCGCGTCTCGCCCGCTTCGACAGCCTCACCGTCAGCGAATGAGTGCCCGCGCGGAGGCTGGTCGTGCGCTCACCCCAGATCCGCTGCCGCCGTCCCACGCGAGCGTGGGCACGAATCGGGTTGTTGCTCGCGATCCGCGCCCTTACGAGCCACGCCCCGCCTGCACGGGTTGCGCTCAGTTTGAGGATCTTCACTTGAAGCCTTGGCGGAGGCGGTAAAGACGGAGGCGGCGGAGGCGGAGGCGGCGGAGGCGGCGGAGGCGGAGGCGGCGGAGGCGGGGGCGCGAGCACGAAGCGAGCCTTGACTGACGTCACCGGCCCGGCGTTGAAGCGGCAGGTCGGGTTGCTCCCACACACACCTATCCATCGATCGAAGCGCGAGCCAGGCGCGTGCTCCGCCTGCAGAGTTACGAGCTTGCCGAAGGCAAAACGCCTGCGGCAATCGCTCCCGCAGTTGAGCCCATCAGGGCCCGTAACCGTGCCGCTGCCGGTCTTGCTCGCTCGAAGCGTCACGCTGACGTCGAACGGCCGGTCGGGAATGGCGCCGCCGAAGCCGACGCCAAGTGTCCGGTTTTCTGTGCGCGCGACGCACTGGGTCGCATCACCGGCGACAGGCTCACAGCCCCACGCCCAATCGATGGACGCAGTCGGATCATCCGGTTTGGCGGTAAACGTCAGGGGCTCGCGTGCTGGAAATGCGGCCGTCGGACACTGGGGGTTTTCCGGGAAGTCTGGTGCCGGGCATTGGCCGCCGGACCATGTCAGCTTGCCCGACCCACCGACAGAGACACGCATTGATGATGGGTCGTAACGGGCCACAACCGAAACGTCTGGGTCTTCGCCGGTGAGACTAAGGTTGCAGACGTTTGCGCTCGGGCATTCGGCAGCCGACCAAGCGTAGAAAGTCGACACCGAATCGGTCTGCGTTGCTGTGAGCGTGACAGTCCCGGGGGCATAACGGAAAGAGCAAACCTCGAATCCGTTGTCACAGCGGCTCTTTCCGTCCAGGTCGGCTGGTGCCAGGTCGACGACTAGGTCGGAAGGGCCAGCCAACACTTCAAGGTTAACTTCGGTCGCCTGCCCCTGAGCACCGACGACGACAGACATCCCCACGGCAACGACGACGAGGAGCGCCAACGCGACGAGTGCGCCGCGCATCTTGGCTGCCGCAGTCACGATTCTTGTCGAGAGCCTAACGACCCCGCTCCTCTTGTGACGAATGCTTCGAGTGATTGTCCCACTACGGGCAGCGAGTAACAAGCCTCCGACGAACTCGTCGATAGCGGTCGCGGTCTCAAGCGGCCTGTAGTGGCGGGTGCCGGAGGCGTCCAACGGCGGCGAGGCGCTGTGGGAGGCCTGCGAGCACGAGCTCGAGGCGTCGTCGCGAAGCGGCTGCACGAGACCTACCTCTGCGGCGAGCGGGCCTGGGTGAAGGTCAAGAACCGCGCCTACTGGCGCTATGAGCTCGAGCGCGAGGGCGCGTTCCGGAGCAGGCAACGAGCAGCGCTCGTCAGGAGCTAGCGCACGCGTCAGGCGCCCCTAGTCGAAGCTGCATGTCCTGCCGCTGTTTCCACTCGGGCGGGACAGGCGTGTGGAAGCGAGCAGGGATGTACCAGCGCAGCGCCCGTCCTACGACAGAGCGCTCGCCGACGCACTCAGGTGGGCAGCCGCAGCGAAGGCCTCTGACTACCAAGAGTCGCGCCCGAACCTGTCGAAGCGCACCCGCGCGCATGAGCTGCACCTGTTCGATCGGCACCTAGCCCCGCTGCGCGAACGTCGCCAGGACGTGGCCGCAAGCGAGCTAGCGCGGCTGCTACCGGGACTAGCGGGCGTCTCTCCCCCTGGACCGTCGTGGCGGTGCTCCGAATCCTCAGAGGGACGTTTTCCCTCGCGGTCAGGCGCGGAACGCTCATCCGCTCTCCAGTGGACGGACTCGCCCCGCAGGAGATTCCGAAGCAACGCAACGCACGGCCTATCGAAGTGTTGGACGCTGAGGCAGCAGCGCGGCTAGTTCATGCGGGCACGTCGGAGCGCTGGCGGGCGCACTTGCCGGCTTCGCAGGCTTGCGGCTTGGCGAGATTCGCGCGCTGACTTGGGCCGACGTCGATCTCGACGTGGGCGCCCTGACGGTTCACCACTCAATGCTCCCTGACGGAACGGTGAAGGCGCCCAAGACGGCCGCGGGGAACCGAACGGTGCCGATCGTGCCCGCGCTACGACGCCTGCTTGTCGCATGGCGGCTGCGCTCGCCGCACACCCGCCCCTCTGACCCCGTGATCTGTACCGGTAGCGGCGGCGCGGTACAGGAGCGCAACGTGCGCCGCGCGCTTACGGACGCGAAAGAGGCTGCTGCCCTTGACGTCACCGAGGGGCGGCTGTCGATGCACTCGCTCCGTTATTCCTGGGCCAGCGCGCTGGCAACAGGCGGACTCGCCCCAACGACGCGTCGACCACTTAAGTGGCGAATCACACCGTCCCGCTGCGGCGGTACAAGAGCGGCCGGGATGCTCTGCTCCTGCGCCTGACGATCTATGGCAGGAAGGCGGCGGATCGTGTCACCGGAGTCTGCACCGGACGCGCGGCTGATGAGCTTCTCTGGCAGCCCGGGCCGACGGCGCCCGACTCCCGACTAACGCGTCGACGGGGGGCGTCCTCAACCGGCCTCGCCTCGGTGACGCCCGCCCCGTCAGCGTTTCCCTCCCCGACTAGCGACGCTTCGTGCAGCGGGGGTATTGGTGACTGCGGGGGTCGGCACGCTCCGTCTCGCGGCTATGCCTCCCGCCGGCGGAGGGAGTTACTCGCGCACCGGACGAGCCACCCTCGACGCGCCCGGCGAATCCGGGTACACGTCGAAGGTGGTCACGTCCTCAGTCATTCGCTAGAGACGGATGAAACCCTGGCTCAGCAGCTGGTTCAGGGTTGTTGCGGCGCCGGTTGGGTTTCCGAAGAAAAGACCGCAAAGCAGGTTCCCGAGAAGGGTTCCCCGCTGCGCCGTGAGCTTCAGGTGGATCGTGTCCGTGTGGAGGTGCAATCCGAGCAGATCTAGGTCGATCGGCTGGATCGTGAGGTCGAGAATGGTGCAGGTCCCGCCCTGCTGTTGCGTCCCGGCAACGAGGTCCGCCACGATCCGCTGCGTCTGGCCGGTGACGTTGTTCGTCAGCAGCAAGATGGCCTGGACGGTCCCGTTCTGACCTGTGAAGCCGACGAGCTGCAACGTGCACGAGACCGGGTCGCCGGTCGCAGGATCCGTGCACGTCGCCGGAACCGTGAGCGCACCCGTCGCCGGCGCGGCAGCGACCGGAGGCGCAATCGTCAACACGCCGACGGCGATTGCCGCAAGCGCGACAAGCAGCGAGAGCTTAGTGCGGTGGATCGGCCCCAGCTTCTGCATGTCTCTCCCTTCGTTCGCCCGCCACAAAAGTGGCCGGGCTTATTGATGGACGAGACATCTTTGTCTCAAAATAAGACTTTCAAACCTCACGACTTTCGGCGAGTGGAGACTCATTTTCTCCGTCCAGGATGCGGAGTACCTCGGTGCCTCGTCCGGCGCACGTGCTCGAAGGGCCCGCGTCGCGCTTGATCAGCATCTGCAAGCCGTCGATACAGTGGACTGTGCCGCGGCGGAAGACGCCGAGACGAGAGTCTGCTGAGACGCTATCGCCGATCATCGGCGTCCGCGATCGCCCGTTGTCCTCGTTCTTCCGCCCGGAGCGCTCGACGTCGTTAAAGGACGAAGCTACTCCTCGAAACCTGGCGAGGTCCGACGGGATCATCGTCGGGTCGATCCGAATCCGTATCGAGCTCGAGCACCGCATCGAGTGGAAGCAGCCGGCTTGGCGCGTGGAGCCTCGCGGTGGGCCTCCTGTTTTTGCGAAGAAGAAGCTCACGGCGTTAGCTCATACAGTTTCCAGCCGTCGCCCGACGACCACGAAATTCGGACGCTGCTCGAGGACCCTGCCATCCGTGGCGGCCTCGTGAGCGAAAGCAATGACGGAGCTGGCCGGTCGCACGCACGACGACCGGATGGCAGCGTACTCCGCGAATGTCACTGCCACGGTGAGGTCGCACGACGTTCCGCCGCACTCGCAGAAGATTTGGAATTGCTCCACGGGGTCATAGACCGAAAAGTGTGCCGCGATGTCGTGGATTCGGTCGTTGACCTCCCGCCGTAGCGCCCAGTCGTCGACTCGCCGCCTAGCTGTCGGCCGCGCGGGTGCGGGGGCGGTCTTCGATTGGGTAGTCGGCCGTGGAGCTGGCGCCGCCGGTTTCGGGATGCATAGCGAAGGCGACAAGACGACGACGAACTCCTTGGACACGGCGCGGGTGCGGCCCCTATAACGAGTGTCACCTTATGATACACCGGTGTCTCATCACGAAACATCACGCGCTGCCTTCGAGGCAGCGCCGATGACTGAGTCTTCACCGACGCCGCGACGACGGCTTCGGGCCGCACCGGCCCCCACGCCGGTGCGACCGGGCCTACGCGACCGCGTCGCGGGCACGATTGTGGCGGCCGCGGCGGAGGTCTTCGCGCGCCAAGGCGCGAGCGCGAACATGGCGGACGTCGCCGCGGCCGCGGGCGTGGCGCGTGCGACGGTCTATCGCTACTTCCCGCGTCGCGAGGAGCTCGTGAGCCGCCTCGCGGAGAAAGCGATCGTCGACGCGGGGACACGGCTTCAGGACGCGGGCCTTAGCTCCGTCGAGCCGGAAGAAGGCGTTGCCCGCGCGGTGCGGGCGCTCCTCGAGGTCGGCGACTATTTCACTGTCCTCGCCCGAGAGCGTGTCCGGCCGGAGGAGGGCGAATACGAACGACGCCTTCTCGCGCCGCTCCGGCGGCTCTTTGAGAAAGGCCAGGCAGCGGGGTCGTTCCGCGACGACATTCCGAGCGAGTGGCTGACGAATGCGCTCGTCGATCTAGTCGTAAGCGTCACGGCCGCGTCGCCTGTGATGGGCCGCGATGACACTGTTGCGCGCATCTGTGCGCTGTTCATGGACGGTGCAAAGGCGCGTTCCGAGAGCGATCCGGCGAGCGAAGGGGGCCCGAGGAGTACGACGAGGAGGAGGCGATGACCACGCCCACGTCTCACGATTGGACCTCTGCAGACGCGAATGGCGAATCGCTGCTTCCCGAGCTCGTCGCTCTGCTGCGTGCGAGTCGCGGCGAGCTGCGGGAGGAATGGGTGCGTCGGATCACGGATGCCTCGCTGCTAGGCGTCATGACTCCGGACGAAATCTTCTCCGAGGTTACGGCGGTCTACGACAACTACGTTGACGCGCTCGAAACCGGAAGCGTTAGACGCTCCAGGCATATGCCCGCGACCTTTCCGAGCGCATCATCCCGCGCGGTGTGGACACGGACGAGGTCCTCGGCATCGTGCTGCTTCTTCGCGACGTGCTGGCGCGAAGATTGTTCGTCGAGTACCAGCACGACAAGGACCTGCTCAACGCCATCCTTGACGCTTACGAGCCGGCAGCGAATCGAATCGCGGTTACGGTCGGTGTGAGCTTCGTCGAGGAGCGTGAGCGTGTGATCCGCGAGCAGCAGGAGGCGATCCGAGAGCTCTCGACGCCCGTCTTGCAGGTCCGCGAGCGGCTGCTGATCCTGCCGATTATCGGGATGCTCGACGCACAGCGCGCCCGTCAGCTGACTGAGCAGCTGTTGAGCGAGATCCAGTCCAGTCGTGCCAAGGTCGTGGTCATCGACATTACGGGCGTCGCGACTATCGACGTCGCCGTCGCGGACCACATAGTTCAGACGGTGGAGGCCGCGCGGCTAATGGGCGCAAGCGCGATCATCACTGGCCTCTCGTCGAAGATCGCACAGACGCTCGTCGACCTCGGCGTCGACCTGAGCATGATGAACACGGTCGGCGATCTTCAGGGTGGGCTCGAGGAGGCGGAGCGACTGCTCGGCGTCCTTCCGCCAGCCGAGCCCACCGAAAGGTAGTCGCCGTGCCCCACCGCGTTGCGATCCTCGCGCAGGACCACAACCTGATCGCGGCGATTCAGAGTGACCTCTCCGACTCTGAGGTACTCGAGCTCCGCGACGACCTCGCCGAGCGCATCGGGCGCCGCCGTGTGCGAGGCATCGTTGTCGACGTCACCGCCTTGGACGTCATCGACTCGTTCGTCGCGCGGGCGCTCCGAGAAATCGCCGTGCTCGCAAGACTTCGTGGTGCCGAGACCATCATCGTCGGAATCCAGCCGGACGTCGCGATCGCGATGGTTCAGTTCAAGCTTAACCTCACCCCGCTCAGGACCGCGCTCGACCTCGACGAGGCGCTAGGGCTTCTCGAGTGCGCGAGATGACTCACGAGGTGCTCGTCGCGATCGAGTCGGACGGCGATCTTGTGGAAGCCCGCGCGGCCGCTCGAGCGCTTGCGACGCGCCTTGGATTTTCACGGACGGACGCGACGCTCATCGCGACCGCAATCTCCGAAGTGGCGCGCAACATCATCGTCCACGTCGGCACAGGCAGGATCATGATGTCACCGCTTGAGGAGGAGATGCGGTGCGGGCTGCAGGTCGTGGCCGAAGACAAGGGCGCCGGAATCCGCGACGTCGAAGCGGCTCTCCACGATGGCTACGCCGGCCGCGGAGGTCTTGGCTTGGGGCTCTCCGGCGCGAAGCGCCTGATGGACGACTTCGACATCGACACGAAAATGGACCGTGGGACACGCGTCACGATGACCAAGTGGCGGTTCCGCGACGAACTCGAGCGCATGAAGGAGAAGCGGCAGCGGAGGCCATAACGTTTCGGCAGCGATACCAATCCGCGTTCGCAGGTTTCCTGTCGAACCCTGGGGAGCGATCGCTGAGGAGCGCGTACGAGCTCGGGCGCGACAGCGTCGAAGCCGGCATCAGCGTGCTCGACATCGTCGCCGCGCACCACGAGGCCCTAGCGGCCGCCGTCGCAGACGAGTCGGAGATCGAGGCGGCGAAGACCGTCGAGGCTGCCGCCGACTTTCTCGTCGAGAGCCTCGCCGCCTTCGAGATGGTTCAGCGAGGATTCTCCGCGGCACGCCGCGCCGCGTTCATCGAACGGAGAAACGCCCGCATTCTCCGATACCTCTCGACGCTGCTCACGGACGAATCTCTTGCGAGAGGCGACGAGGATGCGCTGCAAGAGGTTATGCAGCTCGTTGCCGAAAATGCGAGGGAGATCACAGGCGCCTCGCTTGGGCGCGTTGAGGTGGTTCCCGCAGCAGGTGCAATGCAGATCGAGGCACTCTCCGAAGGTGACGGTACGGATACGTGGTCGGAGATCCTGCAACCTCTAAGCACGTCACGTGCCCGCACGCAAGACGTCTCAAGTGCAGGGCTGAGCGCACCGTTGCTCTCGCTGAGCGGCGCGCCGCTCGGCTCGATCGAGGTTGCGCACAGGCACAACGGAAGCTTCACTAGCGACGACCGGGCGGTGCTCACGCAGGTCGCGCAAATGACAGCCGCCGCGGTGGAGCGCGCGCTTGCGTACCACTGAGGCCACGCGAACGCCTAATCACGGTGAACGATTGCAGCGACCTGCTCGAACGTGCCCGCCACGATCCGTGCACGCATGGGCGCGCGCGTCTGGAAACGCTCTCAGGAACGTCTGAGCGTTGGCGCGCCCGCGCTCGCGCTCGCAGCGTTCGCCGGCCTGCGCCTGGGCGAGATTCGCGCGCTGACCTGGGCCGACGTCGACCTCGAGGGCCGCGACCATACGAATGATGCGACCGCGACCGCCCTCGGGCTTGAAGGCTGGGCCAGTCCACGAAATCCGAGGCAGGAACCCCGGAAGGGTGTGAGCTCTGGCGGGGTGGGACGGTTCGAGACCTGGAACGGCACCAAGCAGGTGGGACGTAAGGTGTAGTGCGGCCTGAGGCGAACCTAATTTGGCACGGCTTCATTCGGAGCTCGTGTTCATCGAAGCGAGCCCACGGCTACGCCGAGCCACAACTGCGCGTGTTCCCAAGAGCGAAGTCCATCACTAGCCGGCCGTGAGTGACCCTATCCACGTGCTAGCCGCCCAAAGGGGGCCACGGGTTGCCGAAAAGTACGAGAGCGGCCAACGACGCACAACCGCAGCTTTCGAGAGCACGGGAGAGAGGGGCGGCCGCTCTCGCGAGAGGCGACCTTACAGGCAGTCGCGGCCGAGCCGTCGACGCTCTCGACTACTGTTACGAACTCGAGCGGCCGGCGACAGCATTCACCCCCGCAAGAGGACGCTGCGCCTGGTCGCAAAGCGGGACCGACGAACGCCGATCAGCCGCCGGTCCTCCTCGTCGAGGACACGGCGTCTTGAGCCACTAGCGCGACGGCGAGGCGTGACGTAGGTTCAACCGCGGGACCGGGTTCGCGGATTAGGCGCCCGGGCGTTCGAGAAGCCAACCCGGCCGGCTCACCGTTTTGCCGCACCTGTAGCTGGCTACTAGAGTTGCTTCGTCTGCAAACGAACCAAGGAGGAATTGGTGAAGCGTCTTCTTGCGCTGGCTGCTGCGGCCACGCTCGCGCTGACGGCGGTCGCGACCGCCGGTGCGAAGCGTCCCGGCGCACAGGAATCGTTCACGTTCGGCGATGCCACGATCCTCGGTCCGGTGCATGTGCGAGGCACCGTCGCGCAGGTGCATGTGCGCTACTCCTGCGATGTCGGTACCCACCTCTGGGTCTCGGCCAAGCAGAGCGCGAGTAGAGCGATCGACCCGGCAGTCTCGGCAGAAGGAGCCGGTTTCGGCGGCGCTGCGGCCGCATGGTGGCAGAGTCATCGCGGCTCGTTCACTTGCGACGGACAGCGCCACGTCGCGTGGTTCAGCGTCGACACCGTCGAGCCGGGAAGCCGCGGAGATCTGCGTCGCGGCTGGGCGTGGGTGCAGTTCTGCGTCACCACCGACACCGACCTGAGCGCCGTCCGGATGGCCTGGACGCGGGTCGTAGTCAACCGTTAACTGAGACGGAAGGGGCGGGGGAGCTTCTCGTCAACGCGCTCCCCCGACCTGAAGCGGGCCGGGGCCTTCTGAGGCTCCGGCCCGTCGTCCGTTGAGAGCCGCCGTGTCCTGCCCTCAAGTCCTTAGCAGCCTCCGGAGCATTGGGATAGTGGGGTGGCCCGGGTTGCCGGGCCACCCCCACGTCCCGCCTTCCTAGCCTGAGGGAGAGCCTCCGGCAAGGCTGCAGAGCAGGCTGCCGAGGATCCCGCCCTCCGAGTTAGCGGTGATCAGCAGGTGGACCCGGTCGAGGTGGACCATTAGCCCGAGCAGGTTTAGGTCGAGCGGCCCGAGCGTCAGGTCGAGCACGGTGCAGATCGCCATCGGCGAAATGCCGTTCGCGGATGTGCTCAGCCTGCTCGTACCGTTGCTCGAGGTCCTCTGATAGAGCGGCACTCCAACAGTGACGCCGCGCGTGGCCAGGCCGGTTTGCTGCGCTGCCTGCGTCCAGTTGAGCGGGATCTGCCGCGGGGTCAGCCGGCCGGCGTCGGCGAGACTGCATAGCATGACCCGAGGAGGCCGCCGTTCGAGTTCGCGGTGATCGTCAGGTGGACCCGGTCGAGGTGGACCATCAGCCCGAGCAGGTTCAGGTCGAGCGGTGCGAGCGTCAGGTCGAGGACCGGACAGATGCGCTGCGCGGTCGAGAGGTGCTTGACCCGGATCACCCGAGCCGTGAACGCCTTTCGCTTGACGGCGGACGGCAACGCGCCGGCCTGACGCAGGGCGCGGCCTAGGAGCAAGCAAGAGCGGCCGCCCGCGAACGACGACTGTGCGCTTCCGCCGCAGGGGAGAGACCGGGGCGGCCGCTCTCGCCGTGCCGGCAGTGTTACGCGAGCAGGAAGCGATGACAAGTTCCCGCGTCGCTAACGCCTCCAGCGGTGACTCACGCCGCAGCGCAAGCGTCGACACGTCCGCGCATCTATCTCCGTAGGCGGCTTCTCCAGCGGACTCCTTCGGGGGAGAGGGGGAGCCGCCAATGTGCGTTCGCCGCTCGGCGGCAGACCCGTCGAGGGACGTTCCCGCACACGCGCTGCCGGGCGGGACCAGCCGCGGTGGGTCCGCCAGCGTCGTCGGCGGGCGAGGCGGCCGCCGCTTCTCGTCGGGGTAGAGGCGAAGTCGCGGCTCCGCTTCCGACCCTTCGTATCGGCGGCGCGGCCGCTCTCGCTGTTCGCTCGACTCTGAACCCGTGTTGCAGGGAACTCGAGCAGGACACCGAACAGGGGCAGTTCATGAACGAGCCAGACCTTGCACGCAGGCTGTCGCTTCTGGCGACCGATGTCGATTCGCTTGCGAAGGCGCTCGTACAGGCGCAGGCCGAGCGGGCGCGCGCGGAGGTGCACAGAAAACGAGCGGATGCTCGCGCCGAGGAGCTCTCGCAGCAACTTCGGCAAGCGCGTCGCCGGGCCAAGGCGGCTGAGCGGGAGCTCGCGACGCTGACTGCGAGCATGGACGCCGTCGAGCACAAGGCGCAGACGACCCAACGCGAGCTTCGGGAACGGTTGGAACAAGAGGAGCAGGCGAAGAAGGTCCTGCGCCACGAGGTCGAGCAGATCGAGCGCGAGCGACGTGCGCTCGCGCTGAACCTGCGCGAGGTGCTCGGGAACCTTCGCAGCGCGGCCCAAGAGGCGCGGCAGGCGCGGGCCGCGGACCGGGCCGCCGCAGACGAGGCGACGCTGATTCCCTCGCGCACGCCCGACACCGGCTGGTGAGCCGTCGGCCTCTGAGGCCGCCCATCCGACACCTGGCGGTTCACAAAGCCGTTTAAGCGCGCGCAAGCCGGTTCAAGACCTCGAACATAGAGTCGTCTCGGAAAAGCGTTCATGTCGACGATGGCGCGTTGCGGCTCGTCCGGCTGCTGACCGCGTGCGACCGCGCCCTGCCGGAGCTCGAGGACGACGACCTTGCGCGGATGATCCGCGAGCTGCGGGACGCGCTCGAGCGGCGCCTGAGCGAAGGCGGCGTCGCGATCATGGCCTCCGCTCGGCCCCGACGTGCCCGCTGAAGCTACGACCCGAAAGCCTTCCGCAAGGTCTTCGAAGCCCGTGCTGACGCTCTATCAGGCCGAGTGGTGTCCGTTCTCCTCGGCGGTGCGCCAGGTGCTGACCGAGCTCGACATCGGCTTCGTGGCGCGGCAGGTCGAGCCGTGGCCGGACGAGCGCGGCAGGCTGCGCGACCGCGCCGGCAGCGACGAGATCCCGACGCTCGAGACCGAGGACGGCCGTTTCTTCAGCGGCACGCGCGCCATCTTCGCGTTCCTCCACGACTTCGGGCCCGGCGCGCATGCTGTCGGGCAGCGCGAACGCTTTCACGAGCACCTGCCCGCCCGCGAGTCCGACGCCGCCGGTCACCTGATCGAATATTTCCGCTCGACCGGTGAGCTGGAGGCGACGAGCTCGACCGAGCCGGAGCTGGCGGAGGTCGTGCACGTTCCGGAAACCTCGCGCTACGAGCTGCGGCTCGACGGGCGGCTGATCGGCCTCGCCGCTTACCACCGGCGCGGGCGGCGGCTTGCCGTCACCCATACCGAGGTCGACCCCTCCTGCGAGGGTCGCGGCTTCGGCAGCCGCCTCGTCGGGGAGGTACTGGACGACTCGCGCGCCCAGGGCCTCGAGGTCGTGCCGCTGTGCCCGTTCGTGGCGTATTACGTACAGCAGCATCCCGAGTACGCGGATCTACTCGCGAGCGGCTACCGCAGGGGCTGAGCGGAGAAATCGCTCCCACGCCGGATGCGGAGCCGAGCGCGGTGCGGCCGATCACTCGAGAGAACAGGGATTGCGGTGCGGCCCCGCTGTCTGGCGCCAACTGAGGAGTCGCGGGTGAGCAAGCACCGTCGAGAATCGAAAGCAGCACGGCGACTCCCGACCGTGGAAGGGAGGAACTCGTGCTGAAGCTCTTCGCCTGGACGATGGATGTGCGGCGCGGCCGCGAGGAGGGTCAGACCATGGCCGAGTACGGCGTCATCCTCGCCGTCGTCACGCTCGCCGTCGTCGCGTCCCTCGCCGTGCTCTCGGGCGGCATCTCCACGACGTTCGAGAACCTCGCCGCGATCCTCCCCGGATGATCCGCGAGCTCAACACGAACCTGTACGCAGGCTTGACTGCTCGTGAGCAGCGGGCGATCCGCTGGCGTGCAGCCGCGACTGCGGCCGCCCTCTGGCTGGCGAGAGCGTGGGCCGATCCGCGCTTCCTCGTGATCGTCCCGCTGGCCGCGGGGCCGTTCTGGGTCTACCACCGCCGCTAGCGCCACGAGGACCCCGCGGACGACCTCGATCTGCTCTAGAGCGTCCGTTACTAGAGCAGCCTCGCGACGACCTTCAGGTCCTTGACGAGCTCGCCGTACTCGTAGTCGCGCGTCTCGGGGTCGCGCAGGATCGAGCTCGGGTGGACGGTCGCGAGCACGTGCTCCGCGAGGTCGGACTCGACCGGTTCGCCCCGCTGCTGCGTGACCCGGAACTGCCGTCCGAGCAGCGCCTGGGCGGCCGTCGCGCCGAGGCAGACGAGCACCCGCGGGTCGACGACGGCGAGCTCCGCCTCGAGCCACGGCCGGCAGGCGGCGATCTCCGACCAGTTCGGCTTCTGGTGGATGCGGCGCTTGCCACGTGCCTGCCACTTGAAGTGCTTGACGACGTTCGTCACATAGACCTGGGCACGGTCGATGCCGGCGTCCTCGAGCGCCTGGTCGAGCAGCTTCCCTGCGGGGCCGACGAACGGGCGGCCACTCTTGTCCTCCTGGTCGCCCGGCTGCTCGCCGACGAACAGCACCTCCGCGCTCCGCGCGCCTTCTCCGAACACGGTCTGCGTCCCGGTCTTGTAGAGGTCGCAGGCGGTGCAGCCGGCCGCGGCTTGCCGCAGCTTCGGCAGGCTCGGCCGCTCCGGAACGAGCGGCGCCGCGGTCTCGTCGAGGCTCAGCTGGCGAGCCATGCGTCGTCCCTACCCATGAGGTGAGCGCGGGAACCACCCCGCTACGATGAGCCGCGCGGCGCCGTGGCCGAGTGGTTAGGCAGAGGCCTGCAAAGCCTCGTACACCAGTTCGATTCTGGTCGGCGCCTCTTCGTCCTTAGCAATTTGCATTCATACGTCGCCGGAGGTGACTCAGAGGACCTGGCTGAGGCGTAGCATCGCCCCGTGCGCGACTTACGGGTTAGCCGGTGACCGAGGGATCAGTGTCAGTGGGCCGAGCGCTCGCGCCGAGCCCTGCTCTGTCAGCGCGGCGACTGATCCTCCCGCTTGCCCTCGCGCAGTTCATCTGCAGTTTCGCGGGCTCGAACATGAACGTGATGATCAACGACATCAGCGACGACCTCGACACGACGGTCAAGGGCGTACAGACGGCGATCACGCTGTTCCTGCTGATCATGGCAATCCTGATGATCCCGTGCTCAAAGCTGACCGATCGCTGGGGCCGGAAGCGCTGCTTCAACGGCGGTCTGGCGCTGTATGGGATCGGAGCCCTGCTCAGCGCCGCCTCTCCGGGACTCGGTGTGCTGATCCTCGGCAACTCCGTCCTCGAAGGCATTGGGACGGCACTCCTGATCCCGCCCGTCTACATCCTGGCGACGCTCTGGTTCACGGACCTGACGCGTCGCGCGTGGGCGTTCGGCGTGATCAGCGGGCTGGGCGGCATCGGCGCGGCGGCGGGGCCCCTGATCGGTGGCCTCATCACGACGTGGATCAGCTGGCGAGCCGCGTTCGTCTTCCAGGCCGCGGTCATCGTGATCATCATCCTGCTCGGCCGCCGGCTGATCGATCCGCTGCCGGCGGACCCGACCCGGCCCTTCGATGCGGTCGGCGCGGTGCTGTCCGGCGCGGGAATGTTCTGCCTAGTGTTCGGGATCCTGCAGGCCGGCGCGAACAACATCCTGTTGGCGGTGCTGCTCGTGATCGGCATCGTCCTACTCGCCGCGTTCTACCTGTACATCCGCGCCCAGGAGCGGGCAGGGAAAGAGCCGTTGCTGTCCACCGGGCTGTTCAAGAACCGGACCTGCAATCTCGCGCTGGTCACGCAAAACATCCAGTGGTTGATCCTGATGGGGACGTCGTTCGTCGTCTCCGTCTACCTCCAGACCGTCCGCGAGTACAGCGCCGTCAAGACCGGAGTGATCTTCACCGCGGCGACGGTCGGCCTGCTGATCTCGTCGCTTGCCGCCGAGCGATTCGCCAAGCGACGCGCGCAGAAGTCGCTGATCGTGTGGGGCTTCTTACTCGCCCTGACGGGGATCGCGTTGTTGATCGGGCTGGTCGTCGCGTGGTCGAACATCGTCGCCTTCGTGCCAGGTCTGTTCCTGGTCGGCTTTGGCCTCGGCGGAATGCTGACGCCGTCGGTCAACGTCGTGCAGTCGAGCTTCCGCGAGGAACAGCAGGGGGAAATCTCCGGGCTCTCGCGGAGCGTGTCCAACCTCGGCTCGTCCTTCGGCACCGCGGTCGCGGGGACGATTCTGGTCGCGGCGGCAACACGGGGGAACGGCGCCTACGCCTGGGCGATGGGCGCTGTGGCGATCGCCGGGATCATCGGCCTCGTCGCGGCGCTTCGTCTTCCCGCCAGGGCCGAGCCGCGGGCGAGTTCCAGCGCCTGAACTCCGCGAGGCGCGTCACGCTAGACGCGAGATTGGTCGCCAAGCATCGTTCCCCGCTTCTGCGAGGCCCGCGTCGCACTGAGCGCTGACAAGCTGAAGCACCTCTGGTCGCGGCTGACCAGACGCCGCGAGGACCGCCTCCCACGCCGAGGAGGAGCCGCAGACGCATGGCGCGCGCAAAGCTCCGCCCGACGATCCCTCGGCGGACTGGGGCCCGGCAGCAGCCGTTCCAGTACGTCCCTGGAGCCCTCGACGATGTCTAGCCGAAGTCGTCGACGAGCATGTGCACGTCGCCGACGCGCTCGAAGCCGAGGTGCTCCAGGATCGGGCGCGACAACGTGCCGCCGTGGGTGACGAGCGCGGGAGTGCCGAGGGCGACGGCGTCGTCCCAGCGCGCGCGGATCAACGCGCGGTAGCCGCCTCGCCCGCGCGCGTCGGGCAGCGTCGCGCCACCGTAGAGCAAGAGGCCGTGGGACGTAGGCGCCGCGGTCCCCGCGCAGATCAACCGCTCTTCGGACCAGACGCCGTGCATCAGGTTGACGCGCTCGGCATGACGCTGCGGTAGAAGCGCTCGCGCCTCCTCGAGCTCGGCCGCGGTGGTGCCGAAGGCTTCCCACTGGACGGCGTTCGCTGCCGCGTAATCGTCGTAGGTCTCGATGCGCCTCGCGGTCAGCCCGGCGCGCGCTGGTGGCGGTTCACGCGCGAGGACCAGCGCGACGGCGTAGGGGTCCTTGTCCGGCTTGACGCCACGCTCGAGCAGCGCGTCGACCAAGCCCGGCGGAGCCGCGCTGCCGACCTCCCACTGAGTGGACGTGCGCCCGCGCTCGCGCAGGACCTGGCGCACCTCCTCGAGCACGGCGTCGAGCTCGTCGAGAGAGAAGCGCTGTCTCTGAACCGTGTTCCAGGTCGAGCCCGCGCCCATCCAGAGCGTGTAACGGCCGGTGTCGAGCAGCTCGTCGCGGGGCCCCAGCGGCCCGAACGAGTTCGGATACTCGGCGACCTCGCGCAGCACGGCCGGACCCTAGCGACGGGCGGAGTTGCGCAACCGTTACGCGGCACGTTGCAGGAGGGGCCGACGATGGCGCCATGTCAGCACGGCGGAAAACCGGTCGCGGAACCCGGGCCGCCGCACTCGCGCTCGCCGCAGCAGCGGCCTTCGCGCTCGTCGGCGGCGCGGCGAACAGCTCGTCGATGGTGCTCGCCTCGGTTCGGGTCGGCAACGGCGGCATGCCGTTTGCCGGCGACGGGCCGCGCAACGTGACCGTGTCGCCGAACGGTGACGGTCTGCGCGACTACGCGCAGCTCGCGTTCCGGCTCGCCCGCGCCGGGCGCGTGACCTTGCAGGTGCTGGTCGACGGCGGCAGGGCGTCGCCGCCGAGACTCATCGATTCGCACACGATGAGCTTTGCCGCCGGGCCCCGGCACATCCGCTGGGCTCCGGCGCGGGACCTCGAGCCCCGGACGTACCAGCTGCGGCTACTTGTCGACGGCTATGAGAACGCCCGGCTCGTCGGGCGCGTGCTCGGCGTCGACGCGGGGTTCGGGAGGCAGAGCTACACGCCGAACCGCCGGGCGTCCCTCGTCGTCTCGAGCGATGCGCGCCGGCTGACCGTGCAGCTGTTCCAGGTCGGTTCCGAGACGGAGCCCAGCCTCTATTCCGGCTACGGCAACGACGAGCTGT
>Ga0126311_10000522_pt1 | contig 17879 bp, 12 predicted proteins | sample Plot61_FD_92539 | JGI IMG/M metagenome (GOLD analysis project Ga0126311, IMG submission 92539) | Serpentine soil microbial communities from UC McLaughlin Reserve, CA, USA - Plot61 | ecosystem: Environmental > Terrestrial > Soil > Grasslands | place: USA: UC McLaughlin Reserve, Lake County... | reverse complement strand
TGAGACAGAAGCAGGCGCGAAGGCCACCCGCGGCGGTCGGGTCAAACCACCAATACCCGCTGGTTCTACTTGCTGAAAACCGGGAGTCGGTGCGGGTGGCCTTGAAAAAAGCCCTTGAGGCATGTGGATACGATGTGATCGTTGTCGAGCAAGCGTCGGAAGCATTGTCTATTGCCGCAACGCATGACGGGCACATTGACTTCTTCATTACGCGGATAGTTCTTACCGGAATAAATGGTGGACTGCTGGCGCATCTTTTCCAATGCGTACACCCGGAAACACGTGCCCTATTCCTCTCGGGCAGTCGAGAAGAGGTTTTGATCTGTGAGGGCACGTTAGACCACCAAGTCGCTGTTCTCGAGCAACCAGTCGAGGTGGATGTGGTGGCCTGCAAGATCAGCGAAATGATTGGAACCCGACAAGCTACTCAGCAGAAGCAGTAACGAAATAAGTGAGAAAGGTGACTGGTACTTTCTATGATGCAGATACCGACATCTTCTTCAGCCCCAATTCCGGCCCGCGCCTACACTGAAAAAGCAAAAAGGCACAAGGACGGCAGTGTCCTGCTCTCGATCGCGGACGATCGTATTTGCAAGCTTAACGGCGTCGGGGCGCTCACCTGGATGATCCTGGAAGAGAATCCGGAAGGTCTTAGTTTAGATGAGGTTGTGTGTGAGTTGAGCGAGCAATTTGAAGCGATCAATTCCGAAGGTGAGCTGCGGTATGAAGTGTCGCCCGAGAAGCTCCGAGACGACACGGCGCGCTTCCTGAAAAGCATGGCCGAGATGAATCTGCTCGAGGCGATGACAGATTCACGCGGGCAGGAATTCTATTGCATCAAGGAAGGCGTCAGCGGAACGACGTCAGCCCGAGTCGCGGCTGCGGCCTCGGCTAAAACTGCCACCACGCCTTCCGCAGAGACAGTATCACAGTGGCCATCTGCACACGCACCGTCAGCACCGACTGAAACAAGTCAGACCACCGGAGCAACAGAGTCAGTATCTGCCGATGACGATATCAAGCCCTTAAACCGCGAAACGGTCATAGCCTTCATCGCCCTATTGGCTTTTGACCTGCTGCTGAAGTTCCGTGGCTTTCAGTCGTTAATCAAAAGGGTCGAGAGCTGGCCCACAGCAAAGGTACGCGTGAAAGATCCCGATGTCTGCAAGCGCGTGCGTGCGATGGTCGACCGCGCGCAGATGTACTACCCGAAGAAAGCAATGTGCCTGCAACACTCAGCCGTTGTGACGTGTCTACTGCGGCGGCGAGGCGTGCCGGCGGAAATGGTCCTGGCCGCGCAGGAGTTACCGCCGAAAGGACACGCTTGGGCGGAGGTCGAGGGCGAAGTCATAAACGACAGTCAGCGTGCGAAGGCAAAGTACCTTGAGCTGCGACGAGTGTGAATTGATAGCAAAATCGAACCACTGACCTGGACAATTCTATGAGCGCGATTGGTGCAGTTTTCAACTTCAATGAGAGGCCCCTTGAACCAGAGCCTCTAATCTCACTTTGGAATGGTTTAGCCGGTCGAGGACCGGACGGCGGTAATTTTGTATTGAAGAGATCGTTAGGTCTCTGCTATCGCGCATTCCATACAAATCGTGAATCACGTCTGGAAAAACAGCCTTTGGTTTCCCCCGATGGACGGATTCTGACTGCGGACCTCAGGGTCGACAACCGTGAAGAGTTGATCATTCAACTTAAGGATCTTCTTCACGGTGAAAGGACTGAGATCACGGACGTCCAAATTGCGATGGCCGCCCATCAGCGATGGGGAGACATGTTTCCCACGCACATGATTGGTGAATATGCGCTGATCTTGTGGAATCCCGCAGATAGAACGGTGCTGATGGCGCGAGATCACATGGGCGCACGGACACTCTATTATCACAAGAATAAGGAAAGTCTAATTTGCTCGTCAGAACTTTTGCCCTTACTGAATGTGGGCATTCCGCTGGAAATAAACGATGAATACATCGCTGGTTATTTAGCGCAGAGTCCGGAACCGTGGTTGACTCCTTACAAAAATATTCACACTTTGGAGCCCGGGTGTTTATGTAAAGTCGAAAATGGAGAACTTCGTCAACAAAGATACTGGGGACTCGACCCTTCCAGGCAAATTCGTTACAAAAAAGATACTGAGTACGAAGAACATTTCTTTCACTTAATGCAAGAGGCAGTGCGCGCGCCGCTGCGATCCGATTGTCCAGTATTCGCTGATTTAAGTGGTGGCCTGGATAGCTCGTCAATCGTGTGCCTCGCGGATCATGTAATCGCGAGGGGTGAAGTTCACGCCCCAATCCTGGAAACCGTTTCCCAGGTCTTTGACGAGTCGCCTACCTCTGATGAACGTAAGTTCATCAGATGCGTTGAGGACAAAAGAGGTCGTTCTGGGCACCATCTGCAAGAAGAAGAATATCGATTGCTCTCACCCGCTATTTACGACGTAAGTCGATGCACGCTTAACCCATGTCTAGTCTCATTGGAGTATCACCGAGCGTTGTGCGACACGATGCGCTCAAGCGGCGCACGTGTGCTTCTCAGCGGGCAAGGGGGTGACGAAATGATTAACAGCGGCAATAACCCCTCTTCTGAATTAGCAGACCTCTTTATTGAGTTTCATCCTCTGAAGCTGCACCGTCGCCTCAAGATTTGGAGCCGTTCGCTAAACAAACCATACTCACAAGTATTGTGGAGGAATTCCATCGTCCCTGCGCTACCTGCGCAGCTGCAGTTGCAATTGAACCACAGCCCCGTTCTTAAAAAATCCCGCTTCCTTAATGCTGGCTTTGCAGGCCGCACGAATGCTTACGAAAAGATGTGGAGCGGCGCTTCTGACATTTATGCATGTCGCTTGCCCAGCTCACGCATGCAGTCCCGAGGATTTGTATCCGTAGTTAAAAGTATTGCCGCTGGCTATAGGCGAGAGATAGGCGATATCGACGTAAGTTATCCGTTCCTACATCGGCCGTTAGTAGAGTTTCTGCAGGCAATACCGCCGGACCAACGCGTTCGTCCGGGAGAAACTAGATCGCTGATGCGCCGGTCTCTTCGTAATGTACTGCCGGAAAGAATCGTAAAACGAAAGAGCAAGGGGAATCCCGGCGAAGCATTTCTTCGCGCGGTGACGAGAGAATTCTTTTGGCTGAGCAGACTTTTTGAGAAGCCACTCGTGTGCTCCTACGGATACATCGATGCGGCGAAGTTTAGCGCAGAACTTCATAAAGTCCGGATGGGATGCGAGGTAAACACCTCGCTGTTTTTGAAAGTTATACCGCTGGAAATCTGGTTACGGTCGCTGGAAAGCACGCACCGGATCGCCGATGTAATAACCGTAGCCGTTTAACGAGCATGACCAATCTGATGGTAATCACAAAGGAGACGAGAAATGTGTAACCCCTACGAAGCAGCACAAATCATAGAAGTTGGAAGAGCTCAGGATATCTTGCTGGACTTCAAGTTCCTGATGTGGTGGATCGACAACCTGGGGGTTGTTTTCGCTTGTGACCATGATGTCTGTGGTGATTTCGAGGAATAGTTTGAGAGCAAAATCGCCTTCGGATGCTAGATGAATTGAATCTCAAACGTAAAGAAAGGAGGAAAAGTCATGAATAACCGTTATGAAGCACCCGAAAGTTTAAAGCTCGGCAAGGCTCAGGATGTGATTCTGGATCAGAAACAACCTTATGTCAGGTCGGATAATTTCTTATGTCCTTACTGCTGGGATAACGACACCATTGACGATTTCGATGAATAGCTCAAAGGCTGGCCAAACTCTGCCCCCGTTTAAACCCGGGAATTAGTTGGCATTACCTTCGTTGATCACACTTGATAGGGCAACTTTCATGGGCCGTAATGCTGCACATTCAGCACACGATAACTTGGGGGTTGTTGCTATCACAAAACTAAGAAAGGAGGAAAAGTCATGAACAATTATGAAGCACCCGAAGCTCTAAAGCTCGGCAAAGCTCAGGATGTGATTCTTGATCAAAAGCACCCTGACTCTCAGGTGATGGATAATTTAGGATATCCATTCGCCACTGACGCCGAAAGCATTGATGATTTCGACGAATAGATAAAACGAGCGCGCCAATAACTTCCGCGGCGCTCTGCCTGGAATCGTCGGCGTCGCTTTTGCTCATGAACCCTGTTGTAAGCATAGTGGGCACCTGTCCTGAAACTTGGACTACATATTCAGCGCACCGTCCGTGATTCTGGAAGTTGTTCGCTATCGCTTAGAAATTCGAAAGGAAGGAGGAAAAATCATGAATAACTATGACATGCCGGAGATTATTGAACTCGGTCTAGCTCACGAGTTGATTCTCGATCAGAAACGCGACTTTGTCCGAACAGACAACCTCGAAGTACCGCTGAGCACGGACGCAGACTCGATCGATGACTTCGACGAATAACCGAAGTACGGCTCGGGTTGCCAACAACCCTGCGCCTCATAAGATTCCGCAACACAGTATACCTGCGGGGCGATTGACTGGATAAGCGCGAAGTTAAATCAAAAAGGCATCGCGACCTCAGTCTAAACCTCGCGGGTATGCTGCAGTGACTAGCGGCAGACAAATGAAGCTTGCTTGGGACACTTAAGCCCAAGCGCATTTAGCCCGCCTGCCCGCGGTCTTATCGTGACTCTCTTCCGTTGCGAGGCTCAGAACAACATGCGACAGGTGCATCAGTATACGATCAACCAGTTCTTCAACACATTTAGCATTTTAAATTGCTCTTTTTCGCCTGATGAAGGCTCAATCTTATACACGAGTAGCCAAACGGGAATCTTCAATGCCTTTGCTATTCCTGTTAGAGGCGGAGTCCCCCGGCAACTGACTACTTCGACAACGATTGCGACCTATGCTGTATCGTATTTCTCTCATGATAAACGGATATTGTTTGTCCGCGACCATTGTGGCGACGAAAACCACCACTTGTACATACTTGAAGATGATGCAACGGAACGAGACCTTACTCCCGGAATAGGAGTCAAGGCTAAATTCTTAGACTGGAGCCGCGACGGCAAGCATTTTTACTATGAAACTAACGAACGTGACCGGGGGTTCTTCGATATATATCGAATGAATGTTTCACGCCTCGATAGAACACTAGTTTTCCGGGATACCGAAGGTTTCAAATTTCACTCTGTGTCGCCTGACGAGAATTATGTTGTGTTTGGCAAGAACATGACGCGCGAAAATTGCGATATTTATCTTTTCAGCACACAGACAGGAGAGATGAAACACCTCACACCTCACGAAGGAGAAGTTGTATTCAGGCCCGCATCCTTCGACATCGATTCGCAAGCCCTCTACTATTTAACGGACGAAGGAAGTGAGTTCACTTACGTTGCGCGCATGGAATTCTCTACTGGTAAACAGTCGGTGGTTTTTAAATGGCCCGGCAATGTGTTTGCTTATCTTCTTTCGAAAAATGGAAAGTACAACACTCTCTTGGTAGATGTCGAAGGGCAGAAAAAGATCAAGATTCTTGAGCATCAAACAGGTGAACAGATTGCTTTACCCAGTTTTCCCAAAGGTGATGTTAGCTCTGCCGTAATTTCCCCAAGCGAGCGATTGATGGCTTTTTACGTTAATGGTGATCGTAGTCCGAACATGCTGTATGTCTATGAATTCGACACCGGTGAGAGCCGCAAACTGGTCGATACTTTAAATCCGGAAATTGATTCTGATGATCTGGTGGAGTCTCGGAGTGTAAGCTACCAATCATTCGATGGACTGAAGATTCCGGCATTTCTTTGGAAGCCACATCAAGCCTCGGCTGAGAGGAAGGTGCCGGCGCTTATATGGTTACATGGCGGGCCCGGTGGTCAAACACGTAAAGGCTACAGTCCCAGAATTCAGTATCTTGTTAATCACGGCTATGCTGTGTTAGGGGTTAACTACCGTGGCAGCTCCGGTTATGGTAAGACTTTTCAGGCAGCTGATGAACGAAAGCACGGACGCGAACCGCTATGGGATTGTGTTGAAGCGAAGAAATTTTTGGCATCGCTGGACTTTATAGATACTTCTAAAATCGGAGTAATCGGTGCAAGCTTCGGTGGCTACATGGTGCTGGCTGCCCTTGCTTTTACACCGGAAGAGTTTGCCTGCGGAGTTGATTTATTCGGTATCTCAAATTGGGTACGCATGATCGAGTCGTTCCCGGCTTACTGGGGCTCGCATCTGGAGTTTTACTACAAAAAAATGGGGCATCCCGTAACCGACCGGGATCTGCTGTACGCACTCTCGCCAGCGTTTCACGCAGATCGAATAATCAAGCCTCTGATGGTGGTACAGGGTGCTAATGATCCGCGAGTACTCAGGGCCGAAGCAGATGAAATCGTCGAGGCGATAAGAAAGAAGAATGGTACGGTAGAGTACTTGCTCTTTTCAGACGAGGGACACGGGCTTACTAAAAAGTCGAATCGAATTACTGCTTACGATTCAATTCTTAAGTTTCTTGACAAGCATCTTAGGGGCGAGGTCGCCTACGTCCCACACAACGAAAAGCACCCCGATGACATAAAGAGCTCCGGCGTAAGCTACCTGGCGACCCGATCCGCTTGCTGAGAGGCACGAAGTTTACGCCAGCGAGCGTACTGTTCGCTCTTACTAGCGTCGCGATCTTCTTCGTTCTTCAGCCAGAACTTCATCCAGTCTATGGTGCCTTGTTGGGATGCAAAGCGGTCCTGCGGCCGAATGAGTACATGGACCCCAGCCGGAAAACTTGTTAGCTCCGCTGGCTTCCGCAGCCGCTTGAGCAGGACATACCACTCCCATTCAAAAAGAAATCCGGATTTGCCGATGGCCTCGATTCTGAGAGGAGTCTTTACTTTATCAATATTGAATGCCGGCGCTGTTTGCCAAGCGTTCAGACCCTCACCAACCGGCAATTTCTTGTAAACTTGCAGGTAGCCTGCTATGGGGTCAAACCCTGGAAGAACGTTGTATGAAGCGATAAATGGGAAATACCCGTAATCGACTCCGTCCGAGACAACTGCCGCACCAAATGTGTACTTCGAATGCGTCAACGCATACTTCACATGCCAGCAGGTTCTGCTGAATCCGACAAGGCCAACTCGACTAGTATCAATGATGCCTCTCTGACTCAACAGATCGATGGCGGCTTCATACGCATCCATATAGTGCGCCGGTTCGTCAGCGGCACTAAACTCTTCTCTGTCTTCAACCTGCAAAACAGCAAAGCCGCTGTTAGCGAGCGCTTGCGCGCCGAAGACGGCTGCCCCGCCGCCCGCGCCGTCGACCAAAAAGCGAGTTGTGGAAAACCCGTGTGTCTGAATCACCAGTGGTAGCTTTTGATCGGCAGGCCGAGCTGTGGGTAGAAGCAGTCCTCCCCTCCAAGTTGTTCCGTTGCGATCAGTCCATTCGAAAATGGAGCTTTCAGCGAAGTTTAGATTTCTAAACTCTGGATTCAATTCCAGCAAAATTTTTCGCCGATTCGCTTTCAGGTCCCGGGCAAACACGGTTGGAGGTGAGTTTAGACTCTCGACAATCTCTATTTGAAGATCACGTCCGTCTGAAGCACGCAGCGGGCTAGAATCATTTTGACCCGGTGATTCCGTTTGCTCCCATGAATCTCCCTGCTTACGAATTATCAAAGTCGGGAGTGCGCCCTCTCGATTCTTTCGCCACACCACAAGGTTCCTGGCCTGGGGGTCCCAGCTATAAACCCTTTCCTCGCGCAGACGGGTTTCCTCACGAGCCGGCGGTAAGCGTCCGACCATAGTTACTTTCCTCGAAGCAATATCAACTTCGGCGATAATCGACGTGCGGAGATCTTGCTGCACTTGCGGTGCATTAGGCCCATAAGGTGGCAGCAACGCACTCGTGACCATTACGGAACGGCTGTCGGGTGTCCAAAAGGCTACTCGCGTAGCGAAATCGTTAACTAATGTTGCGCTGGGAGCATCGATTAACGGCGCTACGCTCCCTTTAGTCAGATCGATAAGGACGTACTGATGGATAAAGCCTGGAACAGCATTCTTATCGTCCGTCGGCACAACCGGCGTTCCCAAGGCGGTGTTACCGTATCGTACCCAGCTTTTTGGTATTCGGTCAGGGACGCGCACGGCAACCGCATATCGGCCATCCGGTGATACCCAATACTTCAATTCACCCGGCAAAGATCTAAATGCTTGTTCACTTACTCTTCGGGGAACGTGTCCTGCGTGTTGCACATAAGTTTCATAAAGACCATATTCGTCGGGATTTATCGTACTTATGCCAAAGAGTGTCGGAAGACTTTCCTGTGTAACGAGAAAGGGTTCTGTGCGCGGCAGGCTCGATTTGTCTTCCACCGTCGTAGAGTACACAACACTATTGGCCGAGGCGCCATAATTAAACACTCCGCGTTCCGCCACCGTGAGCCTTGTGACGCGTTTGCTTGCGATCATCACGCGGTAAACCTGAGAGAACTGCCCTGGCGCTTCTCCCATAAACGTTAATGAAGCACTGTCGAATGACCACTTCGGATTAGTAATCGCCGGGCGATTAGAGCTGGAAGATAGCTGCACCAAGACGACTGGTGCAGGTGGAGTGTCATGTTGGGAAGACCGCAGGTACTCCAACACGCCGGCGGTCTTATAGAGCAATAGTTGATAGTCGTTTGTCTTCCGTCCAAGATTGCCCCGCTTCGTGATCATCACAAACCATTCGCGGTCGGGTGAAAACACGAAAGTGTCGGTGTAGCTTAAAGCCAGCTTTTTCATCCCGATGGAATCTTCGACTCTGAACGGCCGTTTAGGTACATCGGACATGTCCGGAGAAAAAGCGCTCGCGGGCACAACGCTGATTCCACTTACCAGGAACACCAAAGCGCGTGTGACGAATCTGTACCACTTTCGTGGTTGTTTCATATCTTGATAGCCTCGTAGAGTGTTTTGACCTTACTTAAAACTGAAGTCTTAGAGAAAACTGCATGGAGCGCGGTCCTCCGACTTGATACAGCGGATTGAAACCGCCGATGGTGCCGCCGGTTCCGATGCTCCGTCCCCACATCCGATCCGACCGCCCGAAGACAGAGTTGGTAGGCAAGTTGGTCCCAAGAGAACCGATGGGATCGCCAAAGTTCGGGTGATTGAAAATATTGAACACCTCAGCCTTGAATTGCAGCATAAGTTTTTCTGTGAGACCAAACTGACGACGGAATGCGAAATCTACTTGATAGACAGGAAAACCACGTAACGCATTACGACCGAGCGTACCTTGCCGAGGTTCTGTGGGCACGAAGAACGGTCCAACCTGCCTCGGATTACCTGCGACCGGAGTATTGTTAAAGCGTCTTCCTCCTGGCGCGGTTGGATCGTTAAGATATAAGGGAATGCCTGGGACAAGGTCGGGGCGAAAGGCGTAAGAGCCGAATCCTATATTTCTCGTAATAGTCACATTGACGGGGTTGGCTGAGCGTGCAGTCATGATTGTGTCTAAACCCCAGCTTTGCAGGATCGCTTTGCCAACTCTGCCCAGGCTCGGCGTTGGAATGTTGTAGCTCAGAGCCGTATTGAAGGCGTGTCGCACATCAAAATCGGACGGACCTCGATCCAGCTGTGGATCTATCCTTGTCACCGGCGCACTTGTATTGATTAAGGTGTTGACTGTATCGAGGGAGACATTATCCAAAGATTTCGCCCAGGTGTATGAAGCTAAAACTTGTATACCTCTCGACAACCGTCGCTGGAATTCAAATTGAAGAGCGCGATAGTCGGATGTGGCTTCATTTCTGGTTATGCTGACCGAATTGAAGGTGGCATTGGGAGCAGTGATAGTTTCTTGTCGGAGGAGCCGGCGACCAGCGGCACCCACATAGGAAGCACTGATGGTCTGATTAGTTCCCAACGACTGCTCTATGGAGATGTTCCACTCGAACGTTCGGGGCAGTTTCAAACTGGGATCAAATGCGCGTACATCGATGCCGGTGAGGTTAACCGTTGGAGGTGCTGCCTGAGCAGCGGTCAACGGGAACGGCGTGTTAAAAAAAGGCGCCAATCCACCATACGGAAATACACCCGTTTGAAACGGCCCCCCAGCCGTCCCGGTGCCAAGATCATAGAAAATACCGAAGCCTCCTCGAAGCACGGTCTCTCTACCCGGATGCTGGAAAAGTTGGTAAGCGACACCAATTCGTGGTGCGAAGTTTGTGTATGTAGTTTTGTAGAGCGGGGTTCCCAAAGGTAACAAAGACATTGTTGCTGGATTGTCCAACCCTGTCGCCACCGCCGGATGATTTCCGTTTTTTTCCGAAGGGGGAGGATTGACCTCCCAGCGCAATCCGTAAGTCAGTGTAAACCCACGCCTGATACGCCATGTATCCTGCCCGTAAAGAGATAGGTTCGTGAATACCGGTTCTCTACTAGTTGTTTCAGATTGGACTATTGACACACCCGGCCTGCCAGTGGAAACCTGAGACACATTTGAAAATTGAGCAGTAAGAGTGTATGAGCGTGGAGCCATCTTGGGAAACACACGCCTATAGTCGATTCCAAACTTTATCTGATGTGCTCCTGTCACTAATGACGCGTTATCGATGACGTTGAGTTGCCGTTGCAGATTGGATATGAAAGCTCCGAGAATGAAGGCAGCCTGTCCGTCGGTCATGTTGAAGTTCAGCCCAGCTTCGCGGCTCGACGTGAAAGAAGGGAAGAGGGCCGAGTCAGCAGGTCTTACTCCTCCCCCCAAACCATCGACGTCAAAAGAACCCCTTGCACTGTTGGTGCTGTAATTAATACGAAAGTCATTGTTTATCTCTGGAGAGATGATGTAAGTGGCCCCTGTTGTTACCGTCAGAGTCTTGGCTTTAATTGGATTTACAATGCTCAGAGCGCCGCCCGGACCGCGCCCAATTGTCTCAGAAGGCGCGTGGTTATACCTGGCAAATAGTGCCAAGTTGCTGCTGAAGGTATGGTCAACGCGTATACTGGTCGCCTCTAATCTTGATGGAACAGAAAAGCTGGCATTGAACTGTGCGTATCCCTTGACTGTATTGGGACCATTAGGCAAAGGGAACACATTTAAATAGGGCTGAAGTTGCGGAGGAGCACTCAGTCGTGTCGCCAGCGTTGGAACATTTTTACTAGCGCTCTGAGGCTGCCGTAAGCGAAGCCCCTCGTAGGAAAAGAAAAAGAAAGTTCGGTCATGCCCGTCATACCAAGGCTGGCGTCCGCCCTCGCCAAAGCGGGGCAACATTATTGGGCCACCTATAACTCCGCCAAAATCATGCTGTCGCGTTGCTGGCTTTGCCTCGCGTCTGGAATTGCTGAACCAGTCATTGGCATCAAACACATCGTTGCGAAAATACTCGAACAGCGTGCCACGAAAGTCGTTCGTTCCTGATCGTGTGGCGATCTGCACCTGTGCTCCTGGCTGTCGCCCGAACTCCGCAGCGTAGCTGGAGGTCTGAATCTTGAACTCCTGCAGAGCGTCCACCGACACAAGATTGTTAGTTCCTCCGGTTACCGACAAACCGGGTACCGTACCCCCGACGTATTGCCCAACATTCGCGGCGATTGAGCCAATATTTGCACTAACACCATCTACCGTAAAATAGTTCGCATCCGCTCGCTGGCCATTAACACTGAACTGGCCTAACTCAACGTTACTTGCTTTGGTTAAGATGACTCCGGGACTGAGAGTTATTAGAGACTGAAAGCTTCTGCCGTTGAGCGGCATATTCTCAACCTGAGTGCGATCCACCACCGTGGCAACCGCCGGTGCTTCATCGATGAGCGGAGGCGTATCGATAACATCTACTGCTGGCCCGCTAATGCCACCCACCTTCAAGTGAATGGTCATCTGCCTTTGGTCGTTAACGTTCAGGATAATATCCGGCACCTCACGCGGAGCGAACCCTTCGTGCTCAGCTTTCACCGTATAGTGACCGGGAGAAAGTAGTGGAACTATAAATGTACCCTCGCTGTTAGTTGTCGCAGTTCTTCGAACGCCCCGGACGATGCTTATTATCTCGATGTTAACGCCAGGGATAGCCGCGCCGTTCTGGTCTATAACCGTGCCGCTGAGTGTTGCCGTTGCACTTTGCGCGCGGACTATGACGAATGATGAGTGCATGAAAAGTATAAACAGGAGAGAAAATAAGAACGCAAAAAAACCGGCTCGGGCAGCCGGTATAAAACTGGACAAAAAATGAAGGGGTGTGACCCACGTTCTGCCTAATGCGTTGACATGAGGACAGAAGGCACACGGACAGACTTCCGGGATTCTGGGCATTGGGAGTTCTCCTGTGGTTGGGACAAGCCGCCGGGCGAAGACGGATGTCAGTTTAACGTTAGCTCTTCATCACGGCCCTGGTCGCTGCAATGAAGATCATCGCCCACGCCACTCGGTCTTTGCCGTACGTAGATCTCACCTACTAAATAGAACTAAATACTAAAATAGTCCTTAAAGAACTCTCAAAAAGTTCTTAGGAGCAGAGAGTCAATTGCTTGTGGTTTGATACTGCTTGATCTTTGCCGCTAAATTTCCCGCTCGCTGCATCGACTGCCAAAAGGCGGCTGACTTGACTGCCGACGCAGAACTCTGCGTAGAAATAGTGAATGCCGCACGAATTCCTTCATTATTCGAAAGCGCCAACTTGTGAAGCCGTTCTATCGCGCGCGCGAGGTCAGCATCACTCTGAAGCGAAATCTCTTCGCCAACCTGCAAAGATGTTCCTGGAAAAAATATGGGTTCAATGTCCTGACGTAGCACGGCATTCTCACGCGCGAACGCCGCCGCATGTTCGTGCAGCATCGCAAGCCACTTGGCACGTGCGTCGGGAGCAACGGTGCGCATATCCACATGCGTAAATCGATTTATAAGTCGTCTTAGTTCGATCGCATGAAACAAGGCACGGTAGGCGCGATTGACCGTCAGTGAAGAGTAAGACCGAATGGCCTCGTCGGTTGATCCACCTGGATCTCTTTTGTCGAAGTATGCGCGGAGTTCACGATCCGCGGCCACGGTGGCGTTGGTTTCTTCCGCTTCCTGAATTGTGACAGTGCCAACAGACGCGGGACCTTGTACTGCTTCAGCGATGGTGCGGATCTCGATCTTTACCGCCGGGTTGTTACTGATCGGCGCCAGCGCACGCAGGAATTCGTCTTTTCGCTCCTGGCTATCGACAACTCCCTCAACGCGCAGTGACCCACCTGCGCTGCGCGTGAGGGCGACTTGCTCACTCCGGTCGGCCTTTGCCTGATTGAGCAAGTATGCGACGTCGACTTCCAGCTCTGCGGAAGCTATGGGTGGGGTCGACGCATTGGGCGACGGAGGGACACGGCTAGAGGTGAGGTCCCGGAGTGCCCAGCTCCCGGGCCTGCCAATTTCTCGGGCCCCTCCTGTCAGTTCCGGTTCAAGTTCGAAGGCACTCGGTGCTACAGCTTCGACAGGCACTAGCTCAAAGCTTGCCTCCACGAACCGGTATTCGTGTAATTCATTGCCACGCTGCACGAGCAACGTCTGCTCGATCGGACGAAGATCGGACTTGCTCAACGTGAGCGTCGCCTTTAATAGATGACTGGCTCCGATCGTTCGCCCCTTCTCATACCGAAGAACAAAGCTGGTCGACCGTTCTTCAACCTGAACAACAGCCGGTTCAGCGATCAGTGCGCTAAATGCCTGGGCCGAAAGTTCCAGTTGCCAGATGTCGTCGAGATTGAGCAGCAGATGGTCAGTCGTTGTGATTTGGGGTTCCGATTGCGGCTTCGAGCCATGATGATAGATAGCTCGAGCACCATCTGCTCTTTGCCAGATACCGGCAATCATTCGATTCGAATCATCGTAAAGTCTTTGCGCACGATCATTGCCACGCTCCCAGATTTCGACTTTTGTACGCGCGACAATCGCTCCTTCCGCACTGCGACGCTCTTCCAAATTAATTATTCGATGCCTGGCTTTGTCGGGCACTGCCGCAGTAATCTGCTCCGCAACACTGGCTCTTTCAAGCAGGCCCGCGGCCGTCAGGGAGGGCGAGCTTCGTGTAAAGAAAAGGAAACCACCAACAACTGCCGTTGAAACCAACAAGGTCAACCAAACGAGATACCGCGATGAATAATTGCGATCTCGTTGATTCAAAACGGCGAGGAACGGTGTTGTCGAAGCCTTGAGAGTCGTTTGATCGAGGGAACTCAGTAACGCATCCCTGGTTGACTGAGTTTCTTCAGCAATAGCAGGTCGCCCGGCAATCGCGTCCAAAATTCGAGATAGCGGCATGGCCCACGAGCGAAGATGGAACCTCCTACCATGGTCCACCTTCAGCTCAGCCGGCCTGTTTTTGCCAGGAACGACAAAAAGGGGTGAGGACAAAGTGTTTAGATTGGGCGCCTCGACGACGCGAGCCTCTTCCGGTTGCGGATCTTTATAGATCATGTGAAGACTTGGAGCGTCATCGTTTCTGAAACAAGCTTCGAGCGAGCGTGCTTCGCTCAACTCGACCCATGCCCACTGCTCGCTTTGAGCTTCTCTCGGGTCGACGCTTAAAAAAAGGAGCAACACTCCCTGCTCGCTGCAAACTTCGATAAATTCAATTGGTTCGTCCGATGTCAGGTTGAGATTTAAATCACTTGACTCCGAACTGACCTTAAAGGAACTGACAGGCACGCCATTGACCGCAATACGCAGTTCGTGAGGTTTGTGCTCGAGAGTTTCACGCAGTTTGTGCCGAAACTTTTTGGTTAGATCTTCCACTCCCCCACCGGAACTCCCCCCGCCCGGTTCATTGTGTGGCGGATCCTTAGGCGCGCTAGATTCAGCCTGGTGACGTTGGGCCAAAAGTGGCAAGCCAAGCAAAGTATTGACCGCATCGAGGCACGACGCACAGCTAACAATATGGGCCAACCTCGTAGTCGTAAGCGCATCCCCGTCGTTTTCTGAATAAACCTCGTTCAACTCCTGCGCCGACAGGCAATCACCCTGACAAGAGTTAAAGATCAGCCGGCGAAGATCGAGCATCGGATCGCAGTCCGCTCTCAAATACGCGACTGAAGGCCGTTCTGCTTGAGACTTGCCACTCACGAACCTTAAACGGCCTTGTCTTTCCATGAACAGTTTCGCTTCGCGACGCGCCACGCGTTGCCATTGGTCAACGCAATTTCGCGAGCTGTTTAGAATGCGAAGAATCTCAGTGGGAAAATAGTTATGGAAAAAACGCAGGATCAGAACGCTGCCCGCTTTCGATGATTCTTTGCGTGAGCATGCATAAGCACAGATTTGGTGAAGCTCTTCAGAGGCCTGCATGCGACGCGCGGTTTCGATTGCCGGCCAGCCGAGGCGACACGAGTCGTAGTCCAAAACCGAGAGCGCCGATTCATGCAGCTGTTGCGCCGAGCGACTCATTCTTGAGACGTGCATGTTGCGCAACATTCTTCTCAGGTATCCTTCGATGTTTTCAATCTCTTCTAGCCTGGTGCGGGCCAGCACCCACTGCACAAAGGCGTCCTGCACTAAATCTTCGGCAGCATCCCGCTGCTGATTAGTCAAGCGCAAAGCCCACGCGAGCAGAGATTCATATCGCTCGGTGAACAACTGTTCACGCTTCTCATCTGGTTGTGCGGCCACTCGGCGCTGATCCAGCATCTGGTTTCTGGGCTTTCTGGATTAGTCCCGTTGGGGCTTATGGACCGAACCCCTAATAGGTCGAACTGTCACGACCTTCTCAATTCAAACGTCGCTTCCTGTTTTCACGAAACTACGTTTGAGACTTATCTATATGACTGTTTGCGCGAGGCTGATCTGAAAGAAAAATTTTCAGGTAAATTAAGAAATGAAAGGAGATAAGAGATGTGATTACACACGACACCACTCTCGCACGCATAAAAGAACCGCGCACGATATTGGTCCATTTCTTCTAATCACATTTAATAGGAGACACCAAAAGCCCTGGACGAACTCGCGATCTTAATTGGATCGTTTTGTGGCCATTGGTCACTTCTATTAACCGCGGTGGTTCAGAAGCCGCACGTGAGATGTTCCAGTCCTCATGAACTCACCGCAAGCTGCCATATCCTCCCTCCTGATCGTTATCGCCACTGACATGGTAGAATGCGCTCGCCAATTCGTGGTCAACTCAACACGTCAGTTCTTTGGAACTCACTGCTAACGTTTCGCAACGGCGCATGGGCGGAGTCCCTTCACAACGCGAATGACCAATCGCGCCACGGAGCCTCGAAGTTATACGCTCCCGGTGGTGACGCGATGCTTGACCTGCAGCCTAGCTGCAATTGCAGACAAAAGCAATCCCGCTAAAAACTTTGGCCCATTGGGAGATCTCTTCTAATGGGCAGAAATCCCAGGCGCAAACAGCGTCGTCTTGCTGACAAGCTTCTGCAAATCCGTCTGAGTCTCGATCTTTCGCAGAATGAAATACTCTGGCAGATGGGACTCACGGAAGAATTTACAAGAACCAATATCTCAAATTACGAACTGGGCCAACGCGAGCCACCGCTCTACGTTTTATTGCAGTACGCCCATCTGGCCGGCTTGTGCCTGGACGTGCTGGTAGATGACGAGCTCGAAGTGCCCAAACGATTACCGAGTGTTCCTGAACATCGCGGAGTAACGGTGAGAAAAGGAAGACGTCGTTTGCCCAAGGGGTGACTACGGGCGAAATGCAAGTTGACGTTGGTTTGGGTGCCCCGTCAATCCGCGCGGAACCTGAAATCAATTTTAATGCCGCGGATGTTAGTGCCGACACGAGAGTCTGTCAATGTTTTTCCGGGATATCGAACAAGTTGTTCGTATAGCAAAAATTTTGTTGAGCTGTAACTCGCCCGGAGGACCCGCGCTTTGTGCAAATTTGGTTTGCAACGCTCAGTATCCCGGAAAAATGTTCAACTCCAGTGCGACGCGAGTGCGCTTTTAGCTACCGTCAATTACTTGCGACGGAAGATATATGGACAAGATGGAGTTGACAACAGTTTTGCAGGATCCGGCCAGCGCAACGCGGCGGCTCCTTAGCATTTGGTCGGACATTCCGTTACTGCTGATGCTCGACATTGATTGGGATCGTGGGCCTTTAGTTCTGGTAGGTTTGTCCGATCGGATGATGTGGCCCTTAATACCGCCCGGTAGTCTGCTGCAGCTGAATCCAAAAGTTAGAACAGTGGCGAATGGTTCATGGACGGAGTTTGAGCGGCCCATTTACCTCATCGAATTGAAGGGCAGATTTTGCTGTTGCCACGCTCAGCGACGAGGCGAGATGCTTCGGCTGATCTCACATGCCGAATCACGGTTGCCTCCGTCGATCTCCGTTCCTTTCAAAGAAGCCAAAGTGCGCGGACAACTCACGCCGATTTTTCGACCGCTCCCCACACGAGGTCCTGCCGCCCGGCCCACTGGAAGACGGAAGTGAAGCGAGGGCAATGCAATTCCGGACTTTGCCTCAAAAGTCCGGAATTGCTCGAGACGTCCAGAGCTTCGTAGTTGAAGAATCAACAAAGGTTCATCTCTTTGTGCCTCCGCGTCGTTGTGGTCAGCGGACGCGTGTCTCCATGAAGTGCTTCCAGCCGGCGCCACGTCTTTATCGTCGTTAAAGAATGAGACGGAGCAAACCCGAGCCGTTCTGCCTTAATCGCGAGGCCGGCGTAGCTCAGTGTTGTTCCAGTCTGGCGTTTCAATTGAATAAGAGTTTTAGGTAGACACTGATCTCTTCGAATTCCCATCTTGGTCATATGGGCCACAAAATCGCGATCCGGGAAGAGAAGCTCAGCGGCAAAGATCTCTGCTCCAATTTCCAGGCTCTTATTCAAGTTGGATTGGTCGCAATAAGAAATTCCGAGGTCACGATCACGGAAGAAGTGTTTTAGTTCGTGGGCCATGGTGAAGACCATCGGATCTCGCGGCAAACCTTTAGCCAGCATGACGGTCGTA
>Ga0126311_10000521_pt1 | contig 17887 bp, 19 predicted proteins | sample Plot61_FD_92539 | JGI IMG/M metagenome (GOLD analysis project Ga0126311, IMG submission 92539) | Serpentine soil microbial communities from UC McLaughlin Reserve, CA, USA - Plot61 | ecosystem: Environmental > Terrestrial > Soil > Grasslands | place: USA: UC McLaughlin Reserve, Lake County... | reverse complement strand
TCAGCAAGCGAATGCTCCTGGCGACGCTACTGAAACGCCGAATACGGTGTCGGGTCCGCTGCTGCCGAACGTCGCGGCGGAAAACATCGTGCGCTACGAAATCCCCTTGAGTGCTTTCACTTCACGCAACCTAACCGTCACCGCAACTCTCTATTACCAATCCATCCCTCCATACTTCCTCTACGATCGCTTCTCGCAGGCGCCGAGCGAACCCGCGACGCAACGTCTCTACTACCTGACGTCAAACCTACAGACGAAAGGAACCCCGATCGAGGACTGGAAGTTTCGCATGGCGACCGCGAGTCAGGAGGCTACGGTACGTTAATTACGCTCCGAGCCGGGCCAATCAGCGCCACTCTTATGGCCTGACCAGTCTGTGTCACGAAATGCCAAAAGGAATTGCTCGACGAATTCGTCTTGTCTGGTTTGGGGAATTATCACATGAACTAACTTGAGGCGTGCACTAGGTTTTGATTGAACTCGCCGTGAGAAGTCTGCGTCACGAGTGAAACAAAGATCGTAATTCGTAGCAGCAAATTCGTAGAGTGCTCCGTTGTCAATTCCCTGCAATTGGAGGGACTGAATTGAGTCGACCTTGTGACCGTCATCTGTCAGGGAGGCCAGCAACTTGTGAGGCATGTTTTCGTCGAGGAGAATTCTCACGCCGCGGCCTGTTCCATCTCCTGCGCCAGTTCATGTAATGCGCCTCGCACGGCGTTTTCAGTCAAGGATGGATAAGCCTCAAGTATCTCCGCAACACTCATCCCGTTGGCGAGACAATCCAAAAGAAAGGCGATTGAGATACGGGTGCCCTTCACCCGAGGCTTGCCGCCGAGATGTTCCTTGTCTGAAACAATCCATTTTTGGTCGCTCATGATGTTATCTTACGGCGATACCTTTTCGACGTCAAAAAATCTCAACTCAACTGGCTGGGCACGCCCGAAAATATTTACCTTTACTTTGAGAAGGTACTTCGCCTGATTGATGCCCTCAACTTTGCCCGTGAAACTCTGAAATGGCCAGACTTGATGCGCACAGTTTCGCCCAGTCTAACGTGAATCTTGAGGTTTTATCCGGTGTACCTCGTAGGAGTCTCTGGATTTCATCTTCCGTCATGACGCTACCTTAGACTGCGCGGGATCAGCGCAGGGCGCTACCGTTCAGACGATCTCGATAAAGGTCGGAAGTTTGATTCCTATCTTCAGGTTAGGCAGAGCCGTTAGCGTTGCGCGCAAGGGCGTTTTCCGGGTGTTGGTAGAGTTCGACGTCTTCGCCTTCGTAAACGTCCTTGTGGCGGCACCGTGGGCATGTCCAGGTGTAGATTGCATTGATGTTTGCTTGGCCCCTTGTGAGATCATGAATAATAGGTTGCCGGCTTTTGCAATCGCGACAAGTGATAACTACGTACCACTCTCCTGCTTCATAGGGGAATGTCATTAGGGAAAATCCTCTATCGGGGGATTTAGAGAACAAAAGCGGACTAGTCCTGTTTCAAACAAGCTCCAGTCCGCACCCTGTTTGTTGGTTGAAAGTGGATTTTAGGCCCGAGACTAAAACGAGTCAAGGAAAATTCTGGATCGGTTTCAGCGTTTCATGAATTAGCGTGTGTGTTGGAACCTCAACACCGGCTTCACGCGCCATACGCACGACCGCTCCGCTCTGTGAATCGAGTTCCGACGGCTTTCCGGCAGCGATGTCACGATGCATTGAACTGGTTGCGTCTTCAGGTAAACCATCGACAGCGGCCATCACTTTGTCGACTGAATCCGGCGGCAGTTTAACTCCACGCGTGTGAGCGAGCGCGTAGATTTCCTGCATCGCGCTTAGCATTTGATTACGCCATTTCGGATCTGATCGCAGAACTCCGGCGGGCGCGTTCGCGACTGCACCAACGCCACTAAACGACGCGATGAAGAGAAATTTCGTCCAAAGCGCGACTTGAATGTCTGCGGCGATGGTTATGTCTAATCCAGCGTGCCTGAACACCTCCTCGACGCGCGTGATACGATCGCTACGTTTGTCATCGAGCTCTCCGATGATTATTGAAGGCGTGAAGCCCGCATGTCGGATATGACCGGGCGCGACAACAAAGCTGACAATCCTGCAAAGTCCGCCGATGACGCTGTCATGGCCGAGTTCATCAACGAGTTGCGGCACAGCATCGACACCGTTTTGCATCGGAACGACGGTTGTCTTTGGACCAACGACCGGTTTGATCGCTCGCGCAGCTTCCGGCACTTGCCACGCTTTGACACCGAGAATCACGAGATCCGTCTCGCCAACTTCGTTGACGTTATCCGCCGCCTTCGCCGGATAGACGACAAAGTCGCCACCCGAGCTATCGACTCTTAACCCGCTCGCTTTGATCGCGCGCAAGTGTTCACCACGTGCGATAAAGGTCACGTCCTCGCCAGCCTGGGCCAACCTCCCACCGAAGTATCCACCGACCCCACCTGTTCCAAAAACAACTATTCGCATGGACTTGAGATTACACCCACACTCAATCACATGAATACTGAGTTTGAATGGGATCCAATCAAAGCAGCGTCGAATCTACAAAAACATGCTGTGTCTTTCGTAGAGGCAGCAACTATTTTCTTCGACCCTCTGTCGAGCACTGTTTCTGACCGAGCCCATTCGGGCGATGAGCAGCGCTTTGCAATTACGGGATTGTCGTATCAGCGTCGTCTGCTCGTGTGGTTCACGTCGACCGCAGTGATAGAATTCGAATCATAAGCGCACGACTAGCGACACGACGGGAAAGAGAACAATATGAATCAGGAGCTGAATAGTGAAACGGATCCGGATATGTTGGATGAGTATGATTTCAGTAACGGAGTGCGGGGTAAATACGTGGATCGCTTTGCCAAGGGATCCAATGTTGTTGTTCTTGATCCAGATGTCGCACAAGTATTCCCGGATTCGGAATCAGTGAATCAGGCGTTGCGTGCGTTGGCTGAGATTGATGGTAAACAGAATAAGAATGTGTGGACGATTTACACTTAGAGATCCGAATCGAATAAAGCTCGCGCATATCGATTATCTTCGCGATGAAGATCTGATAATCCCGCGCTACAACATTGCTCCGAGTCAGAATGTGCTGACGATCCAGCAGCGTGGCGAGGATCGCGAAGCCGCGTTCCTGCAATGGGGGTTGATCCCTTACTGGAGCAAGGAGCCAAAAGGAATCATCAACGCGCGCGTGGAAACAATCGAACAGAAGGCGAGCTTCAGTGACTCTTTTCAAAAGCGCCGCTGCCTGATCTTCGCCGACGGTTTTTACGAGTGGGAACGGAATGGCAAGATCTCGCAGCCTTATTATTTCCAGATGAAGGACGGAACGCCCTTCGCGTTTGCGGGTATTTGGGACAACTGGAAAAGCGAAAGCAGTTCGATCACTTCATGCGCGATCATCACCACGACAGCTAACAAACTGTTAGCCGAGATTCATCATCGTATGCCGGTGATCCTCGGAGCTGAATCGTACAATCTGTGGCTAACTGGACGAACTCCCGACGCGAAGAGTCTGCTCACACCCTTCCCCGCCTCTGAGATGACAAGCCATCGCGTGAGTCGTGATGTTAACGATACGAAGGTTGACGATGAGCATCTGGTCCAACAGTGCGACACCGACGTAGGCGTCAATCTCAGACTGTTCTGACTACTCGTACCTAAGCGCAACCAGCGGATCTACTTTTGTCGCGCGGCGTGCGGGAATGGCGGCAGCGATGAAGCCGACGAAGGCCAGTAACGCCGCCACAGCCGTGAATGTTACCCAGTCAGTTGCGCTGACGCCGAACAGCATCGCTTGCATCACGCGCGTAACGCCAAGTGCACCGAGAAGACCAATGACAATGCCGATGAGGGTGAGGACCAGGCCCTTTCCGACGATCAACTTCAGCACGTCTCTGCCTTGTGCGCCCAGCGCCATTCTGATCCCGATCTCGCGAGTGTGATGTGAAACCGTGTAGGAGATCACGCTGTAAATACCTGTTACGGTCAGTAACAAACCCGTGACACCGAACAATCCAAACAACAACGCATAAAACCGCGGTTGCGAAATCGTGTCAGAAATCGCGTCAGTTAAAGGTCTGACTCTTGTCACCGGAATGGTCTTATCAATCGAGCGAATCGTGTCTTCGAAACTGCGCGTGAGAACTGACGGATCGTTCGTCGTGCGTATAAGAAAATTGCCCCACGCCCAACTGTTCTGTTGATGTGGCAAGTAGAGCTCAGGCGTTGCAGACCTTGTCAAACTGTTGTGATGTACATCTCCCACAACACCGACGATCTCATATTGCTTCGGATCGCCTTCGTTCTGATTTACACCGAGTTCACTGATACGTTGCCCAACCGGGTTCTGGTTTGCAAAGAAGCGTCTTGCGAACGTCTCGTTGACGATAGCCGCGCCGGTCGCGCCATGCCGATCCTGCTCGCTGAAGTAGCGACCCGTTAGCAAAGGAATTTTGATCGTCTGAAAGTATTCCGGCGTAACGTTGCGCACATTCGCTGACGGCTCTCGGCCCGGTTCAGGTATCGGATGTCCTTCGAACCTGAAGTCGCCGCCGATCTCGGCGCCGCTGAAAGGCATAGGCGCGACAAACGCCGCGCTCTCAACACCCGGCAAAGCTTTGAGTCGCTCAAGCGTTTGACTGACGTAACGACTGCGTGCCTGCGTGTCGTCATAAGCAGCGCCGCTGAGAGTGATTCGAGCGGTCAGGACATTGTTGGGATCAAAACCAGGATGCACGTTTGTCAACGAAGCGAAACTCCGCATCATCAACCCCGCACCGATGAGAAGCACGAGTCCCAGCGCAACTTCCGCCACTACCAACGAATCACGCCACAATTGCGCCGAACCACTGCTCGTGGCGGTCTTCGCTCCCGCTTTCAAAACCTCGTTGATATCCGGACGCGAGGCTTTCAACGCGGGAAGCAAACTGAAGATAACGGCAGTCAAAATCGACACGACCACCGTGAAGGTCAACACGCGAAAGTCAATCTGCACCTCATCGAGTCGTGGCAGTTGTTCTGCGCCATAAAACTTGATCACTTTCAATCCCCAGCCGGCGAGTAGTATTCCGATTCCGGCCGCGAGCAATGCCAGTAACAAGCTCTCCGTCAACCATTGCCGCAATATGCGCCAGGTGCTTGCGCCGAGTGCGACGCGCAAAGCCAGCTCTCGTTGTCGCTTGTTCGCTCGCACGAGCAACAGATTCGAGACGTTGGTGCACGCAATGAGTAGAAGAAAGATCACTGCGCCGAGCAACACCCATAATCCGCGTTGGGTTTCGGCGCCTACAATCTCCTCACCCGCGGGTACGACGTAAGCGGTAGTGTTGCGCCAGTACTGTGGATACTGTTGCTCGAGATTGCCGGCGATGTTGGTTAAGTCCGCTTCCGCTTGTTTGAGCGTGACGCCCTGCTTCAAACGACCGAGCGGAATAAAAACAAACGCGCCACGCTCGCCTAGATTATTCCCTTCACCCGCAATCGTGGTGAGTAGTTCCGTCGATTCCTTTGCGAGGGGAAACTCGAAGTCGCGAGGCAAGACGCCGATGATGGTGAACGGTTTGCCGTCCAGAGTAAGTTCTCTTCCTACTGCACTCTCGTTTCCGCCGAAACGGTTCTGCCAAAACTGATTACTGATGATGACCACGTTGTTCGCGCCACGCTTCTCTTCGTCGGGCTGGAAGTCACGGCCCAGCACGGGGTGAACCTTGAGCAATGACAGGAAGTTGGCAGTGACACGCATGCCTTGGACGCGTTCGGCTTGTTCATCAATGACAGTGAAGGGGTTGCGTTTGTAACCGGCAATTGCTTCGAAGCTATGATTCTGCGCGTTCCATTCCTGGAGGTCGAGGTAGGATGCAGGGCCTCTATCGCGTTTGTCTTTCGCCGTTCGCCAGAGCGCGACTACACGGTCCGGTTCAGCGAACTGCGGCGGATTAAGAATGAGCGCATTGATGACACTGAAGATAGTAGTGTTCGCACCAATTCCCAGTGCCAGCGTGATAGCTGCAATCAACGTGAAGCCAGGTTGCTTCTGCATGCCACGCAACGCCTGTCGCAAGTCTTGCCAAAACCCTGTCATCGCTCACCTCACTCATATCGCAAAGCCACTAACGGATCGACTCTCGTTGCTCGTCTCGCGGGAATAAGACATGCGACTAACGCGACGAGCGAAAGGATGATTGAAACTAAAACAAATGTTGTCACGTCCGTCGCTGTCACTCCAAACAACAAACTCGTCATCAGTCGCGTCAACGCGTAGGCGCCTATCAATCCCAACGCCACACCGACTACCGTCAGTCGCATGAATTGGCCCAGCACAAGTCGCAGAACGTCTTTCGTGCTGGCGCCGAGCGCCATTCTGATTCCAATCTCCTGAGTTCGCTGAGTCACCGCATAAGAAATCACACCGTAGATGCCGGACACGGCCAGCACGAGTGCGAGCGTTGCGAACATAATGAGGATGATCAAAGCAAAACGACGAGTGCCGACAGAGTCGCGAATCAGCTCGTCGATTGTTTGAATCTGATAGACGGGCTGGTCCTTGTCGACTTCGCGAATGGCCGCTTGAATCGCAGCCAGTGTGCTCTTTGGATCCACACTCGTGCGCACTGCGAGATTCATGCGGCGATAACGTCCCGCCATCTGTGCGAGCGCGAAGTAAATTTCAGGTTGGGTTCCTTCGTCGAGCGCCGATTGAGCTGAGTCTTTGACAACGCCCTTAACCGTAAACCATGGGCTCTTCGAGGTGGCGTCACCGATCTTGATCCGTTTTCCAAGCGGATCCTGGTTGGACCAGTAGCGATTGACCATCGACTGATTCACAATCACCACCGGCACGTTTTCCTCAGCCGCAAAGACCTGTCCCACGGCCAATGGAATTTGCATGGTCGTGAAGTAGTCAGGACTTACACTACGCGTGTCGATGCTTTGGGTTTGCGCGCCGGCGTTTGTGACGCTCTCGACTGTGATGGGCCAGTCTTCCGTGAACACAAACGGCATGTGTGAAGCAACTCCGGCAGATTCAATTCCCGGCAACGTCTTGACGCGATCGATCACGGTTTGAAAAAAGATCGCATTCTGTGAACCGTCTTTTGACTTCGCCGGCGATCGATTGATGCGCATAGTCATCACGTTCGCTGTGCTCATCCCCGGATCGATGTTCGTCAGCTTTGCAAAACTGCGAATCATCAAACCCGCCATCACGAGAAGAATCAGCGACAGGCCCACTTCGGCGATGACAAGCACACTCTGCACGCGTCGAGTTCCGAGTCCGGCAGTTGCTCGTTGACTCGATGTTTGCAGTGCTTCTCGTGTTTGTGTTCTGGATCCTTGAATCGCGGGCCAGAGTCCGAAAATGAAAGCAGTTACCAGAGACACCGCTAACGTAAACAGGAGCACCTGCACGTTCATCGTGACGTCCATGCCGGCCGGAATTGTGCCCGTTGGTATCAGATTGAGCAGAGCGCGTGTTCCCCACGAGGCTATCAACAGGCCAAACCCACCGCCGAGTAAACCTAATACAGCACTTTCGATGAGCATCTGGCGGATGATGCGCGCACGACTTGCTCCCATCGCGGTTCGGATCGCGATTTCGTGAGAACGGCTTATGGACTTTGCCAGGAGTAAGTTTGCGATGTTGGCGCACGCGATTAGCAGGACCATTGCGACGGCGCCAAGCAATATGAAGAGCGCTCTGCGCACTGGTCCAAAATAAAATTCGGCGAGCGGCTGCACGTAGATTGCTCGGCCCACGTATTCTTGGTTGGTGCTCGCGAAATCCTGTTCGTTTTGTCGCGCGAGATTCGCAAGTGCTGCGTTTACCTGTTCCTTAGTCGTGGCGGAGCTTGTGCGACCTACGATCGCGAAAGCGCGTCCAGCTCGTTGACCCTCGTTGAAATCGAACGGAAACGGAAACCACGCTTGCTGCTCCTCAAACCTGAATTGCGGCGGCATTACGCCGATTATGGTGAAGGGTTCGTCGTCTAATGAGACCTTCTGGCCCAACACTGCTTTGTCGCCACCGAAGCGTCGTTGCCAGAGTCCATGACTAATCACCAACACGCGCTGGCCGCTTGGTCCTTGTTCGTTGGGGGCGATGGTGCGGCCGATCAGCGGTTCCACGCCGAGCATCGTAAAGAACTCGGTTGAGACTTTTGCGGCTGCGATTCGTTCCGGCTCGTCGCTGCCGGTCAGGTTACGACTCACCGCTTCGAATGCAGAGACACGTTCAAAGATCCCGCTCTTGGCGATGTCGACAAACTCCGGCCCCGAAATTCGAAACTGATCCTGCACGCCGATCTTCGGCAAACTTTGACGTACAAAAAACAGCCGTGACGGATCTTTGTAGGCGAATGGATTGAGCACTACAACGTTGACGATGCTGAAGAGCGCGGTGCTCGCCCCGATGGCGAGCGCGAGCGTCAGCACCGCAACGACAGTGAACGAGGGCCGCTTGCGCAGCATACGGAAGCAGTAAATCAAGTCGTGCATGGCAGTAAGTACTCCAGCAGGTGTTGCGCGATCTGACTGAGCGATGTCAAAGGCCGTGCCAAGCCAAAATGAGTTGTATTCCGAGATTAGGGTGGTGCGGAACGTTTCGCTTGCGGGACTCACGATCCCACTTTCGAACTCAAAGATAGCGCCGCATCAGCGCCGAAGGCGCGGGATATAATAGCCAGGGGCAAGCGCTGAGCGGAGCGAAGCGCGTCGCCCCTGGATCGAAAAAAATCAACGAAGGGAGCACTGAAAGTGCGAAATATCATCGTTGATTATTCCGCTCTTTCAGAGCTTCACGCTCTATTATTTGTCTATCCAGGGGCCACGCGCTTCGCTTCGCTCAGTGCTTGCCCCTGGCTATCATATTCCGCGCCTTTGGCGCTCTGTCGGCGCGATCAACGCACCGGATCTGAATCTGTGGGGCCGATTAGGAATCGGATTGCAGTCGCATTCGAACCTGGATCGTCTTCGAATCGCGTTTGATCTTCAAGACGCGCTCGCCTGGCTGCGTGAACAGGCGTCGCAACTCGCGTAACGTGAGCCGCGCTGTTGGTTGGCCATCGACCGCGATGATCGTGTCCTCCTCTTGAATGCCCGCCGCCGCTGCGGGGCTGTTGTCCTCTACAGCATTCACGACAAACGTTCTGAAGCGTGGCGGCTCGGCGACGAGTTCGAGGCCGCTCAGATCGGTTGACGCTTTGTGGCTTCGTTCCAGCCATATTTGTGAACGTGAGTAGTCGAGGATCACTTTGAACTGGCTGAAGAACCCGTTATTGAGTGAGCCGTCATAATCAGCGCTACTTTCGCTTCCCTCTGTTCCCTGCGCAAATACAACCAGCGGATTATTGATCGTGAAACTTCCCACTTCGATGGCCGGTACATGCGCCTTCACAGTAGCAGACGAACCTCCAGCACCACCCATCTTGCCTTGCGTCTGCTTAGCAAGTGTCTCCAGCATTTTGTGCTTGTTAACAAATGGAGTGTTGAGATTCAGAATTCCAGTACCGCCGGTATCGATTTCAAATTTTCCTTCGATAGGCTCGCGTCCATTCAAAACAATCCGGCCGCGAACGTAAGGCGTCTTGTCTACGATCTCAATCCGAATTGACTCACCGGCGCCGTGGTATTTGTAGCCCTGCGTGTCAGTGAGATTCATTACACTTGAAGCGTAATCAATTTCGACAACGAAGTTGTTGATAAAGTCGTGACCAATGATGCCGTCGATCTTGAAACCAAATAACGGCGCGAACGCATCGAGATCTATTGTGGCAAGAGTTTGATTGAAGACTTCCACACCCGGAACCGACAAAGATACGGATTGGATCAATCCGCTTTGAACCGAGCCGCCCGTAGCGTCGAGTTTCAGTTTGCCTTTTGTACGCAACCGCAATGCTTTCGCTGACTGCGGATCAATCACTGAAATCCCCGCACCGGTATCAAATATGAAACGGAGTGGCCTGGACCTGTTTACACGGACTTTCAGAATAATCAGACCGCCGGACAACTCGAACGGAACGCCAGGCGCGCTCCCTGCCGAAGTGAAACGAGTCTGCGCGGACGTGTTAGCGAGAAATATTGGACCGAGCAGACATGATGCAACTAAGATTAACCACCGGATGTAAGTGAACATAAGCATCTCCGCTGTATATAGACGTGTGGAACCGAACTGATGTTAGCGTAATTCAAAAAAAGATTGGACTAAGCATGACAGAAAAAAGATGGTTATGTCTTGCACTAAGCGTCATTGCGATTTTGATCTCGAGCTACGTCGCACACGCAATGGACGTGGTCCATTACGCTGCGACACTCGAACCTGACATCGCCGGCAAATCGGTTAAGGGAACTGCGCGCATTCGCCTCGTGACGGATTCACCAGAAGCAGAGTTTAACTGCGGCGACCTCATGATAGACTCCGTCCGGCTCGCAGGCGCGGCGCTCAAGTTCATCGTCGTCGAGCACCGGGTGCGAATAGCTTTGCCGCTCGATCGACGAACACGCGAGCTCGAAATCGATTTTCACGGCACGCCAAAATACGGCATTCGATTTTTTCCGGATCGACAACAAGTCTACACCGTTTTTTCTACCAGCCAATGGATGGTCTGCGTTGACGATCCGGCCGATAAGGCAACCTTGACGTTCAAACTGATCCTGCCCGCGAACTTAACTCCAATCGCCAACGGCAAGCTAGTTTCTCAACGCGATCTGCCAAACAATAAACGTGTCTCCGAGTGGCAGCAGCGCACTCCTATTCCAACTTATGTCTTCGGTTTTGCGGCTGGTCCATTTCAGGTCCTGAAGGAGAAACGAGGACATGTTGAGTTTCAATACTTCGCGACAAACTACAATCAGAATGAAGTGCGCCGCATCTTTCGCGATACGCCTGACATGCTCGACTTCTTCGAAGCTCGGGCAGGTGTCAGATATGCCGATAAAACATACACGCAGGTGCTTGCCGCCGGCGGTGTCGAACAAGAGATGAGCAGTTTCACTGCTTTGAAAGAAGCTTACGGGAAGGAGGTGCTGGAAAACGAACAGGACGTTTGGCTTGGCGCGCACGAGTTTGCGCATCAGTGGTGGGGCAACATGGTGACCTGTCGCGATTGGAATCATTTCTGGCTCAACGAAGGAATCGCGACTTTCATCGCTGCGGCGTATCTCGAGCACCGCTTCGGGCGAGCGGCCTACCTGCGCGAGATCGAAACGTACCGCACAAACTATGAGAAAGTGAGAGCGGCGGGTAAAGACAAGTCGCTTGTGTTTCCGGATTGGTTACATCCGACGCGTGAAGATCGCACGCTCGTTTATGACAAGGGAGCTTACGTCCTGCATTTGCTCCGCGAGGAGATGGGCGAGCGCGCTTTCTGGAATGGGCTACGGCTTTTTACGCAACGACACTTTGGGAAGTCAGTGGTTACGGAAGACTTCGTGGCTGCGATGGAAGAAGCTAACGGGAAAAGTTTGAAAGAGTTCTTCGCGAAGTGGGTTTATCACACATGATTAACCGGAGAGACAGGATAATATGCACAGTCGCTGTGTTGGTCCACCTGGTGGTCAACGTGGCTCATGGCCGGGCACATGGAGAGTTAGGCGTGGGCTTGAGCGCGTTTCAAAACATCTACGTGATTACGGTAATTTTGATCGCACCGCTAATCGCAATGCTGTTGCTATGGACGCGATATGCGCGGCTCGGTCTTCTTGTGTTGGTAATTTCGATGGCGGGTTCGCTGATCCTTGGAGTGATCTATCACTACGTCGTCGTGTCGCCCGATCACGTCTCGCATTTACCGCCCGGAGACGCACAAGGTGTGTTTCGCATAACGGCCTTGTTCTTAGTGTTGACGGAGTTGTTTGGCGTGATTGCCGGCCTGTTGGGGCTGCGATCGAGTACAAAAGTGTACTCCTAAAGTACGGCTAAGACTTCTTCAAACGCAGAGTCCGCACAGTTACGCAGAGAGGCGCAGAAGTTGCCTTAATCTATAACATTCAAGGAGGGACGAGATGGAAGTAACCAGAGTTACTGTTGATGAAGTGAAGGAGCGCATGGACCGCGGCGAGATGTTTACCTTCGTCGACACGCGCAATCCAACGGCATGGGGTGAAGCGACGACGAAACTGCCCGCAGCGATCCGTGTTCCCGGAGACGAAGCGGAACAACATCTCAATGAAATTCCGCGCGACCGCACCGTAATCACTTACTGTACGTGACCGCACGAAGCATCAAGCGCCCGTGTGGCGCAAGTACTGATGGAGCATGGCTGGAAGAACGTCCACCCGCTATACGGCGGTCTTGACGCCTGGACGGAAGCGGGGCTACCTGAAGATCCTAAATAGTAAAACCTATGGACTCGTTCGGAACCTAATCGGTCGCTTCCAACGCGCGAAGGAACCGGGACGATTCGGACACATGGCCTGCTGCCTTACCAGTTCAACTTCATGAAAATAGTGCGCTCTGAAAAAGTCAGCGCTCGCACGCAATAAAAGCTAATGAACGATGTTCGCATCGCACTCGCCAACGTGCGCTTTCCCGCAACTCGCGAAGAGTCCATTACTTAGCTGAAGAAGCGATAGCTGAAGCATCCCGCCAGAAAGCGGAGATCATCTGCTTTCCGGAATGCTTCGTGCCCGGCTACAGAATTAACAAACAAGTGCTGCCGCCGGATACCGCGTTTCTTGAACGCGCGTGGTCCAACATCGCCGCCGCGGCTGCCAAAGCTAATCTAACTGTCATTCTCGGAACCGAACGCATGGTGGGTGACGCACTCGTGCCTACCGCACTCGTCATCAATCGAGATGGGACCATCGCAGGCTTCCAGGACAAAGTTCAGATCGATCCTTCAGAAGAGAACACCTACTCGCCTGGTTCAGGAAGACGAGTGTTCGAAAGAGGCAAACTCAAATTTGGCGTGGTGATCTGTCACGAAGGTTGGCGTTATCCGGAAACAGTTCGCTATGCAGCTCAACGCGGCGCACACGTCGTCTTCCATCCACACTTTCACGAAGCAGAACCGGGCAGTTACAGACCAACGACATTCGCCGATCCTGCAAACACGTTTCACGAGAAGGCTGTTCTCTGTCGCGCCGCTGAGAATACCTGTTATTTCGCAACCGTGAACTACGCCGGCGACGGATCGCCAACTACTTCCGCAGTGGTCCAACCCGACGGGACATTGCTCTGCTATCAGTCTTACGGAGAAGAAGGACTGCTAATCGCCGACATCGATCTCACCAAAGCTACCGGCCTGCTCGCGTCGCGTTACAAGCCTGTTTAGCTGCTCTGCGAAGCATCAAACACGACCTGGTCGTACCACCAGAGTTTCTCGAACAACTTTCGCGCCCGCGGTGCGGAGTCTGTTACTACGTCGACAATGTCCGCGATGCTGCGCCGTCCGTCGATTGCGTCAAACATCTGTTTCTCCTGGCTGTCGACGAGGACAAACAGGTCATTGTAGAGATGCGTTTGGTTCACCAACACGCCGGCGGCGCCCGGAGGAAGCCGGTCCTGAATGCACATCGTAAACGGCAGACGAACCGGCACGTAACGCAGATAAAGCTCTTCATCGAAGTGAAACTTTGCATCGCCATCTTTCGGATGGACCACGAAACTATGATTGGCCATCAAACCGCGCCAGAGTTCCATCTCGATGTACTGCTCGCGCTCGGGCAGTGCGGCGAGTCTTGCGGCATGGGGAGTGTTCGCGATTGCGCCACATTGCGGTAAGTAAGCCGCCTGCCAGTACCACCGTGCGAGCGTCAAATCATTACGTTCGATAAACTCATACAACTGCGGCACCGAGTATGATCGGTCGCGTGGGTTCAGCAGTGCATCAGCAAGGGCATCGCCGTTCGTGAAATCTCTTGAACCGCCCTGCGAAGCCAGCAACGGATGATGTGGCGGCACGCGCTGCAAAACAGTAATCAGATCGTTAATCTCCTGTGGGGACGTGCCGATGTCGAGCCGGCGGCAGTAATCCTGAATCATGTAAACGCCGGTTCGACCATAAGGCGCGTAGACCATCAGATACATCGCGCCGTCAGGCTTCAACACCGAGCGAAGCGCACGCAAGCCCGCATCGGGATCGGCAAGATGATGCAAGACCCCGGTGCAAATGATGTGATCGAAGCGCTGTTCCAACTCGTTTATGTTTTCAATCGCTACTTGCTTCGTGATGAGATTCGTTAAATTGTAGTCCTGCTTGAGTCGCTGAGTGTGCTCCAGACTCGTCGTACTAACATCAACGGCAACCACACGCGCAGCGGGATGACAGAACGCGTACTTCGCGGACTGCCACGTCCCGCAACCGGCCACGAGAACATCCAGATCCGCGCGATATTCCTTGTTGGGCCACAGCAGATGAAACTCAGCGCGCGGAATATTCTCGTCGCGGTACAATTCGCGCGCACGTTCAAGGTTTTCTATCGGCGGAGGATACGGGTGATTTGTGTAGAAGTCGCAGATCGGATCGTTTGATTTCGGAGTCATAATTCTTTTGTGAGTGACTGCGAATTATATATCATCTGTTACCGATTAAGGAGAACACATGACCCAAGCTGAAACCGCCGCCGCTTTTGCCGAACTTCATCGACGTGAAGGAACGTTCATTATTCCCAACCCGTGGGATGTGGGCAGCGCTTGTTTGTTGGCCCACGCAGGTTTTGAAGCACTCGCGACGAGCAGTGCCGGCTATGCTTTCTCTATCGGCAAGGCTGACGGCGAGGTTGGTCGCGACCAAACGCTCGCGCACGCGGCGGAAGTAGTTGCGGCAACGGGCCTGCCGGTCAGTATCGATCTGGAGAATGGATTCGGTGATGCTCCGGAGGCCGCGGCGGAAACCATCCGGTTAGCAGCGGCTGCGGGAGCTGTCGGTGGTTCAATCGAAGACCGGACGCGGCGCACCGAGGATCCGATCTATGACCGCGCACTTGCAGCCGAGCGAATCAGGGCCGCGGCGGAGGCGGTCCAAAGTCTTCCCTTTCCCTTTATGTTGACGGCGCGCTCAGAGAATTACCTCGTCGGCAAGCCCGACTTGAAAGACACGATCGAGCGTTTGCAGATGTACCAGGAAGCCGGCGCGAACGTGCTGTATGCACCCGGCCTGACGACGAGGGACGAGATCGCGACGCTCGTGAGCTCTGTCGATCGTCCGGTAAATGTTTTGATGGGCATCAAAGGCGTGCAACTAACGCTCGCGGACCTGTCGGCTATGGCCGTGAAGCGTATCAGCGTCGGCAGTACACTCGCGCGCTGTGCGCTTGGCGCATTTCTACGCGCCGCTCACGAAATGAAAGATCAAGGTACGTTTGGATTTATTGAGGACGCGGCCGACTCGCGCATGATCAATTCGATCTTTGCGTCGAGAGTCAAAAATTAACGTGGGCCAATCTCGTAGATCGTCGTGTCCGGATGATAGATTCGCCAGTCGAACCAGTAATCTTCGAGCACGAAAACTTTCTTCAATTGACGTCCTGCGAGTGGTCCGGCAATCGCTTTGCCTTCGAAATTCCACGTGCTGCCGGTTTCGGCGTCAACCAGTTGCAGATCTGTTTGCCCGGTTGTCTTCTGAAAAAACTCCAGACGCCGCCCATCGACTACACGTTCGAACGCGCGCGCCGAGCGTTTGTCGTCACCCAACACAATCATAATCGGAGCTGGTCCAACCATGTCCATGATCGGACTTTGCTTTTGTAATGCCGGCAGAGGATATGCTACTGATTTGCCGCCCACTTCAATCCCAAGCACAAGCGTTCGGGGCGCGAGACGCGTATCGACGTCAGTGCCGGCAACCGTCCGCATCCGTCCGACACGCGCCTCCCAGTCGGCGGCTTCGTATTGATTGGACGCGGCAATCTGTTCAACGGGCTTCAGCACGCGACCTTGCGGAGCTTCACGCTTCCAGATCGCAAACGAAATCTCATCGTGAAAAATCTGCTTAAGCTGATGTCCTTTTAATGGACCATGAATCGCTTTGCCGCTGACCTGCTGCCACCACGTTCCAGTCTCTTCATCGCGCATGATGAAGTTCTGGTTGTTGATACCTGCAAGGTGAAAGTGCAGTACCCGTCCGTCTACAGTTGTCTCCCACACCAGACCGGTGTGACAGAGCGTTCAATAAGTGGCCACGATCGGCGTGCCGCCGACAGTGTCTTCTACGAGGTGGTGATAGCCCATCAATCTGATCGGATAAGCGACTGACTCGCCGCCGATCGTGACTACGAGCACTCGATCGTTGTCGTTCACGAACGAAGCGTCAGCGACTTTTGCGTAAGCGGGATTCGCGAGTGGATTGAACATCCACTCGAAATGATTCTGCCGCGCCAGCCAGGTCGCACCGATTGTGGGAACGAGAAGGATCAGCATGATGGCTCGACTCCACCAGCGACCGCCGAACCACAGTCCGATCGTGAGCGTGAGAATCGCCAGTAAACCCAGGATTGTCACGACGGGCGACCAGCGACGCATCAGGTATGAGATTTCCATCGTGCGCGGCGTTTGCGCCTTGAACGGCATGATCAGGAAGACCGGCGTCAGGACGATCGCGACCACGACGACGATCAGCACGAAGAGCATGAGCCAAACGAGTTTGCGTCTGGCATTGGTCCATTCAGACAAACGAGTCAGAAGATTAGGCATGCCTGGCTCCAGTTCGACGTTTAATCTGGCGCAGCATCGCCACCGCCCACAATGCGCCAATCGCGAGAAAAGGCAGTAAATATACCAACAGATCCCAACGGCCGTAGCCCGGCGGTGTAGCTTCAACAGTTGCGAATGTCTCGGCGTTTCCCTGCGCGCTCTCTAAGCGCACACGCACGCGCCAGAGTTCCTGCGCGTCGAAGTGAACCTGCGCGCGATACTGAATCTGACCCTGCACATTCTCACGTTCGGCCGCATAGAATGCTTCCGGCAGACGACCGCTAACAGGTTGCACACCGATTTGAACACGCAAGTCAGCAGGAGGTTCCGGCGCCTTCAGAATTATAAAGAACAGCGCCTCGCCGACGTCGGGATCACTCCAAATACTCACTACATAAGGATCGGCTTTTTGATCGACGACGATGGCATACGGTGGTCCCTCGTGCGCACTCACTACGCCCGTAAGCAATAAGACAATACCGAGCACGAGTGTAAGACGTGAACTCATTTCAACCACCACCAAGCACGATCCCACGCATCTCCATTGGCTGCGTCAACAACCAGAACGCGGCGCCCGCCATCAGTAACGACAACGCCGCCCAGGGCATAAACACTCGCAACGGATGGATCACCTCTTCCGTCACAGCGATTGAGTAACTTACCAACAGCGACCCGAGCAGTCCAAGAGTAATAAAACCAAACTCAAACAGTTGCACGAGGTTTGGCGGCAGCCCGAACGAACTCCAATGCGGTTGGCCCAATATTGCCCAGCCAAAATCAACGAACGCGGATTGCGTCACGGGTATGAACGTGTAGAGCCCGGTTAGAAAGTGAAAGCTGTAATGCGCGAGCCAGATGCCGAAGCCGATCGGAACGAGTGAATAAGAGTAACGCACTGCGAGCGATAACCACGGACGCCTGCTTCCGCCCCACACTCGCGTAACCCAACTCGCAACTCCGATCAAAAGCAACGGTTCAATAACAAGGATCAGAGCGAACACAGACGCCAGCACGGGAAATTCAGTAGTGACGTGGAACAACTTCGCGAGCCACTGCTCGAACGCGTAAATCGGACTGACCATTCCAAACGCATTGAGCAAAGCACCAAATCCAAATACGACCGCGAGCGCCGCGAGATCCTTGCGCTTCGAAAAGAACCCGACTCCCGATCGCATCGGATCGGGGACGAGTTCCATCGCCGGAACGCGGCTCATTATGCCGACGTTGTCATGCGGACACGCCTGCACG
>Ga0126311_10000520_pt1 | contig 17900 bp, 23 predicted proteins | sample Plot61_FD_92539 | JGI IMG/M metagenome (GOLD analysis project Ga0126311, IMG submission 92539) | Serpentine soil microbial communities from UC McLaughlin Reserve, CA, USA - Plot61 | ecosystem: Environmental > Terrestrial > Soil > Grasslands | place: USA: UC McLaughlin Reserve, Lake County... | reverse complement strand
GTCCCCCGTTTCTACGTGGTTTTCAGGACACAAGAAGACACGTTAGGACACCAGAAAGCCCTCGATTGCTTGCCGAACGCACTCGCCACATGAGCACGTCGATACGTTGGCCCAAGCCACGGTATTGTGTCCCCCTTTTTGTCCCCCTTTTAAAGTGGTTTTTAGACCACAAGGGGACAACAAGGGATACAGAGGGAGACAAGAAACAGGCCGTTTTTATTGATGTTTTCTATTTTGTTCAGGAAAACCGGAAGGTAAAGATCGGTCCGGAGGCGAACGCTCTAATCCACTGAGCTACGCGGGCCTAAACAAAATGGCAGGTTTCAAAGGACGAACCAGGAGTGTCCCCCTCTTTGTCCGCCTTTTTTACCGCTTTTTGTATCCATCGTCAATATCGCGCGGCTGCGATAGGAAGCTCTCTACTGATTGAAAGCGGCCCTAAGTTAGAAAAATCGCGCTTCCTTTCACGGTTCTGATAAACGCGATTGCCTTGCGCAGGGTGAATGCAAAACCGCCAGAACCAATGCTCATCCACTGGACTTGGCCCAATGCGGTAGAATGGTGTAGGAAAAACCAACTGCTCGACTCGATTCGGGTTCTTACTTGGAGGCGTTTAACTATGTCGCGACTCGCTCTCGGCACTATATGTGGTCTCATTTATGGCGCCTTGTCAGCCGCGTCAATGCTGCCACTGACGTTTCCTGATAAGACGGCCGCTTTGACGGGCGCGTTCCTCAATCGATTCGCAATTGGATTCGTGATAGGTGCTGCGCGGCTTCCGGTGCCACCATGGGCCAACGGATTGATTTTTGGGGTGCTGCTAAGCTTACCAGACGCGATCATTACAAAAGCTTACCTTCCTATTCTTGTCTTAGGCGCAATTGGGGGTCTGGTCATTGGGAGCATCATTGGAAAGTGGGGAAGCTGAAAGCCTCAATCGCTAGACAGAGTGTGAGCGTGAGGAGGCCAACGCGATTTTGTCTGCGCTGTGCATTACGACTGCAGTAAGCGACTCCGACCTGCGGTTTCTACGAGGAATCTAATGCGTGAGTGAAGGACGCATATCTAAGGCCAGACCACCTGGTGTTATCGCGCTACTTATGCTCTTTGTCATTGGTACGTGTGCAAGTTTCATTTCGGCGGTGTCTCTCACGTTCCCTGGGAGTTTTCTGGAGCCGATTTGGGATCTCAATCCTCACGCGCGCGCAGGATTCAGCCGTATTGGTTCTTGGGCGATTGTGTTAATGATTTCTGTTTGCATTGCTTGCCTTTTTACCGCCCTCGGGTTGTGGCGGCGGCGCAGTTGGGGATATTGGCTAGCGGTTGTGATGTTGGTTGTGAATCTTTGCGGCGATGTGGTCAACGTCATTACTGGTATAGAGCCAAGAGCCATCATTGGTATCCCAATAGTCGGCATGATCCTTGCTTACCTTCTGCGCAAACGAACGAGGTATCACTTCAACAACTCGGCCATCTAGTTCTCCATTCCCGCCAGATAAGTCCCTCGATCGCTGATCAGTGCCAACCACTTGTTACGCATCAATACTCGGCTTCATTCGCCTAACACCGGAATTTCGAGTGTCTGGAACGATGCGACATGCGACCTTGTAAGTTTTCTCAACTCAGCACGACAAATGAGAGTAAACAGGCACGTCACGTATGCACAAGAGCTGTGGCGTGTCGAAACGGCGACTTGATTGAGCCGAAACTGAGAAACAAAGGAGCATCGGAATGAAGTTACTATTCAACGGTTTAATGGTGGCGTGCCTGGTCGTCACTTTGGCAGGCGCGACCGCGTTCGCTAACACGAGGAAGTCGAGTATCGCTTTCTCGGCCTACACAAAAGTGAACGATACCCTCGTAAAGAAGGGCAAGTATGAAGTCGTATTTGACAATCAGTCTGGTGAGTTGTCGATCTTCAAGGGTGCGAAACTGATTGCCAAGACGTCGGCCAGGCTCGAGAAGCGCGACCAGAAAGCGCGTGGTACTGAGGTTCAGACGATTCTCGAAGGCATGGATCAGAAGTTAGTCAGCATTACGTTCAGTGGCAGCCACGAAAATCTGGTTGTCGGTCAGGCGGGCATGCAAGCAGGTGGGAATTAATTACTTTCTTTCGAAAAGGCGATTCGGCATCTCGAGCTCAATTCGAGCTTCGGGCTGCGTTTCGCTTGTTTCGGCGGTTCAGCGTAAAAAATAAACCAAAGCAACGATGGCGAAAGCCATTAGGATGATGCAGGGAACAAAACGGCGCCAGATGAACCGGTCGATCATGTTTTCGGCTTCCATATTCATCGCGCAATGTGGACAGCCGCGCGCATTTTGCTCAAGCACGTTGCCACAATCACGACAGGTTTTTGTGCTCATTGCCATTGGTCCACTGCAAGTTAATCAGTTGGAAGATCACGCGGTGATTTGCTACAGACCAGCGTATACACTACTCTACTGGTCCAAGAAGTTCACACTCGTATGAACGCGATACAGGGTAAGTTCCCTGATGAATCTCCCGATCCTGGTCGTTGGCTGGACGACCACGGCGATTATCTTTTCAAGTATGCCGTTTTTCGACTGCGCGACAACACCGCCGCCGAAGACGCCGTGCAAGAGACTTTTCTCGCTGAACTCAAAGCTTACAAAGAATTTCAAGGGCGCGCTTCGGAGCGCACCTGGCTCGTTGGGATTCTGAAAAACAAGATAAACGATCATTTTCGGCGCGCGATGCGTGAGGCCCCACTCGGTGAAGAATCTGATGAAGGTCCCGAGCACCGCGAATTCTTTGAAAGACCTGATCCATGGCAAGGTCATTGGAACAATGATTACGCGCCAAATGAATGGCACGCAACGCCGGCGGAGCTGATCGAGCGCAGCGACTTCTGGAAGGTATTTAATGACTGCCTCTCGCCGTTGCCGCAACGTACCGCTAGTGCTTTCACCCTGCGCGAGGTTGACGGTCTTAAGAGTGAAGAAATCTGCGAGATCTTGAGCATTAAAGTGAACAACCTTTGGGTTATGCTGCACCGCGCTCGACTGCATTTGCGCAATTGTCTTGAGCTAAACTGGTTCAGACGCGAAGAGTGACATGGCAGTAAAACTGTACGACAAACTGAAGCATGCAATTCGATACTGGCTCCTTAGAACGTTGCCTACCTGTCAGCAGACTGTCGAAAAGATCTCACAATCAATGGAGCGATCGCTTAGCTTGCGAGAGCGAATCAACCTAAATCTTCATCTATGGACTTGTGCGTGGTGCCAGTGGTATCTGGAACACCTGCATATCATCCGCGAAACAGCTCGTGCCAAAGCCGATGAAGCACCCGATTACGTTTCGGGCGTTGGTCTTTCGAACGAGGCACGGGAACGAATTCGCCGCCGCCTCACAAACCAAAACTAAAAGAACGTGTAAGGGTCGAGGGCACACTTCCGACAATTGTCCAAGAGGAGCGGTTTGTCTCGAGGACAGTTATGGATTCGCCTAACCACAATCATCAACACACTCCAAACCGATTTGGTGTAATACCCACGCCCGTGCGGTTAAATGCAAATCCGGACTATACGGGCAAAGGCGTAACGGTCGCTTTTCTCGATTCGGGATTCTGTCCGCATCCGGATCTCATAACACCTATAGACCGTGTTGTTGCTTACCAAGATCTGACAGGAGAGCGGCGCAGTTTGTTTTCTACTGAGCCAGTAGAGTCCTGGCAATGGCACGGTACACAGACATCGATTGCAGCTGCCGGTAATGGACAGCTCAGCAATGGCTTTTATCGCGGGTTGGCCCACGAGTCAGAAGTCGTGCTGGTGAAAGTAAGTGAACACGGTCGCATAACTGAAGAAAACATTGCAAAAGGCATTCAATGGATAATTGCCAATCGTGAGCGTTACAACATCCGCGTGCTCAACATATCTCTGGGCGGAGATGAGGATGTTCCTTGTTCGAGAAGCATTGTGGACCACGCTGCTGAGGAGGCAATCAGTCAGGGAATTGCCGTAATTGCAGCGGCCGGAAACTCGGGAGCAGAGGGACGTCATTCTATTCCGCCTGCTAACTCACCGTCAGTGATTACAGTTGGCGGGTACACGGATCACAACCGGCTAAACGGAAATAAACTCGATCTATATCACTCAAATTTTGGCATGACAGCGGACGGCACAGTTAAACCAGAGATTGTCGCGCCCGCGATGTGGGTAGCGGCGCCCATTCTGCCGGGGACGAAGGCGTTTGAACGAGCTGAAGCTTTATCGCGCCTGGCTGCCGCGGTGGATTATGAGCTTCCAGATCTCCCACGCCAACTACGAGAAACAGCCGAGCTTCCTGAGCAAGTCGCTAACTCAGATGGGCCACGAATTCGAGCGTACGTTGATGCAACTTTGCAGCAAGAGAAGATCGTAGCTGCGCATTACCAGCACGTTGACGGGACATCTTTCGCCGCGCCGATTGTGGCTTCCGTTGTGGCGCAAATGATCCAGGCAAATCCAGCTTTAACACCGGGTGCGATCAAGAACATCTTGATTTCGACAGCCGATCGTATTGTGACCGAGCCTGTGATTCGGCAGGGCTTTGGTGTTGTTAATGCCAGGCGTGCTGTGGAACTCGCAAAAACCGAACTCCATGCGCTGAATGTTGTGGGATGTAAACCTCCTCGAGTCGAGAATGGACGGCTAATGTTTGTCTTTCACGACGATAACGCGCACAGCGTTTCAGTTGCAGGGGATTTTAATGAATGGAACCATGTTGCGACGCCGCTCAAACGAAATGAATCCGGTCTTTGGTTTACAGAGATTGTCGTTCGAGGAACCGGACGTTTCGAATACAAGTTCATCATCAATGGCCATCGTTGGATTGAAGATCCGAGCAACGGCATGAAAGCGCCTAACAATTATGGCGGCTTAAATTCGGTTTTGGTGATCGAATGAAAGTGTTCAGACGATGGCTGCTGCGATCTCTTCCACCATGCGCGCAGATGGTCCCATTGATGACGGAATCAATGGATCGTTCTCTCGGGCTTTGGGAGTGGTTGCAGCTTAGATTGCATCTGATCGTTTGTGCTTGGTGCGCGCATTATCTAAAACAAATCAAATTCCTCCGGCAGCTTCTTCGTTCAATACAATATTAGCCACGGATTACACGGATATTTTCTGATCTGTTCTGATCGGTCCTTCATCCGTTTAATCCGTGGCTTTGCTTCTGTAAGGAATAACAACTACCCCCGACTACGTAGCAGGATATGAGCGACGCACTGAAAAAACATTGGCCTGAATATCTGATGGAAGCGGCGGAGCTTGGTCTATTCATGTTCTCCGCGTGTGCGTTCACGATCCTCTTATATCACCCGTCATCACCCATAGCTCAAACAATTCACGATGGTGTGTGGCGGCGATTGCTGATGGGAACAGCGATGGGCTCAACGGCAATAGCCATCATCTTTTCACCGCTGGGGCAAAGATCGGGAGCGCACTTTAACCCATCAGTGACGTGGACATTCTTTCGACTCGGAAAAATAGACGCGTGCGATGCAGCCTTCTACACATTGTTTCAATTTGCGGGCGGCATCGCCGGCGTAATGCTCGCATCCCTCACGTTTCATACGTTGGTGGCCCATAAGTCGGTCAGTTATGCCGCGACGCTCCCTGGCTCGGATGGACCAATCGTCGCGTTATTAGCCGAGATCATCATTTCTTTCATTCTGATGTCGGTAGTTCTCACCGTCTCGAACACCAAACGATTAGCACGGTGGACAGGAATATTCGCCGGTGCTCTCGTCGCAACGTACATAACCATTGAATCGCCGATCTCGGGCATGAGTATGAATCCCGCACGGACCTTCAGCTCCGCGGTTGGTGCACAGGTGTGGATTTCCCTCTGGATCTATTTTGTCGCGCCACCTGTAGGAATGTTGCTGGCGGCCGAAGTTTACCGACGACTGCCCATAGGGCGCGCCGTCGCCTGCGCGAAGCTGCATCACCATAACAACCACCGTTGCATCTTTCGGTACAACTTTGAAGCTAACCAATAAAAGGAGAATCGAAATCATGAAACGTCTAGCGTTCGTAATCGGTCTAGTGCTGCTGACCGCTTGTTACCTGACCCAGTTCACGGTCGCAACTGCCACACGTAGGGTTGAATCAACCAAATTCACAGTTCGCGTCGAGAACATCTCTAGCCCGGAAGGGATGACGGCTTCGAACGGACAGAACTTTCCGTTTGCGTTATCACCGGGCATGTTTGTGTTAAGCGACAAGAGTGCACCGCTTTTCAGGGAAGGAAAACCCGCGCACAAGAACGGCCTCGAGATGCAGGCAGAAGACGGAGACCCGTCGGGATTAGTGGCCTCGCTCATGGCTATGCACCACAGCTCGAATCTGCATGGCGTGTTCAATACACCGGTGGGAGCCATGGCTGCCGGTCCAATCCGCCCCGGCAATTCATACGAGTTCACTGTTGCGGCGGCACCGGGAATGAGGTTCTTCATGGCGCAGATGTTCGGCCAATCGAACGATTGGTTCTACGCTCCCGGCGCAAACGGAATCGCTCTGTTCGATGCCAAAGGCATGCCCGTCAGTGGTGATATCACCGATCAGTTTTACTTGTGGGACGCCGGCACGGAGAAGGATGAAGAAATCGGTATTGGTTCAAATCAGGGACCACGGCAAAAAGGCACGAACACAGGTGAGGATGAACATGGAGTGGTACACCGCGTTAAAGATGAACGCTGGACCGGGAGGAATAAAGAGTTCTTCCGCGTCACGATTACACCCGAAGGAGGAATGTGAGCGATGAAAATCAGAATCATACTCACAACTTTGATCGTGTTGAGTGCCGCAGTTTTTACAAACGCTCAAACAGTCGACAAGAAGGCGCTAACGATAGAGGGCGCAAAAAAGGTGATCGCCGGCGCCGTTGCTTACGCCAGGAAGAACAACGCACCGGGCGGTGTCATTGCGGTAGTTGATGAAGGCGGCAATCTGATGGCGCTCGAACGTCTGGACGGAACGTTCGCTGCCGGCGCAAATATTTCGATTGGCAAGGCCCGCACGGCAGTGCTTTTCAAACGACCAACGAAGGCGTTCGAAGACATCATTAAGAATGGCCGCACAGCAATGGTTGCGCTGCCCGATGCCTATTTCACACCGTTACAAGGCGGAGTTCCGATCACAATTGACGGGCAGATTGTGGGTGGAGTCGGTGTGAGTGGCGCTGCCAGCGCGCAACAGGACGAAGAGCTCGCCATTGCCGGCGCGAATGTGTTTGCAGACGCCAAAGTGAGCGACGTAACACCCTCCCCCCAACGGTCAGTACTTTTCTTTGATGCGAAACAAGTGAGCACGTCCTTTTCCTCCGGTGCAGTTCTGCTGGATGAAAGTGATCGCAATTACATGGTCCATACAAGCCGGCGTGATAAGCCCGGATTAGCTGAGATCCATACCCTGGACACCGACATCATTTACGTGATGGAAGGGACCGCGACATTTGTGACCGGTGGAACGGCAGTAAATGCAAAGGAAACTGCGCCCAACGAAATTCGCGGTTCGCGAATAGAAGACGGCGTCACACGGCAGTTATCAAAAGGCGAGGTAATCATCGTGCCGAATAACACCGCCCACTGGTTCAAAGAAGTTAACGGCGAGTTTCTGTATTACACCATCAAGGTTCGCTAAGAGCGGATTGAAAGAGGTAAACCATGAAGAAACCATTCATACTTGTCTCTCTAATACTTCTGCTCACAGCCGTTTACGTGGGTGGCTCTTCTAACCTGACTCATGCATCGGCGCCAGTGAAGACTTCGGTGGACATTCCAGCAGGCAAACCCGATGCGATGATCGACCTTGGCTCGACCGACGGTGTGAAAACGGTAAAAGGTGACTGGCGTTACAGCGATACAAAGATTATCGAAGCTGATTTTCGCGGGCCTGGACCAGACAAGCAGCCGACGGGCGCACCAGTTAAAACATACGACTACACCCCACACGCCGGTGGCGCAGATTTCGATGATTCAAAGTGGGAAGTCATTAGCCCGACAACTCTGGATCAACGGCGTGGCAATGGCCGGCTCGGCTTCAACTGGTATCGCATCAAGCTGACGATTCCCGATCGCATAGGTGATTTCGATCCGACCGGTTCCACGGCCGTCTTTGAGACGTCGCTTGACGATTATGCTGAGATTTGGGTTGACGGCGAACTGTCGCGCGCGCTGGGCCAATCCGGCGGGTCGGTAATTGCGGGATGGAACGCCGAGAATCATTTAGTCATCGGCCGCAATGTCAAAGCGGGCCAGCAGATTCAGCTCGCAATCTTCGGTGCCAATGGTCCACTCTCAAATCCTCCGACAAACTTCATCTACATCCGTTACGCAAGGCTCGCATTCTATAAGACTGAGCCTGGCCCAGTGGCGCTGACGCCAAGCGAGGTAAATGTCGAGGTCATGCGCAACGATCCAGCAATGGATGAAATCGTCGGTCCTAATCCGAAAGTCTTCAAATTGGCCGACGGATTCAAGTTTACTGAGGGTCCAATTTGGATCAACAAAGATGGCGGCTACTTGCTGTTCAGCGATCCGAACGCAAACACGATTTACAAGTACACGCCGAATGGAAATCAAGATGGCAAGCTCGAGACGTTTCGCACGCCGAGTGGTTATTCGGGGGCAGACATCGGCGAGTATGGTCAACCTGGATCAAATGGACTGACCATCGATCCACAAGGGCGTGTGACAATCAATCAGCACGGCAATCATCGTGTTGTGCGCGATGAAAACGACGGGACGCAGACCGTTCTTGCGGACAGCTATCAGGGCAAGCGGCTGAACAGTCCGAATGATCTCGTTTACCGATCGGACGGCACGTTGTTCTTTACCGATCCGCCGTTCGGTTTCCCAAAGCTCTTCAACGACCCGCGCAAACAACTCGGGTTCAGTGGTGTTTACTCAATCTATAAAGGCGTCTTGAGACTTGTCAGCAAGGACTTTACTGGGCCAAACGGAATCGCATTGTCGCCGGATGAAAAGTATTTGTACGTCGGAAACTGGCCGCGCTCGTTAACAGGTCAGGAGTTGCGCAAAGAAGATGAGGCCGTCAGCGAAATCGGAGACAAGCACAAGGCGATCATGCGCTACGAAGTTGAGCCAGATGGAACACTGAAAAACGGAAGACTCTTCTTCGATTTTACGAATGGCGCAGGTGAAGACGGTCTCGACGGAATCAAAATCGATCAAAAGGGCAATCTCTACGTGTCTGCGCCTGGCGGATTGTGGGTGATCTCAGCGGAAGGTAAACATCTAGGAACCATCATTACGCCGCGTCATGCACATAACATGGCCTGGGGTGATGCTGACGGCAAAACACTGTACCTATGCGCTCGCTCAGGTTTGTATCGCATTCGCCTGAACGTTGCCGGCGTACGACCTTAGACTGTTAATACATCGTCGACACTGACCATCGTAGATCAGTCTTGTTGGGCATGTTGTGGCTTCGGTCGGTTGTAAGGTTTGACCCTCCCTTACCGACCAATATGCAGATCGCCGCTCGTCCTTTCGACGACAGCGAGTTGTTATTTAGTGAGGTACTTTCGATGGCTACGCAAATTCAAACCGTCTCGGTGGAACAGAATCCCTTCGAAAAGTTGGGCGCTTTCTTTATTCGATATGGCCTGGTTCTTGTACTCGGCTGGATTGGTGCGATGAAATTCACCGCCTATGAAGCTGCGGGCATCAAGGCTCTCGTTGAGACTAGTCCGTTCATGAGCTGGATGTACAAGGTTCTCAGTCTGCAAGCAACGTCTAATATCATAGGCATAGCTGAACTCACCGCAGCAGCACTCATTGCAGTTCGTCCGCTGGCGCCAAAATTGTCAGCGATCGGTAGTGCGCTGGCGGTGTTTACATTCCTGACGACGCTTACGTTTTTGTTCTCGCTCCCTGGCTGGGAGAAGAGTCTCGGCGGCTTCCCGGCTCTTTCTGGATCGGGCGGGTTCCTGTTGAAAGATACAGTGCTGCTTGGGGCGGCACTCTTCACTCTAGGAGATTCGTTGGCAAGCAAGAGGTAGGCGCTTGAAGACACTGCTACAAGATATGAGCGGAATTGATGACGTAGTTCGGAAAATCCTCGAGCGGCGGGCGAACACTTCGATACGCGCAGCCTGCTTATTTGGGTCAGCGGAATTGACGGCTGTGGGAAGGGTTACCTTGCAGCAACTCCGGGCACAAATCCGCTACCCGAGTCACCTTATCTTGAACTAAGCCCCTCCGTCAGACTGGTCCATAACTATTGCCGCCGAGCTTGACGCTCCATTACCGCAGTCGTAGCATCATCGCGTCGAAGTCCTCTCCGGACTTCCCCCAAAGGAGGGACTGATGACTTTTATCCGCGAAGCCCCGTTCAACGAAGAAGACCATCCCACGCTCAAGCTAATCAGGGAAGACTACGGCTTCATTCCCAACTTCTTTAAGGCGCAGGCGGCACGCCCTGATCTAATCGACGCTGAAGTGCAGCTTGTTGAGGCAACTTTGATCAAGGATGGCGCGCTTACTCGTCAGCAGAAGGAACACATCTTCCTGGTCTGTTCCGCCGCTAACCTGAGCACCTACTGCGTGACTGCGCACTGCGAAATCATTCGCATGCTCAAGATCGACGGACCAGAGCCCGAGCAAATCGCCCTGGATCACATGGCGACTGATCTGCCAATTGTCGACAAAGCACTGCTGAACTTCAGTCTGAGGCTGAACAATCACCCGCTCAAGATTACGCAGGACGACATAGACGATCTGAGGACCTACGGCTTCGACGATCAGCAAATCCTTGAAGCGGTCATGTGCGTGGGGCTTGCGAAGTGGGCCAACTACATTGCGTTTGGACTGGGTACCGTACCTGATTACGAAATCCGGATCGACCTCGAGAAAAGCAAAGCGATCGGTGCATAGCCTGTCAATCTGCGTTTTGTGAGTCTTCTAATTTGCAACCTGAGCGAATGCGGTCCATCACCTTTGTTACCAGCGGCTCAGCGATCGGCTCAGGATATTCAAACGATCCACTTTCAGTAACGATGCGGAGCGTTTTGCGCGTCGAATCATAAAGCACCTGACACGTGTTGCAATGGGCCAGGTGGGCCTCAAGCTGCTCGCGAATCTCGCTCGCTACGTCGGCATCGAGAAGGTTTCCCAACTCGCTAATAAAGTCGCGGCAGCTAATCATGATTTACTTGCACCGGCTTTTGAAAAGTATGGCGCCATCGACTCTCGCAGCATCAATCGCCCTCGCAAAACGCGCGCTTTCAACCCTGGAACGCTCAAACCCAACGCGACAGCCGCTTCTTCAGTCGAAAGCTCTTCCAGGTCCCGGAGCATCAACGCAAGGCGATATTTTACCGGCAGCTTCATTACTTCTTTCTCGACGAGTCTCCTGAGCTCTTCCCGCGAATAGAATTCTTCCGGAGTATCAGACCATGCCTGGATGTTTCGGGGCCTAAATTCTTCATTCTCTTCATCGAGACTGTCAACCTCTTTCCGGCTCCTCACTCGTTGCAGTCCGGTGTTAATGGCAATCCGGACGAGCCACGTAGAGAATCGCGACCGCCCTTCGAAGTGCGGCAGATGCTGAAAAGCCTTCAAGAATGCGTCTTGTAATGCGTCTTCAGCTTCTTCTGCACTGCCGAGTATACCGAGCAAGCTGCGGTAAACTCGACGCCCGTGCTTTCGCACTAATTCCTCGAACGCCTCCGTCTCGCCGTTCCGCACTCTCACGACAATTTCAAAGTCCGGATCGTCAGACACAAAATGACCCGGCAACTCCGGTTCTAGTATTTGACGCTCCGCAGCGACCGGCGGATTCACTTCTTCTGGTGGAAATATTACCCGCGGTTTGAAATCCGGTTCAGTACCCAGGCCCATTTGAACGCAATTGAGCAACTGAGTGAGCCCAACCATCAATACGGCCTCTAATATCTGTTCATCATTGAAATTCGATTTGCGCAACGACTCAACATCGAGATCGGTAAGCGAATGACCTTCCGAAACCAACCGCCGGGCAAAGTCGAGCAAGGCGACGTCAGCATCCGACAGGTTTGCTCCGTGATGATCGACGATTACCTGCTGAGACTGTTCAGTCTTAATACCCAGGAACTGCAAAGTTTGACAATGCAGTGCGGGAAAGTACGAGTTGTTGTTCTCGGCTGACACCGTTAGCAGAATAAATTCCTTCTGCACTCGACTTAAAGCGCCCTTTTTAAATAAAAGGCTCTCCAGCAATTGAACCTGCGCCGCAACCAGATCCGGTCTGAGCATTTGTGCGCGAAAGATTTTTGGGACCAGCCCAAAGTTTCGCTTTAACGCCGACAGGGTCGCGGCGCCTGGACCATCAGTTTCGGGCAAGAAGGCCACAGGAAATCTCCGTAAACACTCGTGTTCTGCCGGCGAAGCATACTCCACTCGTTCAAGCGCTCGCCAGAACTTTTCGGCAGCGGAAATTCTGCATCCCGATGCTCGCGCTTGCGTCTAATGATCCAGTAGACCAGTCAAGGCCCAGTTCCCACGTGCAGTTTAGAGTTCAAGTCCGGAGGCAGCATTGGAACCTACCAGCGACACTCAGTCCGAATTCAACCCGGGCAAATGGTTGGATTGTCACGGCGACTACCTTTATCGATATGCCCTGATACGCGTTCACGATGCGGGGCTGGCGGAGCGTTTGTTGCAGGAAACTCTGCTGGCAGCCGTGGATTCTCATCAAGCTCATGTAGGTCGCAGCTCTGAACGAACCTGGCTGGCCGGGATTATGAAACATAAGGTTATCGATTACTTTCGTCGTGCCGCGAGGAACGCAGAATTGCAGTTGATACCGGAAGGTAATGACAACGAGACCGAATCGTTCGAAAAATCTGGACCATGGCGCGGTCACTGGCGTGAGGATCGGGCGCCAATTAGTTGGCCGATGCACGCTGAACGGTCTTTGGAGTCGCGTGAGTTTTGGGAGACTTTTGAACACTGCTTATTAAAACTGCCGCAGCAGATGTCTATTACATTCACCCTTAGAGAGATCGATGGCCTCACGGCAACCGAAATTTGCGAGATCCTGAACATTACGCCCGACCATCTCTGGGTGCTACTTCATCGCAGCCGCGCGAAACTGAGACAGTTGCTGGAAGCCGAATGGTTTCACAAATGCTCCTACCGAGTTGCCGCCGCGTGAAATCAGCTTGTAAGGATTTGCCCGCACCGGCGACCAACAGTTGGTTACGAAATCTGAGAGGAGAATCTCAACATGACGAACAGATTGAAGGTGACACTACTTGCCCTAATTGTTGCTGGTTTCGGCGCATGGTATGCATTCAGACCCGAGCGGCTTTTCATCAATCAAAGGGTAAATGAACAGTTTCCCACTGCCTCTGCGGCAAGCAATCAACTCGCTTCAGGACAGTTTCACAGCAGCGCACATGAAACTAAAGGGATCGCCACGGTGTTTCAACTTGCCGATGGCAAAAAGACACTGCGACTGACCAGCTTTGAAACGTCGAACGGTCCCGACGTACACGTCTACCTGGTCGCCGCTCAGGACGCGAAAGACAACGACACAGTTACGAAAGCCGAATTTGTCGACCTTGGTTCTATGAAGGGAAACATTGGCGATCAGAACTATGAGTTGCCGGCGAATGCAGATCTCGCGAAGTACCGCGCCGTCACGATCTGGTGCAAGCGTTTCAGTGTGAACTTCGGTACGGCGCCGCTGAACTCGTCAATGCAATCGATGAACGTCCAGTAACTTCCCCCATGCCGGAGTGCATCATGACCAACAATAATCACTACGATGTAATCATCATCGGTTCGGGCGCGGGTGGCGGCACACTGGCCTATAAACTCGCGCCCTCCGGCAAGAAGATCCTTCTCCTGGAACGCGGCGATTACGTTCCGCGTGAGAAGGACAACTGGAGCACGCGCGCCGTAAATCTCGAGGCGAAATACAACACGAAAGAGGCGTGGCGCGACAGCGAAGGTAAAGAATTACATCCGCACACTAATTATTTTGTCGGCGGTAACACCAAGTTCTACGGCGCTGCGCTCTTTCGTCTACGAAAGGAAGACTTCGGTGAGATTCGTCATCACGGCGGCATCTCGGGCGCCTGGCCCATCAGCTATAACGAGCTGGAACCGTATTACACCGAGGCGGAACACCTTTATCACGTACACGGCAATCGCGGTGAGGATCCCACAGAGCCCTGGGCCAGCGCGCCGTACAAATATCCAGCCGTCAGTCACGAACAACGCATTCAGCATCTGCATGACGATCTGGAGCGCGCCGGGCTTAAGCCGTTTCATGTGCCGTTGGGAATTCGGCTCGACGAAAAGAACGCGCGGACTAGTCTCTGCATTCGATGCAATACGTGCGATGGCCATCCTTGTTTGATTGGCGCCAAGTCAGACACGCAGACCATCTGTGTCGATCCCGCTCTTCAACACGCGAATGTTTCCCTCGTCACAAACGCGAAGGTTATGCGACTGGAAACCAACGGTAACGCACGCGAAGTCAGCAAGGTAATCGTCGATCGCGATGGTATGCGCGAGGAATACTCGGGCGATATCGTCGTCATCTCGTGCGGGGCAGTAAACTCCGCGGCGCTGTTACTGCGCTCGGCAAACGATAGCCATCCAAACGGACTCGCCAACGGTTCGGACGTAGTCGGACGTCACTATATGGGCCACATCAATTCGGTGCTCATGGCCCTGTCAAAATGTCCTAATCCAACAATCTTTCAAAAGACACTCGCAATCAATGACTTTTATTTCGGTTCCAGGGAGTGGGACTACCCGATGGGCCACATCTCCTTCGTCGGCAAGCTCGACGCTGACACTTTGAAAGCCGGCGCGCCGCCGATAGCTCCGGGATGGACGCTCGACCTGATGGCCAGGCACTCGTTGGACTTCTGGCTGACTTCCGAAGACTTACCCGACGCAAACAATCGGGTGACTGTAGATCGTCAGGGTCAGATCAGCGTCAGTTACAAACTAAACAATGTCGAAGGTCATGATCGCCTGAAGGCGCAGTTGCAGAAGGCAATGAAACAGACCAACTGTGACGTTCACGGGCACGAGTGTCATCAGGGTCTGTTCGCGCGGAATCTTTATCTGGGCCAACGGCTACCGCTCGCGGCAGTGGCGCACCAGAACGGCACGGTGCGTTTTGGTGATGATCCAAAAACGTCCGCACTCGACCGCAATTGCAAAGCACACGAGCTCGATAACCTTTACGTCGTCGATGCGAGCTTCTTCCCGTCGAGCGGCGCCGTGAATCCGGCGCTGACGATCATGGCTAACGCGCTGCGCGTGGGCGATCACCTGCTGGAGCGAATGAAATGAACCGGACCAGAGTCACATTTCTCGGGTTACTGCTTGCGCTGGGTGTTTTCGTACAAACGACAACAGCCCGGTACCTGCCGACGGACGCGCGTGCAATCAATAACACGCGCGTCCCCCTCCTCCGTGTCGTCAATGATGAAACAGTAACGCTTCCGGTTGTGGAACAAGTGGGTGCAATCGGCATGACAGTGTCGGACATGGATCGCTCAGTCGATTTTTATACGAGAGTGTTAGCGTTCGAGAAAGTTTCGGATGTGGAAGTAACCGGCGAGGACTACGAACGTCTACAGGGTGTCTTTGGTTTGCGCATGCGCGTGGTACGGATGCGCCTGGGTGATGAGTTTATCGAATTAACGGAATATCTCGCGCCAAAGGGCCGGCCCGTTCCGGTCGATTCGCGCAGCAACGATCGCTGGTTTCAACACATCGCCATCATCACCAGCGACATGGACCACGCTTATGCTCTGCTGCGGCAGAACAAAGTCGAACATGCTTCTACTGGTCCACAGCGTTTACCTGATTGGAACAAGAACGCTGGCGGCATCAAGGCTTTTTACTTTCGCGATCCGGACAAGCACTGGCTCGAGATTCTGCAATTCCCTGAAGGCAAGGGCGATCAGAAGTGGCAGCGGAAAGACAAGCTGTTTCTGGGTATCGACCACACGGCCATTGTCGTCAGCGATACGGAAGCGAGCCTGAAGTTTTATCGAGATATGCTTGGCCTGCACATCGCGGGCACGAGCGAGAACTACGGCACAGAGCAGGAACATCTCAACAACGTCTTCGGCGCAAGGTTGCGGATTACGAGTCTTCGAGCCGGCAACGGGGGGCCAGGCATCGAATTTCTCGAGTACCTTGCGCCGCGCGATGGGCGGCCCGCGCCTGCTGATGCTCGTGCGTCGGATCTGTTTCACTGGCAAACAACTCTGATCGTCAACACAGCCAATAGCTTTGCCCGGCGCTTGCTTGCGGAGAACTGTCGCTTTGTTTCACCAGGTGTCGTGTCGCTGAACGATAAGAGCCTCGGGTTTAGTAAAGGCCTGTTAGCTAGAGATCCTGACGGTCATGTGATGGCGTTACTTGAAAAATGAATATGAATAGTCGACCACTCTTTATTCCAGTTGTCCTCGGCACTGTGCGGAAAGGCCGCGCGAGTGAAAACGTCGCCAGGTTTGTGTTCGACCAAGTCAAACAACGTGAAGGCGTCGACACCGAGTTGATCGATATCGGAGAACTGAAGTTTCCGGGAGATGATGCAGGGGAGCAGATCAAGGATAAGAGATTCTCTGCGACGTGCGAGCGTGCAGATGGACTGGTGTTAGTGGTACCTGAATACAATCACGGTTAGCCCGGCATGCTCAAACACGTGCTCGATTCCAATCTGAAGGAATACATCCACAAAGCAGTTGGCATATGTGGCGTATCGGCGGGCGGTTTCGGCGGCACGCGTGTGATTCAAAGCCTATTGCCGGTGTTGCGCGAGCTAGGGCTCGTCACGATTTTTTGGGACGGAAATTTTTCGGGTGCCCAGGGTCTCTTCGACGATGCGGGGAACATGAAGGACCGCGCCACGTACGAAAAGCGCATCGACAAATTTCTCGGCGAGTTGATCTGGATGAGCAAAGTATTACGATTGGGCCGAGAAACCATCTCCATCTAAGGCGCTTTCAATGAAAATCATTTCCGTAAATGTAGGATTGCCGCGGCTCGTGCTGCGGAACGGTGAACCAGTATCAACCGGCATCTTCAAAGAACCCGTCGCGGGTCGAATGATGATGCGGACGTTGAATCTCGACGGCGATCGGCAGGCAGATCTGTCTGTACATGGTGGACCAGAAAAAGCGGTCTACGTTTATCCATCTGAGCATTATGACTTCTGGAAACGTGAACTGCCTGACATGGACTTACCATGGGCCATGTTCGGCGAAAACTTCACTACCACAGGCTTATTCGAAACTGAAATCAATATTGGCGACACGTTTCGAATCGGCACCGCGGAAGTAATGGTCACGCAGCCACGCATGCCCTGTTACAAACTCGGAATTCGTTTTGGCCGGACTGACATCATCAAGAGGTTTCTGGCCAGTGAACGCACCGGATTTTATTTTTCAGTTCTGAAAGAGGGGGAAGTCGGCGTTGGCGATGAATTTGAGTTGCTGGAGAAAAACGCAGCTGGTGTAAGGGTGGTTGACGTCACGCGACTATATAGCAGCGATAAGGAAAACGTCGATCTACTGAGGCGCGCAATCGCGACCGAGGCATTACCGGACAATTGGCGAAACTATTTTCTAAAACGGATCGAAAGTCTCAGCCCGGCAGGAAACGGAAATGAATAGACTAAAAATGATCTGCCCTGAATGCGGCGCCGAAATGAATCATCATGCAATGAAGATCGACTACCGCGGCGAAACTCCGGGACTCCAGGAAGTCCATAGCTGTCCGGGCTGTGGCCGAACCGAACTGCGACAGGCGGAATAAAACCATGACTGCGGAAGAACAACGATTAGAGGAATCGCGAAAACGCACGAAGCACTGGAAGCGATGGGGACCATATCTCAGTGAGCGCGC
>Ga0126311_10000518_pt1 | contig 17911 bp, 15 predicted proteins | sample Plot61_FD_92539 | JGI IMG/M metagenome (GOLD analysis project Ga0126311, IMG submission 92539) | Serpentine soil microbial communities from UC McLaughlin Reserve, CA, USA - Plot61 | ecosystem: Environmental > Terrestrial > Soil > Grasslands | place: USA: UC McLaughlin Reserve, Lake County... | reverse complement strand
TTTCGTGTTTGGCACTGGACCGATTCGCGGCTTCGCAGTGACCCTCGTAATCGGACTGCTTATCAACCTGTTCTCGGCAGTTTATGTATCGCGCACGATCTTTATCTGGTTGCTTTCACGCAGGAAAGTGGAGTCGTTGAGTATTTAGAGAGTTGTCATGTTTCAAATCCTTCACGATGTAAATATCGATTGGTTGGGTGGTCGGCGCTGGTTTGTCGGTGTCTCTGTATTGGTGATGCTGTTGGGTTTGGGTTCCGCGATTTTCCGGCAGGCCACTGGTCGTCAGGCTTTCAACCTTGGTGTCGATTTCAAAGGCGGAACGGTAGTCACCACCAGATTCAAGCAACGACCGCCTGATGACGCGATCCGGAGTGCACTCGTCAGCAAAGGTATCAATGATGCGGTGGTGCAGCCCGTCACTGACAGGAACGATACCGTCCTTATCAAAGTACCGCTCGAAGGCGAGGGCCAGGATGGCCGTGCTCGCGTTCGAGAAGCATTGAGTACGTTTGGTACTGAAGCACCCGCAACCACTGAACTCGAAGCAGATCCAAACGCCGCTTACAAGATCGTCGGGACTGACGCAGTCGGCGCGATCGCAGGAGCCCAGTTAAGAAACAAAGCGATCGCCGTTACCCTCGCGGCCCTGGTAGGAATCCTGGTCTACATCGCGGTGCGGTTTGAGTGGACCTACGGCGCAGCGGCCGTGATCGCTGTGTTTCACGACGTCCTCGTCACGCTTGGTTTCTTCTCGATCTTCCAATTGGAGGTCGGTCTAACCGTGATTGCCGCGCTGTTGACTCTTGTCGGATTTTCGGTAAACGACACGATCGTCGTCTTTGACCGCATCCGCGAGAATCGCAAGCTGCACCGGCGCGACTCGCTGTACAAGATTACAAACGATTCGATCAATCAGACGCTTTCCCGAACCGTGATTGCGAACGGACTGGTGTTCTTATCGGTCCTTGCGATGGTGCTTTTCGGGGGCGACGTGTTGCGCGCTTTTTCGCTGGCTCTGTTCATCGGCGTGGTTTTCGGCACCTACTCATCGATCGCAGTAGCGAGCCCGATCATGGTCTGGTGGGAGCAGCGACTCGACACGGCGAATCGTGCTGCGGCATTAAGTTTTAATCAACCAGTAAGAGGCGGGACGCGGAGTCCGGCCAAGTCAACGGGTCGTGAGCCAATCACACCACGCGCTCGCAAAGCGGGCCGTGCGTGATCAGGACGGCTGTCTAGTTTGCGCTTGACTTTGAAACACTATGCGGACTAGACTGCGCTCGTTGCTGGCCAATTAAATATCTCAAGTGTCGACCCCGCGGTGTGAATTCGCAAGTTGGGTGCGGTGGCGGTGTGTTGAGCAGGGCCAGCGGCGGGTTTTTCTCGCACAGCGGCTTTCAATCTAATGTGCTCAATCGCAGGAGCTGCTGTTTCCCCTCTTAATGACGAAACGCAAGCGGTATTTAAATCGACATTTGCGAGGCAATTACTGCTTAAACTTTCGTAACCCCTGATCCATTTGGCGCCGGAGTCGGAGGATAATATCAATGTTCGATAATCTTGTTGAGTCAAGTTCGCACAAGGATGATATAGCGCGAAAAGGCTCATTCATTGGTGTCACTGCGTTAATTTACGGTGTGCTGATGCTAGCCTTTTTTGTGGCCGGTATTTACTGGTACGACGCTCATCTCGATGAGCAGACGCTCGAGCTGACCACGCTCGTAGCTCCCGTGCCTGTGCCGCAACAACAAAAGCAGGAACAGGAACAGAAGCAGGAAGCGAAGCCTACCAAGACGGAAGCCAACGTTGACGTTCGCAAGGAACTAATCGCCGACGTCACGCGCACGGAGTTGGTGCCGAAAGAAGTTTCGGCCAAAGCCAGCGACGTGCCGCCAGTGAGATCAGGCGTTACCACGATTATTGGTAATCAGAACGTAACTTCCTCGGCGCCCATGCCGGCCGGTCCCGGTTCGGGCACAGTGACAACCGGAACCACGAAAGTCCAGATTGCCGACGAACCGCCACCCCCGGCGTCGACACCAACTCCGCCTCGTGCTCCCATATCGGGCGGTGTTCTCAACGGCAAAGCGATCAACTTACCTAAACCAGCGTATCCACCGATTGCCAGGGCAGCTCATGCTTCAGGCACTGTGGTCGTCCAGGTGTTGATTGACGAAAACGGCAACGTGGTCTCAGCACACGCAGTATCAGGACATCCGCTGTTACAAGCGGCTGCTGTTGGTGCTGCGCGTTCGGCGAAATTCTCCCCAACGAAACTTTCGGGGCAGCCAGTTAAAGTTACCGGAGTGATCCAGTACAACTTCGTGGCGCAATAACTGCGGAGAGTATTGTCGTGTCGCCGCGGTTATCGTGGATCGTCCCGGCGTCTCTGCTTGCTATCAATCAAATAAAACCTTTTGGAGGGGTTTACCGTGACAATTCTAATAAGTCTTTTTGGAACCAAGGCACTCGGTCTTTTGATGCTGTTGCAGGAAGCCGCAGCCAGCCCGGCAGAGGGTGCGAATGCAGCAAACACGTTCACGTTGACCGAGATGGTGAAGAACATGGGTGGCGTCGCTATCGCCGTCGTCATCGTGCTGTTGATCATGTCAGTCTACTCAATCGCCATCATGGTTGAGCGTTACCTGACTTACTCCGCCGCGAAGAAGCAGTCGCGCGAGTTTGCGCCGCGTGTCGCGCAAGCGTTGAAGAACGATCGTATCGAAGAGGCGATCAATATCAGTGACAAGCATCGCAAATCGCACCTGGCCATGGTTGTCAGCAGCGGCTTGCAGGAGTTTCGTGCCCACGAAGCATCGACCGATATTTCCGGCGACGAGATTGAAGCTTCGAAGCGTGCGTTGCAGCGAGCGATCGCGATCAAGACCGCAGAGTTCAAACGTGGTCTCTCCGGTTTGGCGACCATCGGTTCGACTGCTCCGTTCGTGGGTCTGTTCGGAACGGTGTTCGGCATCATCAACGCGTTCCGCGGCATGAAGAACGCAGAGTCGGCTGGTATCGCGGCTGTGGCCGGCGGCATCTCGGAAGCGTTGTTCACCACCGCGCTTGGATTGCTCGTGGCCGTGCCTGCGGTTTGGCTGTTTAACTACTTCACCGGCAAGGTCGATGGCTTCGTAGTGGAGATGGATAACTCGGCTTCAGAACTGGTCGACTACTTCATCAAGAACCGCACGAAGCAGTTGAAAGCCTAGACGTGCGGAATCGAAAAACGCCGAATGAAGTTATCCGTTGGTGCGGTTTAGCTGCTCCGGCGTTTAGGGGCTGAAGTAAAGGAGATTTGTTATGGGAATGTCAGGTGGAGGCGGTGTGGGCGGCCTGCAGTCAGAGATTAACGTCACCCCGATGGTCGACATCATGCTGGTGTTGCTGATCATCTTCATGGTGGTCACGCCGTTCTTGCAGCAGGGCATTACGGTTGCGCTGCCGAAGAACATGACCAACCCGGACGTCGATCCGAACATTATCAAAGAGTCGTCGATCGTGATTTCCGTTCCGAACGACGGCGAGTACTACCTTGGCAAGGTCAAGGTGGCCAAGGAACAGCTCGCCGAAAAGGTCGATTCGATGCTCCAGAAAAACGCTAAGAAGGACGAGGATCGCATCGTCTATATCAAGAGCGGTGTGGGCGTAAGCTACGGCGACGTGGTCAACGTGATCAACGAAGTCCGCAAGCTGGGAGTCGACAAGATCGGACTCGTTGCCGACAAGAAGAAGGGCGGAGCCGCTGCGAAGCCGGCCGCTTAGTACGTGTTTATTTAAGAACGAGGAGAATTTCAGATGTCGATGGGCGATAGTGGTGTAGAGAAAAGAAGCAGTACCACGGCCCAGCCGTATATCAACGTTACGCCGTTGATTGACGTTTTGCTGGTGCTGCTGATTATCTTCATGGTCGTCACGCCGTTGAAGCCGAGCCGGTTCAAGGCTGATATTCCGACCCAGCGGGATCCTAATGAAGACCTGAGTAAACTGAAACCAAATCCACTAACTTTGGTGGTGACAATCGCTCCTGATCTTTCAATCAAGTTGAATCAGGATGCGCTGGGTTCGGTAAACGAAACCGCACCGTTGGCGCAGCGATTGGCGCAGGTGTTTCTACAAAGAAGAGAAACCCGTGCATACAAAATCGGGTTTGAAACGCGGTCTGACCTCAGGGAAGAAGATCGCATCGAGAAGACGGTTTTCGTGAAAGCGCCGCGCGCGACGAAATACGGCGACGTGGTGAAAGTAATCGACGCTATCAAGGGCGCCGGCGCGAATCCGGTCGGCTTGCAGGTGGACGATCTTCCTTAGTAACTATGAGATTGACGAAGCATTGATAAAGGCCCAGAATTCGCCCGACCAAATGCTCGCCAGTCTAATAAATTGGAGTCACGTATAAATGAAACTCTCTCAGACCAGGATCGCCATCAGTGTTTTGGCCATCATTGCTTTGGCGATCCTTGTTGCCACTACGTCCAGTTGCGGAGTTATCAATCGAATCAGATCCAAGAACCAGTTGAACGAGGCAGCGCGCGCCTACCGCGAAGGTAGATTCCCGGAAGCGGAGCAGCATTCCAGAGAGGCCGCCGCACTGGATCCTAATAACAAGACTGCCCCGATGTTTATCGCTCGTACGATTCATGCTCAGTACCGTCCGGGCGTGCAAACTCCTGAGAATATTGTCAAGGCCCAGGAGGCAATTCAGGCTTACCAGGAGATCCTCAACAGGAATCCAAAGGACGACGAAGCCTACAAAGCGATCGCCTATCTCTATGGCGCCATCAAGGAAGACGACAAGCTGAGACAATGGATCGCAGGGCGCGCCGCCAGTGAAGCCGCCGAGCCGGAGAAGAGAGCCGAGGCATACGTAGTGCTGGCCAGCAAGGACTGGGATTGTTCTTTCAAGATAACTGAGCAGCCGAATGTAAAGACTACGAGTGTTGATCCGGGAACCAACCGGGCCACCGTTTCTTACAAGAAGCCAAAAGAGCAGAAAGAGTTCGATCAAGCCCAGATGTGCGTGAAGCAGGGTTTGGTCGAAGCGGAAAACGCAATCAAGTTTGATTCAAACAATGAATCGGCCTGGTCATACAAGACGAACCTTTTGCTCGAGGCGTCCAAGCTGGCTGAGATGGATGGCCAGACGGAACAGAAAGCTCAGTACCAGAAGGAATACGAGGCCGCTCTGAAGCGCACCACCGAACTGAGTGTCGCGAATCAGAAGCGAAAGGAAGAGGAAGAGAAGAAGTCAGCCTCTCCGCCGAAGGGTTAAATAACCGCAGCAGATTTCCCGCAAAGGCGCAAAGACGCAAAGGATAACGGTTTTCCTTTGCGTCTTTGCGCCTTTGCGGGAAAAGTTCTTTCAAATTCTTTTTGTTATACTTTTGCCGTAACTGATGATTCGGATCGAAGACATCGTCGAAAAAGTCGCGACTAACCACGCTCAGGCAGACCTCGATTTGCTGCGTCGTGCCTACCTGTTTTCTGCAAAGGAACATAAGGGACAGAAGCGTGCGTCAGGTGAGTCGTACCTCGTTCACCCGCTCGAGGTCGCGAACATCCTCGCCGACATGAAGCTCGACGAAGTGTCAGTGGCCACCGGCCTGTTGCACGATGTCGTCGAAGACACACTCGTCGATCTCGACACGATCCGGCGTTACTTTGGCGAAGAAATCACACATCTGGTCGACGGCCTCACGAAGATCGCGCAGATCAGCAACATCTCGCGCGAGGAGCAACAAGCCGAGAACGTTCGCAAGATGTTGCTGGCGATGGTTGACGACGTGCGCGTGGTCCTCGTCAAACTCGCTGATCGCCTGCACAACATGCGCACGCTTCAGTATCTCAACCCGGAGAAGCGTAAGCGTATCGCCGAAGAGACGATGGAGATCTTCGCGCCCATCGCGCACCGCCTGGGAATGGGTAAACTTCGCGGCGAACTGGAGGACCTAGCGTTTCGTCACCTTCATCCCGAAGACTATCGCGAGCTCGCCGAACAACTCGAAAAACGACGTCCTGAAAACGAAGCTTTTCTGAAGAGCGTCACGGCGCGTATCGAACAGAAGATGAACGAGGCGGAGGTACCGTTCGTCCTTGTTGAAGGCCGTGTGAAGCGTCTCTATTCAATCTGGAAAAAACTTCGCGCGCAAAAGATCAGTCTCGATCAGGTCTACGATCTGGTAGCGGCGCGGATCATCACGCCCAACGAAGTGCGTCATTGCTACGCTGCCTTGGGCGTGGTCCATAACAACTGGAAGCCTGTTCCCGGTCGCATCAAAGACTGGATTGCGACGCCGCGCGATAATCTGTATCAGTCGTTGCACACCTCTGTGATTGGTTCCAATCTTCAGTCGTTCGAAGTCCAGATTCGCACTGAAGAGATGCATCACGTCGCCGAGGAAGGCGTCGCTGCACACTGGAAATACAAGGAAGGGAACCGCGGCGCGCGCGACGACGATCAGGCCTTGCAGGCGTTACGATCCCTCGTCGAGTGGACTCAGGAAGTAAAAGACTCAAAAGACTTTCTCGACTCCCTCAAGCTTGACCTGTATCCGAAAGACGTTTACGCGTTCACGCCGATGGGCAAAGTGATCCAGTTGCCGCGTGGCGCGACGCCGGTTGACTTCGCCTACATGATCCACTCCGAAGTGGGTAACACCTGCACCGGCGCGCGCATCAACAACCGTATGGTCCCATTGCGAACGCAGATTCAGAATGGCGACGTTGTTGAAATAATCACTTCCACCAACGCTCATCCTTCGCGCGACTGGTTGAACTTCATCGTCACTTCGCGCGCGCGCAATCGCGTTCGTCACTGGGTCGCTGAACAACAACGCGCCGAATCGATCGAGATCGGACGAAAACTGTTTGAGAAGGAAGCCTCGCGTTTTCAACTGTCGCCCAGGAAACTACTCAGCGACAACGATAAAGACATGAAACGCGTCGCGAGTGATTATGGTTACGGGCGCGTTGATGATCTGCTGGCTGCGATCGGGTATGGCAAGCTGATACCGCGAAACGTCATTGCGAAGTATCTTGGACCAGAGCAGTTTGAGCAGCTCGATAAGCAAAAGGAGTCGCGGCTGCGGAGCGGTGTACGCGCAGTCAAACGTCTCATTCGTTTGGGCGACGACTCGATCGTGGTGCGCGGGATTGACGACTTGATGGTGACGCGGGCGCGTTGCTGTAATCCGCTTCACGGCGAGGAGATCATCGGCTACGTCACTCGCGGCAAAGGCGTCGCTGTACATACGACGCGTTGCAAGAACGTGAAGCAGTTGATGATCAATCGCGAGCGTGTTGTCGAAGTGGAATGGGCCGGACGTCCTGAGAAGACGGCGTATGCAGTGAAACTTCTGGCCATCACCGAAAACCGCACCGGCATGATTGCGGGAATTACGGGCGCCATTTCCGACATGAAGACCGGCATTCGCGACGCTAGAGCATCAGTTGCTTCCGACGAGCGCGGTCACATCGAAGTGACGGTGGAAGTGTTTGACGTGAAGCACCTCGACCGTGTCATCGGTTCGATCAAGGGCGTCCCCGGCGTTTTAGACGTGGAGCGCATGCAGGGCGTCGCCTAGGCTTTTTGTGCTTCTTTGAGGCATCTGCTAAAATCCCGCCTTTGTTTTGAGGGAAAGAATCCAAACAGATAACGCCCCCGCTGCCATTGGCCCTAATTCGCAGGCGATTAAGGCTGGTGGATTTGTGTTTGTCTCGGGTCAGATTCCGACCGATCCGCAGACTGGCCAGTTTGTGGCCGGCGGAATTCCGGAACAAACTGAGCAGGTTTTGAAAAACCTGAAGGCGGTGCTGGAGGCCTCGGGCAGCAGTCTCGATCAAGTGGTTAAAACGACGGTGTTCCTGGCGGATATGAAAGAGTTTTCCGGAATGAACGAGGTCTATGCGACTTTCTTTTCGGGAGCGCCGCCCGCGAGAGCTACGGTTGCGGCGGCTGGTTTACCGCGCGATGCCAGGGTTGAAATTGAAGCCGTAGCGCTGGTTTCCGAATAAAACAACCGGCGCCGAGTGACGCCGGTTGGAGGTTGACTGAGCAGGGACTCGAGGGGCTTACGCAGCCTTGGAGACTTTGCCGGCCTTGATGCAGGTTGTACAAACCTTCATCCGGAGCGCGCCACCCTGCGGTTTTTGCACGCGAATGGACTGTAAATTCGGATTGAACCGTCGCGGACTGCGATTGTTCGCGTGCGAGACATTGTTGCCGAATTGTGGTCCTTTACCGCAAACTTCGCAACGTTTGGCCATTTTCTTCAACCTCCAGAATTCTTGGGTTTCTTTACCGGCGTTTCCGGCATCATACGGTCGTAATCTTGCCGTAATCAGAAACCAAGTCTTATAGCAAACGCTTTTCAAGGTCGTCAAGCAAGGGCGGCTTGGAGTTATGTACTAGTCAGTTAAAGGAGCAGAGTCAAAGTGCGCAACATCGCAAAAGTTCTTGCCGTTACTTGTCTGGCCACTGCCGGCCTGGTGCTGAATGGATGTTCCTCCTCGGGCACGGAGGCCAAAGATAATACGGTGGCTGCCACCGTCAATGGCCACAACATCATGCTCAACGAAGTCGAGCGCGCCATTAGTCAACAGACCAATGGTAATCCGTCGAGTTTGAATCAACTTCAGATGGCCCAGGCTCGTCTGACGGTGCTTGACACGCTCATCAAGCGAGAAGTGATGTTTCAGCGTGCAGAGAGAGAGAAACTCCTACCCACTGACGCACAGATCGATGGCGCTATCGCCACACAGAAGCAAAACAGCGGCATGACTGCGGAAGATTTCGACAAGACGTTAAAAGCGCAAAACATGTCGATGGAGGCTCTGCGCGAAGATGCGCGCAAGTCTTTGGCGATTGCCGCGCTTCAGGATAAATACAGCGGGAAGATTGAGATCAGCGATCGTGAAGTTGAAGAGTATTACAACGCCAACCGGCAGTCGTTCAAAGCTGAACGCGGCGTGTCGCTCGCAATGATCATGGTTGACCCGGCTGACAACAGTTCAACCGGTGTCACGGACGACGCCAAAAACGAAGCCGATGCGAAGTTGAAGATCGATACCATCTATCAACAACTACAAGGCAAGGCTGATTTCGCAACTGTTGCTCGCGCCCGCAGTGAAGATATTAATTCGCTGCGTGCCGGCGGTGATGTTGGTTTTGCGACTGAGGAGGATCTGAAGACCAATAATTTCCCGGCGGAGCTAATCTCGAATCTTTTTGGTCCAATGCAGGTTGGTGATTACACGCAGCCGGTACGTTTCGGTAATGGCAAGTGGTATATCTTCAAACTCGCCGAGAAGCGTCTGACGACCGAGAACCTGACGTTAGAAAGTCCGGGCTTGCGCCAGCAGATCACGCAGGCACTGACCAATCAGCGCAAGCAGATCCTCAATGAGGCACTGATGGAAACTGCGCTGAACGAAGCGAAGATCGCGAACCATCTCGCGACTAACATGCTGAACAATCCGGGCAATCTCGGGTTGCGTCCGGCTGCCGCAGGCGCAGCGACTTCACAGCCAACTCAGGCTCCGAGCCAGGCGCCCGCGACGTCAAGCCCGGCGGCAACCAGCAGTTCACCCGTGACTGTGAAACCTGCTGCGTCACCTAAATAGTCTTTTGCTCACGCAAAGGCGCAAAGACGCAAAGAGAAGTACTACTTTGCGTCTTTGCGCCTTTGCGTGAAAAAATCTCACATATGCTTTTTAGACTTTCGGATGTCTACAAATCTTACGGCGTGCAGGACGTCCTGCGCGGCGCTTCGCTACAGGTGAATGCCGGCGAACACGTTGGGTTAGTTGGCCGGAACGGCGCGGGTAAGAGCACTATCTTTCGTCTCGTCAGAGGTGAGGAAACTGCCGATCGCGGCGACGTAATTCGCGCACGCGGTGTGAAGCTGGGCCTGTTGGACCAGCACGTTCACTTCAAGCCGGGCTCGACTGTTCACGAGTCAGCGCTTGCTGCGTTCGGACGTCTGCAACAGATCGAACACGAGATGCACGAGCTCGAGCATCGCATGGCCGATGCCGGCGACGATCTCGAAAAGGTTCTCGAGCGCTACAGCGATCTGCAACAGGAGTTTGAGCACGAAGGTGGTTTCGAGTACGCGGCTCGTGCTGAAGCGATTCTTCAGGGACTCGGTTTCGACCGTGAAATGTGGGCGATGCCGACGGAGAATTTATCAGGCGGCCAGCAGAATCGTCTCGGCCTTGCATGTTTGCTGTTGGCGGCGCCGGATATTCTGTTGCTCGACGAGCCCACGAACCATCTCGATGTAAACGCAGTCGAGTGGCTCGAAGAGTTCCTACAGGGGTATGAGGCGGCTTATGTGATTGTCAGTCACGATCGTTACTTTCTCGATCGCTCGTGTCGCCGCATCGTCGAACTCGAGAATGGGCGCGCTTCCAGTTACACCGGCAACTACTCTGATTACCTCGACGAACGTGAGGAGCGGCGCGAGGCTCAACAACGCGCTTACGACAACCAGCAGCAGTTGATTGCCAAGACGCAAGAGTTCATCCGTCGCAACATCGCCGGACAAAAAACAAAGCAGGCCAAGTCGCGCCGCAAGATGCTCGAAAAACTCGAGCGCCTTGATGCGGTCCGCCGGGACCAGTCGTCGGGCGACTTTCGTCTTCAGGCGATCGAAAGGACCGGCAACCACGTTCTTACAGTCAACAAACTCGCGATCGGTTATGAGAACAAGCTGCTCGCGAGTGATATCTCATTCATACTGCGACGTGGCGAGTGTCTCGGCATCATTGGTCCAAACGGTTCCGGCAAGACAACCTTTCTGAAAACGATACTGAACAAACTGGAGCCGATCGGCGGTGAGGTTCGTTGGGGCACGAAGGTCCAGATTGGTTACTACGCACAGCAGCTCGACGACCTCGACGATCGCAACGAGATCATCATGGAGTTGCGACGCGTCGCTCCTTCGACTGCAACAGCCGGTGAGTTGCGATCGTTTCTCGCGAAGTTTTTGTTTACCGGGGACGATGTTTACAAACACGTTCGCGATCTTTCCGGTGGTGAGAAGGGACGACTCGCGCTCGCGAAGTTGATCTACTCGCGTGTGAACGTGTTAGTGCTCGACGAGCCGACTAACCACCTCGACATTCCCTCGCGTGAAGCGCTTGAGGAAGCGTTATCAGCGTATGAGGGAACGATTGTTACGATCAGTCACGATCGATACTTCCTCGATCGTGTCGCAACTCAGATTCTTGCGCTCGCTGGTCTCGGCGGTGCGGAGCATTATGACGGCGACTACACCGAGTATCACAATTGGAAACTGGGATTTCGCGAGTCTGCGCCTCCGACTATTATCGCCGACGACAATCTTGTCAGCGTTGCTCCGGCCGCAACTCCTGTCGCTGAAGAGCCGCCGCCGGTCAAGAAAGCTCCGCCGGCACCGAAGAAACCCGGCGTCAAAGTAGTCAAGAAAAAGAAAGCAGACGCGCGAACTCCGGAGTTGGTGGAGAGTGAGATCTCGCGTGCAGAACAACGCCTCAACGAGATCTCACAGCAAATGGGCACGCCTGAAGTCGCTCGCGATGCCGGGCGGCTGATCGCGCTCAACGAGGAGTACCAGAAAACCGAATCGTTACTTCGCGGTCTCTACGATGAATGGGATCGCGTCAGTCAGGAACCCGCCACAGCGAATTAGACCAGCCTCTTCAACATCGCTTCAAAAATCTCAACCAGATCACTTGCTACGTTCGTGACCGCGACAGCAGGTGGCGAGGGTACGGCAACTGGGCCAGGACTGTTCATATTCGAGGACGTCAATATCAGTGCTGAAAGTAAACTCGGTGCGTTCAAGTCTCTTTCGGTAATGTTCGCGTTGATGTTGAAGACCTCCGTAACTGTCTTGATTACCGATGTGTGATCGAACGGCGTTGTGCCGTTGGTGGTTGTGATTCCTCCGGACACGGCGTTATATGCAAAGCCCTCGGGGCGCAGCACCGTACCGGCAGCGATGTAAGGTGACACGAGAATTGCCGGCACTCGCGGACCGTAACGATTAAAAGCAAAGCTCGACGCTCCTGGCAGCACCGTTCCACCGGGCGGAATTGCAGCGGGCGGCACGACGTGATCGAAACAGCCGCCATGCTCGTCGTAAGTGATGATGAGTAATGTGCGCGGCCAGTAGTAGTCGCTTTGCGCGATTGCGTTGTAGACAGTGGCCAGCAGGATCTCGCCTTCGATCACGTTGCTGGGCGGATGGTTCGAGTTGGCAGGAAGATTGTCGATTCCTCCGTAGCGCGGCTCGATAAACGAGTATTTCGGAAGTGTCTGATTGTTGAGATCGTCGAAGAAGGTTGGCAACTTCGTGTCGGGTCCATAGTCCGAGGTGTCAAAGTTTCGCACCTGCTCCGGCGCTTCCATCACGTACTTGATCATCGACGCGATCGCATAATCATGGAAGTAGACTTTCCAGTTCGCCGGATTTGGACCGCTACCTCCATCAAGCAGTTTGAAGATGCTCGGGAGGTTGGGCCATATCTCCAGATTGCACAAGTAATCGATGTCCTGGACGTAACCGCCGGCGGTCGCGCAATTTACGAAGAAGCGATTCGGAAATGTTTGCGTCGGGCTCGATCCAAACCATGCGTCAGAGACTGCAAACGACTTCGCAAGCCAGCCGCTCACCGGCAACTGCGACGTTGTGTAGTAGAACATGATGTCGCTGGGGCTTTGAGTCGAGCTTCGCGGTAGACTGGGCCAATCCGGCGCGAAGAAGCACTCTTTCCCTTGAGGGATACCGGGATACTCTTCTGACGTCGCCATCCAGTCGTTGACGAAGCCGCCCATGTTGGCGTCGCCGGAACCGTTAGTGTTGTTGAAGATTTGTAGATTCATATCCTGGAACAACTCGCCAGGATCCGGTGTAGGTGTTTGAAAGACATTAACGAGGCTGGACTCGTTGGTCACGGGATACGTTTGGTTGTTGTAAGTGTTCGCCATGCTGCCGTCGAGTAGCAGACCTTCGAATGTAGAGCTGTGGGGATAAAGCGCACCGAGGATGTTATCGAAGGACCGGTTCTCCAACATGAGCACGACAATGTTTTCGATGGGGGTAGATTGAGTGTTTGTCATGCGCGGCATGATACCGCCACTGTTTACCGGAGTGGAAGACAACTGGACTGCATGATCAAGCTGTACCAGTTTGTGAAGGGTAGTTCGAGTTTGTCTTTCTCGATCATCCGATCAAATACATTACGACATAGTAGCCGGAAGGATGGGTACGTTCCTTCTTGTGACATTCTGTTTGTCCTTTCGTGTCGTTTACTCATGATCGGAAGACAGAGTTAGGTCCTGGGACGAAAGCTCTACGAAAACGCATCCACTTCCGACCTTCAACGTCTATGCGATTTAAGGTGAAATGTGTCCGGCTGGAAAGTCTCAATTCAATTGGTTAGTCGCGCATGTAGTGGCAGGTGTATCCTCCAGGGTTTTTGCGCAGGTAGTCCTGGTGATACTCCTCAGCGCTGTACCAGGTGGAGGGTGGCTCAATGGTTGTTGTGATCTGACGCTTCCACTTTCCTGACTCCTCCACGCGCGCCTTCACGCGTTCTGCTGTCATCTTCTGCTCAGGCGTTTGCGGAAAAATCGCGGAGCGATACTGCGTGCCGACGTCGTTGCCCTGGCGATTAAGCGTGGTCGGGTCGTGCAGCTTGAAGAACCAATTCTCGAGTAAGTTTTCGTAGCTGAGCACCGCCGGATCGAACGTGATACGGATCGCTTCAGCGTGGCCCGACTTGCTGTGATGTGTATCCGCGTACGTCGGATTCTCGAGCCAGCCGCCTGTGTAGCCGACTTCGGTGTCGATCACGCCGGGCACATCGCGGAGAATGTCCTGGACGCCCCAGAAACAGCCGGCGGCGAGCACGGCTACCTCTGTCTGTTTCCCACCCGCCACTGGCGACACTATCGTTCGGTCTTGATCATTCATGATTGTTCTCACACTCCTCCGGCCCGGATTGATGCATTGTTACACCTCTTCGTTTTTTATCGAAACCCTAAATCGCGTGAGCAGAACCTTACTCAATCGTGTTACTGCCGTCCATCCGACGTTTCGGTTTACACGATCCAGTGCTTCTTGTAGACTAACTCGCCAGATTGAATCCTCAATAGGAGAAACCCCCGATGTTTTCCTCCCGCAATGCCCAGACCATTGCCATACTCTTAACATTTTCATTTTTCTTCGGAGTTCCTGGTAGCGCAGTTAAATCACTCACTGCCCAAACCAGCGCAAGTAAATCCCCGGCTAAACCTACTGAAGCCGCGAAGCAAAAGCGTGACTATTCACAAGAAGCAGTAGTCGTCGAACAGTTTAGTACTGCCTACCGGTTCGAGCGCGACGGCACCGGGCAGCGCGAAGCGACTCTGCGCGTGAAAGTTCAAAGTGACGCCGGTGTTGAACGCTTCGGACAACTGGTCTTTGGCTATAGCTCTGCTAATGAAAAACTCGACATGGACTACGTGCGAGTGCGCAAAGCCGATGGCACAGTCGTGAATGCCGCTGTTTCCGATATCCAGGATCTAACTGCACCCATCGCTCGCGAAGCTCCGGTTTACACCGACCTCAGACAGAAGCATGTAACCGTTCCCGGTCTACGCCCCGGCGACGTGCTCGAGTATCACATGGTCTGGAATATTCACACGCCATTGGCCCAGAACCAATTCTGGCTCGAGCATTATTTTGTGACGAAGGGCCTCATCGTGCTCGACGATCAACTGATTGTGAATATACCGGCCGCGAGTAAAGTGAAGTTGAAAACTGAATCCGGCTTTGAACCTACTATTAAAGAAGAGAGCGAGCGACGCATCTATCTCTGGAAACACTCAAATCTCAAACCAGACAGCGATGAGGAGGAGAAGGAAAAGGAACAAACAGGCGAAGACGACGCGCAAAACGAAGAGGCTGAAGAATTTCATCCGCATGTGCAGTTAACTACTTTTCAGAGCTGGGAAGAAGTGGGCCAATGGTATGCGGACCTGCAAAAGGATCGCATAATCCCTGACGAGAAAATCAAAGTTAAAGCAGAGGAAGTAACACGCGGACTACAGAACGAAAAGGATAAAGTCCGGGCACTCTATGATTACGTTGCCAAGAACTTCCGCTACGTGAGCCTTTCGTTGGGCCAGGGTCGATATCAGCCACATCTCGCCTCAGACGTGATGGTCAATCAATATGGAGACTGCAAAGACAAACACACATTGCTTGCCGCAATGCTGGTCGCAACAGGTATGCATGCCTATCCAGTGCTGATGAACTCTGCACGAAAGCTTGATTCCGACATTCCTTCACCCGGCCAATTCGATCATGTCATCAGTGCCATTCCGTTAGGCAACGAAACGCTTTGGGCAGACACTACTGCGGAAGTGGCGCCGGCAGGATTGTTGTCACCTGCTTTGCGCAACAAGAAAGCTTTGATGATTCCCACGTCTGGTCCAGCGCACCTGGAAACCACGCCCGCTGAACCTCCATTTTTGTCCACTGAACTCGTCACTATCGAGGGCACCGTTGACGATCTCGGCAAGATTTCTGCGCACACCCGTATGGTTATGCGTGGCGATTCGGAACTGTACATGCGCCTCATGTTTCGCCGCACGCCCAAGAGCAACTGGAAAGCCCTTGGCTCGGTGTTGAGCATCGCAGGAGGCCTTCGCGGCGAAATTACGGATATCAGGACAACCGATCTCGCTGACCTCGAGAAGCCATTTGAAGTTGAATTCAACGTTTCCCGAAATGATTTCCTCGACTGGTCCAGCAAGAAGCTCAAGATCGAACTTCCATTTCCGCCGTTGAGTATGTCAGACCTTTCCAGCCGTAAAGCCGGCAGCACGAAACCGATCGAACTCGGTCCACCAGTCGACATCTCCTATCGTTTGAAAATCACATTGCCGAGCAAGTACCAGGCGCGCTTGCCTGTGCCTCTGAAAGTGACGCGCGACTATGGTGAGTATGTGGCCGATTACAAACTCGAGGGACAAACGCTCATCGGCGTGAGATCGCTTCGTCTGCGACAACGCGAACTCCCGGCTGAACGTTTGCCGGACTATCGCGCATTCGCGGCGACCACCAAATCTGACGCAGCGCAGACGTTGTCTTTGGAAACGGAAGTTGCCAGCGGCCCGGCAATTCCCGACTCAGTTAAGACGGAAGATCTCTTGCAGGCCGCGGAAGCAGCATCCAGAAACGGAAACTATGCGACGGCCGAACAACTGCTCAGACGCATCCTTGAAAAAGAGCCGAAACATAAAACCGTCAGACGAGAGTTGGGTTTCACGCTTGCACAACAGGGCAAGTTTCCCGAAGCCATCGAGGTCTTGCGCGAACAGATAAAGATCAATCCGTTTGAAGACTTTGCGTACAATCTCCTCGGCCGCGTCTACTGGCAACAACAAGACTACACTCATGCCGAAGAAGCCTTCCGTAAACAGATTGAAGTAACTCCATTGGACCAGTACGCACACTCCAGTCTGGGGGAGATGTTGGTCCAGGCGAAAAAATACAAAGAGGCGATTCCGGAACTCGAGCGAGCCATCTTGCTGAATCCGGAAGCGGAGACGCTTCAGGTGAGCCTGGGTCGCGCTTATCTGAGTTTAGTAGAAACTCAGAAGGCGATGGCGGCTTTTGAAGAGGCACTGAAGTTGGATCGCAGTCCGTCAACTTTGAACGACGTCGCCTACTTCCTTTCAGAGAAAGGCGTGCAGCTTGATAAGGCGCAGCAGTATGCAGAAACGGCAGTGACGTCAGTTGCGAACGATTTGCGCAACGTCGAGACAGCTAATCTGACGATTGAAGATCTGCGTGACGTCTCTGCACTGGCTGCTTACTGGGACACGCTCGGTTGGGCCCATTTTCAAAAAGGGAATTTGGACGCAGCCGAGAAATACATCCAGGCTGCGTGGGCCGTTCAACAACACGGGGAAGTGGGCCACCACCTGGGAACGATTGCGGAGAAGCGCGGCAAGAAAGACGAGGCGATTCGTCTGTATGCGCAAGGCGCCGCGGCGCTTCAGTCTGCGCCGGAAGCTCGCGAGAGTCTGTTACGACTGGTTCCGGCCAACACAGTTCAGAAACTATTGGATGTTGCCACGGCTGAGTTGCGCAATTACAACGTTTTCAATCTGGGTCAGCTCATGCCGGCTCTCAAAGCTCCTGCTCAAGCGGAGTTCTACGTTGTCTTTGGTCCTGATTCAACCCAAGGGGCGCAAGTGCTTGAGGTTAAATTCATCAACGGTGTGGAGAGTCTCAAACCACTCGCGACGCAACTCAAGACAATCAAGTATCAACTCGTCTTTCCCGACAACGCACCGACGAAGATCGTTCGTCGCGGAGCCTTGCTGTGCCTGCCAAAGCCTGGCGGTTGCACCTTCACGATGATTGGTCCTGATCTGATAACGTCACTTGATTAATTAGCGACAGCCGTTACTTTCGACAAGCGGCTAACATCGTCTCAACTTTAATATTTCTTCAACGAGTGCCTCAGGAGTACAGGGCTTTTCGAGATAACCCTGTGCGCCGGACGCGAGCGCCGACGCGACGGCAGATGGAAACACCGAACCTGAATAGAAAAGTATCGGAGTATGTGGATCGAGAGAACGCAGATCGCGGCATAACGCGTTTTCGGTGTCACCCTCAATCCAGTTGTCGATCAGGTAAAGGTCGAACCCGCCTGTTCCGGCGAGCTTGATCGCTGCCGTTGCGTTTTCCACGGAGACAACTTGCCACCCTTCGCCGTGCAATATACACGCGACGAGTGTTCGCGTGTCCTCATCATCTTCGACGTGCAGGATTCGCATAATAGTCCCTCCTAAAACAAGAACAGGCAGGAGCGGAGCGCTCCTAAACTTTGAAACTCCGCTCCCGCCCACAGCGACGCACACGAACAC